>Ga0207648_10006962_pt1 | contig 11193 bp, 15 predicted proteins | sample KBSMisM32_FD_184310 | JGI IMG/M metagenome (GOLD analysis project Ga0207648, IMG submission 184310) | Miscanthus rhizosphere microbial communities from Kellogg Biological Station, Michigan, USA - KBS Miscanthus M3-2 (SPAdes) (version 2) | ecosystem: Host-associated > Plants > Roots >... | reverse complement strand
AAGTTCGGCATCGTGCGCGACCCCGAGCGACCGCTCGCGCGCGGGTGGGACGGCAGCCCGGCCTACGTGCGCAGCGCGGTCGAGGGCAGCCTGCGCCGGCTCGGCGTCGACACGATCGACCTGTACTACCAGCACCGCGTCGATCCGGCGACGCCGATCGAGGACACCGTCGGCGCGATGGCCGATCTGGTCCGCGCCGGCAAGGTCCGCTACCTCGGGCTCTCCGAAGCATCGGCCGAGACGCTCGCACGCGCCTGCAAGGTCCATCCGATCGCGGCGCTGCAAAGCGAGTATTCGCTGTGGACGCGCGATCCGGAAGACGGCGTGCTGGCCGCCTGCCGCCGCCTCGGGGTCGGCTTCGTGCCGTACAGCCCGCTCGGTCGCGGCTTCCTGACCGGAGCGATCGCGAAGCCGGAAGACCTCGCCGAAGACGACTACCGCCGCCACAGCCCGCGCTTTCAGGGCGACAACTTCGAGCGCAACCTCGGTCTCGCGCGCCGAGTGCATGAAATCGCGGCGCGCATCGGTTGCACAGCGGGCCAGCTCGCGCTGGCCTGGGTGCTCGCGCAGGGCGACGACATCGTGCCGATCCCGGGCACCAAGCGACGTCGCTACCTCGAGGAGAACGTCAAGGCGGTCGACCTGCACCTCGACGCCGACACGCTCGCCGAGTTGTCGAGTGTGTTCCCGCGCGGCGTCGCGTCGGGCGAGCGCTATCCGCCGAACATGATGGCGGCGCTGAACCGCTGACCGGGTTTCGTCGGCGGCTAACGGCCGTACCGGTAGCCGTCGTGTCCACCGTCGCGCTGATACACGCGCCCGTCGTGGCGGTCGTAGCGGTTCGGGATGCCGTCGCCGTCGCGATCCCAAGGCGGGTTGTAGACGCGGTCGTAGCGGTTCGGAATGCCGTCGCCGTCGCGGTCCCAGCGGGTCGGACGCTGCGCCGGGTAGTACGGCCGGACCGGCACGACCGGTCGCACGATCTCGACGCCGCGGCCATAGGCCGGCAGCGGGTTGCCGATCGTCACAGACCATTGCACGTCGTCGCGATCGCGCGCTTCCGCGAGCCCGGCACCGAATGCGCCTGCCAGTGCCACCGCCAGGATGGCGATCTTGTTGCCGTTCATCTCAGACTCCTTTGCAGTTGACCGGCGGTGCCATCGAGGCTCGGCACCGCACGCTCATTCAACGCCGGCCCGGACCGCGGGTTCACGCTTCGCGTGTCAAGCGGTGTAAAGCTCGGTGAACGAGGCGAGACCGGCGGTAACGCTGTCGGCAACCGGACTGCGGGCGGCGGCCGTTCGCACGCGAGCCTCTTGCACAATCCGCGCATGCTGACGGTGACGGTGTTCCTGTCGTCGCCGAGCCGGCTCGGCACGCCGCTGCCGCCGAGCCTGAAGCGCGCCGATGCGCACGGCCTCGCCTGAAAAGGCCTCAAAGGATCTGACGAACCGTCCTGCGATGACAAACGCGAAGCTCAGAGTCGGCCAGCCGATCACGCCGGAGCAGTTCGACGAGCTCTCCGACGAGCAACTGGCACGTCTGGTGCCGAAGGCGTACCGCGAGTTCTTCCCAGGCAAGGACTTCTGCGCCGATGGCTGCTTCTACCTGCACGACGGGACCGCCTGGAGCCTCTACAAGGGCGGCTTTCTCGACGAGTGAGCGGTCTCGGCCGAGGCGCCTTTCGCTAGCGTCTCAACGTCCGGCGCCGCCCGCCCGATCGGCTGCATGCGCGATCTCGGGCGGCAAGCGGTTCAGCAGCCAGCGGATGGCGAGCGGTACGAGGACGAGATCGTCGACCACGCCGATCACCGGCAGCACGTCGGGTATCAGGTCGATCGGCGAGATCACGTAGACCACGATGAGCGCCGCGCCGACCTTCAGCCAGCCCGGTGCCGCCGGGTGACGCAGCGCAAACCACAAGCGGCGTGCGTCGGTCCGGACCAGCGTCCAGAGCAGCGCAAGACGTTTCCACATGGTGGGTCCCTTTCGTCGTCGATTCATCCGGAATGTGGGGGCAGCGGGGCCGGCGACAAGGACACGCGTCGCAGACAAGGCGCAACTCCGCATCGGCCGCTAAGCTCGCCGTCGGAACCGATTTACAAAGGAACGACCATGCACGAAACCCTCCAGGCCGCCGATGGCCACCGCTTCGATGCCTATCGCGCTCTACCCGCCGGCAAGCCGCGCGGCGCACTCGTCGTCATCCAGGAGATCTTCGGCGTCAACAGCCACATCCGTGCCGTGGCCGACGGCTATGCGGCAGATGGCTGGCTGGCAATCGCACCGGCGATGTTCGACCGAGTCGAGCGCAACGTCGAGATCGGCTACACCCCCGCCGACATCGAGCGCGGTCGCAACCTGAAGGCCGGCTGCAGCAACGACGCGGCGCTGCTCGACATCGCAGCAACGGTCGACGCGGTCAAGTCGGCCGGGCGGGTCGCGGTGATCGGCTATTGCTGGGGCGGCACGCTGGCCTGACTGGCCGCTTGCCGACAGCCCGGGCTCGCCGCGGCCGTCTGCTATTACGGCGGCGGCATCGGCGAGTTGATCGACCTGACACCGCGATGCCCGGTGCTCGCCCACTTCGGCGACCGTGACGCGAGCATCCCGATGAGCGTCGTCGAGGCAATGCGCGAGAAGCACCCCGAGGTCGAGGTGCAGGTCTATCCGGCCGGTCACGGCTTCAACTGCGACCAGCGCGGTTCGTTCGATGCGGTGAGCGCTGCGCTCGCGCGCGAACGTTCGCTCGCCTTCCTGAACGCGCACGCCTGACGGCGAGCGCGGTCTCGCGGCCGCGCTCGCCGACTCGTCCGGCGAACGATGGCTCCAGGGTTGCGCCACGCCCTTGGACGAGGTGCTCGCAGGCAGAATGAGCGCCGACCGGCCGGAGGGGCCGGTCGCATCATCCATCATTCAGCGCGCACCGAGCCGGGCCGGGTCGGACGAAGCGCCCGGCGCAGGGAGGCGCCATCGCATGAGCCAACAAGTCGCCAGGCTGTCGCCCCATCAGAACGGCAAGGTCTTCGCCGTCCTGATGGCGGTGACGTCGCTGATCTTCATCCTGCCGCTGTTCGTGTTCATCGGCCTGGTCGGCGGCTTCGGCAGCCGCCCGCCGGTGCTGACTGTGCTCATCATGCCGGTGATCTACCTCGTGCTCGGCTACATCACCGTCGCGATCGGCTGTGCGATCTACAACTTCATGTACCGCTACATCGGCGGCATCGAGTTCGAGGCCACCACGGCACCGTCCGACAGAAGCTGACGCCGGCCGACTCGCCGGCCGAGTCGCCCGCCGATCCCGTAGAGTCGGGCCTCCGACGGGAGACTCGCATGGCACGCATCGAAGAACGGCTCGCCGCTCGCGGCTGGACCTTGCCGCCGCCGCTGAAGGCGCCACCGGGGGTCGTGCTGCCGTTCCAGTTCGTCCGGGTGGCCGGCGAACGCGCCTTCGTTTCCGGGCACGGCCCGCAGCAGGCCGACGGCTCGATCGCGAAGCCGCTCGGCAAGGTCGGGCGCGAGCTGACGCTCGAGCAAGGCCATGCCGCGGCACAGCTGACGGCGCTCGCGATCCTCGGCAGCCTGGCGCGCGCGCTCGGCGATCTCGACCGCATCACGGCCTGGGGACGCGTATTCGGCATGGTCAACTCGGCGCCCGGGTTCAACCAGCAGCCGAGCGTCATCAACGGCTTCTCGAACCTGATCCTCGAGGTGTTCGGTGCGGAGATCGGCGCGCACGCGCGCAGTGCCGTCGGCATGGCCGAGCTGCCGTTCGACATACCGGTCGAGGTCGAGGCCGAGGTTCTGATCCGGCCCTGACGCCGGCACCCTCAGCAAGAAAGTCGTCATGCCCACTTCATCGACCCCGCGCATCACCGGCCTGCGCGTCATTCCGGTGGCCGGCCGCGACAGCATGCTGCTCAACCTGAGCGGCGCACACGGCCCGTTCTTCACACGCAACCTGCTGATCCTCGACGACAGCGCCGGGCACACCGGCGTCGGCGAGGTACCGGGCGGCGAAAAAATCCGCCAGACCCTCGACGAGGCCCGAGCACTGGTGGTCGGCCAGCCGCTCTCGGCCCATCAGAAGCTGCTGCGCGAGGTCCAGCAGCGCTTCGCCGACCGCGACAGCGGCGGTCGCGGCTTGCAGACATTCGACCTGCGCACGACGATCCATGCGGTGACCGCGATCGAATCGGCGCTGCTCGACTTGCTGGGCCAGCACCTCGATGTGCCGGTCGCCGCACTGCTCGGCGAAGGCCAGCAGCGCGATGCGGTCGAGATGCTCGGCTACCTGTTCTTCGTCGGCGATCGCCGCAAGACCGACTTGCCGTATGTCAGCGATCCTGGCGCCGACAACGTCTGGTTCCGGGTCCGCCACGAGGAGGCGATGACCGCGGCAGCGGTGGTCCGCCTCGCCGACGCCGCGCGCGAGCGCTACGGCTTCAACGACTTCAAGCTGAAGGGCGGCGCATTGCGCGCCGACGAGGAAATCGCTGCCGTGACCGCGCTGCACGAGCGCTTTCCGGACGCACGGGTCACGCTCGACCCGAACGGCGGCTGGCTGCTGAAGGACGCGATCCGCCTGATGCGCGATCTGCGCGGCGTGGTCGCCTATGCCGAAGACCCGTGCGGCGCCGAGGAGGGCTTTTCCGGGCGCGAGGTGATGGCGGAGTTCCGCCGTGCCACCGGGCTGCCGACCGCGACCAACATGATCGCAACCGACTGGCGCCAGCTGAGTCATGCGCTCGCGCTGCAGTCGGTCGACATCCCGCTCGCCGATCCGCACTTCTGGACGATGGCCGGCTCGGTGCGGGTCGCGCAGACCTGCCGCGACTGGGGCCTGACCTGGGGCTCGCATTCGAACAATCACTTCGACGTCTCGCTGGCGATGTTCACGCATGTCGGCGCCGCCGCGCCCGGCCGCGTCACCGCGATGGACACGCACTGGATCTGGCAGGACGGCCAGCGCCTGACGAAGGAGCCGCTGCGCATCGAGGGCGGCCTGGTCCGGGTGCCGGAAAAGCCCGGCCTCGGCATCGAGCTCGACATGGCCGAAGTCGAGAAGGCGCACCAGCTCTATCTCCAGCACGGGCTCGGTGCGCGCGACGATGCGCAGGCGATGCAGTTCCTGATCCCGAACTGGACCTTCAACCCGAAGCGACCGGCGCTCGACCGCTGACCCTCACGCCCAAACAAGGAGCCATCCATGAGAGAAAACCGCCTGCGCACGTTGTGGAAGTCGGGCACCGCGGTGGTCAACGGCTGGCTCGCGATCCCGAACGGTTTCGCGGCCGAGACGATGGCGCATCAGGGCTGGGATTCGCTGACCGTCGACATGCAGCATGGCGTCGTCGACTACCAGGCGATGGTCACGATGCTGCAGGCGGTCTCGACGACCGCGACCGTGCCGATCGTGCGGGTGCCGTGGCTCGAGCCCGGGATCCTGATGAAGTCGCTCGACGCCGGCGCGTATGCGGTGATCTGCCCGATGGTCAACACGCGGGTCGATGCGCAGAACCTGGTCGCGTGGACGCACTACGCGCCCCGCGGCGTGCGCAGCTTCGGCCCGATCCGTGCCCAGATCTACGGCGGCGCCGACTACCCGCAGCACGCCAACGACACGATCGTGACGTTCGCGATGATCGAGACCGCGAAAGCGCTCGACAACCTCGACGACATCCTGTCGGTCGAAGGGCTCGACGCGATCTACATCGGCCCGTCCGACCTGTCGCTGTCGCTCGGTTGCCGGCCGGTCCTCGACGAGGTCGACCCGAAGGCACAGCAGGCGATCGACCATGTTCTCGAACGTGCGAAGGCGCACGGCATCGTCGCCGGCATCCACAACGCCGGCTGCGAATCGGCACTGCAGCGCATCGCGAAAGGCTTCCAGTTCGTCACGGTCAGCTCCGACGCACGGCTGATGGCGAGCGGCGCCCAGCAGGTGATCGCGCAGATGCGCGCGGCACCGCCACCGGAGAAGTCACGCTCGTATTGAGCCCGCCTCGAGGCGGCCAGTCGACCGGCTAGCGCGGCGGGCCCGCGATGCGGTACGGCGGCTTGCCGTCGGTGCCGACCATCAGCTCGTCGATCACGGCCTCCACGTCGTCGATCCCCTGCACTGCGCGCTCGAGCGCATCGCGCTGGGCCGGATCAGCGACGCATCCCATCAGGTAGATCCAGCGCCGCTGGCCGAGGACCCAGACGCTGGTGTTCGCGAAGCGGTCGTCCTGCGCGATGAACTGACGGACGCGCGGCACGATCTCCTTGTCGTACAGATACGAATTGGGCAGCCGGCAACGACCCGAGCGGTAGCAGGTCGTGCCTCGGTCGACGCGACCGTGCGCCTGGGCGCGCATCTCGTCGAGCGTGATGAGCGGCGGCTCGGGCTCGGGGCAGGCCGCGATCGCCGCGGTCGCCTGCACGAACGGATCGTCGAAGTAGTTCTGACGCGGTTGAGCCGGCGAGGCGATGCTGACGACAAGTAGTGCCAACGGCAGGCCGACAAAGGTCAGCCGCTTCGAACAGCTCGGGAAGCACATGACCCGATTGAAGCATGTCCGCAGGTTGCAGCGCAGTCGAGCCCGAGGGCGCGGCTTTGCGGCAATCATCGTCACGACTGCAGGGGTCGTCGCAACGAGTCGACAATCGGTCAGATGACTCAGCACATCGGCATCGTCGCCTGCTCGGCAGAAGGCGCGGCACTCTGCTACCGGACCATCTGCATCGAAGGTGCGCAATGGCTCGGCACCCATGCGCACCCCGAGATCACGCTGCACACGCACTCGCTGGCCGCCTACATGGCGTGCATCTACGCGAACGACTGGCAAGGGGTCGCCGAGCTGATGCTGGCATCGGCGGACAAGCTCGCGCGCATCGGCGCCGACTTCCTGATCTGTCCCGACAACACGATCCACCAGGCACTCAGCCGTGTCGTACCGCGGTCACCGCTGCCGTGGCTGCACATCGCCGAGGTGGTCGCCGAAGAAGGCGCTCGGCGCGGCTACCGGCGCCTCGGCCTGACCGGGACGCGCTGGCTCGTCGCCAGCGAGGTGTACCCGGAGAAGCTGGCCGCGCGCGGGCTCGATGCGATGCGACCGACCGACGCCGAACGCGACGAGCTCAGCCGCATCATCATGGACGAGCTGGTCTGCGGCGTCTTCAAGCCGGAATCGGTGGCGACCTTCCAGCAGGTCATCGCGCGCATGAAGGCCGCCGGCTGCGATGCGGTCGTGCTCGGCTGCACGGAGATTCCGCTGATCATCGGCGACGCCAACTCGCCGCTGCCGACGCTCGACTCGACTCGCCTGCTCGCGCGCGCGGCGCTGCAGCGCGCCATCGGCACGGACCGCGCGCACGCCTAGCCGGCGGACGCAACCCAGCCGCTAGCGACGCAACGCTTCGCGGACGAAATCGAGGCGGTCCTGACCGAAGAACATCTGGTCGCCGACGAACATCGTCGGCGCACCGAACACGCCGCGCGAGACCGCCTCGTCGGTCGTCGCCCGCAACGCGCCCTTGACGTCGGCGTCGGAGGCAAGAGCCAGCGTTGCCGCCGGATCGAAGTCGGCGGCCTGCCACGTCTGCGCGACCTCGGCCGGATCGTTGAGGTTGCGCGGCTCGATCCACATCGCGTGGAAGACCGCGCGCAGGTAGGCATCCAAGCGATCCGGCTCGCGCAGCTGCACTCCGGCGGCGGCCCGCATCAGCACCAGCGTGTTGATCGGAAAGTGCGGATTGATCGCGAGCGGAACGCCATATCGGCTCGCATGACGGGCGATGTCGACATTCATGTAGCGACCCTTCGCCGGCACCGTCACCGGCGAGACGTTGCCGGTCGCCTGGAACACGCCGCCGAGCAGCATCGGCCGGAGCACGAGGTCGGCGCCCTCCTGACGGCACAGCGTCGGCAGCTGCGTCCAGGCGAGGTAGGCCGTCGGGCTGCCGACATCGAAGAAGAATTCGACCGATCGCGTCATGACGACTCCACGCGCAGAATGGGCAGCGATCGTACGGCAAAGGAGGCGGCATGACGAACGACAGCAGGACCCCGGTGGCGCTCGTGATCGGCGCGGGTGACGCGACCGGCGGCGCAATTGCGAAGCGCTTTGCGGCCGGCGGCCTCGTCGCCTGCGTGACGCGCCGCGAAGCCGACAAGCTCGTGCCGCTCGTCGACGCGATCAAGGCGGCCGGCGGCAGCGCGCACGGCTTCGGATCGGACGCGCGCAAGGAAGAGGAAGTCGTCGCGCTGGTCGAGCGCATCGAAAACGAGGTCGGGCCGATCGACGTGCTGGTCTTCAACATCGGCGCGAACGTGCCGTCCGGCATCCTCGAGGAGACCGCGCGCAAGTACTTCAAGATCTGGGAGATGGCGTGCTTCGGCGGCTTTCTGAACGGCCGCGAAGTGGCGCGCCGCATGGTCAGGCGCGGCCGCGGCACGATCCTCTTCACCGGTGCGACCGCATCGCTGCGCGGCTCGGCGAACTTCGCCGCCTTCGCCGGTGCCAAGCACGCGCTGCGTGCCCTCGCGCAGAGCATGGCGCGCGAACTCGGACCGAAGAACATCCACGTCGCCCACGTCGTCGTCGACGGTGCGATCGACACCGAGTTCATCCGCACCAACTTTCCCGAGCGCTATGCGACCAAGGCCGAGGACGGCATCCTCGCGCCCGACCACATCGCCGACGCGTACTGGTATCTGCACACGCAGCCACGCGACGCCTGGACCTTCGAGCTCGATCTGCGCCCCTGGAACGAGCGCTGGTAGCGGAATCGAGCGACGCCTCTCGCCGGCGGCCGCATCGGCTCGACGTCGCGCCGCAGCCGCGGAAGGACAGCGACCGATCAGCCGGCGAACGACACGATCTGCCCCGCCGGCAGCGCACCGGATCGGCGCCCGACTTCGCGACCACGCTCGAGGCGCACCAGGGTGGGGATGCTGCGAATGGCGAAGCGTTGGGCCACCTTCGGGTTGTCGTCGCTGTTGACCTTGGCGAGGAGCGCACGGCCTTTCAACTGGCGCGCAGCCTGCTCGAACTGAGGTGCCATCGACCGGCACGGCCCGCACCACGGGGCCCAGAAATCGATCACGATCGGCAGATCGGTTTTCTGGGTCACTGCATCGAAGTCCGCATCGCCGAGCTCGACCGGCCGGCCATCGAGAAGGGGCTTGGCGCAGCGTCCGCAGACCGGGTCGTCGGTGAGGCGTGCTGAGGGCACTCGGTTGGTCGCGCGGCAGTGCGGGCAGACCACGTGAAGTCGGGCATCGTCGTCCATCCCGGTGAGATGGTGTCCCGAGTGGACCGTTCAAGCCCGGCACGCCGATTGCCTCCGACATTGTTCCGCCGTTCGCCAATCGACCCTCCCGCGTGCGATGACCGATCCGACCACGAAGTCCGACGCGAGAGCGCCTCGTGTCATCGCGCACTACCTGCCGCAGTTTCATCCGACCCCGCAGAACGACGCCTGGTGGGGCAAAGGCTTCACCGAATGGTCGAATGTCTCGAAGGCCAAGCCGCTCTTCAGGGGACACGTCCAGCCGCGCCTGCCCACCGAGCTCGGCTTCTACGATCTGCGCCTGCCCGAGGCTCGCGAGGCGCAGGCCGCCTTGGCGAGGGAGCACGGAATCGGCGGGTTCATGTACTACCACTACTGGTTCTCCGGTACGCGCATCCTCGAGCGCCCGGTCCAAGAAATCCTGGCCCGGGGGGAGCCCGACTTTCCCTTCTGCCTGTGTTGGGCGAACGAATCATGGTCAAGGGCCTGGGATGGCCGCGAGAAAGAAGTCCTGATCCGGCAGGAATACAGCGAAGCCGACATCCGCAACCAGTGCGCGTGGCTGGCCGATGTGTTCGCCGACCCGCGCTACATCCGCGTCGACGGTCGACCGGTGTTCGTGATCTACCGCTATCTGCACATGCCGCGTGCACTCGAGGTCGTGCCCCGCATGCGCGAGGCGTTTTCCCGGCTCGGCAGCGCCGATCCCTACCTCATCGCGGCCAACGTCTTCTCGTCGCCTTATGATTTTCGCGAGGCCGGCTTCGACAATGTGCTCGATTTCCAGCCCTCTTTCGGGCGTCTCCGCGGGGTCGACGATCCCCGCAAGCGGACCCTCGGTCGGCTGGTTCGAAACCTCCGACTCGGCAAGTTCAGCGCCCATCTGCGTCTGTACGACTACGAAGAAGCCTGCCTCGCGATGGAGCCGCAACTACCGTTCGAGACGATCCCGTGCGTTCCGGTCGGTTGGGACAATTCGCCGCGGCGGCGTTCACGCGGCGCCATCTTCGTGAACCACACGCCGGCCGCATTCGCGCGCGTCCTCGAACGTCGGCTCGAACAGTGGTCTCGATCGAAGCCGTCGACCGACCTGTTCTTCGTCAATGCATGGAACGAATGGGCGGAGGGCAACTATCTCGAGCCCGATCAGGAGTTCGGCCGGGGCTTCCTCGAAGCACTGGCCGCGACGCTGGAGAAGCATGCCGGTCATGCGGCCGAGGTGGCACAGATCCACGGCAGCCGCGACGGGAGCCGCAGCGTCGGCTCATACGCCGAGGCTCGGACTCCATCCCGTCTGGTTCGCAATCAGAGCCTGCACTCGTAGCCGCCGACCGACATTCGGTCGCGTGACGAGCTCCTCTGCGATCTTGCGCAGCAGCTGACGGTCGCCCAGCCTGCGCGTGGTCTTGAACATGTAGCTCAGGTACCCGGTCCAGCGCGAGTTCCGCCAGTATTCGCGGCGCTCGTCGGTGACGCCGGTGTGCTGCATAACGGCATCTTCGATCGCCTTCAGCTGCTCGAAGAAATCGGGTTTCCGCCAGGTCGCGTACTGATAGTTCCCGTCGTGCAGCCGGTACTCGACGACTTGCGGCGAGCGGATCACGACCATGTCGAAGCGCGATGCCACCCGGGCGAAGTATTCGATGTCGGTGGAGTAATCGAACCGCTCGTCGAAGGCGCCGAGGGCTTCGACCGCCGAGCGGCTCACCGAGGCTCCGGAAGGAATCAAGGTGGAATTCAGGACTGCGTCGGCGCCCGAATGCCAGACCTCGGCGCACCACCCGCCGGCCTGGCTCGGCGTGTGCCGGTGCGCGATGAGGCCGGCGCTGGGCGCAAGCCGCGCGGCAGTTCGGATGGCATCGAGCGCACCTGGAACGATGCCATCCGAACTGCCGCGCGGCTTGCGCCCAGCGCCGG
>Ga0207648_10006961_pt1 | contig 11193 bp, 13 predicted proteins | sample KBSMisM32_FD_184310 | JGI IMG/M metagenome (GOLD analysis project Ga0207648, IMG submission 184310) | Miscanthus rhizosphere microbial communities from Kellogg Biological Station, Michigan, USA - KBS Miscanthus M3-2 (SPAdes) (version 2) | ecosystem: Host-associated > Plants > Roots >... | reverse complement strand
TGCTGATCATCCTCTACCTCGCGGTCCGGTTCGACTTCAAGTTCGCGGTGCCGGTGATCATCGCGTTGCTCCACGACATCGTGATCACGATCGGCGTCTATGCGCTGCTAGGGCGGGAGGTGTCGAACTCGACGGTCGCCGCGGTGCTGACCGTGCTCGGCTACTCGATCTACGACACGATCATCATCTTCGACCGGATCAGGGAGAACATCCCGCTGATGCGGCGGGCGCCGTTCGCGACGATCGCGAACGTCTCGCTCTGGGAGACGATCCGCCGCTCGCTGGCCACGACCCTGATCACGCTGCTGCCGATCTTCTCGCTGCTGATCTTCGGCGGCGCGACGCTGAAGGACTTCGCTTTCGCGCTGATGGTCGGGATCCTCTCCGGCGCCTACTCGTCGATCTTCATCGCGGCGCCGCTGCTGACGATCTGGAAGGAGCGCGAGCCGGAGTACGCGCGCCGGATCGGCCAGGAGCCGACGAGTGACGACGGCGCCAGGGCGGCGCTCGAGGACTCCGAGGAAGCCCTCGCGGCCGAGCCGGCGCCCGATCTCTCGCCGGTCGGAGCGGTCGAGCGCCCGGCAGGAGCCAGCGCGGAGAAGCGCGAGCGCCGGCGGCAGCGGCGACGCGCGAGGCCCCATGGCCGCTCCCGCTGAGCTGCGCGACCTGGCCGAGAAGCTCGTGCTCGCCGGCGTCGGCGCGGTGGCGCTGACGGCCGAGCGGGCGGACGCGCTTGCGGAAGAGCTGTCGGCTCGTGGCGGCATCGGGCGCGAGGAAGCGCGGGCGGTGGTCGAGGAGCTGGTCGGCCGCTGGCGCAGCGAGAGCGTCCGGATGGGCGAGCGGACGGGCGTGGGGCTGGCGGCGTTGTTCCGCGAGCTCGGGCTCGTCACGCGCGTCGAGCTCGAGGAGCTCGAGCTCCGGGTCGCGCAGATCGAGCACCGGCTGCGGCTGCTCGAGCCGTGAACCCGTTGCGACGGCTCGGCAGCGTCGAGACGGCGTGGTGGGTCGGCCGCCGCATCGCGCCGCGCATCGCGGTGACCCTGGCGCCGGCCGCGGGTTACGGCGTCGAACGGGTTCCGCTCGAGGGCGGTGGCGTAGTAGCGGCGAACCACTTCTCGGGGATCGACCATCCGCTGATCGGCTCCTTCTCGCCGCGGCCGCTGTACTTCCTGGCAAAGGCCGAGCTGTTCGAGATCCCGGTGCTCGGGCCGCTCTTGAGCTGGCTCGGCGTCTTTGCCGTGCGCCGCGGCGAGGGCGACCGCGAGGCGGTGCGTCGGGCTCGCGAGCTCGTGCGCGACGGGAACCTGGTCTGCGTGCACGTCGAAGGCACGCGGCAGCGCTTCGGCCATCCAGGCCCGCTGCACCCCGGTGGGCTGATGATCGCCATGCAGGAAGGCGTGCCCGTGATCCCCTGCGCCGTCGACACGTTCGGCTGGCGTCCCTGGAACCGTCGTACGTGCTCGGTGGTGTGGGGGGAGCCGCTGAGCGTCGCGGACCTGCCGCGCAACCGGAAGGGCTACGCGGAAGCGGGCGAGCGCGTGGGCGACGAGATCGTCCGCCTCTGGCGTCTGGCCGTCGCCGCTTCGGCGGCCGGCCTGCCCGAAGAGCTTCCCGACGGCGCGCGCCGAAGCGGGATCAACCCGACGCCGTAGCGCGCCCCGCGCGCGTGTCACACTGAGCGCATGGCGAGCACGGCCAGCCGCAGGAACCTCGGCCGGATCTCCGAGATCGCCCAGGTCGCGGTCAGGCACGGCTTCGGCTACTTCTTCGAGACTCACCGCCTGACCGACCTGCTGCCGGGCCGCCCGAAGCTCAGCGCGGCAGCAACGAGCCCCTCCGAGCGCGGCCGGCACCTGCGCGAGATGCTCGACGAGCTGGGCCCGACCTTCGTCAAGTTCGGCCAGCTCCTCTCGACCCGCCCCGACGTCGTCCCGCCCGACATCGTGGCCGAGCTGCAGAAGCTCCAGGACGACGTTCGCCCGGTCCCGTACGAGGACGTCGAGCGCGTCATCCGCGAGGACCTCGAGCTGAGCATCGAGCAGCTCTTCACCGACTTCGACCCGACCCCGATCGCCGCGGCCTCGATCGGCCAGGTGCACCGCGCCACCCTCCCGAACGGCCACCGCGTCGCGGTCAAGGTCCAGCGCCCGAACGCGCCGAGGCAGATCGAGGGCGACCTGGCGCTGCTCTACCAGGCTGCCCGCCTGATCAGGGAGCGGGTGCGGGCCCTCGAGTTCATCGACCCGCGCCAACTCGTCGACGAGTTCGCGCGCTCCATCCGCCAGGAGCTCGACTACCGCCTCGAGGCCCGCAACGCCGAGGCTTTCCACCACCGCTTCTCGGGCCACCCGCACGTGCAGATCCCGCGCGTCTACTGGAGCTACACGCGCACGCGCGTGCTGACGCTCGAGCTGATCGAGGGCGTGCAGCTGGCCGACCTGCCGCTCGACGCCTGGGAGATGGAGGAGCGCCGCCGCCTGGCCTATCTGATGGCCGAGACCTGGATGACGATGATCTTCCGGCACGGCTTCTTCCACGGCGATCCGCACCCGGCGAACATCTTCGTGATCGGCGACGCCGAGCACATCGGGATCGTCGACTTCGGCCAGGTCGGGAAGCTGACCGACGACGACATGTCGAAGCTGACGCGGCTCTTCATCGACGCCGCCAGCGAGCGCATCGACGCGTTGCCGCGCCGGCTGGCGGAGCTCGGGGTCCGCTACCCGAAGGATCGCGAGGACGAGTTCGTCGCCGAGCTGCGCGAGATGTACGCGCGCTACTACGGCGCCAGCCTCGCCGAGATCGACCCGCTGCAGGTGATCCGCGAGGCCTTCCAGCTGATCTACCGGATGAACCTGCGCCTCCCCACGCGCTTCGTGATGCTCGACAAGGCGATCGCGACGCTCGGCTCGGTCGGCGTCGAGCTCTACCCGGACTTCAACGTCTTCGAGATCGCCAGGCCGTACGCGCGCGGCCTGATGCTGGACCGGTACACGCCGCAGCGGGTCCTGAAGCGGGCTCGCTCGGAGGGCCTCGAGCTCGCACGGATCGCGCGCGACCTGCCGTACCAGGTGCACGACGTGCTGGAGGAGTTCCGCGACGGCCAGATCGAGGTCGGCTTCGTGCACAAGGGCCTGGACGAGTTCATGCGCAAGCTCGACGTCGCCTTCAACCGGCTCGTGATCGCGCTGGTCACGGTCGGAGGCCTGATCGGCTCGAGCCTGATCGGGATCTTCTCCACGAATGGCCCGCAGATCGCCGGTGTGAACTTCCTCTCGTTCGTCGGGTTCGTGCTCTCGGCGATCCTCGGGCTCTGGCTGCTGTGGGGCGTGCTCCGGTCAGGACGGTTGTAGAAAGCTCGTCGCACTTCCGCGCGAAAGGACATCTGGCGCGGGCTCGGAGCCGCGGATAGCTTCGACTCATGTCGCAGGCGCTGCTCCTCGCCGAGGCCGAGCCGGGAACACGAGAGTTCCTCGCGCGGCACCTGGCGAGTGACGGCTTCGCGGTGCTCGGTGCGGACGCCGGACGCGAGGCCCTTGAGCTGGTCGAGCGCGAGCGGCCCGACCTCGTGCTCGTCGGCGGCCTCCCGGACGCGCCGGCGCTCGAGGTCTGCCGCGTCCTGCGCGAGGGTGAGCCCGGGCGCTCCTGGGACCGCGACGTGCCGGTGATCGTGCTCGGCGAGGCGCGGGCCGACGCAGTCGACCGGGTGCACGCCTTCGAGCGCGGCTGCGACGACTTCGTTCCGCGGCCGTTCCATTACGAGGAGCTGGTGGCCAGGATCCACGCCGTCCTGCGCCGGGCCCAACCGGGGATCCGCGAACGGCTCGCCGCCGGCCCGCTGGCGATCGACCGCGTCACGCGGCGGGTGACTGTCCGCGGCCTGACCGTGGCGCTGTCGGCGAAGGAGTACGAGCTGTTGGTCAAGCTCGCGACCCAACCGACGCGCGTCTTCACCAAGGAGGAGCTGCTGCGCGAGGTCTGGGGCTTCCGGTCCTTGGGACGGACGAGGACGCTCGACTCGCACGCCTCGCGCCTGCGCCGCAAGCTCGCGCGAGCGGGAGCCGCTGACTGCGTGCTGAACGTCTGGGGCGTCGGCTACCGGCTGATCGCGGACTACGAGGGGGTTCTCGGCACGGCGTAGGTCGAACAGTTAGCCTCGCGGCATGGAGGACGTCGTCCGTGTGACGAAAGTGCCCGGCGAGCCCGAAGCGGAAGTCTTCTGCGGGCTGTTGCGGGCGAACGGGATCAAGTGCGCGTATCGGCCGACCGACGAAGCCGACTCGGCGTTCGAGGGCTTCGGCGGGGAGGGCGGCGAGCGCGAGATCCTCGTCGCGCCCGCCGATCTCGAGGCCGCTCGCGCCCTCCTCGACGAGACCTAGCCGATACCGGCCCCACGCGCGAGCGCGAAGAACTGCGCGGACAGGCCCCGCGCCGGGGCCGCCAGATCGATGCCGTGCGACGCGAACGAGCGCGCGCTGAAGATGTCGAGCAGCGCCCGCAGGATGTTCGTGTTGGGCGGGCTCTGGTTGTGTGCCCGCACGACCTGGAAGTCCTGGCACGTCTTGTAGTCGTTCACCGCGGACTGCGCGCCGAAGTACGCGGGCTGCGAACGCGCCACGAAGTAGCCATCGAGCCCGGTGAAGGTGTCCTGGAACGCGTCTGCGGTGACCGCGGTCGAGCAAACGGAGTACTCGAGGGCCAGCACGATCACGTTCTCATCGGTTGCGGCACGCTTCTTCAGCGTCGTCACCTGCTTCTGCAGCGCCTTGACCTGCGCCGCGAGTGACTTCAGCGTCGGTCCCTTGGTCGAGCTCGCCCCGGCCGGCGCGGCCGCGACCAGAACGACGGCCGCGATCGCCGCGATTGTCAGTACCTGCCTCATGTGTGCCCCCTTTTTTGAGCCTCGAGTGGGCCCCCAATATGTCACGCACTAGCCGCCGAGCAGGGCTCCTTCGAGCTCGAGCAGGGTGCGCTTGCGATCCAGCCCGCCGGCGTAGCCGACCAGCGAGCCGGTCGAGCCGACGACGCGGTGGCAGGGGAGCACGATCGGGACGGGGTTCCGGTTCATGATCGTGCCGACTGCTCGGGCCGCGCGAGGCCGGCCGGCGCGCTCGGCGAGCGTGCCGTAGGTCGTCAGCTCGCCGTACGGGACACGGGCCAGCTGCTCGAGCACCGCGCGGCCGAACTCGCGCGCGGGGCCGAGGTCGATCGGGAGCTCGAACTCCTGCCTCTCGCCGGCGAAGTACTCGTCGAGCTGACGGCGCACCTCGTCGGTCGGTCGCGGCGAGCGGAGCACCCGCGTGCCGAAGAGCCGAGCGAGACGCTCCGCCTCGGCGTCCGGGTCGGCGTCGTAGTGGATCTCGCAGACGCCGCGCTCGGTGACTGCGACGAGCAGCTCGCCGACGGGCGTGTCGTGCAGCTCGTAGGCGACGTCGAGCAAGCCCTCCGCCGCAGCGGCGTCGCGGAAGCGCTGGTCGAGCTCGGGGGAGACGGTCATGAGAGCTCCTTCTTTCGTAGCCGGCGGACGCCGGACGAGGCTGCTTGCCTCGCCGCTTCGGGCGAGGAACCGAGAGCCGCGCCGATGTCCTCGTAGCTGAGGTCGTAGCCGTAGCGGAGGAAGACGGCGGCGCGCTCCTTCTCGGGCAGGCCGGCGGTCAGCCGCCGCACCTCTTCGTAGGGGAGCGGCTCGTCCACCGACTCGAGGTCGGGCACGTCGGCCGAGGTCACCCGGGTCCGGCGAAGCGCGTCGAGCGCGACGTTTCGCGCGATCTGCAGCGCCCAGGCTCGCAGGTAGCGCCCGTGCTCGAGCGTCGGGTAGGCCCGCAGCGCCCGCAGGAAGGTCTCCTGGAACGCGTCGTCGGCGGCGTCGCGGCCGAGCATGCTGCGGAGCTGCGCGAGCACGGGCCCCTGCTGCGCCTCGTAGAACCGCTCGAACGGGGGGACCGACATTGCTTCCATCATTCCTACCAACGCAGCGGGGCGCTGCCGTGTGAGACCGTCTCACGATGCTCAAGTGGATCAGGCAGGCGGAGCGGCAGGGCCTGGCAAAGCGCCGCACGGAGATGGCCGTCGTGGCCGGCCTGATCGTGCTCGTCGCGGCGCTCCTGCTCGGCGCCGACTGGCCTGTCGCACTGACAGGATCCTGGGGTGTCGCCGCGCTGGTGATCGTCTGCGTCGTGTGGATCCGGATCTACCCGATGGACGCCGAGCAGACGAAGGCAAACGCACGCTCGGAGGACTTCTCACGCCAGACCGCCGACCTCGCCGTGCTCGTGGCCAGCGTCGCCAGCCTTGGCGCGATCGCCTACACGGTGGCACGCGCGGGCAATTCCCATGGCACGACCAAGGCCCTGTTGATCGCGCTCGCGCTCGCGGTGGTCTCGCTTTCGTGGCTGACCGTCCACACGCTCTACCTCGTCCGCTACGGCGACCAGTTCTACAGCGACCCGATCGGTGGGATCGAGTTCAACGATGATGAGCCGCCGGACTACCGCGACTTCGCCTACCTCGCGCTGACGATCGGAATGACGTTCCAGGTCTCCGACACGACGCTCAAATCGAAGGCGATGCGCCGGCTGGCGATCCGGCACGCGCTGCTCTCGTTCCTGTTCGTTGCGGTGATCGGCGCGCTGACGATCAACACGGTGGGAGCGCTGCTCCAGTAGACCCACGAAAGTGGTCCCCTGGGGTTGCCAAGTGGGGGATTGTGGTTTAGAGTGGGGCGCAGTGGAGCATGCTGCTAGGTGAGTTCGAGCATACGATCGATGACAAGAATCGCCTCACGCTACCGGCCAAGTTTCGCCAAGCGCTTTCCGGCGGTCTTGTCATCACGCGCGGTATGGACGGGTGTCTCTACTGCTATCCCCAGGCGTCCTGGGAGCGGCTGGTCGAGGAACGGCTCTCCGGGCTCGACCCTCTCAGCCGTGAGGGGCGCCAGCTGCACCGCTTCTTCTTCGCCGGGGCCTCCGAGGCCGAGCCGGACAAGCAGGGCCGCGTGATGCTGCCGGCGTCGCTCGCCAAGAACGCAGGGATCGACCGCGAGGTCGTGGTCGCCGGGGTGAACGACCACCTGGAGATCTGGGACCGCGCGGCCTGGCGCGACCACGTCAAGGTTCTCGAAGGGAGTGCGGAGGATGTTGCCGAACGTCTTGCGTCCCAACGCGACTGACCACGTCCCGGTCCTCGCCGACCAGGTGCGGGAGGCGCTCGCCGTGCAGCCCGGCGAGACCGTCGTCGACGCCACCTTTGGAGCGGGCGGCCATTCGGAACTGCTAGCTGCCGACCTCCAAGGCAGCGGCAAGCTGATCGCAATCGACCGCGATCCGTCCGTGCGCCCGTACTTCGATTCGGTGCGGAAGCGCACCGGCGCGCAGGGGCGCTTCCTGAGGGGCGAGTTCTCGGACGTGCTCGCCCAGCTGGCCGCCAACGGCGTGCAGGCCGACGCGATCCTGTTCGACCTCGGCGTCTCCTCGATGCAGGTCGACCGGCCGGAACGCGGCTTCTCGTATGCGACCGACGCGCCGCTCGACATGCGCATGGACCCGGCCTCCGAAGTCTCGGCACGCGAGCTCGTGAACGAGTCGGGCGAGCGCGAGCTGACGCAGATCTTCCGCGACTACGGCGAGGAGCGCTACGCGCGGCCGATCGCCCGCGCGATCGTGCGCCGGCGGCGCGAGCAGCCGTTCGAGCGCACAGGCGAGCTGGTCGAGACGATCAAGGCGGCGATCCCGGCTCCGGCCCGCTTCGGCGAGGGCCATCCGGCCAAGCGCGTCTTCCAGGCCCTCCGGATCGCGGTCAACGACGAGCTCGGCTCGCTCGAGCACGCGCTGCCGGAGGCGCTCGAGATGCTGCGGCCCGGCGGCAGGCTTGCCGTCATCAGCTTCCACTCGCTCGAGGACCGGATCGTCAAGCGCTTCCTGCGCTCGCGCGAGAAGGGTTGCACATGCCCGCCGGACTTCCCGGTCTGCGTCTGCGGCCACGAGCCCGAGCTGCGCGCGCTCGTGCGCCGGCCGATCAAGCCGTCGCCCGCCGAGCTCGCCGCGAATCCGCGCGCGTCGTCCGCCCGGCTGCGCGCAGCGGTCAAGAGTGGGGGGGACGAGTAGCGCCATGGCCTCCTGGAGCGACGCCGCACCTGCGCTTCCCTCCCCGCGACCACGGTCGCGCCCGAAGCCCAAGCCTGCACCGAGGCGCAAGCCGCGGGCGCGCCGCGGCGTGGCCGGCGGCGTCGTCTGGATCGCAGTCGTCGCGGTGCTGCTGGCCGGAGTCGTTGCGCTGAACGTCGCCGTGCTGCGGCTGAACGTCCAGCTCGACAAGCTCGACACCGAGCGCGCGCACCTCCGCGCGGAGAAGCAGGAGCTCGCCTCGCAGCTGTCGATGGCCGCGGCCTCGCCGCGCATCGAGCTGCAGGCCCAAAAACAGTTCGGCCTGGTCCAGGCCAACCCAGCCGAGACGACGTATGTGCGGCTGGGGCCGCGGACGCATTGAGCTCGAAGGCGTCGAACCGCCGCATTCGCCTCCTGCTCGGTGTCTTCGTGCTCGCGTTCGGGCTCACCTTTCTGCGCGCCGCCTGGTTGCAGGGAGTTCGGGCTTCGTCGTTCGGCCGGCTCGCGTCGAGCCAGCAGAGTGAGGACGTCGTCATCCCGGCGGCACGGGGGACGATCTACGACCGCGGCGGCGTGCAGCTCGCGATCGGCGAGCAGGCCCAGACGGTCTACGCCGATCCGCGACTGGTGAAGGATCCTCAGCGCGAAGCGCTCGTGATCGCGCGCACCCTGCGCCTCGACCCCGCCACCGTCGTCCAGGCGCTGAGCGACCGCACCCGCGGCTTCGTCTACGTCGCGCGCAAGGCGGATCCGGCGCTGGTCGCGAAGCTCCGGCGGAAGGGACTGCCGGGGATCAACTCCTACGGCGAGGAGCGTCGCTTCTACCCGCAGTTCTCCTTGGCCTCGCAAGTGCTCGGCTACGCCGGCGTCGACAACCGCGGCCTTGCCGGCCTCGAGCTCTCGCTCGACCGCGAGCTGGGAGGACGGCCCGGCCGCGAGCGGGTCGTCAAAGACGCCTCGGGCCAGGCGATCGACACCGTCGTCTCGCAGACCGTGCGCGACGGGCGCGACGTCTACCTAACCCTCGACCACACGATCCAGGCGAACGCGCAGGCCGTCCTGCGCGACACCGTCCTCCGCTGGCACGCGAAGAGCGCGACCGCGATCGTGCTCGACCCGACCACTGGCGCCGTTCGGGCGATGGCGACCGCGCCGGGTTTCGACGCGAACAACTACCCACAAGTCTGGCGCGTGCTCCAGCGCAACCGCGCCGTCACCGACACCTACGAGCCCGGCTCGACCTTCAAGCTCGTGACGGTCGCCGGCGCGCTCTCCGAAGGGCTCGTCTCGCCGACCACGCGCTTCACGCTCCCGTACGAGATCCAGGTCGCCGACCGCCGGATCCACGATGCCGAGCCGCGCGGGACGGAGACGATGAGCGTCTCGGAGATCCTGTCGCGCTCCTCCAACGTCGGCGCGATCACGCTCGCCGAGCGGCTCACGCGACACCGGCTCGTCCACTGGATCTCGCGCTTCGGCTTCGGCCACTTGACGGGGATCGACTTCCCCGGCGAGAGCCAGGGAATCGTGCTCCCTGAGGACAAGTGGTCGGGCTCCTCGATCGGGAACATCCCGATCGGTCAGGGCATCGCGGTCACGCCGATCCAGATGGCCTCGGCCTACGCGGCGATCGCGAATCGCGGCGTCTGGGTGCGGCCGCACCTCGTCGACCACGTCGGCGATGGCGACACCGCCAAGCCCGTGCGCCGCCGGGTGGTTTCGGGCTGGGTCGCGCGAGAGGTGATGGCGATGCTCAAGAACGTCGTCGCGGAGGGAACCGGCACGCTGGCTGCCGTGCCCGGCTACCTGGTCGCGGGCAAGACCGGCACGGCGGCGAAGCCGGATCCGCACGGCGGCTACTCGGACTCGCGCTACGTTGCGTCGTTCGTCGGGGTCGTGCCCGCGTCGCGGCCGCGGCTGGTGATCCTCGTTTCGGTGGACGAGCCCCGCGGCGCGATCTGGGGCGGGGTCGTGGCCGCTCCGGCCTTCGCGCAGATCGCGAAGTTCGACCTGCAGTATCTCGACGGCGGGGTGCCGCCGGACGCGCCCGCCACGACGACCTCGACGGCCACGTACAACCCATAGGGTCCCGTAGTACGGTTCGCCCGGCCTCCTCCCCAAGGCGATCGTATCGCGGCCGGGCGCGCGTGTCTGTGCTGCAAGTGTCACAAAAGTGCTGCAAAGGAGCGGTTCTCGGGCCGAGGCAAGGAGCCGCCTCGGCTGGGCCGGGCGGTAGACTCGCGCCTCGATGGAGATCGACCAGCTGATCGCGGCGCTCGCGCCGTCGGACGTGCTCGGGCGGGCTCCCGTCGAGATCGTCGACCTTGCCTACGACACCCGTGCCGCCGGACCGGGAAGCCTCTTCTTCTGCGTTCCCGGCACGCGAGCCGACGGGCACGAGTTCGCCGCTGCCGCGGTCGCGAACGGCGCGGTGGCGCTCGTGGTCGAGCGGCCGCTCGAGCTCGACGTGCCGCAGCTCCAGGTCCCGAGCGCACGGGCCGCGATGGCCGTCGCCGCCGACGAGTTCTTCGGTCACCCGACCGAGGAGCTGCAGGTCGCCGGCGTGACGGGCACGAACGGCAAGACGACGACGGCGTTCCTGCTCTACGCGATCCTCGCCGCCGCCGGCCGCCGGCCTGGGCTGCTGGGGACGATCGAGAGCCGGGTCGGCGGCGAGCGCCGGCCGGCCGTTCGCACCACGCCCGAGGCGATCGACCTGCAGCGCGAGTTCCGGGAGATGCTCGACGCCGGCGATCGCAGCGCGGCCGTCGAGGCGACCTCGCACGGCTCGGCGCTCGGCCGGCTCGACCGCGTCCGCTTCGGCGTGCTCGTCTTCACGAACCTGACGCAGGACCACCTCGACTTCCACGGCACGCTCGAGGAGTACTTCGATGCCAAGCGGCGGCTCTTCACGGAGACGCGTCCCGCCGCTGCCGTCAACGTCGGCGACGAGCACGGCCGGCTACTCGCGGAGGAGCTGCGCGGGCGGAACGAGCTGCTCACCTTCGGCCTCACGGCCGACGCCGAGCTTCGCGCCGACGAGCTCGAGCTCGGGCCACGTGGCGCGCGTTTCCGCGCGGGCGGAATTGAG
>Ga0207648_10006959_pt1 | contig 11194 bp, 9 predicted proteins | sample KBSMisM32_FD_184310 | JGI IMG/M metagenome (GOLD analysis project Ga0207648, IMG submission 184310) | Miscanthus rhizosphere microbial communities from Kellogg Biological Station, Michigan, USA - KBS Miscanthus M3-2 (SPAdes) (version 2) | ecosystem: Host-associated > Plants > Roots > Rhizosphere... | reverse complement strand
CGCGCCTGCGCTCCTCGGCGCTCAGCGGCCGCCGCGCGCTGGTGACGTACAGCTCGTCGAGGGCGGCGCCTCCGAACGCGCAGCTCGTGGGATGAGAGACGGGCAACGGCACCGTGCGCTCGAGCGTCCCGTCCGGCGCGTAGCGGCGCAGGGCCGCGCCGCCCCACAGGGCGAGCCAGACGAAGCCGTCGGCGTCCACGGTGAGGCCGTCGGGGATGCCGGCCTCCGCCGGTATGGAGGCGAACGGGCGGCGGTTCGTGATCGCACCGCCCTGCCCATCGAAATCGAAGACGTCGATGCGCCGGGTCGGACTGTCCACGTAATACATGCGCCGTCCGTCCAGGGTCCAGTCGATGCCGTTCGAGATCGTGACGCCCGTCAGCATCCGGTGGACGGCGAGGTCGGGATCGAGACGATAGAGGCCGCCCTTGCCCGCGCCCTCGTCCAGGGCCATCGTGCCCGCCCAGAAGCGGCCGGCGGGATCGCAGGCCCCGTCGTTCATGCGGTTCTGGGGAAGGTCCGCTTCGACCGCGGCCAGCATGGTCGTGCGGCCCGAGTCGAACTCCAGGCGCGCGAAGCCGCCCGCGACGGCGAGCACGACGCTGCCGTCCGGCGCTCCCGCGAGGGCGCCCACGGGCTTCCCTACGTCGACGCTCCAGCATGCGCCCTTGTCCGGCCGGAAGGCGTGGACCCGCCTCGCCATGATGTCCACCCAGAACAGGCGCTGGCCGCGCGCATCCCAGCGCGGCCCTTCGCCGAGCTCCGCCCGCCCGTGGATGACGACCTCGACTTCGGCGGCGGTCACGTCGCGAACCGCGCGCCCAGCCCGCCGTCCACGGCCAGCGCGGCGCCCGTGATGGCGGAGGCCTCGTCGGAGGCCACGAAGACGACCAGGTTCGCCACCTCCATCGGCGTCGAGAGGCGGCCGAGCGGATGCACGGCCAGCACCTTGCGCTCCGCCTCCGCGGGATCGGGCTGCAGGCGGAACCACTCCTCGATCAGGCGCGTACGCGTCCAGCCGGGGAGGACGGCGTTCACGCGGATGTTCGCGGGCGCGTAGTCGAGGGCGAGGCTCCGCGTCAGCCCCACCAGCCCCGACTTCGCGGCCGCGTAGGGGAACATCCCGGCGATGGTCAGGGACGCGTGGATGGACGCGATGTTGACGATCGAACCGCCGTGGGCGCGCTTCATGGCGGGCAGGGCGTGTTTGGCGCAGAGCCACGCGCCCTTGAGGTCCACCGCGAAGACGGCGTCCCACTGTGCCTCCGTCATCTCGGTGGCGTCGAAATACGCGTTCACGCCCGCGTTGTTGACGAGCACGTCGAGCCCGCCCGCTTTCGCCAGCACCTGGCCGATCGCGGCCGCGACCTCGGACTCCCGCGTCACGTCCGCCGGCAGGAAGTCGACGGCGAGTCCGTCTGCGCCCAGGGCCCGGGCGGTGGACGCGCCCCCGTCCGCATCGCGATCGAGGAAGGTGACGCGCGCGCCCTCGCGGGCGAGCTTCTCCACGATCGCGCGGCCGATGCCCTGCGCGCCGCCCGTGACCACTGCGATCTTGCCCGCCAGCCGGTCCGCCATGGGCGCCTATGGTACGCCTAGGGCGGGTCGAGGTAGACGGTCTTGATCTGCGTGAAGAAATCGCGGGCGACCTTGCCCTGCTCGCGGCTGCCGCTGCTCGAGCCCTTGAAACCGCCGAACGGCACCTGCGGCTCCGCACCCGCCGTCTGCGAGTTGACGTGCACGAGGCCCGCCTCGATCTCGCGGATGAAGCGCATGGCCAGCCCGAGGTCGCGCGTCACCACGGACGCGCTGAGGCCGAAGGGTGTGTCGTTGGCGAGCGCAATCGCTTCGTCGAAGGTCTTGGCCTCCATGACCGCCACCACGGGCCCGAAGATCTCCTCTCGCGCGATCTTCATGTCCGGCCGCACGCGGTCGAAGACGGTCGGGGCCACGAAGTAGCCCTTCTCGTGCTCCGCTCCCGTGAGCTTGGTCCCGCCCGTGAGCAGCCGCGCCCCCTCGCGCTTGCCCGCTTCGATGTACTCCAGCACGGTCTTCTCCGCGTCCGCGCTGACCAGCGGGCCCATGTAGGTGTCGGGCTTCATGCCGTCGCCGACCTTCAGCCCCGACGCCCGCGCGGCCAGCTTGTCGCGGAAGCCGTCGAGGACGTCCTTGTGCACGATCACGCGGCTGGTGGCGGTGCACTTCTGCCCCGTGGACAACATCGCACCGGCGATGGTCAGCTCCACCGCCTTGTCGAGGTCGGCGTCACTGAGCACGATGACGGGGTTCTTGCCCCCCATCTCGAGCTGGTACTTGATCCCGCGCTCCGCGCACTGCGCGGCCAGCCGTGCGCCCACCGTGTTCGAGCCGGTGAAGCTGATGGCCTTGATGTGCGGGCTCGTGGCCAGGGCGGGCCCGATCTGCGACCCGCGGCCCACGACGAGGTTCAGCACTCCGGGAGGCAGGCCGGCCTTGTCGAGCACATCCGTGAGATGCCAGGCCGTGAGCGGCGTCAGCTCCGCCGGCTTGAGCACGACCGTGTTGCCGAAGGCCAGGGCGGGTGCGACCTTCCAGGTCGGGATGGCCACCGGGAAGTTCCAGGGCGTGATGAGGGCGACCGGCCCGATGGGCACGCGCTCCGCGTACAGGAAAGTCCCCGGAGCGGCCGAGCCGTAGACCTCGCCCGTGGGCTGGGAGGTCTCCCCCGCGTAGTAGCGCAAGAGGCTCACGCCGCGCGCGGTCTCGCCCTTGCTCTCGGCGAGCGTCTTGCCCTCTTCGCGCGTGAGCCCTTCCGCCACTTCGTCGATCCGCTGCTCGAGCAGGGCCGCGGCCTTCAAGAGGATCTCGCCGCGCTTGGGGAGCGGCGTGCGCGCCCAGCCCGGGAAGGCCTGTGCGGCCGCTTCCGCTGCGCGCGTCGCGTCCTCCGCTCCGGCGGAAGGAAAAACGGCGACGACCTCGTCGGTGCGTGCGGGGTTGCGGTCTTGCTGGGTGGCCCCGCCGGTGGCGGGCCCCCACTTGCCGGCGATCAGGTTCAGGCGTTCGTTTTCCATCGTGGCCCCAGCCTACTTCAGGTTCGGCGGAGATGGTTCAAATTCACGTGCCGGAAAGAAACCGGTTACCCGTTCCAGAACGGGTAGGCTACCCTCCCCTGGGCGTGCTGAAGTTCCTCCCCTTCGTCCTCCGCCACCTCCGCCGCAACACCATCCGCACGGGGAGCACGGTGGCGGCCATGGCCCTCTGCATCCTTCTCTTCTGCACACTGCAGAGCGCGCTCACCCGCTTCAACCGCGTGATCGACACGCGCAGCCCGCGGCGGCTGGTCACGCGCAACGCCGTCACCTTCATGATCCCGATCCCGCTCACCTTCGGGGACCAGATCCGGAGAGTCCCCGGCGTCCAGCGTGTCGCGGTCATGAACGGCTTCGGGGGCGTCCTGCCCGCGCGCAAGGAGGGTCAGGACGCGGGCGGCGCCACCGACTGGAGCAACGCGTTCCAGAACGTCGCCGTGGAAGGCGAGGAGTACTTCGCGATGAACCCGGAGCTGTCCGTGCCCCCGGACCAGCTCCGCGACTTCCTGAGCGATCCCCACGCCTGCGTGATCGGCCGGGAGCTGGCCCGCCGCTTCGGATGGAAGGTCGGCGATCACTTCTTCCTGGAGAGCTTCGTCTCCGCCTACCGCAAGCGGGACGGCCCCTTCGAGTTCGTGATCCGCGCCCTTCTGGACGCGGACCCGCGCTATCCGGGCACCGAGACCGAGATGATGGTCTTCCACTTCAAGTACCTCAACGAGGCTCTCGGAGGCCACATCCGGGTCATGACCTTCCTGGTCGAGATCGACGATCCGGCGCGCGGAGCCGAGATCGGGGCCGCCATCGACGCCCTCTTCGAGAACTCCAGCTCCCCCACCATCACGGAGAGCGAGCGGACGTTCACCGCCGACTTCATGTCCATGGCCGGCGACCTGGGCGTGCTCATCAACGGCATCGGCCTCACCGTGTGCTTCGCGATCCTGCTCGTCACCGCGAACACCATGAGCATGGCCGTGCGCGAGCGGCGCACCGAGATCGCAGTGCTGAAGACGCTCGGGTTCAGCAGCGCGCAAGTCATGGGGCTGGTGGTCTCGGAGGCGCTCGTGATCGGCGGATTGGGCGGCCTCGTCGGCGTCGCCGGCACCTCGGTCCTCATCTGGGCCCTCGACCACGCGACCAGTGGCACGTGGTTCGGCTTCGCGGGCATGGAGCTGACCGCGCGCGTCGCCTTGACGGGGCTCGGTGTCGCCTTGGCCCTGGGCCTGGCCGCCGGCCTCATGCCGGCCGTGGGCGCCTATCGCGCGCGCGTGACCGAGATGCTGAGGGGCGTCTAGCCGTGGCCGTCCCGCTGTCGTACAGCCTGCGCAACATCCGCGTGCGCTGGCGGCTCACGCTGCTGGCCGTGGTCGGGATCACGCTCGTGGTGGCGGTGTTCACGGTGCTCATGGCCATGTCGGAGGGATTCCGCGCCGCATTGCGCGGCAGCGGCCGCGCCGACAACGCGATCGTCGTGACCCGCGGCTCGGCCTCGGAGATGCTTTCGGAGGTGACGACGGAGGACCGCAACGTGATCCTGGCCGACTCGCGGCTGGCCCGGGGCCCGGACGGCCAGGTCCTGGCTTCCGCGGAGTCGGTCATGGTCATGTCCCTGCGCAAGAAGACGGACGGCCATCGGACGAACGTCACCCTTCGCGGTGTCCCTCCTTCGGGGTTCGAGGTGCGCGGGGGCATCCGCGTGACGTCCGGCCGGCCTTTCCGTCCCGGCCTCGCGGAGGTGATGGCGGGGCGCCGGATCCGCGAGCGCGTGCGCGACCTCGACGTGGGCAGCAGCTTCCGTTACCGCGGGCAGGACCTCACGGTCGTCGGCGTGTTCGAGTCGGACGGGGCCGCCTTCGAGAGCGAGGTCTGGGGCGACTACGCCTCCCTGAACGCGATCCTGCGTCGCCCGCCGGTCACCAACTGCCTGGTGTTCCGGATGAACGACCCGAGGGAGGTCCCCTCCCTCGACCGCTGGATCCGCTCCCTGCCCGGCGCGTCCCTTCAGGCCGTGCCCGAGCGCCTCTACTACGAGAACCAGGGCGGCCACGTGGCCATGGTGCTGCGCGCCCTGGCCAGCCTGGTCGCGGTGGTCATGGGCGTGGGCGCGGTGTTCGGGGCCATGAACACGATGTACGCGATCGTGGCCGCGCGCACGCGCGAGATCGGAACCATGCGCGCCCTCGGATTCTCGCGCCGGGCGATCCTGGTGTCGTTCGTGTTGGAGTCGGCCCTGCTGGCCCTGATCGGCGGCGGGCTCGGGTGCCTCGTCGCGTCCGTCGCGAACGGCTACACGACGGGGGCGTCGAACCTGCAGACGTTCCGCGAGGTCGCGTACGCCTTTCGGATCACGCCCGGGATCATCGCGGCGGGGATGGGCTTCGCGCTGGTGATGGGGATCCTGGGCGGGCTGCTGCCGTCGGTGCGGGCGGCAAGATTGTCGATCGCAGCCGCGGTGCGCGAGGGGTGAGGTCGCGAGTGTTAGAGTCCGGATCGTGTCCGCGCAGCGCTGGCGGCTGATCCGGGAGATCTTCCACGGCGCGCTCGACCGCCCCGAGGCCGAGCGGATGGCCTTCCTGGTCTCCGCCTGCGGCGATGACGCGGACGTTCGCCTCGAGGTGGAGTCTCTCCTCGCGGCCCACCTGCAGGCGCCCCGGTTCCTTTCCGAGCCGGCGTCGCTCACCGAACCCGACACCGGGACCGGGATCGATCGCGCGCGCACCCGCATCGGCGCCTACGAGGTCCAGGGCACGATCGGCCACGGCGGGATGGGCACCGTCTATCGTGCCGTGCGCGACGACGACACCTTCCGCAAGACGGTGGCGCTGAAGGTGGCCCACGGCGGGCTTCGCTCGACGTACCTGCAGCGCCGGTTCCTCCAGGAACGGAACATCCTGGCCCGCCTGCAGCACCCCCACATCGCGATGGTCCTGGACGGCGGCACCACGCCGGAAGGCCAGCCCTACCTGGTGATGGAGCACGTGGAAGGACAGCCGATCACGGCGTATTGCGCCGCCCGGGCCCTCGGCCTGGGCGACCGGCTCAACCTCTTCCGGATGGTCTGCGGGGCTGTCCAGTACGCGCACCAGAACCTGGTCATCCATCGTGACCTCAAGCCCGACAACATCCTGGTGACGGCGGATGGACAGCCGAAGCTGCTGGACTTCGGCATCGCCAAGCTCCTGGCCGCCGGCCTGGACCCGGAGGACGCGCCCACCGCGACCGTGATGCCGATGATGACCCCCGACTACGCGAGCCCCGAGCAGGTGCGAGGGGATGCGGTGACCACCGCGAGCGACGTCTACTCACTCGGGATCCTGCTCTACGAGCTGCTGGCCGGGCGCCGCCCCTACACGGTGCGATCGGATGCCCTGCCCGAGATCGTCCGCATGGTCTGCGAGACGGAGCCGGCGCTCCCCAGTCTGGCCGCCGCGGAGACGCGTCCGCGCGCGGGCGCCCTCGAGACCGGGCCGGGCGTGATCCCCGCCTCCTCCCTGCGCGGCGACCTGGACACGATCATCATGAAGGCGCTGCGCAAGCAGCCGTCGCGCCGCTACCCCGCCGTCCAGGACCTTTCCGTGGACATCGACCGGCACCTGCGCGGCCTGCCCGTGCTCGCCCGGCCGGACACGCTCGGCTACCGCGGCAGCAAATTCGTCGCGCGGCACAAGGGGGCGGTGGCGGCGGCGTCCCTCGTCCTGGCCAGCCTGCTGGGCGCGGTCGTGGTCACGACGCGCCAGGCCCGCATCGCCGAGCAACGCCTCCAGGACACGCGCCGCCTCGCCAACGTGCTCGTCTTCGACGTCTACGACGCCGTGAAGATGGTCCCGGGCGCGACGGGGGCGCGATCGCTCATCGTGAAGCGCGGCCTCGAGTACTTGGATCGCCTGGCCGCGGAGCCGGATCAGGACCGGCAGCGGCGGCTGGAGCACTCGACCGCCTACGTCAAGATGGGCGACACCTTCGTGGACCTCGGCGACACGGAGCAGGCCCTGTCCTCCTTCGGCAAGGCCCTGGCCATCCGCGAGCGGCTGTCCGCGGAGGCCCCGTCCGATCCGCGCGCCCTGCAGCAGGTGGGCACCGTTCACAATCGCATCGGCGGCGTCCTCCGCGACCGGGGCGACGTCGCCGCCGCCCTCGAGCACCATCGCCAGGCCGTGCGCATCGCGGAGGAAGCCGCGCGTTCCCTCGGCGACGCTCCTTCGCGGCGCCGCATGGTGGTTGCCCACACCGAGCTCTCGTACGACTTCCATGCGCTCGGCCTCGGCGCGGAAGCGTTGAGCGAGGCCCAGGCCGGGCTGGTCGTGGCGAGTGAGCTCCTGCGCGAGAAGCCGTCGGACCTCGACCGTCGCAACGACTACGCCGCCCCGCTCGAGGCCGAAGGCGACGCCCTCGCCCTCCAGGGCGACGCGCAGGGGGCGCTCGAGAGGTACCTCGAGATGCGCACCATCGCGCAAGCCGTCGTCGCCGGCGACGCGGAGAACACGCAGTCGCAGGTCGATCTCGTCACGGCGGAGGTCAAGGTCGCTGGACAACTCGATGCGCTGGGAAGACACGTGGAGGCGGTGCCGCACCTGCGGGACGCCGTTCAGGCGGCGGAAGTGCTCGTGGCGCGCGATCCCCGGCATGTGGGGTCGCGCGTCGTCCTGGCCCAGGCCCGGCTCGGCTATGGAGACTCGCTTGCGCCCACGGCCGGGGTCGAGGCTCGCGCCCAGTACGACAAGGCCGCGCACGGCCTGCGCGAGCTGGTAGCGGGCGATCCCACCAACGTGACCTACCAGGGTGACCTCGCCACGGTTCTGCTTCATGAGGCGGAGGCACAGGACGCCGCCGGTCTCACTCGTGAGGCCGCCGCCGGCTTCGAGGAAGCGGCTCGTCTCGCCGCTGCCCTCCAGAAGAAGTCGCCGGACGTCCGCGCGCACCAGATCCTCCTCGCGCGCGTGCGCCGGCGTCAGGGGCTTGGGGCCCCTCGCCGCCCGTGATCTCTCTACGTCGGGTCAGGGCCGGCTGAAGGCCACGCCGCCTCGCCTAATCGCGTGTCGGCGAGGCTAGTTTCGATAGCCAGGATCCACGCGCTCGAGCTTACGCAGGAGACCGGGCCAGGCGAGCCCCCCTCCTGCCCCACGCGTGACCTGCTTCACGGCCGCCTTGGCGCCGGCGATGATGCGCGGATCCACCGGGACCAGCTCCCCGCCTCCGGCCTGGGCGCGCACCTGGATCGTGCACGCCGCTTCGAACACGTACATGAAGAGGAACGCGTCCGCGACGGTCTCCGCCGTCGTGAGCAGGCCGTGGTTGCGCAGCATGAGGAAGTTCCTGTCGCCGAGGTCGCGGACGAGCCGCGGCTTCTCGTCCTCGTTGAGCGCGATGCCTTCGTAATCGTGGTACGCGAGCGAGGCCAGGACGATGATCGACTGCTGCGAAACCGGGAGCACGCCGCCCTTCTGGGCGGAGACGGCGACGCCATTCAGGGTGTGCACGTGGAGCACGCACACCGCGTCCTCGCGGGCGGCGTGGATCGCGCTGTGGATCGTGAACCCGGCGGGGTTGATGTCGTAGGGGCTGTCCGTCACCTTGTTTCCGGCCAGGTCGATCTTGACCAGGCTGGAGGCGGTGATCTCCTCGAACAACATGCCGTAGGGATTGATCAGGAAGTGGTGCTCCGGGCCGGGCACGCGCGCGGAGACGTGGGTGAAGACCAGGTCATCCCATCCGTACATCGCGATGAGCCGGTAGCAGGCGGCCAGGTCCACGCGCTGCCGCCATTCGGCGTCACTGACCTGGGATCGGATGGTCGGGGGGACGGACATACTTGCGCTCCAGTCTACTCACCGAAGCGGGCACGGTCCACGGAAAACGTGGCTAGCGGACGACGAAGTTCCAGCCCGTGTTCACGAGGGCCGGGAGGCCGGCGCTGACAGGAAGGCTCGGCCCCATGTTGAACGAGAGCTGGTCGGTCGTGAACGTCGTGCCGCATCGGTACTGTGCGATGTCGCGCTGCACCCAGAAGTTCGTCCGGAAGCGCGCCACCGAGTTGGCCACGTAGACGCCGTCGTCGCGGTCCAGGCGTGTCGCGTAGGCGATCTGCGTCGCCATGCAGTCGACGCCGCCTTTGGACAACGCGATCTGGAAGTTCGTGTTGCCCACGCCCAGGGTCAGGTCCCGCGGGTACGTGAACTGGAAGTCGACGGTCGGCGAACGTGATCCTTCGCCCGGGGTGGGCGGTAGGGAGATGGTCCCGCTAGCCACCGGCGTCGCGCTCACGATCGTGAAGGTCGCGGATGGCGTGGGAGCCGGCGTTGGTGTCGGCGTGGACGTCGGAGTGCTGGAACCACCACACCCCAGGGTCAGGGCCAGCGCGACCGTGGTCCATCGGGTGGTCATAGGCACCTCGCTTCAACCCTTGCTCGAGATCGCGTTTGAGGCCGCCGTGGCCGTGGACGCACTCCCAGGGTGTCGCTCGTATAGATAAGGATAGGGCGAGGGAGCGAGGCGCGTCACGGCCGGCAGCGGCGCGGAGTCGTGCCAGTGCCGCCAGAGGAGGTCCACTGCCGTCTTCCCCGGCAGTGTCACCGACACCGTTGCGCTGAGCGCATGCTCGTCGACCCAGCGGCGTCCCATGCCGGGCAGGCCGTCGCCACCGATGACCGGGATGCCCTTCAGGTCCGGCCGCGCCAGCTCCTGCGCCGCGCGATCCAGCGCGCGGCGGGCCGCCATACCCATCACATCGTCCTGGGCCACCACCGCGTGCAGCGGCGCCTGCTGGCGCAGGGGCGACGTGATCCAGCGCCGCACTTCCGACTCCGCGATCTTCGCTTCCCACCGGCCGTCGACCTCCTCGAGGTCGATCCCGGCGCCGCGCAGGCTTTCCTTCAGCCCGGCGCTTCGCTCCTGGGAGCCGGAATCGAAGGGGTTGCCGCGCACGCAGAGGACTTTCGCCCCCGGCTTCACGAGCCGGCGAACGAAGCGCCCCTGGATGCGTCCGAACTCGAGGTTGTCGATGCCGACGAGGGCGATGGGCAGGCTCGGGAACTCCGCGCGGAGCGCGGTGACGAGGTCCGCGCGCCCATGGTTGAGCATGACCCAGCCCACGCCCTTCTGCAGGAGCCGCCGCGCCAGGCGAAAGGTCGCATCGTCCTGGATCGCGATCCCATCCGCGATCGCGTCCGCGAAGGGAACGATCAGCGCGCACAGCCGCCGGCCCGGGTTCTCCCCAGCGAAGCGCACCAGGTCCTGCGCCTGCTTGGCCGCCGTGTCCCCGGCGTCGTGGACCTCCACGGCCACGCCGTGGTGCCGCGCGGCGTCGCAGGCCTCCTCCGCGAGCCGCCGATGGTACTCGTCGGCCTGGTTGAAGACGAAGATCCCGACCTTGCTATCGGAGGAGGAGGGAGCCACGGGATGGGAGCGTAGCACGACAGACACACGTTGTGGATCGTGGTGATCCACTTCCAGATCCCTGCGAGACGCCGCGGGCGGAATGGCTCATCATTCGCCCCATGCGGATGCGATCGATCGGGTGCCTGACGGCGTTCGCGATCCAGGCGTCGGCGTCGGTGATGGCCGCCGGCCCGCCCGCGGTCCCGGACCATCCCTGGACCCTGCGCGGCGACTTCACGATCAACACGCCGTCGGAGCCTCTCCCGGGCGACGCCGTCCTGGCCGTCTCGTTGGCGCGCCGCCTGGGCCGGCACTGGGCCGTGGAGGGCACGATCGGTCCCGGACTGTCCACCACCATGGCGGCCCGCGACGCCAGCGGCGCGACGCGCGACGTGGCCATCGATTCCGGAGTGCACGCGGCCGTCCTGCTGCGCGCCGATCACAAGCTCACGGCGAGCGGGCGCAGCGCGTTGTCGCTGGCCGCCGGACCGTCGCTCGTCTCGGGCGATGCCTACGGGACCGTGCCCATGGTGCGCACGGAGCTCGCCTTCGATCTGCGGTTCGCGCGGAGGTGGGTCTTCTTCTATGGCCTCGGCTACGAATGGGCCTTGAAGACTTCACGCTCGCCGATCCCGGCGTCGGAGTGTTTCGTGTCCGGCTGCCCGCCGCAGTACCAGTCCGGCAAGGGACAAGTCACCTCGCGCGTCGGCCTCGGCCTGACCTTCTGAAGGCGCGACCCTCCGCGCCCGACG
>Ga0207648_10006958_pt1 | contig 11194 bp, 4 predicted proteins | sample KBSMisM32_FD_184310 | JGI IMG/M metagenome (GOLD analysis project Ga0207648, IMG submission 184310) | Miscanthus rhizosphere microbial communities from Kellogg Biological Station, Michigan, USA - KBS Miscanthus M3-2 (SPAdes) (version 2) | ecosystem: Host-associated > Plants > Roots > Rhizosphere... | reverse complement strand
CCTTTATCGAGCTTGCCGATGGGCGACGTGCGGTCATAGGCCCACTCGCGCACGGCGTCGGTGTGATGAACGTAAAGACAGAAGCGCGCGCCGTTGCCGGCCGCGGTCCACTGCAGCATCTGCAAGTCGCCGTCGGAATTGCCGAACGCCGCGATCGGCCGGCGGCCAATGTGTTGGTTGATGCCCACAGGTTTGCCGGGACCGTCGTCGATGAAATTGATCTCTGGCAGGCGCGTCAGCACGGGCGCGCTGCCGCTCGCATCGAGCTACGGCGAGATGGTGTTTTCGGATGCCTGGACCGGCGTGGTGCTGGCCGGCGTGCGCGGCGCCCTCGCCAGCTTCGATGCCGGCGAGACCTGGACTCCGCTCGGAGCTCCGGACGCGGTGACCGGCGTGGGGCTTGCGCCTTCGGGCAGCATCAGCCTCAGCACCGACGGTGGTCGCTACGAGCTCGATGCGAGCGGGCGCGTGGTCGCGACCAGCTCGACCGGCAGTGACGCACTATTCGAGGGCGCGGAGACGCTGGGCCGCTATGGCCAGGGCGCGTTTCCCGAACGTCCCAACGCGGCCTCCGTCCTGGCTCACCCGCTCGGGCGCCGCCCGCTGCGGGCCGCAGTGCTGCGCGGCTGGCCCGACACGGCGACGACGGCGGTGGTGATCGAGCCCGGCGCCGTCGGACGGGTGCGGCTGACGGATGGCGCGCTGCTATCGAGTCAACCGTACTCCGGTTCGTCTCCCTGCCGCGGCGTGGCGCTCGGCAGCGGCTTCGGCTTCGTGTGCGGTGGCCCGAGCGGCCCCACCGAGGTGCACGCTTACGTGCACGAGCGAGTGCAGCCGGAGCTCCGGGTCGAGGCCGGGGTCCGAGTGCGTTCGAGCGGCAACGGCGCGCTCGTGATCGACGCGCCCTGTGCCTCGGTGCAGCGGCTGGGAGACACGCGTGAAACACCAGGGGCTGGCCCAGCACACGTGGCGGCAGGGGCCCGCCGCGGGCGCTACTGCGTGCGCCAGCTCTCCGGCGAGCTGTTCGAGGTGCAGGTGCGCGGTGACGTCGGCGGCGAGCGCATCGCGGCGCTCCGCGATGGGCGGGTCGCGGTCCTGATCCCGCCACGCTCGGGCTCTTCGGGGCGGTTGTCGCTCGTGGCCCCGAGCGGCGGCACCGAGCGGGAGCTCAGCCTGGAGCCGACGACGGGCCCAGCCGCCCGGCTCGCGCGCTCCGGCTCGTGGCTGGATGAGCTCTGGGAAGTGGGGACAGGGCAGCTCGGCGCGTGGGTGGTGGGCGCGCAGGCCTTCGTGGGCGTGCATGTCGACCTCGACGGGGTGATTCAGCTCGGTCGGTTGCAGGACGGCGTGGACGAGACCTCCTTCTTCGGGGCGCACGCGCTGCAGATTGCGGCGTCCGCCAGCCTGCGCGAGAGCGAGGACCATGGTTTCGCTTGGCGGGTCTCCGAGGTGCCGCCCGCATTGCTCTCCGCTGGCCTTGGGCGCGGCCCGCAACGGCCCCTGCGCGGCTGCTCGCCGGTGGGCTGCGTGCGTGATGATTGGCTGCGAGTGGGCTATGGGAACGCGCCGGACTCGCACGAGCCGGCGCGTCCCGAGCAGCCGGCACGGGTGGTCTTTCCTGCCGCCGGCTTCGCCTTCTGGACACTCGAATGCCGCGCCACGGGAGCTCGGGCGCGCGGCAATCGAGTCGACGGCGCGGCCCCGCGGACGCCGTCGGTAGTTGGGCCGGACGCGCGCCGGCGCGCGCCGGCGGCGCGGGCGCGCGCCACCGTACCCGTCGGAGAGCCACCGGAGAGCAGCGCCTGGATCCAGTTTCAGGGCCTCGCGCCGCCGCCGCGCTCGCCCACCGATGTCGGCTACGACTTCGGCGAGACGGGCGAGAACGGGGCGTTCCGGGCGTATGCCTGGGGGCCGGGCAGGGCAGATTGGTTCCGGCACGGGCGCTGGGCGCTCCGAGTCGGAGACCGCTTCTCGCTCGACCCGCCCTGGACCACGCTGGCCACGCGCACGCCCTGGGCCGACGCGGCGAGTGCGGCGCAGGCCTTCGGGCTCGACACCAACACGGGGGTCGATTGGTGGCTGCGTCTGGGGGCCACGGGGGAGTCCGGCATCCTGCAGACCCGCGTCCGGTCGGAGAGCACGTTGCACTTGGTGGGGCGAGATCGCTCCATCACGACCTTGCTGGCGGCGAACAGCGGCGACCTGGGCACGCTGGCGGCTGCTCATGAGGTGAACGACCACGTCTACCTGGGCGCGGCCCGCGCCGAGCAGTTTCAGCTGTATCGCGTCGATCAGGGCAAGCTCGGGCTGTTGGCCACCTATCCGTTGTGGGGCCGCATCACCAGCCAGCTGATCCGCAGCGTCCAAGGGGACGAGCTCGCGATCCTGCAAAAGTCTTCGGGAGCAGGCTGGTTCGTGATCCCCATCGATTTGGAAACGTACGAGCCGAAGCCCGGTTTTCACGTAGCCAACGACGTGCTCGGCAGAGTGCCCCCGCGCTGCGACTCAGGCCGACCGGGTTGGCTCGCCGTATCCGGTGTACCGCTGACGGACAGTGCCATTTCGGAGTCGAACACCCATCTCGATTTCGCCGCTGGGGCCGCGGGGCTGCGCACCAAGCGTCTCACTGCACGCGTCGTCATGGATGAAGCGGGTTTGTGCGTCGATGCTCTCGCGGCTCTCGTCGACGGCGCAGCCGGCAGTGAGCCAAAGAGCAACGACGTGAACACGACGCGCGCGGGCCTGCCGCTGGTCGTCACCGACCCCGCGGACGATCGGCGTTGGGGCTTTCTGTGCTCACCCCAGTAGGAGAAACCCGAAGTCCGCGCAGGGTTTCTCCCGATGTGCAGGCAGTGTCGAAGGCAGAGCCCGGATGGAGGGCACGCGGCGCTCGCGAGGCGCGCTGGACATTTCTGACGCCGCGCTGGCGCACGGCGCGGGTGCTGGACTGTCTCACCGCACCAACGAGTGAGCACAGAAACAGCGCCTCCCGCGAGCGCTGAGTCAATAGGGAGTTTCAGTTCAAAATCTTTCAGATTTGAAATGAAGCGAGTGCGAGAACGAAAGCCGAACGATCGAGTGCATCTGTTCGCGATAGGGGATTTGCAATCCACGATACTTGCTGGTACTTGACCGTGGTCCGCGCGGAGCGAGGCTGTCCCCCCCCGGCCCCTCTGCGCGGACTCTTTCGCTTCCTGGCGGCGCCTTCCTGGCGGTTCCTCCTTAGCGGCCCCCGAGCTCACGAGCTCGCCGCGTCGCGTGTTGCACCGCGCGGGCCAGCGTATGACGCAGGCGCCCGCCCTCCAGCGCCGCGAGCCCGGCGGCGGTCGTTCCGCCCGGGCTGGTGACGCGATCCTTCCAGGTTGCCGGGTGCTCTCCGCTTTCGAGCAACAGCTGCGCCGAGCCGAGCACGGTCTGAGTGGCGAGCAACAACGCCGTCTCGCGGCTCAAGCCCGCGGCCACGCCACCGTCGGCGAGGGACTCGATGATCAGCATCACGTAGGCGGGGCCGCTGCCGGACAAGCCGGTGACCACGTCCATTTGTGTTTCATCGACCACGACGCTGCGGCCCACCGCATCGAACAGCGATCGCACGAGCTCCAGATCGCCGGCCGTGGCGCGCGGGCCCGCACTCAGCGCCGTCGCGCCTGCGCCGACCAGCGCCGGCGCGTTGGGCATGGCGCGTACGATGCGCGTGCCGTTGCCGAGCCCAGCATCGATGGTGCTGGACCGCACTCCTGCCGCGATCGAGATCACGAGCGTCTGAGGTGCGATCGTGGTCGCGCACTCGCTCAGCACGCTCGGCAGACTCTGAGGCTTGACTGCCAGCACCAGCACGGACGCCCAGGCGCACAGCTCGGGATTGCTCGCAGCCGCGAGCACGCCGTGACTCTTGGAGCACGCTTCACGCTTCTGGCGATCGACGTCGCTTACCCTGATTTGCTCCGGCGTCACGCGCTGGGCTCGCAGCAGGCCGCGCAGCAGCGCGGAGGCCATGTTGCCGGCGCCGATGAACCCGATTCGGTCATTGCTCATGGCCGGGAGAATCCCGCCGAGCCGGCAGCGGGGCAAGCGCGGAGGAAGGGGCCGAGGGGCCCAGGGAACGTCGCGCCTCCGGCGCGGCTGTCTTTCTCACTCGATCAGGATGAGCCACGCGCGAAGCGCGTGACCGCCCCTTGATCCCTCGACCCCTTGGCTCCTCGGCCCCTGACGGGGCTCCTCGGCCCCTGACGGGCGAGCGACGTTCCCGCGCTGTTCGAGCTACCGAGACGGGACGCTCACCGGGCCGCGCGGCCCAGCAGCTGATCGGCGTGACGCTGCCCGAGCTGATCTACGAGCAGCTGCTCGATCAGTCGCTCCAGGCGGCCGCGCTCTTCCGCATCGTGGTACTGAAACTGGATGCCCATGCCGGCCGGGGCGTCTTTGGAGGCGGCCTCGGGCGCGGTGGTCCACATCACCTTGGCGCGCAGCTGGATCGGATCCTCCATTTCGGGCACCGCGAGCGAGAACACGAACTCCGTATCGGGCGGCAGGGGTTCGGAGGTGGCCACAAAGGTGCCGCCCCGGGAGATGTTCTTCACGTAGTCGGCGAAGAACGCGTTCAGGCGCTGATAGCGCACCACGAGCTCAATCGACTCGCGCGGGAATTGCCTGCGTTCAGAATCCGACCCCGGCATCTGCTAAGCCTAGCCTCGCAACGGCACGCGCACAAATCGCGTGCCCCCGCTCGTCGAGCGGGCGCGCTCGCACGTATACTTACATGCGGCGCGTGAAGCGGTCGCGCGGCGCCCGCTCCGCGCCCCGAGGAGTCGCCCGCGACGGCAGCGTGAGCCCGGCCCACAACTCTACCCGTAGGCGACCGCCCGAGCGCCGCCCGCTCCGCTTTACGGCAAGGCGACGTTGGCGGGCAGCTTGCGCTTCGGCGACTTCGCGCGGTTGGCGACCAGGTCGCGCGCGATGGTCACTTCCACCAGCTGGATCGCCTCGCTGGAGGCGACCTCTTTCAGGCGCTCGAGGCTGCGCTCATCGCTCGGCCCCGACATGGCGGCGTAGAAGTTGGCCTCCACTCGCTCGACCGGGCTCGCCGCCTGCTTGACCAGGTCCTGGACGGATAGGCGCCCGCGGCCCCAGGCGGTCAGCTTGGCGACCCAGCCCGTGGGGGCGTCGATCTTCTGCAGGGCCTCTTCCGCGGTACCGTCGCTGGCGACGCGCAGGCGCAGCTCGAGCAGCTTGAGCCAGAGCGCGGCATACACGGTATCTTCGTCGGCCAGATCCGCCGAGACGGCGCGTCGCACCGAATCGCGCGCGGCCCGCAGATCCCCGAGGGTGAGCGCTCGGCGCGAGCTGTCGAGCACCGTTTCCGTCATCTGGCGCAGGTCGTTGCGCGACGCTTCGTAGGCGCGCTTGGCGGCGCGCCCCGCGGCGTCGCGCTCGCCGTAGAGCTCCAGCACGCGCCCGAGGACGCGCTCGGCGACGGCCAGATCCTGGCCGGTCTGAGCGGCGCTGCGCGCCGAGAGCCCGAGCATCAGCGCCGACTCGAGGCTCTCCTCTGCCTTGGCGTTGTCGCCGAGCTCGCTCTGCACCTCGAAGCGCAAGAGCTGAGATTCGGCCTGCGACGCCGCGTCGCCCGTGCCCTTGGTGATCTGCACCACGCGGTCGAGGCAGGCGAGCGCGCCCTTCAGGTCGCGCCGCTGCCGCTGGATGGACGCGAGCAGGCGCAGCGCATCCGCGGTGGGCTCGAGCTGCACCGCGCGCTCGACCTCCGGCTGCGCGCGGGCGAGATCCCCCGCTCCCGCCTCGATGGCGCCCATGAAGTAGTGCAGACGGCCCGAGGACGGCGTGACTCGCCCGCCGTACACCTCGCGCTCGGAGAGCTTGATCAAGGCTTGCGAGTGCTTGAACGTGCGGCGCGCGGCGGCCAGGTCCCCGAGCGACTCCGCCTGGCGGATCGCTTCCAGCACGAAGCGCAGGGCCCAGCTCGCTTCGCGCGTCTGATCGGAATGCTCGAGCGCTTGCTCGAGGATCAACGGGGCGACTTCCGCCATGCCGTGTGCGAGCAGCAGGCTGCAGAGCGGCATGGCCGCGCGGAAGGAGTGCGGCTCGGCCCGGTACAGCTCGAGCGCTGCGCCCCAGGACGCTGCGCGGGCCAGATCGGGGTCGAGCATGACGCCCGATTCGTCGCTGCCGTCCGCCGATTCGAACAACCGAAATAGCTCCGCCCAGGCGTCCGGGTCATTTTCCGTCGCCGCGCTCTCCACCCGCTCGTGCAGGCTCGGCGCCGTGATGCGTGCGATGTTCTCGTCCTCGAGCGCGTTGAGTGCCCCCTGCGCGTCGCCCTGGCGCAAGTACAACGCCACCAGCGTGAGTGGGCCGGTGCGAATGGCGCGGAACGCCTCCAGGCTCTCGTCCTGCTCGAACAAGCTCTGCGGCGCCATCTGCTCGGCACCAAACGTCATCGCCTGCTCCGCCCAGCGCACGCTTTCCTGGCGGGCGCTCTCCAGTGCCTGGGCCGATGGGTCGAGCAACGCTTGCTGAAGCGCCGCCTGTTGCGCTGCCGCGCGCGCCTGCATGGACCCCGGCGGGCGCGTGTCCTGCTGCCAGCGCCGCAGCGCCTCCAGGTGCTCTTCGGCGTCCTTGCGCTCGGCGCCGGGGGGCAGCCGATCGACGAGCAGCGAATAGAGCGCTTCGGCCTGGCCCTCGTTGCCCAGTTTTGCCAGCGCCCCCGCGCCGTGGCTCAGTGCCTCGCTCCGGCCGGCCAGCATTTCGGCGCGTAGCTCGCCCGAGCGCAGCAGGTAGAGAGCACCCCGCAGCGCAGCGACGCCCATTTCATCGTGCCCGGCCTCGAAATACCTGGTGGAGCGCTCGAGCTGGCGCTGCACGACTCCCACGAGCAAGCCCAGACGGCGCGGGCTCGCCGCCTTACTCTGGAGCACCGCGACAGAGGCGGCAGCGAAGCCGTCGTCGTTCACATCCACGGCTTCGATCGGGGTCGCATCGAGAGAGCCGGCAGACTTGGCCGGGCTGAGCTGGCTGGGAGCGCACGCGGCCAGGCTCAGTTGAACTAGGCCCAGTCCAAAAAGCAGCATCGAGAGTGACGACGAGATCCGCATGCAGTTAGGGCTCCGCGCGCTCCGGGGCGAAAGGTCTAATCCCGAGCGTACACGATGTCGATCGATTGCGCTGCGCGGAGCAACGCGACCCGACCCCCGAGGGAGCCGAGTGCGGCGGGGTCCGGGGCCGACCTGCTGTCGCGAGCTTTCTGCTTCTCGAGTGATTCCATGCCAAACTGGCAAGGCTCGGCATGAACGACTCCCCGCGCAGCATTCCCCGGCATCTCGCTGATTTTGAGCTGGTGCGGCGGCTCGGCGCGGGCGGCATGGCGGAGGTGTTCCTCGCCAAGCGTCGAGGGGCGGAGGGCACCTACAAGCTCCTGGTGGTGAAGCGCATCCTCCCTGCGCACATCTCCTCCGACAATTTTCGCGCGATGTTTGCTGAGGAGGCGCGCCTCGCCACGCGGCTCAACCACCCGAACATCGTCCAGGTGTACGACTTCCAGGACGCCGGGGAAGCGGGGCAGTTGCTCAGCATGGAGTACGTCGAGGGTCCCGACCTGGGCAAGTTGATGCGGCGCGCCCGTAAGGACGAAGAGCGCTTGCCGCCGTATGTCGCGGCCTTCGTCGTGAGCGAGGTGGGGCGCGGCCTGCACTATGCGCACGAGCGCACCGATGATCGCGGTCAGCCTCTCGAGATCGTGCATCGCGACGTGTCGCCGCAGAACATCTTGCTCAGCATCGATGGCGCCGTGAAGGTGGCGGACTTCGGCATCGCCACCGCCAACGTATTTCGCGAAGAGCCGGGCGTGCTCAAGGGCAAGGTCGGCTACATGTCGCCCGAGCAGGCGCGCGGGGAGAAGGTCGATCGCCGCTCGGATATCTTCTCGCTCGGCATCATCCTGCACGAGCTCCTGAGTGGCCGTCCGCTGTATGTACGGGAAGAGGGCAGGGAGCTGCTCGAGGTCGTGCGCGCGGGCGCCATCGAAGCGCCGAGCGTCTTTGCGCGCGGGGTACCGCCCGAGCTCGAGGCGATCGCGATGCGCGCGCTGTCGAAGGACCCGGACAATCGCTTCCAGACCGCGCGCGACTTTGCCGCGGCGATCACGCGCGTGCTGCTCGAAAAGCAGGTGCTGGTCGATTCCGACGTGGTCGGGGAAGTGGTGGAGCGCTTCGTCCCGCGCGAGCCGGCGCCCGTCGACGAGGACCCGTTGCTCGATGTCGGGCGGCCCGGGTCGCAGCCAGGCTCGGCCACGGGCAACCCAGGCTCCGAGTCGGTGAGCGGCGGCACCAGCCGTTCGTTGCGGCGACCGCGGCTGCGCGATCGCGTGGGGCGCGAGGTGCGGCACGTGGCCATCGTGGCCCTGCGCCTGCATCATCTCGATCCGCTGCGCGAGGCCATCGGTGGTGTGCGTACGGCCCGCCTGATGGAGCGGCTGCGCACGACGCTCGGCGAGATCGCGTTCAAGCGCGGCAGCACCTGGACCTGGAGCGGCTTCGTACCCGCGACGGAGGGTGGGTCGCCCGGTGAGGCCGTGGAGACGGCGCAGGCGGTGGTGGGCTTGATGGCGAACCCGTCGGGGGCCGCCGCCAACGCTGCCTGGCTGGCGGTGGACGTGCACGAGGCCATCGGGGGCGTGAGCGATGGGCTGCCCGTGCAGCTCTCGGCCAGCGTCGGCATCGTGCGTGGCATCGCCGCGGGCCAACGCGACGATGCGGGCCACTTGATCCGCCACACCTTGCAGGGCCCGGGCACGCGGCTCGCGGCCTTGCTGGCGGAGAAGGCTCCGCCCCACCAGACCTGGGTCGCGGGCGGGCTGTACCGCCTGGTGCGGCGCGACTTCGTCTGGGCGGACGTGCCGAGCGTGGAGTTCGAGGTGCCGCAGTGGTCGCGCCTGCCGCGCAACATGCACACCTATGCGCTGCGCCGGCCGCTGACGCGCGAGGAGAAGGAGCAGCAACACTCGGTCGCCATGCGCGAGCTGATCGGGCGCGACGCAGAGCTCGCGGATCTGCACGCGGCCTATCACCAGGCGGTGACGCGCCCGGCACCCGGCGCCGTGCTCGGTACGGTCGCGGCGACGCAAGGCTCGGTCGTGTCGCGCGTCATCATCGGCGAGATGGGCATCGGCAAGACGGCGCTCGCCAACGCCTTTCTCGCCGAGCTGCCGCCGGACGCACGGGTGCTGCGCGTGGAGTGCTCGCCCGCGCGCCGCGAGCTGCCGTTCTCGAACGCCGGTCAGTGGTTGCGCGAGCTCACCGGGACGCGACTCGAGCAGCCGCTCGAGGAAGCGGGCGCGCTGGTCGAGCATGCGCTCGGCGAGGCCCTCGAGGGCGTGAACCGTGCCGAGATCATCGCCATCATGGCGGAGCTCGCCACGGGGCGGCTGGCGCGCGCAGACGATGAAGCCGACGTGGCGCGCCACCGCCGGCTGCTCGCCACCGGCATCCGGCGTGCCTTCACCCGGCTCGCTCAGCAAGCCCCGCTGGTGGTGGTGCTGGACGGCATTCACTGGGCCGACATGCAGAGCCTGGAGCTCGTCAGCAGCCTGATGCGCCGGGTGGAGGCGCTACCCATCCTGAACGTGCTGGTCACGCGCCCCGACGAGCACGTGGCGCAGGTGATCGAGGGCGTCGTCAACATCGAGCTGGGCGGTCTCAGTCACGACAACCAGCTGCGCCTGGTGCAAGAGCACCTGGGCGTGACCGAGGGCGTGGCGGAGGTGTGCGCAGACCTGGTCCCGCGCGCCGCCGGCAATCCGTTCTTCTTGCTGGAGATGGTCGACGCGCTGCTCGAGCGCGGCAGCGTGGAGTTCAAGGAGAGCCCCGATGGCCAGGCGGGGCTCGCGCGCGTGGCGGGTGCTGGCTCGACGGCGCAGTCGCTGCCGTCGACGCTCGAGCAGCTGATTGCCGACCGTCTGAACGAGCTGCCGCCGGAGGAGCACCGCATCATCGCCTGGCTGTCGGTGGCGGGCGGCCCGCTCGCCGTGTCGGAGCTGGATGCGCTGGTGGGTCCGGAAGCAGAGGAGGCGGTGGCGCGCCTGTGCGCGCGCGGCCTGTGCGACGCGCGTGCCGACGCCGTGGACTTGCGTCACCCGCTCACGCGCGACGTGGCCTATCTCGGGCTGGATGACGCCGAGCGCCAGCAGATGCACTGCCGGCTCGGAGAGCGCATCGCGGAAGCGCCGGTGGCCAATGGGCTCGGCGCGGCCATCGTCGCGCGCCATTTCGCGCGCGGCGGCGACCGCGAGAAGGCCGGCAGTTTTTATCTGCAGGCCGCCAATGCTGCCTGGATGAGCTACCAGCTGCCGCTCGCCACGCGCTACTTCAACCGCGCGCTGGCCGTGTTGCCCGAGAGCAACCTGGAGCGACCGAGTGCGCTGGTCGCGCTGGAGGCGATTTGCCGTATCCAGGGTCGCTGGAGTGAGCGGCGCGCGAACCTGACCGAGCTGCGGCGCTTCGCCCGCCAGAGCCAGCACCCGCTCTGGGGCGCCACCGCGTTGATCCGCAGCGCCCGCTTCGATCTCGACACGGGCCGGCTTGCCCGCGGCCTCACCTTGGCGCAAAAGGGTGAGACAGCGGCCAGGCATGTAGGGTCAGCCGCGCTCGAGGGGGAGGCGCAAGCGCTGATGGCCGATCTGCTGCGCGACCTCGGCGACATGCAGGGGGCGCTCTCGGCGTGCGACCGCGCTCTCGACACCGTGCGCAAGGGCGGCACCTCGCTCCGGCTGCGCGCCGAGGTGCTGCGCTCGCGCGGGGCGCTGCTCTTGCGGGTGGGTCGAGTGGAGGAGGCGGTCGAGGCGCACGCCGAGGCCATCGCCGTGTTCCGGCACGAAGGGGCACGGCGGCCCGAGGCGCGCGCGAAGAACTCGCTCGCTCGGGCGATGTTCGTGCTCGGCCGTTTCGAGGACGCCATCGCGCTCGCGTTGGAGGCCATCCGCATCGACTTGAGCATCGGCGGGCGCTTTCAGATCGCCAAAACCCTGAGCAACATCGGGCAATGTTACTGGCGGCTCGGCGACGCGGATCGGGCCAAGACCTATCTGCAGCGCGCGCGCGAGGCGCACGAGCGCTACGGCGACCAGGACGGCCGGGCCGCGACGCTGCTCGCGAGCGCCGAGGTGTTCGTGGAGATCGCCGAGTAC
>Ga0207648_10006954_pt1 | contig 11199 bp, 11 predicted proteins | sample KBSMisM32_FD_184310 | JGI IMG/M metagenome (GOLD analysis project Ga0207648, IMG submission 184310) | Miscanthus rhizosphere microbial communities from Kellogg Biological Station, Michigan, USA - KBS Miscanthus M3-2 (SPAdes) (version 2) | ecosystem: Host-associated > Plants > Roots >... | reverse complement strand
CAGCACGGGGGCGAGCACGAGCGGCGCCGCCGCGCGGGCACCGAGAACGTGGCCGGGATCGTGGGCTTCGGCAAGGCGGTGGAGATCCGCGGCCGCGACATGGCCGAGGAGGCCCAGCGCCTCACCGGCCTTCGCGACCGGCTCTGGCAGGGACTCGAGCGCCGCGTGCCCGAGGTGCGGCTCAACGGGCACCCCACCCAGCGGGTCCCCGGCACCTGCAACGTGTGCTTCCGGCACGTGGAGTCGGAATCCATCGTGCTCGGCCTGGATCTGAAGGGCATCGGCGTCTCCGCGGGCTCGGCGTGTACCTCCGGCAACGTGGAGCCGTCGTACGTGCTGGTCGCGATGGGGGTGCCACTCGACTGGGCGATGGGCGCGGTGCGGCATTCGCTGGGGCGCTCGACGACCGCGGCCGACATCGACTACGTGCTCGACTCCACCGAGCCGCTGGTGGCGAAGCTGCGCAGCGCGATGCCCGCGCGGGCCTGAGCCCGGCGAGACCGGCCGCACCCGCACAAGGAGCGAGCGGAATGTTCGATCGCATGCGACGGGACGTGAGGACGGTGATGGAGCGTGACCCGGCCGCCCGCTCGGGGCTGGAGATCGTGCTGTGCTATCCGGGCGTGCACGCGATCTGGGGGCACCGGGTGGCGCACGCGCTGTGGCGCGGCGGCTGGCCGCTCCTGGCCCGGTTCGTCTCCCACGTAAGCCGGTTCTTCACCGGCATCGAGATCCACCCCGCCGCGGTCCTGGGGCCCGGCCTCTTCATCGACCACGGCATGGGGATCGTGATCGGCGAAACCGCCCAGGTCGGCGAGAACGTCAGCATCCTCCAGGGCGTGACCCTCGGCGGCACCAGCGTGAAGCGCGAGAAGCGCCATCCCACCATCGGGGACAACGTGGTGATCGGAGCGGGGGCCAAGATCCTCGGCGCGTTCACGATCGGCGCGGGCAGCCGCATCGGCGCGGGCTCGGTGGTGGTGCGCGAGGTGCCCGAGAACTGTGTTGTGGTCGGGGTGCCGGGTCGCATAACATTCCGCAACGGGGAGCGGGTGACCGGCGGCATCGATCTCAACCAGGCCGACCTGCCGGATCCCCTGGCGCGCACGCTGGAGCAGATGCTCGATCGCATCCACACGCTGGAGGCGGAGATCGAGCGGCTGAAGAAGGCGTCCGACGCGACCGCGGATGCCCGCACCCCCTGATGGATTATTAGCAGGCCCACCACAGGAGGCGATGTCGGTGCTGCCAAAGGACACGATGGACGTGAAGGAAGCCGCCCGGTACCTGGCCATGGACGAGAAGACGGTGGCCGCGATGGCGGCCGAGCGCCGAATCCCCGCGCTCGAGCACGAGGGGAAATGGCTCTTCTCCAAGAAGTCCATCGACAAGTGGCGCGGCCGTAGCATCGTGCGCTGAGCCGTCGCGGCCCAGCGGCAGCCGCCGCGACGGGAAGTCCGCCGGAGTGGGGGAGTGCGGGGGCCATGTCTGGGCCCCCGCAGATGAAGAGCCTGAAGAAGTAAACGGCCGTCCGCGAATCCCAGGAAGCTGACGCGAGTCATGCCCCGCACGGTTCTCCACGTCGACATGGATGCGTTCTACGCGTCCGTGGAGCAGCGGGATCGACCCGAGCTGCGCGGGCGGCCGGTGGTCGTGGGGGCGGACCCGCGCGGCCGCGGGGTCGTGTCGGCCGCCTCCTACGAGGTGCGGTTCTACGGGGTGCACTCCGCGATGCCGATCGGGCGCGCGGCGCGCCTCTGCCCCCACGCGGTGTTCCTGCCTGTCGACATGGACAAGTACGCCGCGGTCTCGCGGCAGGTCATGGCCGTGCTCGCCGCCTTCACGCCGCTGCTCGAGCCGGTGTCCATCGACGAGGCCTTCCTCGACGTCACCGGCACCGAGACCCTCTCGGGCGATGGCCCCACGGTGGCGGCCACCATCAAGGCACGCATCGCGAAGGAGCTCGCGCTGACCGCCTCGGTCGGGGTCGCGGCCAACAAGTTCGTGGCCAAGGTCGCCTCCGACCTCCGCAAGCCGGACGGCCTCGTGGTGGTGCCCGCGGGCGCGGAGGCGGACTTCCTCGCCCCGCTGCCGGTCTCGCGGCTCTGGGGCGTCGGGAAGGTGACCGGGCAGGGGCTCGAGGAGATGGGCATCACCACCATCGGGCAGCTGGCCACGGTCCCGGTCGGCTACCTGGAGGCGCGCTTCGGCCCGGGCGGGCGCGGCCTGCACGACCTCGCGCACGGGCGGGACGATCGAGAGGTCGAGCCGTTCGCGCCGCCGAAGTCGATGGGCGCGGAGGAGACGTTCGGCCGCGACCACCGCGACCTGGATCGCCTGGGAGCGACGCTGCGCGAGCAGGCCGAGCGCGTGGCGCGCGAGCTGCGCGAGAGCGGGTACGCGGCCCGCTGCGTCACCCTGAAGCTGCGCTTCGCGGACTTCTCCACGCTCACCCGGCGGCACACCGACGATCCGACCCAGGACGGGCTCGCGATCTACCGGCGGGCGCGCGCCCTGCTCGATCGCATCCCGCTCAGCCAGGCGGTGCGGCTCATCGGCCTCTCCGCCTCCGGCCTCGGGCCCGCGGCGGCGGGCCAGCTCCCGCTGCTCGGCGGGGACCCGACGCGCCGCGAGCGCCTCGCCCAGGCGATGGACCGGGTCACCGCCCGCTGGGGCGAGGGATCGTTGCGCCCCGCGAGCGTGGTGCGCACCCCGCGCCGGCGTCCACCCGCCGACTGAGCCGCTCCCGGCTGCTTGCTCTCTTCCCCCCGGCCCCGTTGCGGTGATACCGGCCATCGTTTAGACTGCGATGAACAGCGGTTCAGTTTCCCCGAGCGGAGCGACGCATGGAACGGCTCATCGCGTACGACAAGCTGGCGCGCGAGGATCGCCTGGTGCGGATGCGGGCGCGCGAGGTCGCGCAGCTCAAGGTCGACCAGGGCCTGCCGCCGTTCCCGGATCTGCTCTCCCGCGACTCCATCAAGGAGCGCGTCCACGGCATCATGGTGGGCGAGCTACAGGCCATGGAGGGCGCGGGCCGCACGGTGTACGACTTCCCGGACGCGCCGTGGGAGTTCACCATGGACATGGCGCGGCAGGTGTGGGACGAGTCGCGCCACGTCGAGATCTACGTGCGCCTGCTCGAGCACCTCGACGGCTACATCGGCGAGTTCCCCGAGACCACCATCCTCTGGCGCTGCGCCTGCGCGGAGGATGCGGCGGCCCGGGTGGCGGGGGTGAACCGCGGCCTCGAGGGCCTGGCCTGCGACGTGTTCAACCAGCTGGTACACATCGCGCGGAAGATGGGCGACCCGATCCTGGAGCGCGCGGTGGACTACGTGCTGGCCGACGAGATCACCCACGTGCGCATGGGCTCGAAGTGGCTGACCCGCCTCACCGAGGGCGACCCGGAGCGCCGCCGCCGCGCGGTCGAGTTCCAGGAGTCGATCGACGAGCGGTTCAACCTCGGCGGCGTCCGCCGCGAGGGCGCGCACGACGCGGTGCCGATCTCCATCGCCACCGAGGCCCGGCGCGAGGGCGGCTTCACCGACGAGGAGATCGCCCGCCTCATCCGCACGACCCAGCGCTCCGCGGTCTACTAGGCTCCCGCCCGTCCCTTCCGGATACCCGACAATGACCCATCCCCTGGCCGGCTTCCTCGAGGTGGATGAGTCCGCCCGGACCGTGCGCCACTACCGGTACGTGACCGAGCGCATGATGCGCATCCTGGGAGGCTGGATCGCGCTCACCCCCGAGCTCTCGGCGAAGCTGCTCTTCGGCCGTCACGTGTGGGACAACGCGCAGCACGCCGACGCCTGGGGCAAGCGCCTGCCCGAGCTGCGGGCCGCCGCGCAGGTTTCCGAGCCCGCCAACGAACGGCTCGTCGCGTTCATGGACGCGCTGGAGGCCGCGGAAGCGCCGGGGCAGACCATCGAGCGCGTGGTCGGCGTGTACCGCGTGCTGAAGCCCCAGCTGCTGGCCGCGTACGAGGCGCACCTCGCGAGCACCAACGCGGTGTACGAGCCGCCGACCTGTCGCATCCTCTCGCGCTGCATCGCCGACGAGCGGCGGCACGTGGCGGCCGGCGAGTCCATCGCGCGCCACCTCCTGCGCACGCCCGCGCTCGCGGAGCGGGGGCGCGCCGGGGAGGCCCGCCTGTGGGCGCTGCTGGAGGCGGCGGGCGGGGTCAACGGGTCGGGCGCCGCCATGCGCGTCGCGGCGCCCGGAGCGGAGACCGTGCCGCCGACCGACGATGCCCGCGAGTTCATCCGCCTCGAGCAGGCGACGGCGCAGTGGCCGATCGCCCCCGAGCTGGCCGGCGCGCTGGACGGCTTCGGGGCCGCGCTCGCCGCCGGCGACCTGGAGGCGGCGCGGCGCTGGCTCGACCCCACCGTGGAGCCCGGGGCCGACCTCTCGGCGCGGCTGCGGGAAGCCCGCGGTGGACGGCCGCGCCTGGTCGCCTTCGCCCGGGTCGGCGAGCAGCGGCTCGTGAAGCTCCGGTTCGACGGCTCGACCCTGCTGCTCCGCTGGGTGCCGACCGACGCGGGCTGGCGGGTGGCCGCGCTCGAGGCCGCCGTCTCCTCCGCCGCCCGGCCCGCCTGATCCCGTGCTGCGCAGCGTCCTGGTCGCCAATCGGGGGGAGATCGCCCGTCGCGTGATCCGCGGCTGCCGGGCCCTGGGGGTCCGGGCGATCGCGGTGTACTCGGAGGCGGACGCGGCGTGGCCGCACGTGGCGGACGCGGACGAGGCGGTCGCGATCGGGCCGGCCCCGGCGCGCCAGAGCTACCTCGACATCGAGCGCGTGATCGACGCGGCCCGTCGCACCGGCGCCCAGGCGATCCACCCCGGCTACGGGTTCCTCTCCGAGAACTGGCGCTTCGCCCAGGCGTGCGAGGCCGCCGGCCTCGTCTTCATCGGGCCGTCCTGGCCAGTCATCCAGCAGATGGGCGACAAGATCGGCGCGCGCCGGATCATGGCCGCCGCCGGTGTCCCGGTGGTGCCGGGCAGCGACGGCCCGGTGGATTCGGTGGACGCGGCCCGCGAGGTCGCGGGGCGCACGGGCTACCCGGTCATGCTGAAGGCCTCCGCGGGGGGCGGCGGCATCGGGATGGTGAAGGTATCGGACGAGGCGGCCCTGCCGTCCGCGTTCGCCTCCGCCCAGCGGCGGGCCCAGGCCGCGTTCGGCTCCGGCGGGCTCTTCCTGGAGCGCTACGTCGAAGGCGCGCGTCACGTCGAGGTGCAGGTGTTCGGGGACGCGGCCGGCCACGTGGTCCACCTGCACGAGCGCGAGTGCTCGATCCAGCGTCGGCACCAGAAGCTGATCGAGGAGACGCCGGCCCCACATCTTTCGGCCGCCCTCAAGGCGCGACTGACCGCGGCCGCGGTGACCGGGGCGCGCTCGGTGGGCTACGTCAACGCGGGCACGATGGAGTTCATCGTCACCGGGGAGGAGTTCTTCTTCCTGGAGATGAACACGCGGCTCCAGGTGGAGCACCCCGTCACCGAGGAGGTGACCGGCCTCGACCTGGTGCAGGCCCAGCTGCGAGTGGCGGCGGGGGAGCCGCTGCCGTGGACGCAGGAGCAGATCCGGCAGCGCGGGGCCAGCATCGAGTGCCGCATCTACGCGGAGGACCCGGCCAAGAGCTTCATGCCCTCGCCCGGCAAGCTCACCCGCCTGGACCTGCCCGCGGGACCGGGCATCCGGCTCGAGTGCGGGGTGGCGGAGGGGGTGGAGGTCTCCGTCCACTACGACCCGCTGCTGGCCAAGCTGATCGCCACCGGCCGCGACCGCGAGGAGGCCATCGCGCGGATGAGCGGCGCGCTCGACGCCTTCGTGATCGAGGGGGTGAAGACGGTGATCCCGTTCCACCAGCGCGTGATGCGCAGCGACCTCTTCCGCGCGGGAGCGGTGCACACCCAGCTGATCGAACAGGGCGCCTTCGCCTGAGGCGCCGCCCCGGGGGGCGGGATGGAGACCACTCTCACCGACGCGCGGATCCGGGACATGGTCGGCGCCGGCCACTGGCGGAACGAGAGCCTGGAGGCCCATCTCGACCGCTGGGCCCGCGAGCGGCCCGCCCGCACCGCCTTCGTCGACGGGCGGGCTCGCTACACGTGGCAGGATCTGGCGCGGGCCGTCGACCGCGCCGCTCGCGGCCTGCGCGCGCTCGGCCTCGAGCGGGGTGGCGTGCTCTCCTGCCAGCTCCCCAACTGGAACGAGTCGGTGGTCCTCTTCCTGGCCGCCCTGCGACTGGGCGCGATCGTGAACCCGATCCCGCCCACCTACCGGGCGAGCGAGCTGCGCTTCATGCTGAGGCTCCTCCGCTCCCAGGTGGCGGTGGTACCGGCGCACTTTCGCGGCTTCGACCACGCCGGCATGCTGGCCGCTCTCAGGCCCGCGCTGCCCGCGCTGCGCCACGTGCTGGTGGCCCGTGGCGCCGGGCCCGAGGGCACCCGGCCGCTCGAGGCCCTCCCCGGCGAGCCGGAGGAGACCCGCGCCGACCGGGAGCCCCTGCCGGGCACCGATCCCAACGCGGTCCATGAGGTGGTGTTCACGTCCGGGACGACCGGCGAGCCCAAGGGCGTGATGCACACCCAGAACACCACGCTATCCCTGCTGCACCGGGCCATCGAGCGGCTGGAGCTCTCGGACCGCGACGTGATGCTGATGGCCTCCACCGTCGGGCACCAGACCGGCTTTCTCTTCGGCTACTGCCTCACCGTGCTGCTGGGCGCCACCACGGTATGGATGGACGTGTGGAGCGTGGAGGAGGGGGCACGCCTCATCGAGGCGGAGGGCGTGACCCTGTCGATGGGCGCCACCCCGTTCCTGCGCGACCTGACCTACGCCGGATCGCGGCGCGATCTGCGCTCGCTGCGCCTGTTCATCGCGGCGGGGGCGCCCATCCCGCGCGCGCTGGTGCGGGACGCGCGCGAGCGGCTCGGCTGCGTGGTCTCGGCGGGCTGGGGCATGACCGAGAACGGGCTCTGCACCTGCAACGGCCTGCGCGACCCGGAGGAGAAGATCTTCGGCAGCGACGGGGTGCCGCTGCCCGGCGTGGAGGTGCGGGTGGTGGACGACGCGGGCGATGACGTCGAGCCCGGGGTCGAGGGGGAGCTGGTCTCGCGCGGGTGCTCGCACTTCGTAGGCTACTACGGGCGGCCGGCCTTCACCGCGGAGGCCCACACCGCGGACGGCTGGTTCCGGACCGGGGACCGGGCCACCCGCGACGGCGACGGCTACGTGGCCATCACCGGGCGGGCCAAGGACATCATCATCCGGGGCGGTGAGAACATCCCGATCGTGGAGGTCGAGAACCTGCTCTACACTCATCCGAAGATCGCGGGCGTGGCCATCGTGGCCATGCCCGATCCCCGGCTCGGCGAGCGGGCCTGCGCGGTGGTGGTGCCGCGAGAGGGCCAGACGCTCACCCTCGCCGAGGTCGTCGGGTTCCTGGAGCAGCACGAGCTGGCCCGCCAGAAGTTTCCGGAGCGCCTCGAGCTGGTCTCCGAGTTCCCCACCACCCCCAGCGGCAAGGTGCAGAAGTACCGGCTGCGCGACCTGGTGATCGAGCGCATGGAGAAACCGGCATGAATCTCGATCTGGAAGGCAAGAGCGTCATCGTCACCGGCGGCGGCTCCAACATCGGCCGCGCCATCAGCCTCGCCTTCGCGCGCGAGGGCGTCCACCTGACGGTGGCCGAGATCGACGAGGGACAGGGCCAGAAGGTGGCGGAGGAGGCGCAGAAGCTGGGGGCCGCGTCCGCGAACCTGGTGCCCACCGACGTGACCCGCCCCGAGTCGGTGCAGGCGATGGTTCGCGAGGTGGAGGGTCGAGCCGGCCGGGTGGACGTGCTGGTGAACAACGTGGGCTGGACCTACGACCGCCTGTTCGTGGAGAAGGAGCGGGCGGAGTGGGAGCGCGAGATCCAGCTCAACCTCTGGGGCATGATCAACTGCACGCGCGCGGTGCTCGACGGCATGATCGCGCGCAAGGCGGGCGCCATCGTGAGCCTGGGCTCGGACGCGGGCCGCATGGGCGAGTTCCGTGAGGCGGTGTACGGCGCCTGCAAGGCGGGGGTGATCGCGCTCAGCAAGAGCCTGGCCCGCGAGGTGGGCCGCCACGGCATCCGCCTCAACGTGGTGTGCCCCGGCATGACCATCCCGGCCAGCGACGAGGACATCGGCGGCCTCAGCATGTGGACCGCGGACGCCAATCGCGCCTTCAGCACCCCGGAGATGCAGGCCCGCATCGCCAAGGCCTACCCGCTCCGCCGCATCGGCAAGCCGGAGGACGTGGCGCCGACCGTGGTGTTCCTCGCCTCGTCCGCCGCCGCGTTCATCACCGGGCAGACCGTCTCGGTGAGCGGCGGCTACACCATGATGTGAGGCGGCCGTCCACACCATGGACCTCGCGTTCTCGCCCGAGCAGGAGGAGCTGGTCCGCATCCTGCGCCAGTTCGCGCGCCGCGAGCTGGCCCCGCACTCGGCGGCGTGGGACCGGAGCGGGCAGTTCCCCTGGGAGGCGTGGCGCCGCATGGGCGAGCTCGGGCTGCTGGGCCTGCGCGTGCCGGCGGCCTACGGCGGCCAGGAATCCGACTTCGTCACGCTCGGCATCGCCATGGAGGAGATCGGCCGGGGCGACTTCGCCTGCACCTACGGCATCCAGCTCGCGGGCCTGGCCGGCGAGATCCTGGGGCGGAGCGCGCCCGAGGAGATCAAGGCGCGCTGGCTGCCGCCGGTCGCCCGCGGCGAGGCGGTGATGGCGCTCGCCCTCACCGAGCCCGGCGCGGGCTCCGACGCGGCCAACCTGGCGTGCCGGGCCGAGCGCGAGGGTGGCGACTACGTGCTGACCGGCGAGAAGTCCGGCATCAGCCTCGGCATGGCGGCCCAGTCCGCGATCGTCTTTGCCCGCACCGATCCGGCCGGCCGCGCCCGTGGGATCACCGCGTTCCTGGTGGACCTCGCGCAGCCCGGGGTCTCGAAGAGCCCGCTGCGCGACATGGGCACGCGCGCCATCGGGCGCGCGGTGCTGTCGTTCGACCACGTGCGGGTGCCGGCCTCGCACCGCCTCGGCGAGGAGGGCACCGGCTTCTACCAGGTCATGCAGGGCTTCGACTACAACCGGATCGGCATCGCGCTGGCGTGCCTCGGGGTGGCCGAGCAGTCCCTGGAGGAGACGATCGCGTACGTGAAGGAGCGCAAGGCCTTCGGCCGCGCCCTCGCGCGCTTCGAGGGCGTGTCGTTCCCCATTGCGGAGGCGGCCACCCAGGTCGAGGCGTGCCGCTGGCTCTGCTACCGCGCGATGTGGCTCGCGGACCAGGGGCGGCCCCACACCAAGGAGTCGGCCATGACCAAGTGGTGGGGTCCGCGGCTCTCGGTGGAGACGATCCACCAGTGCCTGCTGCTCCACGGTCACTACGGCTACACCGACGAGCTGCCCTTCGAGCAGCGCATGCGCGACGTGATCGGGCTGGAAATCGGCGACGGCGCGGCGGAGGTCATGAAGATGGTGGTGGCCCGCGAGCTGATGGGACGGGAGAGCCTGCCCTACTAGCGTCCCGCCCGCTCCCGGCCGGATGTGAGAGAATGCCCCCGCTTCGAATCCCTCCGCGGCATCGACAAGGAGCGCTCAATGTCTGAGGACGTCAAGGCCCACATCACGGGCGTGGTCTTCCAGGTCTCCACCAAGCCGGGCGACGCGGTGGCGGCCGGAGACCCGGTCATCGTGCTGGAGTCCATGAAGATGGAGATCCCGGTGGAGGCCCCGCGAGCCGGCAAGGTCCGCGAGATCAAGGTCGCGGAGGGGCAGACGGTGCAGGAAGGCGACACCGTCGCGGTGATCGACTGACTCTGCCGCGAGAGCCGCATTCCGAGGAGATTCCCATGGCCGTACCGATGATCAGCCAGCTGTACGACTACCACCGCTGGGCCAATCGCCACCTCTTCGATGTCGCCGCGGGCCTGGGCGAGGGGATGACCCGGGACATGGGCAAGCAGTGGAGCTACCCGACGCTCAAGGCCATGTTCGCCCACATCCTCGCGGCGGACCACGTGTGGCTGACCCGCTGGAAGGGCTCCTCGCCGGGGCGCCTTCTCAACGACGGCGACTTCGCGACCGTCTCCGACCTGCGAGCCCGGTGGGACGCGCTCGAGGCCGAGCAGCGCGAGTTCGTGGAGGGCGTCTCCGAGGCCGACCTCGCGCGGCCGGTGGTCTACAAGAACACCCAGGGGCAGGAGTTCCGGGTCGCGCTGGGGCCGCTGCTCCAGCACGTGGTCAACCACGCCACCCACCATCGGAGCGAGGCCGCGACCATGATCACCATGATCAGCGGCTCGCCGCCCGACACCGGGATCAACACCTACCGCGTCGCGGTCGTGAAGGGCTGAGCCGGGCGCCGTCCCATGGGCATGAAGGATCTGGCCGACGACCTCCGTGCCCGACGGGAGCGCGCCCGCGCCATGGGCGGGGCGGAGGCCGTCGCCCGGCAGCACGCCGACGGCAAGCTGACCGTCCGCGAGCGACTGGACCTGCTGTTCGACGCGGAGTCGTTCCAGGAGATCGGGGTGCTGGCCACCCACGCCAACATCGCGCCGTCGATGAAGGGGCGCGAGACGCCGGCGGACGGCGTGGTCACCGGCTTCGGCCGGATCGACGGCCGCCCGGCCGCGGTCATCGCCTACGACTTCACGGTGATGGCGGGCTCGATGGGGCGGACCGCCGAGGTGAAGTGCAACCGCGCCCGCGAGATCGCGCTCGGCAAGCGCATGCCCATGATCTGGCTCATCGACTCCGCGGGCGCGCGCATCCAGGAGGCGATCGGATCCACCTTCGCCGGATCGGGCTTCCTGTTCCGCGAGGAGTCGATCATGTCGGGCGTGGTGCCGATGGTCGCGGCGATGATGGGGCCGGGCGCGGCCGGCACCGCCTACATCCCGGCGCTGGCCGACTTCGTGCCGATGGTGAAGGGCACGAGCCACATGGCCCTCGGCGGCCCGCCGCTCGTCAAGGCGGTGGTGGGAGAGGACGTGACCCCCGAGGAGCTGGGCGGCTCCAAGGTGCACACCGAGGTCTCGGGCGTGGCCGACCTGGAGGTGGCCGACGACCGCGCCTGCATCGCGGCGGTGAAGGAGTACCTCTCGTTCTTCCCGACCTCGAACCTGGAGGCCCCGCCTCTCTCGCCCTGCGACGACCCGGCC
>Ga0207648_10006952_pt1 | contig 11200 bp, 10 predicted proteins | sample KBSMisM32_FD_184310 | JGI IMG/M metagenome (GOLD analysis project Ga0207648, IMG submission 184310) | Miscanthus rhizosphere microbial communities from Kellogg Biological Station, Michigan, USA - KBS Miscanthus M3-2 (SPAdes) (version 2) | ecosystem: Host-associated > Plants > Roots >... | reverse complement strand
CGGACTCAAGGGCGCGGAACGAACGATTGTCGGCCCAGAATTGCTGGGCATCGCGTTCGATTGCGTGAGGGTTGTACTTGTTCTGCATACGGAATCTGCGAATGCGGCGAAGACGCGAATTATACCCGCACCGCACCGGAATCCGCGGGTACCCGTAGCACCGGGTGACCAAAAAATCAGGGAGGCCTCAATGAAAATAAGAACGCTGTTGTCGATGGTGCTGCTGCTCGCTGCGGGTTGCGCGTTCGCCGCGACTGCGCCTGTGGTACCCAAAACCGCGCTGGCGAAATCGCTGATCGTCGTCGAAGGCGTGCAGATGCCCGCGTGGGTCGAGCGCGCGAACGGCGCGCGCGATGCGCTGACGCTCGGCACATTGCTCTCGAACAAGGACCGCGTGATCACCGGGCCGGGCGCGCGCGCTTTGTTGCGGTTGGCCGACGGCAGCCTGATCAGGCTCGGCGAAAACGGCATGCTCGCGCTCGACGACCTTGGCCAGAAAAAATTCCAGTTGAAAGACGTGGTCACCGCCTCGCTCGACGTGCTGAGCGGCGCGTTCCGGTTTACGACGCAGGCGTTGACGAAATTCCGCGGCGAGCGCGACGTCAAGGTCAGGATAGTCACGATCACCATCGGCATCCGCGGCACCGACCTATGGGGCAAGGCGGACGGGACCAAAGACATTGCGTGTCTGATCGAGGGCAAAGTCGACGTCACGCGCGGCGACCAGGCGTTTACCATGGACCAGCCGATGTCGTTCTACGTCGCGCTGAAAGACAAACCCGGCGAACCGGTCGCGCCGGTGCCGCAAGAACAGCTCGCAAAATGGGCGGCCGAGACCGAAATCGCCGCCGGCGCGGGCGCGTTGCGCAAAGGCGGCAAGTGGCGCGTGTATCTTGCGGACGCGAGCGATCAGCGCGCCGCGCTCAAGACCTACGATCAGCTGCGCAATGCCGGCTATGCGGCGGAGATCCGTCCGGTGACGATCGAGTCCGGCATCAATTACCGCGTGCGAATTTCGAATCTGGGGACGCAGCAGGAAGCCGCCGCGCTGGGCGCGAAGCTCAAAGCACAAATGGGATTCGCCGAGCCCAAAGTCTCGAAGTAGTTCCGCATGCGATGCAGTCACGGCCGGCCTCGCGCCGGCCGCTGCATTTTGGGCGACATGCAAGTGACGCTGACCTATAATCAAGCGGTCGCACTCGCACACCATTCATGTCGTCGCCTTCATTTCTCGCCGGACTCAACGAGCCGCAACTCGAAGCCGTAACGCTGCCGCACCAGTCGGCGCTGATCTTAGCCGGCGCCGGCAGCGGAAAAACGCGCGTGCTGACCACGCGCATCGCCTGGTTGATCCAGACGGGGCAGGTGAGCCCGGCCGGCTTGCTCGCCGTCACCTTTACAAACAAAGCCGCGAAAGAAATGCTCGCGCGCGTGAGCGCGATGCTGCCGATCAACACGCGCGGCATGTGGGTCGGCACCTTCCACGGGTTGTGCAACCGCATGCTGCGCGCGCATTACCGCGAGGCCGGACTGCCCCAGCTATTCCAGATCCTCGACAGCCAGGACCAGCTCGCGCTGATCAAGCGCACGATGAAGGCCGCGAACGTCGACGAGGAAAAATTTCCGGCGCGCCAGATCGCGTGGTACATCAACAGCCACAAGGACGCGGGCAAGCGCGCGCATGAGGCGGACGACTACGATGATTTTACGCGCCGGCTGCGCGAGCTTTACGCGATTTACGACGAGCAGTGCCAGCGCGAAGGTGTAGTCGATTTCGCCGAGCTGCTGCTGCGTTGCTATGACTTGCTGGCGAAAAACGAACTGCTGCGCGACCATTATCGCGGCCGCTTCCGCCACCTCCTGGTCGACGAGTTCCAGGACACCAACCGCCTGCAATATCAGTGGCTGCGTATGCTCGCCGGCAAGGAAAATGCCGTATTCGCGGTCGGCGACGACGACCAGTCGATCTATGCGTTCCGCGGCGCGTCCACCGCCAACATGGGGGACCTGCAGAAGGACTTCGCGGTCGAGAAGGTGATCAAGCTCGAGCAGAACTACCGCTCGCACGGCCACATCCTCGACGCCGCCAACGCGTTGATCGATCACAACCGCAAGCGCCTTGGTAAAAACCTGTGGACCGCCGAGGGCAAAGGCGAGCCGTTGCGCGTGTATGAGGCGACGAGCGACATCGACGAGGCGAGCTTCATCGTCGACGAAGTCAAATCGCTGCACCACGAAGGCCTGCGGCTGTCGGAAATCGCGCTTCTTTACCGGTCGAACGCGCAGTCGCGCGTGCTCGAGCATGCGTTGTTCAACGCGGGCATGGCTTATCGCGTGTATGGCGGACTGCGCTTTTTCGAACGCCAGGAAATCAAGCACGCGCTCGCTTACCTGCGCGTGCTGGCAAGCGACGAAGACGACGGCGCACTGCTGCGCATCATCAATTTCCCGACGCGCGGCATCGGCAATCGCGCGCTCGAGCAGTTGCAGGACGCCGCGCGCAGCCGCGGCTCGAGCCTGTGGACGGCAGCGGTCGAAAAAACGAGAGGCGATAGGGGGGAGGGGAAAGGCGACAATCAACCCTTTCGTGGAGAAACCGGCCTAGCTGGTTACGCCTCTCACCTCTCGCCTATCCCCTCTCCGGCGAAAGGCGTCGCGGCGTTTGTGACGCTGATAGCCGCCATGCGCGCCGCGTGCGCGGACCTGCCGCTGCCCGAAATCATCGAGCACGTGATCGAGCACAGCGGGCTGAAGGCGTATTACGCGAAGGAGCGCGAAGGCGCCGACCGGCTCGAAAACCTGGACGAATTGATCAACGCCGCAGCGGGTTTCATTGCCGACGAAGCGCAGGACGACACGAGCCTCGCCGGCTTTCTCGCCCATGCCGCGCTCGAAGCGGGCGACAACCAGGCGCAGGCCGGCGCCGATGCGCTGCAGCTGATGACGGTGCATTCGGCGAAAGGCCTCGAATTCCACTCCGTGTTCATCAGCGGGCTCGAGGAAGGCCTGTTTCCGCACGAGAACAGCCTGTCGGAGGCCGACGGCAAGGAAGAGGAGCGGCGGTTGATGTATGTGGCGCTGACGCGCGCGCGGCGGCGCCTTTACCTGTCGTTCGCGCAAAGCCGTATGCTGCACGGGCAGACGCGCTACAACATCGCGTCGAGCTTTTTTGGCGAAATCCCCGACGTGCTGTTAAAACGCATCAACCGCGCGGGAACCTACGCAACGTTGGCGCCGGCGGCGCGCGAGTCGCGCGGCGGTTATGCGGTGACCGGCCGCGCGACTGTGCTGATCACGGAAGAGGCGTCCCCCTGGCGCATCGGCCAGAACGTCGTGCATCCGAAATTCGGCGCGGGCGTCATCGTCAATGCCGAAGGGCGCGGCCACGATGCGCGCGTGCAGGTCAATTTCCATCACAACGGCACCAAGTGGCTGGCGCTTGAATACGCCAAGCTAAGCGCGGCCTGACGCTCTAGCCGGCCGCCGGTTCCTGCACGAACAAATCGCGATAGCTCGCATACAGCGATGGCACTAGTACCGGTGCCAGCAGCCAGATGCCCATATCCGGCTGACGCGTCAGCGCCACCCCGATTTGCATCATGACCAGCAAAGGTCCCATCAGCGCGATGGCGTAAACGAGCATGGGCATGATATTGCGCAGGCAGGCCCACAGGCTCATGAGCATCGCCGGCCCCGGCTTCATGTCGTCGAAGAACACGAGCATGGGAGCGAACCATACCGCCAGCATGACCGGAACCGCGATCGCGAGCCCCACGCACACGCTCAAGAGCAGGCGCGGCGCCGCGACGCGCATTGCGGCCACGGTTTCCTGGGTGATGGCGCCGGTGCTCATTGTCTGCACGACGTCCGACAACGCCGCCCCGGCGACGGTAGTCATGGCAACGAGCATCAGGAAGTGCCCGAGCAGCGAGACGCCGCCGAGCGTGACCAGGTGCCCGGCATTCTTGAGAAAGCCGCTCGCGAGATAGCCCAGCCGCAACGGTTTGCCCTGTTCCAACGCCTGCGCGCCGTGCGTCAGGCCGGCGAGGAAATTAGGCGTTATCAGAACGACGAGCAGCCCGAGGTAGGGTACCGCCATCAGCACGCGGCTGCCAACGAAGAGCAGCGCAATCAGCATTAGCCAATGCGCGGGGTCCTTGCGGAACAGCACGAGGCCCTGCACCAGCCATTGCCACCCGTGACGGGCGTCGACTTTACGGATCTGCATCGTCAGGCCAGCATCTCTGTTAGCCCGCTCGCGTCCGCGATATGTTGCTCGAGCATGCGCTGAAAGTACGCGGGATCCTTGGCGTGCACGAGCGCACCCGGCCGCGGCAGGTGAAAATCGTAGAGGCGCGAGACCCAGAAGCGCAACGCTGCGGCGCGCAGCATCAGCGGCCACGCCGCATGCTCAGCCGCGGTGAAGGGACGCACGCGGTGATACGCGGCGAGCAGCGCCTGCGCGCGGCCGGCGTCGAGTTCGGGCGCCGGCGAGCAGCACCAGTCATTGACGGTGATCGCCACGTCGAAGAGCAGCGCATCGGTGCACGCAAAATAAAAATCGATGACGCCGCCGACGCGCGCGCCGTCCCACAGCACGTTGTCGCGAAAAAGATCGGCATGGATCGCGCCGCGCGGCAGCTCGTCGTGGCGGTGCTGCGCCTGAAACCGGACCTCGCCAGCCAGCATGTCAGCCGCCGGCGCAGCAAGAAACGGCGCCACCTGCGGCGCGGCCGCCGCCCACCAGCGCGGGCCGCGCGGGTTGGGCATGCTCGCGGTGTAACTGCGGGCGGCCAGATGCATTTGGGCGAGCAGCTCGCCGATCGTCGCGCAGCGCGCTGCATCGACCTCTTTGAGATCCGCGCCCGGCACGCAGGTGAATATGCTCGCCGGCTTGCCGTTTAACTCGCCGAGAACGTTATTTTCGAGGTTGGCGATCGGTTGCGGACACGGAATGCCGTGCGCGGACAGATGCGTCATCAGGTTCATGTAAAACGGCAGCTCGTGCGCTTTGAGCTTCTCGAACAGCGTCAGCACGTAGCGCCCGTGCGTCGTGGTGACGAAATAATTGGTGTTTTCGATGCCGGCGGCAATGCCCTCGAGGCGCGTGAGGGCGCCGATCGAATAATTCCTGAGCCACACCGCGAATTCTTCGGGCGTGACGATGGTGAATACGGCCATGGCTTGAGCTGTCAGTGACCGCCGCTGCGCCGGTGCACGCGCGGGCCGCGCCATGAACAGGCCGGGCTGACAGCCGGGAGCGCTACCCTACCAGGAATGGATCACCCACATCGGCGGGCGCAGGCCGAAATCGAACGTTTCCTGGCGCGACATTTTGCCGTCGCCTTTTTCGTCGATCAGGTAGTAAGACCGGCCGCTCACGGGAGTTACCTTCAGCATGTACAGCTTGCCGCCGACGCGGTACTCCTCGACGGTGTCGGTGCCGCGCTTGATTATCGTGACCTGCGGTTCGAGCGCGGGATCGAGCTCGAAGCCCGGGGGCGGCGGCGGCGGATCGGGTATGGGCTGCAGATTGCCCGGACGGTCGGCGCCCATGACCGGCAGGGCGGCGCAAAGCATCAAGACAGCTAACAGGTTACGCATGGCGATTTCCGCATGGTGTTGCCCGGATAAAACGGTGTTCAGGGCGGGTGCATCTATTATCGGCTTTTCGGCCGGAAATATAAAGCGCGGGCACCCGGCGGCCGACTGCTCCCGCCACCGTCGCTATAGCGTCAACATGGATTCGCGCTTCGCTTCGGCCGACGGGAACCCGCGTTTTTCGTAGTAGGCGAATATCGCGTCGACCACGTGCTGCGGCTCGTCGACCAGTTGCACGAGGTCGACGTCGCCGGGCGCAATCATGTGCTCGGCGACGAGACGGTCGCGCAGCCAGTCGACCAGCCCGCGCCAGAACGGCGTGTGCACGAGAATGATCGGCATCTGCTGGATCTTGCCGGTTTGCACGAGGGTCAGCGCCTCCAAGAGTTCATCGAGCGTGCCAAAGCCGCCGGGCAGCACGACGTACGCGGTGGAAAACCGCACGAACGTGACTTTGCGCGCGAAGAAATGGCGGAACGACAGGCTGATGTCCTGAAACGTGTTCGGAAACTGTTCGCGCGGCAATTCGATGTTGAGTCCGATGGCCGCCGATTTGCCGAGATAGGCGCCCTTGTTGAACGCCTCCATCATGCCCGGACCGCCGCCGGAAATCACGCTGAATCCCGCGTCAGACAGACGGCGCGCGATTTGTTCGCCGAGCGTGAAATACGGATGCCCGGCGGGCACGCGCGCGCTGCCGAACATGCTGACTGCGGGCTGGATGTTGGAGAGCCGTTCAGTCGCCTCGAAAAATTCTGACATAATGCCGAACATCCGCCACGATTCGCGCGCCGGCCATCCGGGCTCAGTGGTCAGGCGTGGCGGGACTTTGTTGGGATGGCTCATGTTCGACTCCTCTTTTGCCGTGTTTACGGCGCTGACGCGCAATGAATAAAACCCTGCTGCTCGTGGATGGTTCGTCGTACCTGTATCGCGCGTTTCACGCGATCGGCGAATTGCGCAACAGCAAAGGCGAGCCGACGAACGCGATTTTCGGCGTGCTGAACATGCTGCGGCGGCTGCACAAGGATATTCCGGCTGATTATAGCGCCTGCATATTCGATGCCAAAGGCAAGACTTTTCGCGACGACATCTATCCCGAGTACAAGGCCAACCGCACCGCGATGCCCGACGATCTGGGCGTGCAGATCGAGCCGCTGCTCGAGGCAATCCGCGCAATGGGCTGGCCGCTCCTGATCGTCGACGGCGTCGAGGCGGACGACGTGATCGGCACGCTCGCGTGCCAGGCGGCGCTGCAGGGCGTGCGCACGATCGTCTCCACCGGCGACAAGGACATGACGCAGCTCGTCAATCCGCAGGTTACGCTCGTCAACACGATGTCCAACGAGACACTCGACGAAGCCGGCGTCGAGAGAAAATTCGGCGTGAAACCGGAGCGCATCGTCGATTATCTTTCGCTGGTCGGTGACGCGATCGACAATATTCCGGGTGTCGCCAAAGTCGGGCCCAAGACCGCGGTGAAATGGCTCGCGCAATACGGCACGCTCGACAATATCATCGCGCACGCTTCCGAAGTCGGCGGTGCCGTGGGCGACAATCTGCGCGAGGTACTCGACTGGCTGCCGCAGGCGCGCGGCCTGCTGACGATCAAATGCGATGTCGAGCTGCCGATCAAGATCGAAGAGCTCGCGCATACCGCCCCGGACACCGCGAAGCTCGCCGAATTGTTCGACCGTTTCGAGTTCAAGAGCTGGCGCCGCGAGTTAAACGCGGCGCGCGAGGCGGCCGACGAACCGGTCCACGCGCCCACCACCGCGCCCGCGGCGCCGCGCGCGATGGTCGAGCGCCACTACGAAACGATATTGACGGAAGCCCAGCTCGACTCCTGGCTCGCGCGCGTGAGTGCCGCGGAACTGACCTGCCTCGATACGGAGACCACCAGCCTCGATCCGATGCAGGCGCGGCTGGTCGGCATGTCGTTTGCCGTGGAAGCCGGCCATGCGGCATACCTGCCACTCGCGCATGTTTACGCCGGCGCGCCTGATCAGCTCAAGCTCGACGCCGTGCTTGCGAAGTTGAAACCGTGGCTCGAGGATCCGGCCCGGCCGAAGCTCGGCCAGAACCTCAAGTACGACATGCACATTCTCGCCAATCACGGCGTCGCGCTCAAAGGCATTGCCCACGATACGTTGCTGCAATCGTACGTGGTGGAAAGCCACAAGCCGCACGACATGGACACGATGGCCGAGCGTCATCTCGGCGTGAAAACGATTACGTACGTCGAAGTGTGCGGCAAGGGCGCGGGCCAGATTTGTTTCGACCAGGTCTCGATCGAGCGCGCAACCGAGTACGCGGCCGAGGATGCCGATATCACGCTGCAACTGCATCAGGCGCTGTACCCGCAGGTCGAAAGCGACGCGAAGCTCGCGCGCATCTACGGCGAGATCGAGATGCCGGTGATGCCGGTGCTGCACGCAATGGAGCGCAACGGCGTGCTGCTCGATACCGCGCTGCTCGATGCGCAAAGCAGCGAGCTCGGCGTGAAGATGATGGAACTCGAGGCGGCTGCGCACCAGCAGGCGGGCCAGCCGTTCAACCTCAATTCGCCGAAGCAGATCCAGGAGATATTGTTCGGCAAGCTCGGCATCAAGCCCGTCAAGAAAACGCCGTCGGGCACGCCCTCCACCGACGAAGACGCGCTCGCGCAATTGGCGCTGGACCACCCGCTGCCCAAGCTGCTGCTCGAATACCGCGGCATCGCGAAACTCAAGTCGACGTACACGGACAAGCTGCCGCGCATGGTGAACGCGCAGACCGGGCGCGTGCATACCAATTACGCGCAGGCCGTCGCGATCACGGGACGCCTGTCGAGCAACGATCCCAATCTGCAGAACATCCCGGTGCGCACCGCCGAGGGCCGCCGCATCCGCGAGGCGTTCATTGCGCCGGCCGGCAGCCATATCGTGTCGGCGGACTATTCGCAGGTCGAGTTACGGATCATGGCGCACATATCGCAGGACGCGAGCCTGCTCAAGGCATTCGCGGCGGGCGAGGACATCCACCGCGCGACCGCGGCGGAAATTTTCAGTCTCGAGCCGCAGGCGGTCGACGGCGAGCAGCGGCGTTACGCCAAAGTGATCAATTTCGGCCTGATCTACGGTATGTCGGTATACGGCCTGTCGAGCCAGCTCGGCATCGAGCGCGCGGCTGCGCAGCAATACATGGATCGTTATTTCGCGCGGTATCCGGGCGTCGCCGAATACATGCGCCAGACCCGCGAGAAAGCGCGCGAGCAGGGCTACGTCGAAACCGTATTAGGCCGGCGCCTGTGGCTGCCGGAAATCCGCTCGAGCAACGGCGCGCGCCGGCAGGGCGCCGAGCGTGCCGCGATTAACGCGCCGATGCAGGGCACGGCCGCCGACCTGATCAAGCTCGCGATGATCGCCGTCCAGCGCTGGCTTGCCGATGATGGGTTAAAAGCGATGCCCATCATGCAGGTGCACGACGAGCTGGTGCTCGAAGTGCCGGATGCCGAAATCGAAGTCGTCAAAACGAGGCTTCCGCAGTTAATGGCGGGCGTTGCGCAGCTGGCGGTGCCGCTGGTGGTGGACGTCGGCGTCGGGCCCAACTGGGAAAAAGCGCACTGAGCAGCTGCCTCGCGCCCGCTGCGCGATTCCGGCGGGCGGGCTTGAGACCGCCAAGCGGTCAGTCCATCCAGTTCTTCGAATAGAACTCGCACACGGTGCGTTTTTCCGCGTCATAGGACAAACCCTCGCCGGTTTTCAGATCCGCCGCGGAATACGAGTGATGCTCGACGCCCAAATGGTTGACGAGCGTCTGGAACACGTCGTTAAGCCCCGCATCGAGCGCGAACAGCCAGCAGTATTTGGAAAGCTGCCGCCTTTTGGTCGCATCCTTACCGAGAGCGAGCAGTGCCGCTTTATAGCGCTCGAGCGGTTTGGCGTCCTGGCCGGCGAACGAGAGCTCGACACTCACGAGCAGGTTGCCTTCGGCGGCGACGTTAGACGCTGACCACACTTCTTTCTCGTCTACCGTGAGACCGACGTAAAAACGTGGCATGCGGTTTTTTTTTCTGCGGCAGCGCTATTTCAGTGCGCCGCGGATTTTTTGTCCGATGCCGCTGCCGGCGCCGGCGGGCTCGCGGCGGAGCGCCTTTTCCTCGTCGGCGATTATGGTGTACAGGCCGTGTACAAGTTTCACGGGCTCAGCTGCGGGAAATTGAGCGCGCAGACCGGCTTCAGGCGATACCGGCGTCGTGCGCCTGCTGGTCGGCATGATAGCTCGACCGCACCATCGGCCCGCACGCGGCGTGGGCAAAGCCCAGGCGAGTCGCCGCGCGTTCGAATTCTTTGAATATCGCGGGCTCGGCATAGCGCAGCACCGGCAAGTGGTGGGCGGACGGCTGCAGGTACTGGCCGAGTGTGAGCATGTCGACGTTATGCGCACGCAGGTCGCGCAGCACCTGCATGATTTCGTCGTCGGTCTCGCCGAGCCCCAGCATGAGTCCCGACTTGGTGGGCACGTGCGGCAAACGCATTTTGAATCGCTGCAGCAGTGCGAGCGAGTTGGCGTAATCGGCGCCGGGCCGCGCATGCTTGTACAGGCGTGGCACGGTTTCGAGGTTGTGGTTCATCACGTCGGGTGGAGCGCCCGCGAGGATGTCGAGTGCCAAATCGAGCCGGCCGCGAAAGTCCGGCACCAGCACTTCGATGCGCGTGGCCGGCGACAGCTCGCGCACGGCCTTGATGCATGCGGCGAAATGCCCGGCGCCGCCGTCGCGCAGATCGTCGCGATCGACGCTCGTGATCACGACGTACTTGAGCTTGAGGGCGGCTATCGTCGTCGCCAGATTGATGGGTTCTTTCTCGTCGGGTGCCTGCGGCCGGCCGTGCGCGACGTCGCAGAACGGGCAGCGGCGCGTGCACAGGTCGCCCAGAATCATGAAGGTCGCGGTGCCCTTGCCAAAGCACTCGCTGATGTTCGGGCAGCTCGCTTCTTCGCAGACCGTGTGCAGCTGATGGCTGCGCAGCACCTCCTTGATTTCCTGGAAGCGGCGGCTGTCGCCCATCCTCACGCGGATCCAGTCCGGTTTTTTGAGCCGTTCGGCAGGCACGATCGGGATCGTGGCTTTGCCGAACGCGCGCGCGGTCTTCGCGGCGCCTTTTTGCTTGGTTGTCGCGTCGCTCATGATTTCAATGCGCGCCCAGGCGCCTCTGCAGGTATCCGGTCAGCTTGTCGGCAAGGACGTCGACTGGATCAGCAATCCCGAGCGTGCGCGCCTGCGTCACGGAGAGCCCCGGATAACCGCACGGATCAATTGCGTAAAAGGGTTCAAGGTCCATGTCTATGTTGAGCGCGAGTCCGTGATAACAGCGGCCGTTGCGGATGCGCAGGCCCAGTGCTGCGACTTTGGCATCGCCGACGTATACGCCCGGCGCGTCGGTGCGGCTGTTGGCGACCACCACATACTCTGCGAGCAAGTCTATCACGGCGTTCTCCATCAGCCTGACGAGCGGCCGCACGGTGATTTTACGGCGCTGCATATCGAGCATGAGATAAACGACGAGCTGGCCGGGCCCGTGATAAGTGATTTGCCCGCCGCGATCCGTCTTGACCA
>Ga0207648_10006951_pt1 | contig 11202 bp, 10 predicted proteins | sample KBSMisM32_FD_184310 | JGI IMG/M metagenome (GOLD analysis project Ga0207648, IMG submission 184310) | Miscanthus rhizosphere microbial communities from Kellogg Biological Station, Michigan, USA - KBS Miscanthus M3-2 (SPAdes) (version 2) | ecosystem: Host-associated > Plants > Roots >... | reverse complement strand
CCGACCAGCAGGAACACCACCGTCGGGACGGTCATGCCGATACCCACGATCGAGAGCGCCGCGGGGGCGTTCCAGAGGACGTACGCCTCCCAGGCGATTGCGATCAGGAAGATGCCGTCGCCGACGAGCGAGACCGCCATCCCGCTCCAGAGCACGCGGAAGTCGCGATGGCGGAGCGGCGCCAGCAGGCGCGCGCGCTCGAAACCGCCTGGGCGGTCGAGCGCCTCGTGACTATGCTGCATTGCTCGTCGCGTCGCGGTCGGACCATTCCGGCCGGCCTGCGAGGAACGCGGCGAGATCCGAGCTCGGCATCGGACGCGCGAAGAGGAAGCCCTGACCGATCTCGCAGCCGAGGTCATGCAGCGACTGCTCCTGCTCGGGAAGCTCGATCCCCTCCGCCACGACGTCGAGCTCAAGGCTTGCGCCGAGCGCGATGATCGCCGACTGCAGCGCGACGTTCTCGCCGGCGCCGACGAACGAGCGGTCCATCTTCAGGATGTCGACCGGGAAGCGGCTCAGGTAGCTCAGCGACGAGTAGCCCGTGCCGAAGTCGTCCATCGCGAGCCGCACGCCGAGCGCCTTCAAATCCTCGAGGCGTTGAACCGCGAAGTCGGTGTCGGACATCATCACCGACTCGGTGATCTCGAGCACGAGCGACTCGGGGGGCAGCCCGCTCGTTTCGAGCGCGCAGCGCACGTCGGAGACGATCGAGTCCGACTGCAGCTGGCGGACAGAGAGGTTGACGCTGATCGCGAGCGGCTCGGCGCGCTCGAACCGATTCTGGATCTCGACGCCTTCGCGGCAGGCCTCGTTCAGGACCCAGCGGCCCATCCCGATGATCAGGCCGGTCTCCTCGGCGAGCGGGATGAACTCGTTCGGAGGGATCGTCCCGCGCGTCGGATGCTGCCAGCGCAGCAGCGCCTCGACACCGAGGATCTCGTGGCCCTCGAGGCGCACGACCGGCTGATAGTGCAGCACCAAGTGGTCGGCCTCGATCGCTTGTTGGAGCTCGGCGCGCAGCTCGAGGCGCTCGACGACGCGCTCGTGCATCGCGGGCTCGAAGACCCGGTAGCTGCCTTTGCTGTCGCGCTTCGCCATGTACATCGCGACGTCCGCGTTGCGCAGCAGCTCCGCCGCCTCGGGGACCGAGTCCTCGCGGTCGATGAGGCAGATGCCGATGCTCGCGCGCGGGAAGACCTGCTTGCCGTCGATCTCGTACGCGAGCTCGAGCGCGTGCAGGATCCGCGCTGCGGCGTCGGCGGCCTGGGCGGAGTCGTTGACGCCTTCGAGCAGGACGGCGAACTCGTCGCCGCCAAAGCGGGCAACCGTGTCGGTTGGCCGCACCGCGATCCGCAGGCGGCGCGCAACCTCCTGAAGAACCGAGTCGCCGGCCGCGTGGCCGAGGCTGTCGTTCACGGTCTTGAAGTCGTCGAGGTCGATGAAGACCACGGCGATGTCCGGGAAGCCGCGCTGCGAGCGCATCAACGCGTGCTCGACGCGGTCCGAGAAGAGCGCGCGGTTCGCGAGCCCTGTAACCGGGTCGTGGAAGGCCTGGTGGGCGAGCTGGTCCTCGAACTCCTTCCGCTCGCTGACATCGCGGCTGTTCAGCACGATCCCGCGGATGTGCTCGTCGTGCAGCAGGTCGGTGTGCTGCACCTCGAAGCGGAGGCTGGTGCCGTTCTTGTGCGTCAGCGCGCACTCGAGCGTGTGTGCCTCGCTGCTGCCGGCGCCGTCGCCGGCGATCAGCCGTCGCAGGCGCGGGCGATCGGTTTCGCTCAGCAGCCAGTCGAACTGCGTCCCTTCGATCTCTTCGACGCCGTACCCGAGCACGCGCTCGACCGACGGGCTCTGGTACGTGACGACGCCGTGTGCGTCGAGCACCGTGATCAGGTCGCTCGAGTGGGCGACGAGGGAGCGGAAGCGCGCCTCGCTCTGGCGGCGGTGGAGGTCGGCCGCGAGCGACGCGCCCTCGACGGCCAGCGAGACCTGGAGGCCAAGAGCCTCGAACGAGTTCGCCACCTCTTCGGAAACGCCGTTGTTCGAGTTGGCGACCAGGAGACCGCGGACCTCGGAGCGGATCGAGAGCGGAGTCAGCATCACTGTGTGCCCGCCCTCGAAGCGGAGCTCGTTGCGCGCCTCGCGTGGGAGCTCGAAGTACGGGATCCGCACACGGGCCGCGTTTGCCTGCAGCCAGTCGAAGGTCTGGTCGGTCAGCGGCCAGTCGCAATCCTGGGACGAAGCGGCAACGACTGGGCCGGCGTCCCTCAGTAGCGCCAGGTGGACGCAGAGATCCTCACCCAGGAGCCGGCGCACACCGGCGATCGCGGACTCGTAGATCTGCTCGTAGCCCGCCGCGCCGACCAGCTCGGCGCCGGCCACGCGAAGGGTGCGCTCGCGCGAGACGATCCGCTCCTCCTGTCGGACCAGGCCGGCCATCCTGATCACGACGAGGAGGAAGAGCAATGCGGAGGCGACGATCAGAACCAGGACGTCGGCGTTCCCGAGTGCCTGGACGAAGCGGATGGACGGAGCGATCAGGCACGCCGCGCCGAGCAGCCCGAGCCGGAGCGAGGTCAGGCGCGGCCGCGAGTCGGCGGCCGGCTCCTCGAGGACACGCATCGACGGGTGCAAGGCTGCGGCGCCCCAGAGGACGTAGTACGAGATCCAGCCGAGGTCGTAGATCAGCTGGCTGTGGTCGTAGGTGCCTTTGAGAAGCGCGAGGTTGTATGCCGAGTCGGTTGCGAGCAGGCAGACGATGCTCGAGGAGAGCAGGTAGAAGGCGGGCGCGCGCTTGCCGGCGTCGACCGCAAGACGGATGGCGGCGGCCAGCAGCAGCACGTCGCCGAGCGGGTAGGCAATCGACACGGCCTTGCCCAGCGACGAGATGTCGCCCAGGTGGATGTTCGGCGCGATCAGGAACACCCACGAGAGCAGGCCGATGCCGATCGTGAGGATCAGCGCGTCGACCACCGCGGCCGGGTCGCGCCTCGGGTTCCGGCGCCGGACGAGCACGAGCAGCCCGGCCATCAGCATGGGATACACGGCCAGGTAGAGCGCGTCGCCGACCGACGGGAACGATGCGTTCGGGTTGCTGTAGGTGTAGACGTCGCCGCTGAGGAACAGGAACTGGCCGCCCGCGAACAGCCACCAGGCGACCTTGGCCTTCGGGTCGTGCATCCGGATGCCGGCGACGATCGCGACGACGCCCGAGAAGCCGAGCACGTTGATCAACGGCCCGGAGCCCTTGAACGGCGGCACGAACATGTACAGCGCGGCGAGCACAGTCGCAGCGGCGGCGTACCACCACCACGCGTTGTCCCGCCACGCGCGCAGAGACATCAGGCCGCCCTCACCTTCGCCCGTGCGGGCTGCAGGTCGAAGCGGTTTGCGAGCCGGCCGAGCACGTCGACGAGCTGCTCGATCTCCGCGTTGGTGTTCGCGGCGGTGACCTGGATCCGGAAGCCGACCTCGTCGCGCGGGACGAGTGGGTACGCAGCCAGCGTCACGTAGATGCCGTTCTCGAACAGGAAGCGCCCCACCGCGTCGATGTCCTCATGGCGCCCCAGTGGAACCTCGATGATCGGGAAGCCCGAGCGGTTGGGCGTATGCGCGCCGAGGCGGTCGAGGCAGTCGAGCACCATCGCCGTCTTGCGCCAGAGGTCGGCGCGGATCGTGTCGCCGCGGGCCTCGTTGACCGCAAGCCCGGCAATCGTGGTCGCGAGGGAAGCCACGGGCGAAGGGCCGGAGTAGAGGTACGGCGGTGCCGCGGTCTTGAGCAGGCGCTTGAGCTCCGGCGGGCAGGCGAGGAACGCCGCCAGCGAGGAGTACGACTTCGAGAGGCCCGCCACGAAGACGACGTGGTCGTAGCTCTCGTCGAAATACCGCATGATCCCGTTGCCGCGCTTGCCGTACGGGCTCAGCTCATCGTCGGCGCGCTCGCCGATCACGCCGAACCCGTGCGCGTCGTCGACGTAGAGGAGCGCGTCGTGCTCGCGGGCGACGCGCGCGAAGGCTGCGACGTCCGCTGCGTTCCCGGTCATGCTGTTCACACCGTCGATGCAGACCAGCCTCGGCGCGGTGCTGCCTTCGCGCAGGAGCCGCTCCAGGTCGGCCACGTCCTCGAACGCGAACCGCTTGACCGTCGCGCCTCGAACCTTGGCGAGCTCGCAGCCGTCGTAGATCGTCTTGTGTGCGCGGTTTTCCAGGAAGATCGTCCCGCTCCCCGCGAGCACCGGGATCACCGACATGTGGATCAGCGTGATCGTCGGCAGCACGAGCGTGTCCTCGGCGCCGATCAGCTCGGTGAGCCGTTCCTCGATCTGCTCGTAGAGCACAGGGCTGCCGAGGAGGCGCGACCAGCTCGGGTGCGTCCCCCAGCGCTCGAGGTACTCCGGGACGGCCGCGATGATCTCGCGGTCGAGGTCGAAGCCCAGATAGTTGCAGGAGGCGAAATCGGCCAGCCACGCGTCGCCGATGCGGATCATGCGCCCGTCGATCTCGTCGACGACCGCGTCGGTCATCGGGTTCGAGCACGACAGCTCGGCCAGATCACGGCAGGCGTCGAGCCACCGGTCGATCCAGTGTGCAGCCGCAGGTGCGGATCGTCTCGAACCGCCGTCCACCGGCCCAGAATCGGCAGCGGGTGGCCGAACCTTTAGCGCAGGAGGCCATTAACGCCGGCGGATGAGGGTGACGCCGTCGCGCACCGTGAGCTGCACGGCAATCGCGCGCTCGTCGGCGACGATGCGGTCGTTCAGCTCCCGGATGACGCGGGTCGTCTCTTCATCATCGCTCTCGTCGAGGACCCGGCCGCTCCAGAGGGTGTTGTCGATCGCCATCAGACCCGTGGCTGCAAGCCGCGGGAGCAGCGCTTCGTAGTAGTTGGCGTAGTTCTCCTTGTCGGCGTCGATGAAGACGAAGTCCCACTCGCCGCCGAGCCGCTCGATCGTCTCGAGCGCCGGCCCCATGTGGATCGTGATGCGGTCGCCGTACGGACTGCGGGCGTGGTAGCGGCGCGCGACCTCCGCGTGCTTCTCCGAGACCTCGCACGTATCGATGTGGCCGCCCTCCGGCAGCCCGGCGGCCATCGAGAGCGACGAGTAGCCGCTGAAGGTGCCGAGCTCGAGCACGCGTTTCGCCTGCAGCGCATGGACGAGCTGCTCCAGCAGCCGGCCCTCGATCTTCCCCGTCAGCATCTGCGGCGAGTCGAGCGTCGCCTTCGTCTCCTCGGCGAGCTCGGCGAGCAGCTCGGTGGGCGGCGTCGTGTGCGCCTCCGCGTAGCCCTCGATCTCCTCCGGGACGATGAAGCTCATTGGGCTGCCTGCAGGCGGGGCGCCTCGGCAAGCTTGCCGTCCCTGATCCGCTGGGCCATGTCCTTCGACTCCTCGCGGTAGATCGAGCCGTCCTCGAACTCGATCCACGGGTACTTCTTCTGGTGTGTGCGCCGCTCGGTCTCGTCGCGGTTCCAGGGCAGGGCCGGCAGCGTGTCGAGCTTGTACTCGATTCCGGCTTCGTCGAGCGCCTTCTGCACGCGCCAGCACGGGTGTCCCCCGACCTTCACCCAGACGTTGTTGCAGCGGTGGAGCGTGATCGCCATCGGTTCCCTCCTCGGTCGCAGCGAGCTTAACCGCCGTTAGCGTGCGAGGCCGTGCCTGAGCGCGTGCTCACCTCGCGGGAGCTAGGCCGGGCGATGCTGGCGCGCCAGCTGCTGCTCGAACGCCGACCGCTGCCGCTGGCACGCGCCGTCGAGCGGATGGGCTGCGTCCAGTCGCAGTACGCGCCCTCGACCTACGTCGGCCTCTGGTCCCGGGTCGACGGCCTCCGGCGCGAGGCCGTGACCCGCGCGCTCGAGAAGCGGACGCTGGTGCAGTCGACGCTGATGCGCAGCACGATCCACGTCGTCTCGCGGCGCGACTACTGGCCGCTCGCGATCGCGATCCGCGAAGAACGGCGCGCTTGGGCGGGGCGTGTCCAGGGCGCCGACGAACGGGTCCTGCGGCGCGCAGCCGAACGACTCCGCAGCCTTCTTGCAGAAGGGCCGCGGTCGCAGAAGGAGATCGCGGAGGCCGGCCTCTGGCTTCCCGGGATCGGTCTCTGGGCCGACCTCGTTCGCATGCCGCCCGCCGGGACCTGGGAGCGGCGCCGGGCCGACCTCTTCGGCCTCGCCGAGGAGTGGGTCGGCCCAGAGCCGGAGCTCTCAGAACTCGAGGCGCGGCAACACCTCGTTCGCCGCTACCTCGGCGCCTTCGGGCCTGCGCCTCGGACGGACATCGCCAACTGGGGCGGCATGCGCATCGGCTCGCTCGCGGAGACGCTCGAGGGTATGGAACTCCGCCGCTTCAGCGACGAGCAGGGCCACGAGCTGCTCGACCTCCCGCGCGCGCCGCTTCCGGGCGCCGAGATTCCGGTTCCGGTGCGGTTCCTCCCGACCTGGGACGCGACCCTGCTGGTGCATGCTCGGCGCACCGGGATCCTCGCCGACGAGCACCGCATCCGCCTCTTCAACTCCAGCAACCCGCAGTCCGAGCGGACGTTCCTCGTGGATGGGCAGGTCGCCGGGAGCTGGCGTCCCGAGGACGGGCGCGTGCTGCTGGAGCCGTTCGGCCGGCTGAGCCGTGCGTCGCGCGCCGAGCTCGAGGAGGAAGCCGAGCGGCTAGCCGCGTTCCACGCGTGAGCCGCCGACGATCGCGTCGCGCCCGTCGGCGAAGCGAACCCAGGCCTTGCCCTTGCCGTCGTAGTCCGGCGACCAGACGATGAGCGTGGCGTCCTCGCCGCCGACCCGCACGGGCTCTGTCCCCTCGGGCTCGGCGCCTCGCCAGACGACGACGAAGGGGTTCTCCTCCCACTCGCGCCCGATCGTCGTCTCGTCGGTGTGGCCCGGCAGCACCCGCGTCTCGGGCGGGAGCAGCATCAGCACGTCCATCACCGACCGGCGGATCTGCTCGAAGTCGCCGCCGCCGACCGCGTCCTTGAAGAGCACGTCGCCAGTGCAGCAGAGCTGGTCGTTGACGACGAAGGCGAGATGATCGTCCTTGTGCCCGGGTGTCGGCAGAGCCTTGATCGAGAGGCCGCCGGTCTCGAGGTCGCCCTTGACGACGCGGCAGTCGTAGCGTCCGAGGATTGCGCTGTCGCCCGCGATGTGGTCGGCGTCGGCATGGGTTGTCAGCAGGTGGGTCACCGTCAAGCCGTGCCGCGAGACGGCGTCGAACAGGGGCCGGAGCGGCGCGCCCGAGTCGACGAAGACCGCGATTCCGCCCGGCTTGTCGCCGATCACGTAGGCGTTCGAGAGCCACTCGGGGTGCATGCTCCGCTCGACGATCACCGTCGCTAGGCTAGACGCTCCGCTCCCGAGGAGGACGAATGGCCGGACTGATGTCACGCGCGTCGCTGGTGGTGAAGTCGAAGTTCTCGAAGCTGCTCGACCACGCCGAGGATCCCGGCGAGACCCTGGACTACTCCTACGAGAAGCAGCTCGAGCTGCTGCAGAACGTCAAGCGCGGGATCGCCGACGTCGTCACGGCCAAGAAGCGGCTCGAGCTTCAGGAGACGCAGCTGCAGCAGAGCCTGGTCAAGCTCGACGCGCAGGCGCGGGAGGCGCTGGCGGCCGGCCGCGAGGACCTGGCGCGGCAGGCGCTGGAGCGGAAGTCCGGCCTGCAGCAGCAGCTGCAGTCGCTCGACGAGCAGACGAAGCAACTCGAGCAGCAGCAGGAGAAGCTGATCGCCAGTGAGAAGACGCTGTCGGCGAAGGTCGAGGCCTTTCGCTCCCAGAAGGAGACGATCAAGGCGCAGTACTCGGCCGCCGAGGCGCAGGTTCGGATCGGCGAGGCGGCTACCGGGATCGGCGAGCAGATGGCCGACACGGGTCTCGCGATCCAGCGCGCGAAGGACAAGACCGAGCAGATGCAGGCGCGAGCCTCGGCGATCGACGAGCTCACCACCTCGGGCGCGCTCGAGGACTTCACCTCCGACCAGACCCAGCTCGACCGCGAGCTCGGCGCGATCGCGTCGAAGTCGCAAGTCGACAAGGAGCTCGAGCAGATGAAGGCCGAGCTCGGCTCGGGCGAAGCCAAGAAGGAACTGACCGAGTGATCGTGCGGATCATGGGCGAGGGCCAGTTCGAGATCGACGAAGAGGTCGCGAAGGGCCTCAACGATCTCGACCAGCAGGCCGAGCAGGCGCTGGAAGCCGGCGATGCGGAGCGGCTCGGCGAGCTGTTGGAGCGGATGGCCGAGGCGGTCCGGACGAACGGCACACGGGTGCCCGACGATGACCTGTCACCGTCGGAGGCAATCGTCCCGCCGCCGGACCTGTCGCTCGAAGAAACCCGCGAGCTGTTCGAGGGCGACGGCCTCATCCCGGATCTCCCGGCCGCCTAGCGACCGTTAAAGGTTCACGCGCGCGCGGCCCCACCCATTGGGTGGGGAGTGAGGTTCCACCCGCCGCCCGCTGCGAGCGTACCCGGCGAGGTCGCGCGTGTCTGTGACCGGTTAGCGCCGGATAAGCACCGGCTCGTCCGCAGCCGCCCGAGCTAAACGGGCGCGTCGAAGACGGCGAACCAGCGCGAGAGGTCCTGCTCCACCGGCAGCTCCCGTTCGAGCTTCGCCTTCAGCTCGAGCTCCTCGGCGTTGTCGCGCTCCTTGTCCTCGCCCTTCGGCACGAACGGCCAGAACGCGCCCCGCTTGAAGCCGTAGATCCAGTACACCCGCCCGCCGTCGAAGCCCTTGCGCTCGAACGGGAAGACGGCGGCCAGCAGCTGCGGGCCGAACCCGCGCGACTCGAACTCGGACGCGACCAGGTGCACGGTCGTGACGAGATCCTCAAAATCGCCGTCACGCACCACCAGCCACTCGAAGCCGAACTCGTCCGTGTGCCGCTCCAGCTTCGAACCCGACTCGACGGCGACGGCGTCCAGCAGCTGCTGCAAGTCGTTCTCGGCCCGGACGAACTCGCCGGCCGAAAGCGCCTTGAAGCAGACGCCCGCCGCCCCGGTCGACCTCAGATCGAGCTCGGTCTCGAGCGTGATTCGCGCCGTCGAAATCGCGAAGAGGCGCTCACCTGCGGCGTCCTTGAGTTGCTTGCGCCCGAAGAGGACGTCGCGCAGGCCCACCCGGGCTACGCGACCGGCCGGCCCATCTCGCGCGAGATCTCGGCGAGCGCGGCCAGCCGCTTCTCGAGCGGCGGGTGCGTCATGAACAGCTCGCCGGCCTTCGAGCGCCAGTTGGTCGGGACGATGAAGAAGGCGTTCATGCCCTCGACCTGGCGCAGGTCCTGCTGCGGGATCTGCGTGATCCCGCTCGCGATCTTCTGCAGCGCGCTCATCAGGTTCTCGGGGGCCCCCGTGATCAGCGCCGAGCCGCGGTCGGCGGCGAACTCGCGGTAGCGCGAGATGGCGAGGATCAGGATCTGGCTGAGGAAGTAGGTCACGACCGAGACGACGAGCACGATCAGCCAAACGGGCACCGAGTTGTTGTTGTCCCGGTTGCCGCCCATGCCGCCGAACATGCCGCCGTAGAGGCCCACGCGCGTCAGCAGCGCCGCGACCATCGCGAAGAAGCTGGCCACGGTCATCACGAGCACGTCGCGGTTGGCGATGTGCGAGAGCTCGTGCGCCAGCACGCCCTCGACCTCCTTCGGCTCGAGCCGGTTCCAGAGCCCGGTCGTGACCGCGACCGCGGCGTGCTTCTGGTTGCGCCCGGTCGCGAAGGCGTTCGGGACGTCGCTCTCGATCACCGCAACGCGCGGCTTGCGTAGGTCGGCCATCGCGCACAGGCGCTCGATCATGTCGTGCAGCTCGGGCGCCTCGTCGCGCTCGACGACCTTCGCGCCCGCGGCCCGCAAGGCGAGCTTGTCGGAGGTGAAGTACTGCACGAAAGCCAGGCCCCCGACGATCACGACCATCAGGACGATGCCGGCGTTCAGGACGTAGAAGAGCGCGACCGCGAACAGGACGTAGAGCAGTCCCAGCATCGAGGTTGTCAGCAGCATGCGCAGTGACAGCCCAGCGTCGCGACCGTAAGCCTTGCGTTTCATCGAGAATCGGCCCCCTTGAAGGCGAGAATGTTCCAGCTGATTGTAGCCCTGGGGGTCGGGCTGACCGCTGCGGCCGCTCCCGCGTCGGCGGCTCCCTCCGAGCGGGTCGCGGTGATCGTCGTACCCGCTTCGGCATCCGTCTTCCGCTCGCCTCGCGCCGCGCACGGCCTGCTCGTCGTCGGCGAGGGCGCTACGGTCAGCCGGCGCGGAGCGCTCGCCTCGCTCCTGCGCGGCGAGATGGGAAACGCGATCGTCAGCGGCGGCCTGCCCGGCGGCAAGCAGCTGATCGCGCTCTCGCGGCGACCCGCGCAGACCACGTTCTATGTCGCGCTGCCACCCCCCGGGAAGCACCACAACGTGCACCGCTATCCGATCGCCGTCGCCGGGCCCGGCTACCGCGGCGTGCTGACCGACACCTCGACGCGACTGCCCGGGCTGATCTCGATCGCGGACGTCGCGCCCTCGGCGCGCGCGCTCCGACGAGGCGAGCGGCCGTCCATCCGTGCCAGGCCTGCCGGCGACCCGCTCGCTCAGCTCGCGCGCTTCGACCGGCGGCTCCAGCGCGCGCACGATGCGCGCGTGCCCGCGACGCTCGTCCTCGTCGGGCTGCTGATCGTGCTCTCGCTGGCCGCGCTGCTCACACGCGCGCCGATGCTCTGCCGCGCCGCCTTCCTGGTGCCCTCGACGTGCATCGCCTCTGCGGTCGCGCTCAGCGCGTTGGCTGTCTCGCCGCGGGCGGCGGTGCTCGGCGTCGCGCTGCTCGGCGGCGGCGGTGCGTTGCTCGGAGGCGCCCTGCTCCCGCCGCGGCTGCCGCTTGCGTTGGCGCTGACCGCGCTGTTCGTGTTCCTGTTCGCGGTTATGTGGGCCAGGCCCGAGTGGAACGCGCTCGCGGTGATCGGCCCGCACCCGGACGGCGGCGGCCGCTTCTACGGCGTCACGAACCAGGTCGAGACGCTGCTGCTGCCGCCGGCGCTCGTGCTCGGCGCGCTCGCCGGCGTGCGGCTCCTGCCCGTGGTCGGGCTGGCGCTCGCCGCCGGGATCGCCGCGAGCCGTATCGGCGCCGACGGGGGCGGGCTCGTCGTCTACCTCGCCGGCTTCCTCGTCCTCTGGCTGCGCCTGCGACACGTGCCGGCGCGGCGAGCCGCCGCGGCCACGGCAGTCGCGGCCGGAGCG
>Ga0207648_10006950_pt1 | contig 11202 bp, 8 predicted proteins | sample KBSMisM32_FD_184310 | JGI IMG/M metagenome (GOLD analysis project Ga0207648, IMG submission 184310) | Miscanthus rhizosphere microbial communities from Kellogg Biological Station, Michigan, USA - KBS Miscanthus M3-2 (SPAdes) (version 2) | ecosystem: Host-associated > Plants > Roots > Rhizosphere... | reverse complement strand
CACCGTGACGCCCCCTTGTTCGGTGTACTTGATGGCGTTGAGCACGAGGTTCTGGACGATGCGCCTTGTCTTGACCGGATCCCCTTCGACCCACAGCACGGGAGGGCCGTTGTACCTGAGGTACAAGTTCCGCTCGTGGGCGGAGACCTGCAGGCCCTCGCACACGTCGCGCAAAACTGCTGCTGCGTCCATCTGCTCGGCGTTGCGATGTTCCTGCCCACCTTGCAGGCGTGCGAGACCGGTCACGTCGTTCAGCAGGTGGCGCAATGCCCGCACGTTGCGATCGAGCAGGCGCAAGAAGTTGCTGCGTGCCACCTCGGAAGCATTCGTGGAGGTAAGGCCTGCGGTTGCATTCGCGACCACGCCCAGGTTTCCCCGCAGGTCGTGTGCCGCCTGATGCCAGAGCTGAGCGCGCTGCTGTTCCATTTCGCGCAAGGCCTCGAGGGCGTCTTCCAGATCCTTGATGTGGCTGTTGGCTTCGAGCTGCTGCATCCGGAAATACTGTGTCGTGCTCGCGCTCACGGCGGCGCCGTACTGTTGCGCCCAGATCCTGCGTGCCGAGGGCATCACCGCGCGATCGAGCTCCGGGTGTGCAAGCGCATAGCTATCGAGTTCGGCCACCACACACTCGTTGAGCTGCGACAGCTCCCGGGTGACCTCTTCCAGATCGAACCCTTGCTGCCATCGATGCAGACCGTGAGCCGCGGCGTCCCCCTTTTGCACCTTCTTTGCGTCTTTGATGTCTGCAGCCTTGGCAACGCCTCCGGCGGCGAGCCGCTGTTCGAAGTCGAGGAGAAGGGCGGGGATGTGGTCGTGAAGCTGGGCACGCGGAAGCGACGCACCGGATTTCAATGCGGGATCGGACGTCACCCCTTTGCGCCACGCTTGCAGGATGGCCCCGCGTCGCTGCGCAACGTGTACGGCCAAATCCGCAAACTCGGTTTCCCGCGATGGCATTGCGGCGCACCCCTGTTCATCGGCCGCGATGGCCAATGCTCGATTGTCGCTTGACGCGGTTCGCCATCTGTATCGCGCACCACTTCGACGCCCGGTGCAATACTCGAGTGACCAGGACAGGCGACAATGACCGAGGAAAGTTCGATCACCAGAACGTCCATGTCACCCGCACCGCCAGTTCAATCGCGCAATCCCCTGCACGGCCTGACACTTCAGGCGATCCTCACGGCCTTGGTAGACCGCTACGGCTGGGCCGATCTGGCGCAGCGCATTCCGATACGCTGCTTTAGCAGTGACCCGAGCCTCGCGTCGAGCCTGAAGTTTCTGCGCAAGACGCCCTGGGCTCGCGAGAAGGTTGAGAGCCTGTACCTGTTCATGCTGCGCGAGGCCCGCCGCGCGAGCGCGCCGGACACGCCTCGATGAGCATGGCCGCCTGATGAAGTACCTGGCGGGCTACCCGTGCGAACTTCTCGCTCAAGTCCGCGAGCTGATCGCCACGGATCGCGCGATCGAAAACCTGAGCCGCCGCTACCCCGAGTCCCACGACGTGTGCAGCGACGGCGCGCTGTACGACTACGTCGTGGAACTGAAGGGGCGCTACATGCGCAACGCCGGGCCGATCGCGAAGGTCGTCTACGACAGTCGATTGCACCTCGTGCAGCAGGCCCTGGGCACGCACACGACCGTCTCGCGAACTCAAGGCGGCAATCTCAAGGCCAAGCGCGAGATTCGCATCGCCAGCCTGTTCAGGCAGGCGCCCGCAGCATTCCTCCGAATGATCGTCGTACACGAACTGGCGCACTTGAAGGAGCGAGAACACGGCAAGCCCTTTTATGCGCTGTGTACTCACATGGAGCCGGACTACCACCAGCTCGAGTTCGACGTCCGGTTGTGGCTGACCCTGCTCGAGCCTGTGATCACTTTGGAAGTCCCTGTAAAGGATTAGGCCTCGGAGGAATCCGGCCTGGCATCCATCCGCGCTACTGCCCTCCTGAGAAGCCCGCGCAACCACACCAGCCCCGGATCTTGCGCGCGGTACTTGTGCCACTGCAGCCCCTGTTCCATTGCCGTGATCGGTAGTGGCGGCGGGCGCAGCTCGATCGGCCAGGCCGGCTGCAACGCGCGTGCGAGGCGTGTGTGGACCGTGGCGATGAGTTCAGTGCCGACCACCATCGCAGGCAGCGCCGAGAAACCGTAGCTGGTCACCGCCACGCGCCGTGTCACGCCGTAGCGCTTGACGAACCATGCCTCGAAAGAGTCGCCGATGCCGTCCGGTGGCTGCATCAGCACGTGCCCAGCCGCGAGGTAGCGATCAAAGGTCAATTCGCCTCGCGCAAGAGCGCTGTCACGCCACACCACGCAGACAAAGTCCTCGGTGTAGAGAACTTCCTCAGGATGATCCGGCGAAAGAAAGCCGCGCGGGATGATGAGCAGGTCGGCCTCACCGCGCTCGAGGCTGCGTTGAGGGTTGCTCACTTGCGGCAGCAGTTCGAAGCGTGCAGTGCAGCGTTCCTCGCTGGCCAGCGCGAGCATGTGCGGCACGAACACCATCTGTGTGTAGTCCGAAACGAAGATGCGAAAGACACGATCTGAAGTCGACGGATCGAACTCGGGCTGGATCGCGATGGTGCTGTCCACGCGCACGAGCACGTCACGCACCGCTTCCTGCAGGCTCTGAGCGCGGGGGGTCGGCTCCATGCGCCGCCCGACCTGCACAAGCAACTCGTCGTCGAAATACTCGCGCAGCCGCGCCAACGCATTGCTCGTGGCCGAGGGGCTGAGGTTCAGGCGCTCCGATGCCTTCGTGATGCTGCGATCCGTGAGCAAGGCATCGAGGGCGACCAGCAGGTTCAGGTCGAGACGGTTGAAGCGCATGGGTGGCTCGTGACGATCGCGGGTTAACCCGAAAACTGTTCACGCGATCGAATCGTCGAATGGAAAGAAGCCATTTTTCATGAGGCATCGATCTCCGTAATCTCTCGCTAACCCGATTCCCAGAAGAAACAGGAGACAACGAATGGCCTCGTGCCAAGCGGCAGGCGCGTTTGCGCCCGAATTTCCCGAAGCCCCTGGACAGGCCTGATTGCGATGGCTGCGATCGGGCACGTGGGTGTGATCGGTGCGGGATTGGCGGGCTTGGCTGCCGCCTTGTCGGCCGCCGCCGCCGGACTTCGCGTCGACGTGTTCGAGGCCGATCCCGCGCTGTCCCAGCCGCAGGTCCACATCGACGTGGTGCCCAACCTGCTGCGCGATCTTGCGCGACTCGGCGTCGGCGAGGCCTGCGTGCGCCGCGGCTTCCCGTACCACGGGCTGGCGGTGCTGGACGGCGATGGCCGCGCGCACTTCGAAATTCCGACGCCTCGCCTGGCAGGCGTGCAGCTCCCATCGTCGCTCGGGATGGTCTATGGCGATCTGCTGGACCTGCTCCGCGAAGCTGCCGTGTCGCACGGCGCGCGTCTGCACACCGGACGCGCGGTGCGGGATGCCTGCGACAACGAGGCCATTGTGTTGACCGACGGTGAGCGCCATCCCGTCGACCTCGCGGTGATCGCCAGCGGTGCCCGCCTGCCCGCGGTGGCCGCGCAAGCCGCCCGCGCGATGACGGTCGACGCTTTGCCGCAGCAGTGGTGTCTTGCGCTGCTGCCGCGGCCGGTCAGGCTAGAGCGAGCCATCTGGGTGATCGGCACGGGGGCCATCAAGGCCATGGTGGTTCCAGTGGACACGCGACGCGCCGGCATCGCCGTGTTGCAGCCGTTCGGTGCCGCATCGACGCCTGCCGCGATGCGTGCGACCTTGTCGCGCGAGGGCAGGCTGCTGCAGTCGCTGGGGTCGCAATGGAGCGACGACACGCCAGCGCTTGTGCGCCCGGTTTGCAGCGGACTGCTCGACGGCCCCTGGCAAGCGCACGGCGCGCTGCGTATCGGCCGCTGCGCGCACGAACTGCCACCGCACTTCGGTCAGGCGGCGGCGCAGGCGGTCGAGGACGCGGTCGTGCTCGGCGCGCTGCTGCGCAGGAGACCGTCGCGCGAAGACCTGCTCGACGCCTTCATGGCCCGCCGCGGCGAGCGCGCGCGGCGGGTGCACACCGTCGTCACGCAGGCGGCGCGCTGGGATCTGCGCCCCGAAGCCGCGACCGACCTGCCGGCCCTGGCCGCACAACTCGCGGCGCTGGTGAGTGAGCCCGCCTGACGCCGCGACCAGAACTTTCAACCTGAACAACTACGAGAGGAGACCGATGACACACCCCCTTCGCCCCACGACCCAGCCTCGGCTGGCCGCCCTGGCGCTGGCCGCGATGGCCAGCTGCGGCGCGCACGCTGTCGAGATCGACACCGGCAACCCCGACTGGTCGGTCCGCTTCGACAACACGATCAAAGGCGGGCTGGTCTACCGCACCGAGAAGGCCGACCCGGCGTTGGTCGACTCGTTCCGGCTGCTGGTGCCGAACGTGCCGCAATCCGCCTTCCCGCAGGCCCTGAACTTCAACGCCGGCGACGACAACTTCCGCGACCGGGGCCTCGTCTCGAAGCGGATCGACCTGCTGAGCGAGTTCGACGTCGTCTACCGAAGGAACTACGGCCTGCGCTTCAGCGGTGCGGCCTGGTACGACGCGGCCTATCGCGGCAAGACCTCTGCGGCCGATGCGCTCAATGGCCAGACGCCGGCCGACGAATTCCCCGAAGACACCCGCAAGCTCGCCGGTCGCAAGGCCGAGGTGCTCGATGCGTTCGTCTTCGGCGGCTGGGACCTCGGCGAAGGCCGCAAGCTGACCGCGCGATTCGGTCGTCATGCGCTCCAGTACGGCGAGACCCTGTTCTTCGGCGACAACGGCATTGCTCGCGCGCAGGGGCCGGTCGACGTCTTCAAGCTGCTGGGCTCGCCCAACGCGCAGTTCAAGGAAATCATCCGCCCGGTGCCGCAGCTCTCGACGCAGCTGCAAGTGTCGCCGGATGTGTCGATCGGGGGCTACTACCAGTTCCGCTGGGAGGCGGATCGGCTGCCGCCCTCGGGCAGCTACTTCTCGGTGGCCAACATCCCGTGGGGCGCTCAGCAGCCCGAGTTCGTGAATATCCCGAACGTCGGCAGCTTCGTGCTGCAGCCTGGCGGCGACGTGAAGCCGAAGAACTCCGGCCAGTTCGGCCTTCAGCTGAAGTGGCGGCTCGCCGAAACCGACCTCGGCTTCTACGCCGCGCGCTACCACGACAAGGGCGGGCAGCTGTACGGACAGCTCGATCCCGCGGGCACCCCCAGCCCCTTCGGTACCTTGCCGGGCAACTGGTTCTACGTGTTCCCTGAGAACGTGAAGACCTACGGCATCAGCGCGACGCGCTCGCTGGGCGACTTCAACTTTGCCGCCGAGGCCTCGATTCGTGACGGCGCTGCGCTGCGCAGCACCAACATGCTGTACGGCTTCTTCCCGGGTCAGCCGCGACCGGCCTATGCCACCGGCCGCACGGCGCACCTGAACCTGTCGACACTGGCGACCTTCGGGCCGAGTTTCCTCGCGCGCGAGTCGGCGCTCGTGGCCGAAGTCGCATGGAACCGCGTGCTGCACTTGGATGACCCGGACGGCGAACTCGATCACGGCCGCACCCGCGACGCCACGGCGATCCAGTTGATCTTCACGCCGACCTACCGCCAAGTGCTGCCGGGACTGGACCTGAACGTGCCAATCGGCCTGCGCTACACGGTGGACGGCAACTCGGCCGCGACCGCCTGGGACGCGAAGGGCGCCGGCAACTTCAACATCGGGCTCGAGGGCAACTACCTCGGCGTCTGGCAGTTCACGCTGACCTACACGCAGTACATCGGCCCTGCCGTGCCCTTCGTCGACTTCTCGCCGCTGGTGACCGGTGGCAGTGCGATCTATGGGCACGGCAACCACCTCGCCGATCGCAACAACCTGGCGCTGACTCTGCGCCGCTCCTTCTGATCCCTTCGGAGACAAGCCATGACCCACCGACATTCCATCGCCGCTGCGGTGACCGCGATCGCGGCCCTCGGCGTCGCGCTGCCAGCCGCGGCCGGCGTGAGCGCGGAAGACGCCGCCCGGCTGAAGAACGAACTCACGCCGCTGGGCGCCGAGAAGGCCGGCAACAAGGACGGCAGCATCCCGGCCTGGACCGGCGGCTACACGACGCCGATCGCCGGCGACAAGCCGGGTGGCCGCCGTGGCGACCCGTTCAAGGACGAGAAGCCGCTGCTCTCGATCAACGCGCAGAACATGGCGCAGCACGCCGACAAGCTCAGCGAGGGCACCAGGGCGATGCTGCAGAAGTACCCGACTTTTCGCGTCGACGTCTACAAGACCCACCGCACCGCGGCCGCGCCGCAGTGGGTGTACGACAACACGCTCAAGAACGCGACGCGCGCCAAGCTCAACGGCGAGTTGGTCGAAGGCGCGTTCGGTGGCGTGCCGTTCCCGATCCCGAAGACGGCGCTCGAGGTGATGTGGAACCACTCGCTGCGCTGGCGCGGCACCTCGGTGCAGCTGGACATCAACCAGTACCAGCTCACCGCCGACGGCAAGGCCGTGCTGACCACCGAGGGCTCGATCGAGCAGCAGATGCCGTACTACTTTCAGGATGGCAGCCCCGAGCTTTTCGCCAAGTCCAACGAGCCCTGGATGATCCGCCTGCGCAACTCAGGCCCCCCGATCCGCGCTGGCGAGGCCATCGTCGGCCGCACGCAGATCGACGGCAGCAAGGACCAGGCCTGGGTCTACCTGACCGGCCAGCGTCGCGTGCGCAAGTTGCCGAACCCGTGCTGCGACACGCCGACGCCGGCCACTGCCGGACTGATGAGCTTCGATGAGCTCGAGACCTGGACTGGCCGCACAGATCGCTTCGACTGGAAGCTCGTGGGCAAGCAGGAGATGTACATCCCCTACAACGGCAACCGGTTGCTTCAGCCGAAGAACGACACCGATGTCATCACCAAGAACCACCTGAATCCCGACCACGTGCGCTGGGAACTGCACCGCGTCTGGGTCGTCGATGCCGCACTGCGCACGGGCCAGCGTCACCAGGCAGCCAAGAGCCGCTACTACTGCGACGAGGACACCTGGATCTGTGTGCTGGGCGACCGCTGGGATGCGAACGGCCAACTGTGGAAGACCCTCTGGTCGATGACTTTCGTCGCGCCCGACCTGCCCGGCACGGTGATCGGTTCGTTCGGCTTCAATGATCTGCTGTCGGGTGTGGCTTTTGTCGGCAATCTCTACAACAGCAAGGCCGCGCAGTACGCCGTCAAGCCGCGCTTCGCCGACGGCACCTTCACGCCCGACGCCCTGGCCGGCGAAGGCGTGCGCTGAAGCCGCGGCACATGAAGCTGCTGCTGTCCTTGCTGGCCTGCTTTCTGGTGCCAATGGCCGGCGGTGCACTCGCCGCCGAGGGCACGCTGGCTGCGCTCGACCGACCGGCCGAGCGCGCCCGCGCCCCGGAGCGCGCCGTGCTGTTGTCCGCTGCCGCGGCCGACGCGCGCTGGGTTGCGGTGGGCGAGCGCGGTCTCGTGCTGCGCTCCGACGACAGCGGCAAGACGTGGCAGCAGTCGCCAGCGCCGGTGAGCGTCACGCTCACCGCCGTGCGCTTCGCGGATGCGCACCATGGCATCGCCGTCGGCCACGGCGGCACCGTGCTCGTGACCGACGACGGCGGGCAAACCTGGACGCGCCGTCTCGATGGCAGACAGCTCGCCGCGCAACTCCTCGCCGTGGCCAAGGCGAACGGCAATGCCGCGGCGATGAAGGCCGCAGAGCGGTTCGCGGCCGACGGCCCCGACAAACCGCTGCTCGACGTGCTGCTCACCGGCCCAGGCCGCGCGTTGGTGATCGGTGCCTACGGCCTCGCATTGGCCACCGAGGACGGTGGCAAGACCTGGGCCTCGTGGTCCGACCGGCTCGACAATCCGAAGGGTCTGCATCTGTACGCGGTGCGCCAGCGCGGCGAGTGCATCGTGATCGCCGGCGAACAAGGGCTGGTGCTCAGGTCGGACGATGCCGGCCGCAGCTTCCAGCGCGTCGAAAGCCCTTATCGCGGCAGCTTCTTCGCGCTCGAATTGCCCGCGTCTGGCGAGATCGTGCTCGCCGGCTTGCGCGGCAATGTCTGGCATTCGGTCGACAACGGCGCCACCTGGTCGCAGTGGCCAGTGCCGATGCCGGCGGCCATCACGGCCAGCCAGATCACCACCGACGGCACGCTGCTGCTGGCCAACCAGGCTGGCTTCGTGCTCGCGCGGCGTGGCGACGTCTTCGTGCCGCTGAACCGCGCGCCATTGCCACCACTGAACGGGCTCGCGGCCGGCCCCGGAGGTCAGTTGCTCGTCCTGTCCGTCCAAGGCGTGCTGCCCATCAAGCCATGACCTCCGTCGACTTCGATCCACGCTCCGGCTCGCTCATCGAGCGCGCGCTTTTCAACCACCGCTGGCTCGTGGTGCTGCTGTGCGCCGTCGTCACCGCTGTGCTCGGCTGGCAGGCCACGAAGCTCGTGCTCAACGCGAGCTTCGAGAAGACCATCCCGACGCACCACCCGTACATCCAGAACTTCCTCGCGCAGCAGGGCGAACTCACCGGTTTGGGCAATGCGGTGCGCATCGTGGTGGCCAACTCCAAGGGGAGCATCTACGACGCGGCCTATCTCGACACGCTGCGCAAGCTCAGCGACGAGGTCTTCCTCGTACCGGGCGTCGCACGCCAGCAGATGAAGTCGCTGTGGACACCGACCACGCGCTGGGTTGGCGTCACCGAGGACGGCCTCGAGGGTGGCCCGGTGATTCCCGATGGCTACGATGGCACGCCGGGCAGCCTTGAGCTGCTGCGCGCCAACATCGCACGCTCCGGCGAGATCGGCCAGCTCGTTGCGCTGGACGCGAAGTCCAGCGTGATCTTCGTGCCACTGCTGGTGAAGGACGCCGATGGCCACGCGCTGGACTACACCCGGCTCGCCGAACGGCTCGAGGCCTTGCGCGGCAAGTACGAGGCCCAGGGGGTGGAGATCCACATCACAGGCTTCGCGAAGATCGTCGGCGACCTGATCGCCGGCGTGCGGGCCGTGCTCGGCTTCTTCACGCTGGCTGTGGCCATCGCCACCGCGATGGTGTTCGCCTACACGCGCTGCGTGCGCAGCACGCTGCTGGTGGTGCTGGCCTCGCTGATCGCCGTGGTCTGGCAGCTCGGCCTGCTGCCGACGTTGGGCTACGCGCTCGACCCGTATTCGATCCTCGTGCCCTTCCTCGTGTTTGCCATCGGCATGAGCCACGGCGCGCAGAAGATGAACGGCATCATGCAGGACGTGGGCCGCGGCGTGGACAAGCTGGTGGCGGCGCGCTTCACCTTCCGCCGCCTCTTCCTCGCCGGGCTGACGGCGCTGCTGGCCGATGCGGTGGGCTTCGCGGTGCTGCTGGTGATCGACATCCAGGCGATCCGCGAGCTGGCCATCGCCGCGTCGCTCGGCGTGGCGGTACTGATCTTCACCAACCTGATCCTGCTGCCGGTGCTGCTGAGCTACACCGGCGTTACCGCGAAGGCCGCGACGCGCAGCCTCCGTGACGAGCAGGCCGAGGCAGCAGGCGCCGAGAAGCATCCGCTGTGGGCCTTCCTGGACCGCTTCACGCAACGCCGCTGGGCCGCAATCGCGGTGACGGCCGGCGCGATCATGGGTGCGGCCGGCTTTGCCGTGAGCACACACCTCAAGATCGGCGACCTCGACCCCGGCGCCCCCGAACTGCGCGCCGACAGCCGCTACAACCGCGACGTCGCGTTCATCAACGCCGCCTATGGTGCCGGCAGCGACGTGCTGGCCGTGATGGTGAAGACGCCGGACGGCCAGTGCTCGAGGGTCGAGACGCTGAACAAGGTCGACGCGCTCGAGTGGCAGCTGCGCCAGATCGACGGCGTGGAGAGCACCAACACGCTGGCCCTGCTGAACCGCCGCGTGCTGGCAGGGTTGAACGAGGGCAACCCGAAGTGGTACGAGTTCCTGCCCAACCAGGACATGCTCAACACCGTCACGGCAGGCGCGCCGCGCGGCCTGTACAACGACGCCTGCGGGTTGCTCACGCTCTACCTCTACCTGCGCGACCACAAGGCCGACACGCTCGCCCGCGTGGTCGGCCACGTCGAGGCCTTTGCGAAGGCCAATGACAGCGCCGACGTCAAATTCCTGCTCGCTGCCGGTTCGGCCGGCATCGAGGCGGCGACCAACATCGTCGTCAAGGAAGCCTGGCGCACGATGCTGGTGATGGTGTACGGCGCCGTCGTGCTGTTGTGCTTCATCACCTTCCGCTCCTGGCGCGCCGTGGTGGTGGCAGTGCTGCCGCTGGTGCTCACGTCGTTTCTCGCCGAGGCGCTGATGGTGGCGCTCGGCATGGGTGTGAAGGTGGCCACGCTGCCGGTCATCGCGCTGGGCGTGGGCATCGGCGTGGACTATGCGCTGTACATCCTCTCTGTCACGATGGCGCAACTGCGCGCCGGCAAGAGCCTGTCGGAGAGCTACTACCGCGCGCTGCTGTTCACCGGCAAGGTGGTGATGCTCACCGGCGTGACGCTGGCGATCGGCGTCATCACCTGGGTGGCGAGCCCGATCAAGTTCCAGGCCGACATGGGCCTGCTGCTGGCCTTCATGTTCCTGTGGAACATGCTGGGCGCACTGATTTTGCTGCCAGCGCTCGCGCACTTCCTGCTGAAGCGGCAGCTTCGCACCGCCGAAGACCCGGCGGCTTCGTACGGCTCACTCCGAGCGAAACATTGACACCATGTTCAAGTACTTCCCCACCAACTACGTCTGGAATCTCTCAGTCGATCTTGCGATCGAGATGGGCGCCCGCATCGGCGAGATCGAAGAGATGTGCGCGCCGCTGCAGGAGGCCGCCAAGGCACCGGATGCCGCCGGCACGCAGGCCTTCCGCGAAACCTGGGTGCGCATGGCCGACAAGCTGTGTGCGCTCGCGGATGAGGATAAATTGCGCGGCCGCCTGCTGTCGGCTGGCGAGAAGCTCGGCCGCGCGGCGAGCTACCTGATCACCGCCGAGCGCCTGCAGGCGCATGGCTCGCCGGGGCGCGTGGCCTTGTACCAGCGCGTGCTCGAGCTCTTCGCCGAAGGTGCGAGGCTGGCGGGCGACAACTGCGAGCGGGTAGCAATCCCTTACGAGGGAAAGCAATTGTCGGCACTGTATGTGCGCGCCCAGGGTGTGCAAGGCCCGGCACCGCTGCTGATCCAGGTCAATGGGCTGGATTCGACCAAGGAGATG
>Ga0207648_10006949_pt1 | contig 11202 bp, 10 predicted proteins | sample KBSMisM32_FD_184310 | JGI IMG/M metagenome (GOLD analysis project Ga0207648, IMG submission 184310) | Miscanthus rhizosphere microbial communities from Kellogg Biological Station, Michigan, USA - KBS Miscanthus M3-2 (SPAdes) (version 2) | ecosystem: Host-associated > Plants > Roots >... | reverse complement strand
GCTCCTCGGCTCGAAGGAAGGGATCTCACATCTCGCCTTCGCCTACATGGAGCCGGGCGCCGTCGCGATCATTCCGGAGCCGGGGTACAACCCGTACCAGGGCGGCACGCTGCTGTCGAGCGGCGAACCGTACAGGTATCCACTGCGGCCGCGCACCGACTTCCTGCTGGACGTCGACGAGATTCCGCGCGACGTGCTGGATCGCACGCGCATCATCTACCTGAACTACCCGAACAATCCGACCGCGGCGATCGCGCCGCGCGACTACCTCGAGCACGTCGTGCGCGTCTGTCGCGAGCGCGACATCCTGCTCGTGTACGACAACGCGTACTCCGAGATCGCGTTCGACGGCTACGTGCCGCCGAGCATCTTCGAGATCGACGGTGCGCGCGACGTGGCGGTCGAGTTCCACTCGCTCTCCAAGACGTACAACATGACGGGCTGGCGCTGCGGCTGGGCCGTGGCGCGCCCCGAGATCGCGAACGCGCTGCTCAAGGTGAAGTCGTTCGTCGACACGGGGCAGTTCATGGCGATCCAGGCTGCGGGAGTCGCCGCGCTCGAGAGCTGGGCGGAGTTCGTCCCCAAGAACGTGGCGATCTTCCAGGAGCGGCGTGACGCTTCGGTGGCGTCGTTCCGCGCGGCGGGCTTCGAGTGCGAGGTGCCGCGCGCGACGATGTACCTCTGGGTCAGGCTGCCCGAGGGGATCCAGTCGGCGGTGTTCACCGAGCGTCTGCTCGAGGAGCAGGGAGTCGTGGTGATGTCCGGTTCCTCGTTCGGCGCGGGCGGCGAAGGGTTCTTCCGGATCTCCTTCATCCAGTCGCCGGCGCGCATCGCCGAGGCGGCGCAGCGCGCCGGCGCGCTGCTGGCCAGCATGACTCCGGTCGGGGCAGCGTGACGATGCGTCGGCGTCCGTCGGGCGGCTTCGTCGTCTCCATCGTCTTTCACACGGCGCTCGCGTTCGTGCTGGCGAACGTCGTGCTGCACTACGACATCGTGTTCGAGCGCGGTCCGCGTCCGCCTGTGCCGGAGAAGGAGGAGATCACGTACGTCGCGGTACGCCCGCCGGCTGGAGCACTGGGGGGAACGACGGCGACCACGCCGGCGAAGGCGACCGAACCGACGAATCGTCTCGTCGCACCATCGCGGGTGCCGAACGCGGTGACCGCACCGACCACACCGACGGCTCCCGCTGCCGGCGGTACGCCGGGCGGCGTGGAGGGCGGCACCGGCGTGGGCGGCGGCTACGGCCCGGCGACCGGCATCGTCCCCGCCGAGCCCGATCCGCGTCTCGCGACCGACGGGAAGTTCTTCTATCCGAAGTACAAGACGCCGGCGCAGCGCGCCGACAGCGCCGTGAAGGCGACGATCTACGCGTACAACGATTCCGTCGAGCGGGCAGCGGCGCTGGATGCCGGGAAGCGCAAGCCGGGCGACTGGACGTTCGGGAGCGACGGGAAGAAGTGGGGCGTCGACGGCTCCAAGATCTATCTCGGAAAGTTCTGGATCCCGAGCGCGGTGCTGGCGGCGCTGCCGATCCGCGTGCAGAACAATCCTGGCGAGACGATCGCCGACCGGCTCTCCGTGACGCGACGCTCCGACGTGCTACTCCACGCGGAATCGCAGTTCCACGACGACGAGTTCAAGTCCGCCGTGAAGCGCATCCGCGAGCGGAAGGACCGCGAGCGGCGCGAGAAGAAGGAGCAGGAAGAGCAGGGCCGCGGCGTGGCCCAGAGCCCGACCCCGTAGTCAAAACCGCGAGCAGCGAGCAGGACGCTCGCTGCGAGGCGGAGGTCAGTGCAGCTCGGAGTCGGGCGCGAGGTTCAGCGTCGGCTGCTCGATCTGCTCCATGAACGGCCGGAATACGCCGCACACCACACCGAGCACCGCGAAGTCGTCGCGCGGCCCCACCTCGATGGCGCGATCCGCATCGTTCGCCGGCTCGAGCACGATCGTCGCGCCGCGATGCGTGAGCGTCTTCACGGTCGCCTCGTCGCCGAGCCGCGCCGCGACGATGTCGCCATCCTTCGCGCGCGTCGACGGCGACACCATCACGTAGTCGCCGTCGAAGATGCCACGGCCGACCATCGAGTCGCCCTTGATGCGCAGGAAGAACACGTCGTCGCTGGGCAGGAAGCGACGATCCATCGTGATATAGCCCGCGCGATGCTCGGGGATGAGCGCAGGCTCACCGGCGTGGACTCTCCCGAAGTACGGCACCGGCTGCGTCGCGGCCGTGCCCGAGAATCCGACGATACGCACACCGCGCGAGCGCGATTGATCGCGTTCGATGAATCCCTTCTGCGAGAGCGACGCGAGGAGGTCGGAGACCGTCTTCGTCGACTTGATGCGAAACTTCTTCGCGATCTCGCGGATGCTGGGCTGGTACGTGTTTTCCGCGAGGAAGTCGATCAGGTAGTGGTATACCCGTCGTTCCAGCGGTGTCAGAGGCTCCGTCATTGTAACCTTCCGGCTCATGCAGCAGCCGGACAGCAAGGAGTACTCGAGCCCGTCAGCAGCGGTTGTCCCAGCTAATGTACAATTCGAAACCTAAGGCGCAACAGGTGTTTGGGCGCTACGTGCTGGGAATGACGGAAGCTTGACGCAGGTATCCCACGGCGGCGTCGATCCGCGAGAGCGATCGGTCGCGACCGAGCATGAGCAGAACGTCGAAGATCCCCGGGCTGGCCATGAGTCCGGTAAGCGCGACGCGTAGCGGCTGGAACAGCTTCCCTGCCTTTTCGCCCAAGCCGAGCTGCTCGGCGAGCACGCGAAGCGACTCCTCGAGCGGGCCCGTCTCCCAGGTGGTCGTCTCCTCGAGAGCCTGTCTGATACGCGCGAGGATATCGGCCGTCGCCGCGCGATCCTTCCACGTCTTGGCCACGGAGTCGGGATCGTAGGTGATCGTGTCCCGGAAGTAGGGAACGGCCTGGCGGACGATGTCGTCCATCGTGCGCGCCCGCACCTTGAGGAGGTCGAGCAGGGCGACGAACCAGTCGCGCCGCTGCTCCAGCTCAGCCACGGTGGCGAGTCCGGCGGCCTCCATGGCGGGGGCGACGCGGGCCACCAGCTCGGCCGAGGTCATGAGGTTCAGGTGCTGGCCGTGCATCCACTCCAGCTTCTTGGGATCGAAGATCGCCGCCTTCTTCTGGAGTCCGTCCGTGTTGAACAGCTCGACCATCTGGTCGAGGGACATCACCTCGATGTCGTTGCCGGGCGACCAGCCGAGCAGGGCGAGGAAGTTGAGCATCGCGCCGGGAAGGATTCCCTCGTGCTGATAGTCGCCGACGGCGGTCGCGCCGTGACGCTTGCTCAGCTTCTTGCCGTCGAGGCCATGGATCATAGGGAGATGCGCGAACCGCGGCAGGCCGGCGTCGAGCGCGCGGTAGAGCATGATCTGCTTCGGCGTATTCGAGATGTGATCGTCGCCGCGCATGACGACCGTGATCTCCATCGCGATGTCGTCGCTCACGACCGCCAGGTTGTAGATCGGCGTGCCGTCGGTGCGGAGGACGATGAAGTCCTCGATGTCCTTGTTCGGGAACTCGATCTCGTCGTGGACGATGTCGTTCCACGACGTGGAACCGTCGGGGACACGGAAGCGCACGGTGAAGGGGACGCCCTCGGCGACGCGGCGCGCGATCTCATCGGCGGGGAGCCGATCGCAGCGGCGGTCGTACTTGAAGGTCTCCTTGTTCGCCTCCGCGGCAGCGCGACGCTCCGCGAGCTCGGCCTGCGTGCAGAAGCAGCGATAGGCCGTGCCGTTGTCGAGCATGCGCTGCGCATCGGCGCGATGACGCTCGAGATTCGCGCCCTGGTACACGACCTCCTCGTCCCAGTTGAGGCCCAACCATGTCAGGCCCTCATAGATCGCGTGCGTGCTCTCCTCCGTGCTCCGCGCCTTGTCCGTGTCCTCGATGCGGAGAAGGAACTGGCCGCCGAACTTGCGGGCGAAGAGCCAGTTGAAGAGGGCGGTGCGCGCGCCGCCGACGTGCAGATAGCCGGTCGGTGACGGAGCGAAGCGAAGACGCGGGATCAGTGCGGACATGACCAGCCTGGCGAGCGATGAAGCACGAAGGCCCGCCGCGGCTGCGACGGGCCTTCGAGACGGAGAGAGAGGGATTCGAACCCTCGATAGAGGTTGACCCCCTATGCCGGTTTAGCAAACCGGTGCCTTCAGCCTCTCGGCCATCTCTCCTCGGGAGACGGAATCTAACGAGAGGTGGACGAGGGGTAAACTGCTGCCGTCAGGGTGTCTGATTCACCATCAAGTGCGCGTATGGCGTTCCGGCCCACATGATCCATGTGCCCGTCTTCTTCGGTGTCGTGGCGAAGCCCGTGGACTTCGCGTCGTAGGGCCACATGATCATGTAGTGCGCCGGCGACGAGACGTAGTGATCCGTCTTCGTTGCGAACGGGTCGGTGGCGCTGATGTCGCTGCCACCCTCGAGCATGTAGATCAGGCCGGGCGCCGTGTTCTTCGGCTTCGGTGCTTTCGTCATGAGCGCCTGGACCCACTCCATCCCGTTCTTGTCGATGCACATCGGATCGAGACCTGGTGTGGACGGCTCGTCAGGGATGCAGGTCCAGCCGTTCGTGCCGGCGCGGAGCTGCACCATCTTGCCCGCCGCGTCGGCGGCCATGACGGCAGCGTTGTCGCTGATGGAGCGCGGGCCGGCGGAGGTCGCGCTGCGGATCATCTCCGGCTTCGACATCTTGTGCGCCGCAGCCTTCGACGCTTCGGCGGACATTGCCCCACCCTGGGGGCGGACCTTCGCTGGTGCGTTCTGCGCGGATGCCAGCGACGCTGCGGTGAGAGTAAGCAGCAGTGCGGCGCGGGCCGGCGTGGGGCGAAGCATGCATCCCTCCATGTTCAGGAAGGCGATGGCGCGCATCGGGCATTCGCGGGAGCACGCCGTCGTCGAGCGAGTCGGACGGCGACGGGCGTATGGCGACGATCGAGTGAACCGGCCTTCGCGTCAAGCGGCCTGATCAGCCGCCGGCGCGTCGATCAGGGCAGGACTTTCACGGAGGTGAGGACGACCCTCGCGCCGAGGTTCACGCGCGTGGGGGACGAGGTGATCGTCCCCATGTCCAGCGTCTCGTTGGGATTGATTCGCTGAATCACACCGGGCTGGAACCAGACGGGGACGCCATCGGCGTTGAGGCCCTGGACGTCGTACTCGAGCGACAGCGGCGTGGTGGACGTGCTGGTAACGGAAAGATGGACGTTGCCGACGTCCTGCAACGGTCCCTGCGCGCAGGCCTCGTACGGTGTGTGGTTCACGAAGTCCTGGGTCAGATCGAAGCGCGCGACCGGTTGACCCTGCGTCGGTCCGATATAGCCGACGGTGCTCACAGAGGTCGTGTACTGCGACGTCGTCGTGATGCACCTCTCCGAGCCGCAGCCGGCGACGGCGAGCAACGATACCAGCACGACTCGACCGAGGTAGTTCGTGGAAGCAGGCATGGAGCGCTCCATATGCGTCTCGTCAGTCGTCGATCAGGGAACGTATTCCGCTGCCTGAAGCTGCAGTCGCGCGCCACCCGTTCCGAGGGGCTGCGTCGAGGTGAAGATCGTGCCGACGTCGAGGGTCTGATTTGGCGCGATCCTCACGCCGATCGTGTCCGCATGACTCCACACCGGAGTTCCCGAGGCGTTGAGGCCCTGGACGTCGTACTTCATGAAGACGGGAGCCGACGCGAGGCTGGTGATCTTGAGCGTGACGTTGCCTGCGTCCGAGAGGGGGCCCTGTGCGCACGCTTCGTAGGGCGTGTGCGTGATGAAATCCTGTGTGAGATCGAAGCGGGCGACGGTCACACCCTGCGTCGCGCCGGCGTAGCCGACCGCGTTCAGGCTCTTGGTGTACTGAACATCCGCCACCTTGCATTCGGAGCCGCCGCCGCAGCCGACGACGACGAGCACGATTGCGATGGCAGCGAGGCCGAGACTCCGAGTCCACATCTCTCTCTTCTCCGAAGGGCGTTCGATGCGGAAATATTCGCGTCGTACAGCCGACGGCAAGGATAGGCGACCTTCCGATTGCCTCGAGCTTAACGGGCAGGGTGGGATTCGAACCCACGAGACCCGCGAGGGTCCGCCGGTTTTCAAGACCGGTGCATTCAACCACTCTGCCACCTGCCCAGGCGGCGACGGCACCCATGCCGTCTGACGAAAGGTCGCATGCAAGGCCGTCTGGCGGGAGTGAGGGAATGAGGGAATGAGGGGCAGCGCATTCCTCTCCGGGACGAGATATTACCGGCATGAACAAACCCTTCATCCGCGGTAGTGACACGCCCTGGCAGAACGCCAGCGACGTCGGTGTGCGGCGTCAGATTCTTGGTCACGGGCCCGATCTCATGCTCGTGCGCGTCGAGTTCGAGGCGGGCGCGGTGGCCGCGCTGCATCACCATCCGCATCGGCAGGTGTGCTACGTCGCGGCCGGGCGATTCGAGGTGACGATCGATGGCCAGCGCACCGAACTCGCCACCGGCGACAGCTTTTACGTGACTGCCGACAAGGTGCATGGCGTCGTCGCGCGTGAAGCGGGGACGCTGATCGACGCATTCACACCGGCACGCCTCGATTTCCTCTCGTAGTCAGTGAGAGGTGCAGGTCCCTCGATGCTACCTGGAGATCCCTCGACTCGCTTCGCTCGCTTGGGATCAGGCGCCCGCTCGGGATGACGCCCTCTTACGTGGGGCTCAGGTCTCGCCGAGGCGGAGACGCTGGGTGCCGCTCCAGAGCTGGCCCGGCGTGAGCTGTACCTTCGGCTGGACCTGCGCGGGTTCGACGGCGAGCATCGTGAGCCATTCGCCCTCGGCGAGCCCGAACTTCGGCGCCTCTTTCTCGCCGGGGTTCCAGACGACCACGTCGCCGAAGCCGGCGCGGTCGATGAGCACGGTGCGGCCGCGGGACTCGTCGTACAGCGTGATGCGGTCGGGGCGGCGGAGGTAAACGCGGTTGATCGGCGCGGCGATGCGCAGGGGGCCGGAGCCCTCGCGCCGTTCGACGCCCTTCCTGCGCCAATCCTGATACGTGGCGCGCTCGAGGCCCTGTATGCTCGTGCGGCGCACGTCGCCCACGCGTAGATAGGTGTGCAGCCCGCTCTGGAACTCGAATGGCGCGTTGCCGGTGTTCTCGATCGTGAGCGACGTGGAGAGCGCCTCGTCGAGCGTCACGCGCAGCGTCGCGCGGAAGGGGTGAGGCCACAGCCCGCGCGTGACTTCCGTATCGCTCGTGCGGAGGAGCACGTACGCGGCTCCGTTGGGATCCTTCGAGTTCTCGACGATCTCCCACATCGCGGCCTTGATCAAGCCGTGCATCGGCAGCGTCCCCATGCTGCCGAACTGGGGAAAGACCACGGGGATGCCGCCACGCATCGGCTCGCCCGCCGAGTACTGCTCGTTCTGCGCGAGGAACAACATCTCCACGCCATTCGCGCGCTTCCAGGACAGGACCTGCGCCCCGCGGCGGGAGACTTCCGCTGTGGCACCGGAGAAGTGCTTGAGGGTCACTCGGTCGAGCGTGGCGAGGTTGGGCGCGGGGCCGGGCGCCGGCTCGGGGGGCGCGGGCTGCGCGTGCGTGCAGGCCTCGAAGCCCGCCGTGCCGGCGAGCAGGGCGGCACCGAGCAGGCGTTGGACGAACTCGCGGCGATCCAGGTCAGTCATGAGGGTCGATTGCTGGTCCGGGGCGACGACGTCAATTTACGCGCCGTGACGACCGACTCTCTGTTCGCGTGGCATCCCCTCACGCCGCGCGTGTCGCTCGTCGGGGGCAACGGTGCGAACAGCATCGTCATCGCCGATGGGCGTGACGTGCTGCTCGTCGACACGAAGGAAACGGGATTCGGCGGCGCGCTGCGACACGAAGTGGAGCGCGTCGTCGGGCGGCCGGTGACGTGCGTCGTCTCGACGCATCATCACACGGACCACGTGATGGGCAATCCGGCGTTCACCGCCGACGTCCCGGTGATCGCGCAGCGCCGTGCACGCGACCGCACGATCGCGCGCGCGGCGAGAGCGCTCGTCGAGATGGCGACGACCGTGGAGAACGGCGTCGACCCATTCGAGGCGCACGTCGCCGATCTGCACGACTGGGCGCAGTATTACGACGGGCACGTGCGGCTCGACGACGGGGTCCGCTCGGAATTCGAGTCGCTCGTGGAGCAGGCGAGTGATGCGATGTCCGGCATCGTCGACTCGGCCGCGCGCCGAGCGGCGATCGCGGTGATCGCCGAACGATTCGCACCGACGGAAGCCTTCGAGACCGAGCACGCGCTGTGTATCGGAGGAGTCGACGTGGAGCTTCGCCATTGGGGTCCGGGCCACACGGACGGCGACCTCGTCGTGGTCCTGCCCTCGGAGGGGATCGTGGTCGCGGCTGATCTGGTCTACGTCGGGCTGCACCCGTTCATCGATGCCGCAGCGGGCGGGCGGACGGACGAATGGATGCGGCGCACCGACGAGCTGCTCGATGCGTGCGGCCGACTGTCCCGGGTTGGCCGGCGGGCCGTCGTCGTGCCGGGACACGGAGCGCCGGCCGGCGCAGAGGTGGTGGTGGCGCAGCGCGCGTACTTCGAGCGGCTGCGCGATGCCGTGGCCGAGGCAGTGCAGGCGGGGAAGTCCCGCGCCGAGACGATGCAGCTCGTCCCGCCGGGGCTGCCCGTCGAGCGGGCGCAACTCCTCGGCGCCAATCTGGGGCTCGTGCTCGACGAGCTGGACCAGAGCGAGAGGTGACAGATGGACAAATCTCTTGTCAGTCCGGGTGACGAAAGGTACTGTAGCGGAGCCTTTATTGAACAGAAATGCTGTTATTGAACATATGTGCCGTCTTCCACCAACCCGCCCATGACCGCCACGTCTGAAAGGCCCGCCGGCCTCGAGGCCGGCCGAGCCGCCGAGCGCGCGCACGAGCGCGACTTCGCAGCGCTCGCGGAACGATTGGAAGGGGAAGGCTTCGCCGCGGACAAGTTGGTCGCGGAGGTGCAGGGGTTCGAGGTCGCCCTCCCATCGTGGGCGTTCGCGACGGGCGGGACCCGGTTCGGACGCTTCTCCGGAGCCGGGGAGCCGCGGACACTGCGAGAGAAGATGGAGGACGCGGCGTTCGTCCACGGACTCACCGGCGCCGCGCCGCGGATCTCATTGCACATCCCGTGGGACGCCGCGCCCAACATGGATGAGGTTTGCTCCGACGCGCGCCGGCTCGGCATTGGCTTCGACGCCGTGAACTCGAATACGTTCCAGGATCAGCCGGGTCAGCCGCTGAGCTACAAGCTCGGGTCGTTCAGCAACCCGAACGCAGCGATCCGGCGTCAGGCGATCGAGCACCATCTCCACGTCATCGAGGTCGGGAAGGCGGTCGGGTCGAAGGCGCTGACGGTGTGGCTCGCCGACGGCTCGAACTATCCCGGCCAGATGTCGCTGCGCGGCAGCTTCGACCGCGTGCGCGAGTGCCTGCAGGAGGTCTACGCGGCGCTGCCCGACGACTGGCGGTTGTTCACGGAGCACAAGCCGTACGAGCCGGCGTTCTACGCGACGGTGGTGCAGGACTGGGGCTCGTCGCTGCTGCTCGCCCAATCGCTCGGCGATCGCGCGCAGTGCCTGGTCGATCTCGGCCATCATCTGCCGAGCGTGAACATCGAGCTGATCGTCGCGCGGCTGCTTGGCGTGGGGAAGCTGGGCGGCTTCCACTTCAATGATTCCAAGTACGGCGACGACGACCTGACGGCAGGCTCGATCAAACCGTACGTGCTGTTCCTGATCTTTCACGAGCTGGTGCTCGCCGGCCGCGAGGAGCTGCCCGGGTTCGATCCGGCGTACATGATCGACCAGAGCCACAACCTGAAGGATCCGATCGAGGCACTACTCCAGACGGTCGACCAGCTGCAGCAGGCCTACGCGAAGGCGTGCCTCGTCGACCACGCACAGTTGGCGGAGTACCAGGCGTCGGGCGACGTGATCATGGCGGAGCGCACGCTCAAGCAGGCGTACGAGACGGACGTGCGGCCACTGGTCGCCGAAGCACGGCGTCGGCGCGGTGGGGCGCTGGATCCCGTGCTCGCCTTCCGCGCCTCCGGCTATCGCGCGCAGAAGACGGCGGAGCGACCCGCGGCAGCACCGGGCGGGGCACCGACTCATCTATGAGCGACGACGCGATGCGCTACCTCGCAGTCGATCTCGGGGCGTCGAGCGGGCGGGTCGTGCTCGGCACTCTCGAAGGCGACGTCATGCACCTCGAGGAGCTGCATCGCTTCGTCACGCCGCTCGTCGAGGACGGCGGCCATCTGTACTGGGACATCGAGCGGATGTGGGACGAGATCCGGCTCGGCGTGGCGCGTGGCCTGAACCATGGACGCGCCATCCGCGCGATCTCTGTGGATTCGTGGGCCGTTGATTACGTGCCGCTCGACACCGCGGGTGAGCCGCTGCGGAGACCGTACTCGTATCGTGATCCGCGGACGACTGGGCGCATGGAGCGGGCGATCGAGCTGGCCGGCGGGCGCGAAGCGCTGTACGACCGCACGGGCATTCAGTTCCTCTCGCTGAACACGCTGCCGCAGGTGATCGCCGACATCGAGGACGAGCCCGAGATCGCGCGGAGCTCGGCGACGCGACTGCTGATCGCGGAGTACTTCCTGTATCGGCTGTCGGGTCAGCAGGTCGCCGAGCTCACGAACGCGAGCACGACGCAGGTCATGGACGTGCGCACGGGCGCGTGGTCGAAAGAGCTGATCCGCGCGATCATCGACGACGCGTGGCGATGGCCGCGCATCGTGCCGCCGGGCACGATCCTCGGGTCGATGCGCCCCGAGCTCGTGCCCGAGGGGGTGGCGAACGTTCCATTGGTGGTCGCCTCGTGCGCGCACGATACGGCGTCGGCCGTGGCCGCGGTGCCGGCGAGCGGTGAGCACACGTGGGCGTTCATCAGCTCGGGGACGTGGTCGCTCGTCGGGATGGAGTTGAGCGCACCGGTGCTGAGCGAGGCGGCGCGCGAGGCGGGGTTCACCAACGAGGCGGGACTCGACGGCACGATCCGCTTCCTCGGTGCCGACGTGACGGAAATTCGTTCGAATCGCGAGCGCATGGCCTTCATGCGGCAGGTTCAGCCGATCTTCCAGAATCCGTTCGAAGCCTTCAATCCGCTGAAACCGATTGACCGCTATCTCTTCGTCAGCGCCAGGCGATTCGCCGGCGCGCGCGTCC
>Ga0207648_10006941_pt1 | contig 11215 bp, 14 predicted proteins | sample KBSMisM32_FD_184310 | JGI IMG/M metagenome (GOLD analysis project Ga0207648, IMG submission 184310) | Miscanthus rhizosphere microbial communities from Kellogg Biological Station, Michigan, USA - KBS Miscanthus M3-2 (SPAdes) (version 2) | ecosystem: Host-associated > Plants > Roots >... | reverse complement strand
TGCGCCGCGAACACTTGACAGGGCCGCGCCCGCCGCGCTTCATGCGGGGCATGTCGACCTACGTGCATTACCGGCTGCTGACGGACCCGAGCTACACCAGCTTTTGCGACGTGAACGCGTCGCTCAACTGCACGCAGGCCTATTTGAGCCGATTTGGATCGCTGTGGGGAGCCCCGGTCGCGCTCTGGGGCTTGTGGAACAAACCCTTCAGCGCGTCGAGTTGATCCTTGGGCGTCGGCCAGATCGGTTCAGCCGGCGAGTCGTCGCCATCGCGTCCGGCCGCGTGCTGCGCCTTCAACGACGCGGCGGCCTGCTTGGCCTTGGCCGTCCAGTTGGTCGTGGAGATCGCCCGGGCGACACGCTTCAGTGAGTTGTCGCCTGTGCTGTCGGCCATCGTCACAGAGTACCGAGGGCGCTGTACTCGTCTCCGCGCAGCCAGCGCTCGGTGTACTCGCGGGCGTCCTCGATCGTCGCCGCAGCCGATCCGACGGCGAACGTCGTCACCGACGAGGGCTGGGTCGGGATCTCGATCACGCGGAGACCATCGGGTGGTCTGGCGACGATCGTGCGCCCGTGGGCTTCGACACCCCACGTCGACGAGCGCAGCACGACCCCGAGCGGGTGGTGCGGGGCGGGCAAGGGCGCCAGCGGCGGCACGGCGATGACGATCACGCTGGCCATCCCGAGGTCGGCGGCGACGTCGAGCGGCACGTCGGCGACGACCCCGCCGTCGATCAGTGTGTGGCCGTCGATCTCGACCGGTGGGAACACGCCGGGAAACGCCGAGCTGGCAACGATCGCCGAGACCACATCGCCCGACTCCAGGATGAACGGCCGTCCCGTGCCCAGGTCGGTGGCGATGATCGACAGCGGGATGGGGGCGTGTTCGATCCGTCGCGCACCGAGGTGCTTGCGCAGGAACGCCACACCATGGCGATTGTCGAGGAACGACCGGCGCTTGCCGGCGAGTGCGAGCGCCAAGCGCCCGGGATGGACCCGCAGCAGGTCGCGCCGCCGCACGTTCGCCCAGATTCGCTCCAAGCGGTCGACACCGCCACCGGACCACGCGAACAGCGCGGCGTTCATCGCTCCGGCGGACACGCCGATGAGCCGGTCGGGCTCGATCCCCGCCGCCGCCAACGCGTCGAGCACGCCGACCTGGTACGCCGCCAGAGCACCGCCGCCTGGCAACACGTACGCGAGCGGACGCGGTAGCGCACGCAACGCGTCGACGTTCACCTATGCATTGAACACCAACCGATGACAGCCGATCATGCGCTGCTCGGTGATGTGACACCAGTCAACCTCTTCCGCGGACATCATCGTGAACCGCAACTCGCGTTTGCCGACCTCTCGGCTGCGCTGCAGAACCAGGTAGTGGTCAGACTTCGAGACGGTCCTGAAGCCAGGGTCGACGAGTGTGACCCTGTAGCGCGGCGACGTCGTGATGAGCACGAGGTCGTGCTCGCTGTCCTCGTGGACGAATTGCGGAGGCTCCGGCTTGTCGAAGCAGTCGGAGTAGACCACCTCGTCGCCGACGGACAGCTTCGGGCAGTTCGGGCCGCCGTCGACCAGTTCGATGCCGTCGATCGCGGCAAACGAGTACGCGTTCGAAGGCCCGCAGGCGACGCCGGTCAAGGGCAGCAGACACAGCGCGGCGAGGATGCGAGTGCGGCGGCGCATCACAGTCCCCACGTTCCCCATCCGTCGACCATCGGAGCCGCTGACGTCGTGAACGTCCAGACATCAGGATTTCCGAAGCTCGGCTCGCGATTCACCGGCTCGAACACCGGCGGCTCGTCCGGATAGAAGACGCCCGAGTAGCCCGACGACTCCTGAGAGAACAGGCGCCGGCCGGCCGTCGGATCGCTGCCCTCGGGTCCGATGGGCAGGACGATCTCGGCAACGCTGGAGTCGTCCTCGACGACCATGTATCCCGACACGGTTGCCGCGGTGCCCCGATCCCAATCGGTCTCGGGTCCTTCGTCGCGGTCGTATGCCGTGAGCGTGTGCACGTTGGAGACGACCCGCGCGCCGGTGAGGTAGTAGACGGTCAGCGTGTGGTGCTTGCGCATCCCGATCGGCAGTGCGTCGGAGAAGAAGTCGACCAACTTGTCGATGTTCGATCGCAGGTCGATCTGGCCGAGCACGAACGGCGTATCGGCGGGCTCGAAGGTCAACGAGGTGTAGTGGGCCAGAGCGCGGCCATTGGCGTCGATCGGTGCCGACATCGGCGTGAGAGCGCCGGAACGCATCTGGTGGAGCACGTCGTCGAACGTGCGGCAGGCGCGAGACGGTGGCCCGAGCCCGGAGAGCGGATCGTCGACCATCTCCCATCGACGTTCCCGGGCCGTGACCAGTGCGGCCTCGGTGACGTTGTCGCACGCCGCGCCGGCCCGCTTGTACCACGTCATCGCCGTGGACGTGAGAATGTCGTGGACTCTCGGGATGCAAATGTCGTCGAGCGTGCGCGAGGCGCTTCGCACACAGCGCATCGCCTCGGCGGCGTGGACGTCGTCGCTGCGGATCAGGCGCAGGTCCTCCGACGCCGCGTCGAGCGCGTTGCGCAGAATTTCGAGACGTGCCCGGTCGAATGCCATGACGGTCATCACGACACCATCTTCAGGACAGGCGGCAGTTGTTCGAGCTCATCGGCGCGCCGGTCCAGCCGGCCGGCCGTGTCGGCCAAGGACAGCTGGTTGGTGGTCAACTGCCGTCGCATCGCCAGCAGTTGTTCGTAGCACGACTGAGCTGTCGGGCCGATCCATGTGTCGGGTCCGGCAAGTGCGTGGAGGCTGAGGGCGCGGCTCGTGCCGATCGACCTCGACAGCGACCGCAGGAGGCGGGCCGAGTTGCGCAGCTGCTGGATCTGAACCATGGTGCTCATCGCCACAGGGATGCACAGCGAGATGGACTGAGCGGAATGGACTGGGCGGAACCTCAGGAGACGTGTCGGGCGATGACGTGGTGGGGCTTGCCGGTCGTCTCGTCGACGAAGCCCTCGCCCTCGATCGCGAAACCGTGCTTCAGGTAGAAGCCGAGCGCGGTATCGCGGGCCCGGGCCCACACAACGGGCGCGATCGCTGCGGCACGTTCGCATCCGGCCTGCAGCAACATCGCGCCGACGCCGGCACCCTGCAGATCGGGCAGAGTGGCCATTCCCCGAAGCTGGATCGCAGGCTGATCTCGATACGGCCGGGGTGCCCACGTCGAGATCGCCACCAGACGGATTCCGTCGTGGACGCCGAGATGGAACGTGCCGGGCAAGTCATCGACGTCGAACCCGACCTCGTGCGAGGGCGTGTCGTTTCGCAGGACCTCGCGCCGCAGCGGATATGTGTCGGCCGCAGTGATCTCGACGACGGACAGCTCAGCCATGGATCGCGATCGTGCTGCCGTCGGCCGCGGCCGAGCGGTACATGGCATCGATGAGCCGGTGAGCTTCGACTGCGTCGCCGAAGTCGGGTGTCGCGGCGACACCGTCGATCACGCATCGAACGAACTCGCCGTCGGGATTTCCGTCGCCGTCGCGCATCGATGTCACCGCGTCGACGAGTTCCTGGTCGGCGAGCGAGTGCGATGCGCCGTCGGTGTCGGTCCACCGCACCGGGCCGTACCAGTCGTTGCCGGTGATGACGATGTGCCGGTGCGCGCAGAAGACCTCGACGCGGCGCAGGCTCGGCCGGCTGAGGTTGTCGTGCCAGATGCTGGCCAGCGTGCCCAGTGCACCGCTTTTGAAGCGGAGCGTCGCCGTCGCCACGTCTTCGATGCCGTCGTGGCCGTGGAAGTTGGTGGTGTGCGCGCTGATGCTGCTCACCTCGCCGACGAGGAAGCGCAACATGTCGACGTCGTGAATGCTGTGCTCCAGCAGTGTTCCTGATCCGGCGAGGTTGCGATCGCCGCGCCACGTCGATCCGTAGTGCCCTTGGATCGGGATGAACTGGTCGTCGCGGAACACCACTCCCATCAGGGTGCCGGCCGCGCCGGCGTCGATGAGATGCCTGGCCCACAGATATGCAGGTGAGTGCCGCAGCACCAGGCCGACCTGGTTGACGACGCCGGAGTCGGCCACCATCGTCGCCATGCGCTGCGCGGTTGCGAGGTCGAAGGCAAGCGGCTTTTCGCAGAACACGGCGAGCCCTCTGTCGACGGCCTTCTCGATCTGGCGGGCATGCTCGCTGGTCCAGGTGCACACGTAGACCGCGTCGCAGCTGTCGAGCACTTCGTCCTCGGATTGCATCGGCGTGTGGCCGGAGGCGTGGGCGAAGGCTTCTGCTCGTTGCAGGTCGGGGTCGTACACGCCGGCGCGGTCCACCGGGGCACCACTGCGCCGGAGGCTCTTCGAGTGATAGGTGGCGATGAGGCCGGCTCCCAGGAACCCGATCCGCAACTGCTGGCCCATCGCGGCGACGGTATCCGATCGGCCGCGTGTATCAGCACGACCGGGAGGCGACTCCATTGACGGCACCGTGCAGAGGGGCAACTGGCAGCGACATTCGCAGAAGGAACATCGATGTACTCGAGGATCGTGGTTGGCACGGACGGAAGCGATCGATCACTCATCGCGGTCGACCACGCGGCGCGCCTCGCAGCTCTCTGCGCGGCGGAGCTGCATGTCGTCACGGCGACATCACCCGGCGACGCCACGCGAAGCGCCGTCAAGATCGGGCACGACGCGACCAAGCGGCACCGGGTGCGCGTCGTCGAACACCTTCAGGCCGGCGACCCGGCGCTGGTGCTGATCGAGGTCGCCGACGAGATCGATGCCGACCTGATCGTGGTCGGCAACTCCGGGGACATGCGCCGGTCGGCGGGATCCGTGCCGAACCGCGTCGTCCACGACTCGAAGCGAACGGTGCTGATCGTTCACACCGGCTGAAGGTCCGTCCAATACAGGATTCGGCTCGCCAGTGCGGCCGCCTCGTCCGCGTCGTGACTGACGAGAACGGCGGTTGTCCCGGTTGCTCGCAGCACGTCGTGCAGCTCGACGATGAGACGGTCATGCAGTTCGCGGTCGAGACCTGTCAATGGCTCATCGAGCAGCAGCAGCGCCGGTTCCGGGGCCAAGGAACGGGCCAGCGCGACGCGCTTCTTCTCGCCACCGCTCAGCCGATCGACGCGGCGTTCACCGAAGCCGCCGAGGCCGACGACGTCGAGGAGCTCCTCGACACGCGTCGCGATCCGCGGCGCGGGCCAGCCGGACATGCGCGGACCGAATCCGACGTTCGCGGCGACGTCGAGATGCGGGAACAGCTGCTCGTCCTGGAAGATCATGCCGATGCGGCGCAGGTGCGACGGCCGATCGGTGATGTCGACGCCTTCCAGCAGCACACGTCCGGCATCGGGTGTCAGGAGGCCGGCGATCACACGCAGCAAGGTGCTCTTGCCGGCGCCGGATGCGCCGAGCACGGCGACGACCTCGCCGCGATCGACGTGCATCGACAAGTCGTCGAGCACCTGCCGTCCGTCGAATGCCACCGACACCCCGATGACGTCAAGCATCGATGCCCGCTCGTTCGTGGACACCGGACGCGACGACGAGGACCGTCGTCAACAGCAGCAGAATCGTCGCCATCGCGAAGGCTTGCGCCTGCGGCAGCGCCCCGGCCCGGCCGAGCAAGCGACCGATCGCGATCGGCAACGTCTCCGTGCCGGAACGAGTCAGGATCGTCGTCGCCCCGAACTCACCGAGCGAGATGGCCGCCGAGAATCCCACCCCAGCCAGCAGTGGTCGGCGCATGGCCCGCGCGTCGACCTCCCACCACGTCCGGATCGGTGAGGCTCCCAACGTGGCGGCCGCGGCGCGCAGGTCGGCGGGGATCGCCCGCAACACTCCGAGCAGGGCGCGCACGACGAACGGGACGGCCACCAGCGCGTGACCGAGCGGCACGAGCCACCACCGCGCCCGCCAGTCGACCGGCCAGGTGTCGAAGGTGATCAGCATGCCCAGACCGATGGTCACCGCCGACGTGGCCAGCGGCAGCATCAGGCCGGCGTCGAGCACCCTGCCGGCGCGAGGCGAGGCGTTGATCGCTGCCGCCGCGAGGAAGCCGACGACGGTCGCGATCGCCGCGGCGACGATCGCGAACCGCAACGAAGTGGCGATGGACGCCAGCGGGTCGACACCGAGACCGGCACCGGGTCGGACCTCGGTCGTGCCCAACTTGGTCCACGCGGACATCGACCAGTCCCCGGCGACCCGGAACGACCGGGTCACCAGTGCGACCATCGGCAGTGCGATGATCGCGACGGTCGCCGCGCAGACGCAGACGACGAGTCGGCGCTGGCTGCGGCCCCTGGGTCGGCGCGGCGCCGCGGCACCTTGCAACTCGACGGACGAATGTCGCTGTCGTCGCGACGTCCACACGATGACGATGGCCAGCAACACCAGTTGCAGCACCGACAACGCGGCAGCCCCGGCCACGTCGCCCAACTGTGTGGCCCGGCGGGCGATCTCGACCTCGAGGGTCGGATTGGTCGGGCCTCCGAGCAGCTTGGCGACACCGAACGAGGTGAAGCTGAACAGGAAGACCACTGCGGCCGCCGACCACAACGCCGGTCGCAGCAACGGCAGGACGATCAACCGTGCGGCCTTCATCGGCGAGGCACCGAGCGTGCGCGCGGCACCGACGAGGTCGTGCGGGATCAGCGCGATCATCGACCCCACGAGCCGAACGACAACAGCGATGTTGAAGAACACGTGGGCGGCGATCATGGCGCGCGGCGTCCCGTGCCACGAGTCGGGAAGCAAGGCGATGAAGGCCGCACCGACGACGACGGTCGGCAGCACGAACGGCACCAGAGTCGCTGCCGTCAACAGCCGCCGGCCCCTGAAGCTGTACCGGGCGAGCACGTACGCAGGCAGCACGCCGACCGCCAACGTCAGCGCGGTGCTGAGCGCCGCCTGCCACACGGTGAACCAGACGATGCCGGCGATGTGCCGGAACGGCGAGCCCGTCGCGGCATCGTCGAGCGTGCTCCACAGCAAGGTGGCGACGGGCCACGCATAGAAGACGGTGACGAACAGGACGGGCGCCGCCGCCACGAGCGCGACGAACCATCGCGGAACCTGATTCGGACGGCCGCGGCTCAGCGCAGCACGATGTCGGTCCACTCGTCCTGCCACTGCTCCCTGTTGGCGGCGATCTCGGCCGGATCCATGGTGTACGGATTGGTCGGGACGACGGAGTACTTGGTGAACTCCGCCGGCAAGGTCGTGTCGGTGCGCGCCGGATACACGAACAGGTTGAGCGGGAGCTCCTTCTGGAAACGCGAGCTGATGAGGAAGTCGACCAGCTTGCGTGCCTCGCCCTCGTGGTCGGTGCCGCGGAGCACGCCGGCGAATTCGACCTGACGGAAGCACGTCGAGTCGACCACGGCGGTCGGCGCGTCGGTGCGCGGGGGATCGGCGAAGATCACCTCGGCGGGCGGGCTCGACCCGTAGCTGACGACGAGCGGCTTCGAGCCGGTCGAACCGGCGGCGCCGCTGAACTCGTCGTCGTACGCGGTGGTCCATCCGTCGACGACTTCGACGCCGTTCGCACGGAGTGCCTTCCAGTAGTCCTGCCACCCCTTGTCGCCGGAGTTGTCGATGGTCGCCAAGAGGAACGCGAGCCCCGGCGACGATGTCGACGGGTTCTCGACGACGAGCAGATCCTTGTACTCCGGCTTCGTCAGATCGTCGAGGCTGCCGGGCGGTTGGAGGTTGTGCGATCGGAACCATTCGATGTCGTAGTTGATGCAGACGTCGCCGAAATCGACGGGGGTCACCTCGTGACCGGGGGCCAGAGCCGTGAGGGTGGTGTCGATCGCGTTCGCTCCGTTGGGCTGGTACTTGGAGAACACCTTCCCGTCGATGGCCGAGGACAAAAGGGTGTTGTCGACGCCCCACATCACGTCGCCCTCGGGGTTGCCGGCGGTCAACTTGGCCTTCGTCACCATGGTGCCGGCATCGCCGGCGATGACGATCTTCACCGGAATGCCGGTCGACTTGGTGAACTCGTCGAGCGCGTCGTTGAGCGACGTCTTCTCGGTCGGGAACGAGTCGTAGGCGACGAGTGTGATCGCCGCCGGTTTGCCGGACGCGGCGTCGGATCCGCATCCAGCGGTGAGCACCGCCAACCCGGCGACCGCGGCGACGGCGAGGAAACGTTTCATGGAACCACCAGTGTGAGAATGCCGTCGGCGACGGCGACGTAGAGGAGATCGGTCGTTTCGTTGCTGATGCCGCGGGTGCTGTGCGGCTCGAGTTCGGCATCGGTGAGTGGCCATCGCGCTCCTGTCACCTCGACGCCGCGGCATGGGCCGTGCAGGGCGAGCAACGAGAAGAGCGTCTCCCGCGGGAGGTCGATGTTCACCGACTTGCCCGGGTGGAGCATGTAGATGATCGCCTCATCGAGCAGCAACCGGATCGAGTCGAACTTCGACAGCGCCGGGATGCCGAGCGCCGCGATCGTGCCGAGCGCATGGTCGAAGCGGTCGCCGGCCGCGCCGAACACCAGCAAGCTGTCGGCGTCAACCCGCGTCGCTCGCAGCAATGCCAACTCGGTGTCGGTCGCGTCCTTGTCGAGAGGGTGCTCTTCGATCTCGAGCTCGTGGGCGTATGCCCACATCTTCCCGTGAGCAGAGATGCTGTCGAGGTCCCCGACGAGAACGGAAGGTCGCAGCCCGGCGGCCACCGCGTGATCGAGACCGCTGTCGGCGGCGATGATGATCGCGTCGTCGTCGACATCGGTGGTGACACGCGACGGCAACGAACCGCCGCCGATCACCACCACCACTTGCGACATCGCATCCCTCCGCTGGCATTACCCAGATCAGGTTCCGGTCGGTGACGGCGGCCACCCTCTCAGCCCGCCGATCCTGCGAGCTCCCCGTATTCGGTTGTTGCCACTCTAGCTCGGGCTCAGGTCTCCCGCGTTCGGCGAATATCGGGCTCGATGAAGATCGTGGTGGCCTTGGGCACCGCGGCACGCACGGCGATTTCCGTTTCGTCGATCGCATGGGCAAGTTCGGCGACGCTCAGCGAATGGTCGTAGTCGACCTTCGTCGCCAGCAACAGATCGTCGGGCCCGAGGTGCATCGTGCGGAGATGGATGATCGAGTTGACCTTCTCGGACGATTCGATCGCGCTGTTGATCTTGTCGAGATCGGCGGGCGCTGCCGACTCGCCGATCAACAGCGGCTTCATCTCCCTGGCCAGCACGATCGCGATGACGACGAGCAGCAAGCCGATGGCGATCGAGCCGAGCGCGTCCCACCGAGGGTCACCCGTGATGACGGCGAGGGTGAGGCCGATCAACGCGAACACCAGACCGATCTCGGCGCCGACGTCTTCCAGGAGCACGACGGGCAACTCCGGTGCCTTCGACCTGCGGATGAACGCGAACCAACCCTCGCCGGGCTTGCGAACGTGGTTCGCTTCCTTGACTGCCGTTCGCAGCGAGTAGCTCTCGAGCGCCATCGAGATGCCGAGGATCACGAAGGCGACGATCGCGTGGTCGAGCTCGTGCGGGTGGCGCAGCTTGTCGATGCCCTCGTACAGCGCGAACAGTCCACCCATGCTGAACAGCACGAGCGAGACGACGAACGCCCAGAAGTACCGCTCCGGCCCGTAACCGAACGGATGGGCGCTATCGGCCGGGTGCTGGGCCTTGTGCGAGCCGAGCATCAGCAACGCCTGGTTTCCGGTGTCGGCCAGCGAGTGGGCCGACTCGGCGAGCAGGCCTGCGGACCGCGTGATCAGGAATCCGGTGAACTTGGCGAGTGCGATGCCGAGGTTCGCCAAGAACGCGGCGATGATTGCCCTGCGGCTGCCCTCGTGCATGTAGACAGGTTGGCACACGGAGCACTTGGCGAAGGAGAGAGGCACATGGGTCAACTCGATGGGCGAATCGCTCTCGTCACCGGCGGCGGCAGAGGGATCGGCCGCGCCATCAGCGAGTTGCTGGCATCGGAGGGCGCCGCGGTCGGCGTCAACTATCGACGTGATGCCGAGGCCGCCCAAGCGACTGTCGAGGCGATCCGCTCGGCCGGCGGCGCGGCGGTCGCCATCCAGGGATCTGTCGACGATGCCGACGCGTGTGCCGCCGCGGTCGAGACCGTCGTCGCCGAGTTCGGTGGGCTCGACATCCTCGTGTGCAACGCAGGTATCGCGTCACGCGGCAACTCGGTCGTCGACACCGACCCTGCGGAGATGATGCGGGTCGTCGCGACCCACGCCTTCGGCCCACACCACTTGGCGCGGGTTGCGATACCGCACATTCGTCGTCATCCGCGTGGCGACATCGTGATGATCTCGTCGGTGGCGCCGCAGTACAACCGGGCCAACGGTGCGCCGTACAACATGGGCAAGGCGGCGATGGAATCACTGGCGTACACGCTGGCCAACGAGGAACGGGCCCATGGCATCCACGTCAATGTGGTCGCCCCGGGCCTCGTCGAGACCGACATGGGTGTGCGGCTGGCCAGGTCGTTCACCGGCAACCGCGAGTTGCAGGACCTGCGTTCGCTCGATGCCGCCTCCCCGTTCGGACGCACCTGCCAGCCCATCGACGTCGCCAACGCCGTGCTGTGGCTGTGCAGCGAAAACGCCTCCTACATCACCGGCCAGCGCATCGTCTGCAACGGCGGCGGCTAGTTACGCCGATAGCGTTCAACCCGTGAGTCCTCTTGCATCAGCGGCCGCACCGACCGAGACCTCCCAGATCATCACCATCACGCCCGAGGCGCTGAAGGAGCTGGTCGGGCTACGCGACGCCGAGCCCGACGGTGACCGTCTCGGCCTGCGGCTGGAGATCGTCAGCGAACCCGGCGAGGACTTCAAGTACGACCTCAGCTTCGACGTCGTCACCAAGGCAGCGTTCACCGACGAGGTCCGCACCCACACCCAGCCCGAGATCGGCAGTTTGAAGGTCATCATCGCCGCGTCGTCGATCGATTTGCTCGAGGGATCGACACTCGATCACACGTCGACGCAGGGACTCGTGATCCGCAATCCCAACCGGCCCAAGGCACCATCCGTCGAAGGCCTGATCTCCGACGACGAGCTCAGCGCCGAGGTCGAATCGCTGATCACCGGCGAGGTCAATCCGGCGCTGGCCGCGCACGGCGGCTTCGTCACCTATGTCGGTCACGACGGCGAGGGAACCGCCTACCTGACGATGGGCGGCGGTTGCCACGGATGCTCGATGAGCCGCATGACGATGCTCGACGG
>Ga0207648_10006940_pt1 | contig 11215 bp, 9 predicted proteins | sample KBSMisM32_FD_184310 | JGI IMG/M metagenome (GOLD analysis project Ga0207648, IMG submission 184310) | Miscanthus rhizosphere microbial communities from Kellogg Biological Station, Michigan, USA - KBS Miscanthus M3-2 (SPAdes) (version 2) | ecosystem: Host-associated > Plants > Roots > Rhizosphere... | reverse complement strand
ATCCCCTTCACCGAAAGCGTGCCAGCGTGGGCATTTAGGTTATATGACCACTATGATGGTCTTGCTCTAAGAGTCGATAGAGCTCGTTGGCCCCAATCCGATGACGGTCAGAGAGGATCTTGATGGCCTGGCGTCTCGACAGTCCGCCTATTTCTAGCAAATGACCTAATTCAACGCGCAGAACAGCGACTTCGGGTAAAGCCTGGGGGATCGCCGGCCGCTCAGGAGCCGGCATCACGACCACCGTGAACTCGCCTTTCGCATCTGCGAAGTGGTCTGACAGTCCAGAAATAGGGCTTAAGACCAATTCCTCGTGTGCCTTTGTCAGCTCGCGCCCGATTCCCACCTGCCGATCCGGCTCCAGCACGGTTGCCAGGACGTCCAGTGCCTGACGAATCCTGTGAGGGGCCTCGAAGAACACCACCGGAAACGCGTGTAAGGCCAGGCGTTCAAACCACACTTTTCGGTCTTTTGGCCTAGACGGTGGAAACCCCAGGAAGGTGAACTCGGTGGCCGGCAGCCCCAACGCCGAGACGGCCGCCATGACCGCACTCGGCCCCGGGATGCTCTCGACGCGGATCCCCGCCGTGCGGGCGGCGGCCACCAGCATCCGACCCGGATCGGAGATGAGCGGAGTGCCGGCGTCCGAGACCAGCGCCACCGACTCTCCCGCCTGCAGCCGTTCGACGAGCTTCGGCGTCTTCTCGCGTTCGTTGTGCTCGTGCAGGCTCGTCGTGCGCGTCGATATGGAGTAGTGTTGGAGGAGCCGTGCTGTCCGGCGTGTGTCCTCAGCGGCAATGACCGACACTTCGCGCAGGATCCTGAGGGCGCGCAACGTTACATCTTCGAGGTTGCCTATGGGAGTGGCGACCACATACAGGGTGCCGGGCATGCGCGGGGCGCCGATTCTACCAGATGTATTCCGCCGAACCCTTGCCACATTTCGTCGACGAGTACCTCGCGTGGCTCCACGAGGCGCATCCGACCAACGCGACGTTCGACGGCGTTCACCTGCACGACGATCTCCTCGAGGACCTCGGCCGGCCGGCGATTGACGCACAGGTCCGGGACCTCGGCGGCTTCGCGCGCCGACTGGCGGCGATCGACCCGGCGCGCCTGACCGACGTCGAGCGTCTCGAGCGGCCGGCGCTCGACGCCAACATCCGCGCGCGCCTGTTCGAGCTCGAGACGGTGCGGAGCTGGGAGCGCAACCCGCAGTGCTACGGCGACCTGCTGTCGACCAGCCTGGCCGGGCAGATCCTGTTCGATTACGCGCCGCTCCCCGAACGCGCCCGCCGCGTGCTGTCGAAGCTGCGCCAGGTGCCGCGGTTGATGCAGGCGGCGCGCGACAACATCAAGGACCCGCCCGGCATCTTCATCAAGGTCGGGCTCGAGAGCTTGCGCGGCGCGCTGCGCTTCATCGAGGACGACCTGCCGCGCGCGCTGGGCGCGCTCGACGATCTGCACGTCCTCGGCGACCTGGCCGACGCGTCGACCGAAGCGTCGCACGCGATCGGCGCCTACGTCGCGCATCTCGAGAACGACGTCGCGCCGCGCGCGCGCGGGCCCTTCCGCCTCGGGCGCGAGCGTCTTCAGCAGAAGCTCCAGCTCGAGGAAGGCATCTCGCTCGACGCCGATCGCCTGCTGGCGATTGCCGAGCGCGAGCTGCACGCGACGCAGGAAGAGTTCCGCCGCGTCGCCTCACGCGTCGACGCGAAGGATCCGTTCGGCGCGTGGGCGCGCGCGAAGTCCGAGCACCCCGCTGCCGGGCAGGTCGTGGCCACGGCGCAGGAGCAGCTCGACGAGCTGAAGACATTCATCCAGCGCCAGGATCTCGTGACGCTCCCCGACAAGGCGGACGTGCGCGTCGCGCCGACGCCGCGCTTCTACCGCTGGACGTTCGCCAGCATGTGGACGCCGGGCCCGTTCGAGACGCGGCCGCTGCGCGCGTACTACTACATCACCGACGCCGACCCGACGTGGCCGACCGACCGCCAGGAAGAGCACCTGCGCGACTTCAACTACGGCGCGCTGTGGTCGATCAGCATCCACGAGGTGTTCCCCGGCCACTTCCTCCACTACCAGCACCTGCGGCAGGTGCCGGCGCCGCTGCGCAAGTCGATCCTCTTCTCGTCCACGGCGATGGTCGAAGGGTGGGCGCACTACGCGGAACAGATGATGATGGAGGCCGGCTTCCGCCGCCAGGATCCGTCGATCCGCCTGGGCCAGCTCGCCGAGTCGCTCATCCGCCTCTGCCGCGCCATCGTCGGCATCCGGCTGCACGCCGAAGATCTGTCGGTCGAGCAGGGGGTGCGGTTCTTCCGCGACGAGGCCTACCTCGAGGAAGGATCGGCGCGCCGCGAGGCGGAGCGGGGCACCTTCGATCCGTCCTACGTCCTCTATTCGCTCGGCAAGCTCATGGTGCTGAAGCTGCGCGACGACTGCAAGGCGCGGCAGGGCGATCGGTTTTCGCTGCGCGCGTTTCACGACTCCCTGCTGGGCAACGGCACGGTGCCGCTGTGGCTGCACAGGAACCTGATGCTCGGCGAGAACAACGGGGCTATGCTGGAATAGGGCAAAGAACAGAGGGCAAAGGCAAAGGGCAAGGACCGAGGACGAAGTGCCGCTATACGAATACGAATGCGAAGCGTGCGGGAAGCGATTCGAGAAGATCCAGAAGTACTCGGATCCCCTCGTTGACGTCTGCCCGAACTGCGGCAAGGGGCCGGTGAAGAAGCTGCTGTCGTCGCCGGCGATTCAGTTCAAGGGCTCCGGCTTTTACATCACCGACTACGCCAAGAAAGGCTCGCCGGAGTCGAGCACCTCAGCGAGCCAGAGCAAGCCGACGAGCGACAAGTCGTCGAGCGACTCCTCGTCATCCTCTTCATCGTCTTCGTCCGAGTCTTCGTCGAAGAGCGACAGCAAGCCTGCCGCCGACAAGAAGAGCTGATTACCGGCGGGCGCCCGCCTGCCCTGAGTCCTGCCGAAGGGCCTGCAGGTCCACTCCGCGCAGGTACTCGCGGAAGGGCTCGGCGAGGTCCGGGCGCCGCAGCGCGAAGTAGACCACTGCTTTCAGGAACCCCAGCTTGTTGCCGGTGTCGTGGCGGACGCCGTCGATCTTGCAGCCGTAGATCGGCCGCTTCTTGAGCAGGCGGCGCAGCCCGTTGGTCAGCTGGATTTCGCCGGTGCGATCCTTCTCCTTCGCCGTTTCCTCGAGCGCGGGGAAGATGTCGGGCGTCAGCACGTAGCGGCCGATGATCGCCAGGTTCGAGGGAGCCTCGTCGCGCGGCGGCTTCTCGACCATGTCGCGGATGCGGTAGACGCCGGGCCGCACTTCCTCCGCGTCGATCACGCCGTAGGAGCTCACCGTCTCGTGCGGCACTTCCTCGATGGCCAGTACCGGTCCGCCCACTTCCTCGAACACGTCGATCATCTGGCGCAGCGCCGGCGGGCGCGCGTCGATCACGTCGTCTCCCAGGATGACGGCGAACGGCTCGTCGCCGACGAGGGAGCGCGTGACGAGGACGGCGTGCCCGAGGCCGAGCGGCTCCCCCTGCCGCACGTAGGACAGGTTCATCAAGTTGGAGATCTGCCGGATCTCCGCGAGCTGCTCCGTCTTGCCGCGCGCCTCGAGGAAGGACTCGAGCTCGATCGAGACGTCGAAGTGATCCTCGATGGCGTTCTTGCCGCGCCCGGTCACCAGGATGATGTCGCGCACGCCCGAGGCGACCGCTTCCTCGACGCCGTACTGGATGATCGGCTTGTCGACGAGCGGCAGCATTTCCTTGGGCTGCGCCTTCGTGGCGGGAAGGAACCGGGTGCCGAGCCCCGCGGCGGGGAACACCGCCTTTCGAACCGTTGTCTTGGCCTCGCTCATGTCGCCGGGATCGTAACTCAGAGCCGCCGCCAGCCGGTATAGGATCTTCGGATGCTCGATCCCGCATACGTGCGAGCGCACCTCGACGAGGCGCGCGCGGGTCTCCGCAACCGCGGCCTCGATCCCGACGCGGTCCTGGGGCCCTTCACCACGCTCGACGCGAAGCGCCGCGAGCTGATTCCGCGCGTCGAACACCTCAAGCGCGAGCAGAACGCGTCGAGCGAGGAGGTCGCGCGCGCCAAGAAGCAGGGACTCGATCCGTCGGCGATCTTTGCCGCCAACAAGGCGCGCGGCCAGCAGATCAAGCAGCTCGAGGCGGAGCTGGGCGAGGTGGATCAGCAGCTCGCCGACCTGCTGATGACCGTGCCGAACCTGCCGCACGCCTCGGTGCCGGTCGGGAAGACCGCCGAAGACAACAGCGAGGTGCGGCGCCACGGCGAGCCGCGCGCGTTCGACTTCGAGCCGAAGCCGCACTGGGAGATCGGTCCGGCGCTGGGCATTCTCGACTTCGAGCGCGCCACGCGCATGTCGGGCGCGCGCTTCTCGGTGCTGATGGGGCCGGGCGCGCGGCTCGCGCGCGCGCTCATCAACTTCATGCTGGAGCTGCACACGCGCGAGCACGGCTACACGGAGGTCGAGCCGCCGTTCCTCGTCAACGCCGATGCGCTGCGCGGCACCGGCAACCTGCCGAAGTTCGAGCAGGACCTGTTCAAGATCGCCGGCGACTGGGACCTGTTCCTGATCCCGACCGCGGAGGTCCCGCTCACCAACCTCTATCGCGGCGAGATCCTCGACGGGCGGCAGCTGCCGCTGCGCTATACCGCCTATACCCCGTGCTTCCGCAGCGAAGCGGGATCGTACGGCGCCGACGTGCGCGGCCTGATCCGCCAGCACCAGTTCGACAAGGTGGAGCTCGTGAAGTTCACGACCCCCGAGCAGTCGTTCGACGAGCTCGAGTCGCTGACCGCCAACGCGGAAGAAGTGCTCAAGCGCCTGGAGCTCCCCTACCGGACGATGCTGCTGTGCACCGGCGACATGGGGTTCGCGTCGGCGAAGACCTACGACATCGAAGTCTGGCTGCCGAGCCAGCGCACTTTCCGCGAGATCTCTTCCTGCAGCAACACCATGGCGTTCCAGGCGCGGCGCGCGAGCATCAAGTTCCGGCCGCACGGCACCGGCAAGGTCGAGTACGCGCACACCCTCAATGGATCCGGCCTCGCGGTCGGGCGCACGTGGATTGCGATTGTCGAGAACTACCAGGAGCGCGACGGGTCGGTCACGATTCCGGCGGCGCTGCGCCCCTACATGGGCGGCGTCGAGCGGATCACGCCGGCGAGCTGACCGCTCGAAGCGACGGGGATCGGCTGACGAGCAGCGCGGCGACGACATAGCCGGCCGCGCCGCAGATCAGCGTCGCCGAGAAGCCCCAGTTCATCGCGATGAACACCGCGGCCGTGGCGCCGAGCACCGACAGCGCGCCGTTCATGCCCCAGGCCCACGCGACGAGTTGCGGCTGGGTGGCCGACAGCAGCCGCACGCCGGCGGGCAGCGGAATCCCCATCAGCATGCCGGCCGGCGCCATCAGCGCCACCGCCAGCGCGATCCGCAGCGCCAGCGGCCAGGCGATCGCCGCCTGGACGAGCGACGGCAGCACGCTGCCCCACAGGACCGCCACGCCCGCCACCGCGGCGCAGGCGAGGATCGCGGCGCGGCGGACCGATCGATCGGCGACGCGGCGGCTCAGCACGCTGCCCAGCCCCGTGCCCAGCAGCAGCGAGAAGAGCGTGACCGTCAGCGAATACACCGGGTGCCCGAGCAGCAGCACGAACCGCTGCAGCAGCGCGACCTCGATCAGCATGAACGCGCCGCCGAGGCACGCGAAATAGAGCAGCGATCGCAGCCACCCCGGCCCGAGCGCGCCGCGCGAGGTGACCGCGAGGGGACCGACGACGAACAGGATCGTCAGGACCGTCGAGATCGCGAGCAGCACGAGCAGCGCAGTCAACCCGCCGGTGGCCCACGCGCCGGGGTTCTCGGGGCGTTCGACTGCCATCCCGGCCGCGCGCGCGAGCGGCGCGACGAACGCGTGGTTGCGCAGTTTCGTCGTGTTGAAGAAGAACGGGCGATCGTCGGTCGTCGGCGTCACGTCGAGCGGATACTGGCGGTAGAACGCCTGCCGATCGCGCGCCTGCAGCAGCCGGGCGTAGTCGTCGCGCTTGTCGTCGAAGATCTGCACCGGGCGTCCGGGCAGGTAGAGCACGGCGAAGCCGAGCGTCGTCGCGGCGTCGGCGAGCGTCTGGATCTCCTGCGCCGTGAACGCGGTCTTCTTCAGCAGGAAGGTGGCGATCTTGTCCTGCTGGATGATCGCCAGCCGATCGGCGGGATCCCATCCGCGGCGCTCGCCGACCTCCTGCGCGAGCGAGATCAGGCGCAGTCCGTCGAACACCCAGCGCGACACGCTCAGCACGCCGCGGTCGGTGAGGTGATCGAGATAATCGTCGAACGCCTCGACGGTGTAGAGCGAGTTCTCGCTCAGCGCGTAGGCGCCGGCCGCGGTCGCCGCCCAGGTGTCGACCAGCGACGCCTGGATGATGTCGTACTGCTTCGCCGATCGCCGCACGAAGCTGCGGCCGTCCTCGACGGCGACGTGCACGTTCGGCCGATCGTAGACGCCGCCCGAGTACTCGCGGAAGCGCTCGCGCATCACGTCGTTGACGATGATCGGGTTGATCTCGACCCCGTCCACGGAGGTGGCGCCGAAGACCAGCGCCGACAGCAGGTCGCGCCCGCCTCCGGTGCCAATCACCAGCGCGTGAAATCCGCCGTCCCCTGGCGGCGTCGGCGCGACAGGCTCGTCGGCCGCGACGGGACTGCCGAACAGGCGGTAGCCCAGCGCGGTGAGCTCGTACTGCAGGTACGAGACTTCACGCAGATCGCCGTTGAACTTCAGGATCTGCGTGCCCGCGGCCGAGTCGATGTCCATCAGGCGCGTCGCCGGCAGCGGGCCGGTATAGCGATCGCTGAGCGACCACGCGCCGTAGGGCTGCTCGTAGACGCCGATCCGCGAGAAGGAGTTCCACTTGCTGAACAGCACCGGGTGGCTTTCGTGCCCCTTGGTGGCGCTCACGGTGAACGCGCCCGCGGCGGCGGCGCCGACGAGGACGACCACGAGCGCCGCGGCCTGCGCCGTCCGCGAACGGCGCGATGCGGGCGATCCAAAGCACAGCGCCGCGACTGCGCCAAGCAGCGCCGACATGACGATCGCGCCAGGCGCGCCCAGGTTGTTGAGCGCCGGCATCAACAGCAGGCAGCCGGCTCCCGCGCCGAGCAGATCGGCGGCGTAGACGGCGTTGACCTGCGCGCTCATCCGCGAGATCGCCAGCGAGATCGCCGCGCCGCCGGCGAAGAACGGCAGCGCCGACAGCAAATAGATCACCGACATCAGCGCGATGTTCGACGGCGTGTAGGTCAGCCCGACGCGCAGCTTGACGAGCACCGCCAGCGCGACGGCGGTCAGCGCAGCGTAGGCGAGCGAGTGCAGCGCCAGCAGCCGTTCGGTCGGCCACTCCGCCCAGCGATCCCGCATCAGGAACACGTAGACGCCGCTCGCGCTCAACCCGAAGAGCGCGATCGAGATCGCCATGAAGGCGAAGTGGTAATACATCGTGACCGAGAAGATGCGCGTGAGCGACAGCTCGGTCATCAGCAGCGATCCGGAGACCAGAGCGACACCGAAGAGGGTTCGGGTGGGGACCGGCGGGCGCACGGCCAAGTCTGTTCCAGAATCGGCCACTCCGTCCACCACCAACGCCGCGGCAGACCTTAGTCTGCCCGCAGGCAGAACTTTGCCGCGGGCCGACGGCCAGAAGCTGGCCGAGTCCTTGCTGTGACGTACCGTCGAACCACCCCAATTTATGCTGGACCTGTTTACGAGAACGCTCTCGCACGCGCTGCAGGCTGCGCTCCCGGTCGCCTTCTGGTGGGCCTGGGTGAGCCGTCGCGGTGACGCCGGCGGGCTCCGCGCCATCCGCGGCGGCCTGCTCGTCGCGCTGCCGGCCACGATCGCTGCGGCCCTTGCCTTTCACGCCGCCGCGCGCCCGATGGTGATCGAGGTGGTGCTGGCCGCGCTCACGGCGATCCTGATGACGCGCGGCACGCGCGCGCTGTCGGAGCCGACCTGGCTGACCCTCTCGATCGGCACTTCCCTGGTCGTCGTCCGCCAGTCGATGGTGGTGGCGTCGACGCTGTGGATCGTCGTCGCCGACGCCAGGTCGCTGGATGGGGCGCTGGTCATGATCGGCTCGATCGCGGTGGCGATCGCCGTCGCGCTGGCGGTGGCCGCTGCCGCCAGGCGTCTTCACGTCGCGCCGCTGCGCGCCGCGTTAATCACGTTTGCCGCGGCGTTCCTCGCCGAGACCGCGTTCTGCGTCCTGCACAAGCTCGCCGAGTCGAGGCTGATCCCGTCCGCAGAGGCGATCGATCTCGCCACCGAGCCCTACGGGCCGGACGGCATCTATGGCTTCTACCTGACCTACGCGCTCGCGGTCGTGCCGTTTGCCGCGGCCGCGATCGTCGCCGCGGCGCAGCGCTTCGGCCAGCGCCTCCGCCGCGCGCTCGCGATCGGCGCCGGCACCGCGTTCGGCGTCGGCGGCATGCTCGTCGTGTTGATCGCGCGCGGGCCGGCGGCCGTCGAGGGGACCGCCGCACCTGCCGCTGCTTCCGCGCCGGTCCCGGTTTCGGCGGAAGTGTCCACCGTCAGCGCCGTGCCGCACGTGCTGTTTCGCGGCAGCCGCCAGGACGCCAACTACGGCAGGATGATGCTGACGCCGCTCGCGTCGGCCGGCGCGCAGCGCGCGGCGACCGAGTTGGGCTGCGACCGCGTGTCGTTCGGCGTGAGCCGGGGCATCTGCCTGCACGCCGACCGCGGCATCCGCACCAAGTACTCCGCGATCCTCTTCGACGAGTCGTTCAACGCGATCAAGACGCTGCCGCTCGAGGGGGAGCCGAGCCGCACGCGGATCTCGCGCGACGGGCGCGTCGGCGCCTACACCGTGTTCGTCACCGGCATTACGCACGGCTACGCCAGCGCCTCGTTCTCGACCAGCACCGTGCTGATCAACATGGCGACCGGCGACGTCATCGGCAACCTCGAGGAGTTCGCCACCTATCGCGACGGCAAGCGGATCAAGGCCGCCGACTTCAACTTCTGGGGCGTCACCTTCGCGCGCGACAGCAACACCTTCTACGCCACGATGCAGTCGGGGGGGCGGACGCACCTGGTGCGCGGCGATCTCGGGCTGCGGACGCTGACGGTGATCTACGACGATCTCGAGTGCCCGTCGCTGTCGCCCGACGAGACGCTGATCGCGTTCAAGAAGCGCGTCGGCCCCGCGCTGGCGCCGTGGCGCATCTACATTCTCGATCTGGCGACGATGAAGGAACGTCCCGTCGCGGCCGAGAGCCGTTCGATCGACGACCAGATGGAATGGCTCGACAACGCGCACATCCTCTACGGCACGCAGCGCTCGAGCCAGACCGCCGTTCGCGACGTGTGGGTCGCGCCGATCGACGGCCCCGGTCCCGCGAAGGTCTTCCTCCCCGAGGCCGAATCGCCGATCGTCGTGCGCTAGCGCCCGGCGATCGTGCACTTCTTGCGTGCAGCAACTACCCGTACACGCAATATTTGCGCGTCATCTCTCGCATTCGTGATCGGCGGCTTGACCGTCTGCTCCGAAGCGTCCGCTAAAGACCCAAGCTGAAACGCCTGACACAGTGGCATGTCGAATGCTCGCCGCATTCGTGATGGATGTTATTCGGCGAACGGAGAACCGGGCTTTCACGCGCTCGAGAGAGATGGCGGATTGTCTTCGGCGGGAACTGCTGTACTCGGAGAAGCGGCCGCGCGACACCGTCTTCCGCACGATCGAACAGATCCTGGCCGAGCAGGACCGGGCCGGTGAGCACCGCATCTTGTCGCGTCTCACTCGCGACGCGATTGCGCGCGCCGCGCGTCAGGCGTCGAACGCCGCCGTGCGCTGGGACGTGGCGGGAAAGACCGTCGTGAAGGCGATGGTCGGCGCGGGCGTATTGCTCACGCCGAAGGGGGAGCCCGTTCCCGCGGGGATCGCCGCCCAGGCGACGCCAGTCGCCACGGTCCGCGATCAGTTCGAGGACATTACTGAGGCGTTTCTCCTCGAGACGCTGATCCGGCGCCTTGAGGACGTCACGATTCACGATCATCGCGCGCTCGCGCACGCGCTCTTCCGGCAGTTCGATCGCTCCGTCCCCCTCGACGACCTCGAGGACCGCGTCGTCGTGCTGCTGGCGCGGCTCGCCGATCGCGTCGAGCTGCACGGGGAGCGCTACGTCGCACGCGACGTCCCCGTCGGACGTCCGGCCAGGCGGGCCGCGGGCCGCGCGGCCGGGCCCTGCTGACGCCGCGTGAACGGCAGACCTGACGCCGATCTACACCCCGAAACAGCGGGTCGCGTAAGAAATGCCTGATCGCGGAGGCCATGGCGCCGCGTCGGCGAACCAAACCCGGGAAAACCTTCGGTATTTCGTGGAACAGCTATCGTGGCATGGACAATGCTAATTAGGGGTGGCGTGAACCCCGTGGAAGACCGGGCTGAGGCGCGGGGGTTTGCTCGTTCGCGTGAAATGGCGGCGTGCCTGCGCAAGGAGCTGCTGTATTCGGAGAAGCGCTCCCGCGACGCGCTCTTCCAGATAATCGAAACGATTCTGACGGAACAGGAGCAGACCGGCGAACACCGCATCGTGTCGCAGCTGACGCGCGAGGCGGAGGCTCGCGCCCAGGCGATGCCGGCGGCCGCCGTTTCCGTGCGCTGGGACGTGGCCAGCAAGACCGTGATCAAGGCGATGATCGGCGCCGGCGTACTCCTGCGCCCTGACGGCCGGCCGGTGCCCGCCGGGATCACCGCGCTGGCCTCGCCCGTCGCCAGGCTGTGTGACGGCTTCCGCGATCGCACGGAAGCTTTCCTGCTCGAGGTGTTGATCGAGCGCCTGGACGACGTGACCGTGCGCGATCATCGCGCGCTCGCGCACGTCCTGTTCCGTCAGTTCGATCCCGAGGTGCCGATCGGGGACCTCGAGGATCGCGTGGTGATTCTCCTCGCCCGGCTCGCCGATCGCGTCGAGCTGCAGGGCGATCGCTATGTCGCGCGCACCGTGCGCGCGCACTGAACCCGGTTCCAGTTCCGGGTTCGTTTACCGCCGTTCCCGCCGTTCTCGTGCTTCCCGCTGATCACGCCTGATGCCATTCGTCCGTGCGCTGCCCGCACGAGACGGCCATTCAAGGAGGGGTCCAATGGCAATGCA
>Ga0207648_10006938_pt1 | contig 11216 bp, 8 predicted proteins | sample KBSMisM32_FD_184310 | JGI IMG/M metagenome (GOLD analysis project Ga0207648, IMG submission 184310) | Miscanthus rhizosphere microbial communities from Kellogg Biological Station, Michigan, USA - KBS Miscanthus M3-2 (SPAdes) (version 2) | ecosystem: Host-associated > Plants > Roots > Rhizosphere... | reverse complement strand
ACCAGCCGCCCGCGGCCACCATCGTGGATCTGTGGCTGCAGGCAGCGTGATAGCCGTCCACGTAACGTCGCGCGGACGCGACGTGGGAATCCAGGCGGAAGATCTCGGCCGCCGCCCACACCTTCTCGTCGCTGTCGCCCTGCCCCTCGATCCAGGACCAGGCGGCGAGAGCGGCGCGCCGGAGAACGGCGGCGTAGGCGGTCTGCCCCGCGGCGGCGAAGACGCGCGCCCCCCGCGCGCAGCTTCCCGCGAAGACCGCCGTCGACTCCAGGGTCGGATCCTCGTAGTAGCGCGGGGCGGCGTCGACGCTCGGAGGCGCGGCCCCGCTGGCGTCGCCGGCCGCGTGGACGCGGGACAGCACCGAGCCGTCGGGGAGCTGCATCCGGAGGAAGAAATCGAGCTCCCACCTGACCTCGTCCAGCACGTCGGCCACTGCGTTCCCCGATTCCGGAATGCCGAGGCCGCCGTCCGGGAACGCCTGCGGGTCCTCTTCCCAGGCGCGCAGGAGGAAGAGGATGGCGGTGGACGCGGCGGGCCAGACGTACTTGTTGTAGTCGCCGGCGTCGTGCCAGCCCCCCGCGAGATCACGCCGGCCGCGGTCTCTCTGCCCGCGCGCGGGCGCGGTCGCGGCATCAGCGCGGTGGCACGCGCCCTCGTCGGCCCAGGCTCCGGCGTACGCGCGGGGCTTGGCCTGTCCGCACCGCTGCAGGAAGAACGTCCGCAAGGCCGTGCGCATGACGTCCGCGTACACGTCGGGTGCGATCACGAACTCGTAGGATCGGGCGCCGAGGGCCGCGCTGAACAGGTGGTAGCGCCCGCCCGTGCGGAAGGGGCTGAAGTCCACCCACCAGACCTCGCGGGCGCCGCACCCGTCGCCCTCGCGGCGGCGGATGGAGCCGCCGCCCCCCGGCACGGAGAAGACCACCGCTCCCGCGTCCGTACGGACCTGGACGGTGCTTCCGGGGTCGGCGGTGAAGATCGCGACTTTCGCGTCGTGGGGGCGGTATCCGAAATGGTCGAGCTTGATGGCCGTCCGGCCCACGTCGGCGCGATGCGCATCGCCGATGGCCCGCGCCTCCGCGCCGCAGCCGGAGAGTCCCAGGGCGGTCGTCAGCACCAGGCACAAGCCCTCTCGCCGCGCGTCACCGATCATGCGACCACCGGGGCGCTCTCCGCGACGAGGGCCGGCTTCGGCGCGGACGGCCAGAAGCGCTTCAAGCGCAGGAAATGCTTTTCGACGAGCTCGTAGCTCGCCCAGGCGACCGTCATCGACACCGCCATCCCGGCCAGGGCCTGGATGACGACGGCCAGCGCGTGCGAGCCCACGGCGCGGGCGAGCACGAACTCGGTACCGTGTTTGACGAGGTAGTAGGAAAGGAAGTGGTGGTACACGTACAACCCGTAGCTGTACTTGCCGAGCCAGGTCATGGGCGCGCTTCGAAAGGCCCGGCCGGCCATCGAGGACGCGGGCGCGAAGAGCGCGTGGAGAAGGAGGGCCGCGAACAGGAGGCGGAACACGCCGAGGCGGATCGCCCGCATCAGCTCCAGGCCGAAGTCGGTGAAACGGTGCAGGGCGAACTGGAGGACGAGCACCGACGCCGCCGCGAGGGCCAGGGGCCACACGGCGCGCCGGAGGGCCGCCTCTCCGCCCGGCTGGCGCAGCGCGACCGCCAGGAGGCCGCCGATGCACAAGGCGTCGAGCTGGAAGGGCGTGAGCACGGTGGCCGCGACGGGGCTCAGGCCGGAGAGGGACGCCGTCACCCGCGCCGCGAAGGACACGACCGCGATGCCGAGGGCGGTCCGCATCAGGATGCGGGGCCGCGGCGCGAGCCGCCAGACCACGAGCGGCCACACGAAATAGAAGTGCTCCTCGACGGCCAGCGACCAGAAGTGCTCGATGTACGAGAGCGATCCCCATCCACCGTGGGTCGCGACGTAGACGTTGACGCCGTAGAGCCAGGCCCAGGCCTGGTGCTCGCGCAGGGACGCGATCTCGGAGCCGCGCAGGGCCGGGATCAGGGGCACGGCGAAGAACACGACGGCCAGGACTCCGTAGTAGAGGGGAAAGATCCGGAGGACCCGGCGCATGTAGAAGCTGCGGAAGTAATTCGGGTCCGCTCGGGAGTCGTAGAGGATCCCGGTGATGAGGAAGCCGGAGAGGACGAAGAAGAGGTCCACGCCGAGCAGGCCATAGGAAAGGACCCAGTTCACCGCCGCCTCGTAGCGGCTGGTGGCCGTCGTCTGGGCCACGAAATGCAGGACCAGGACCATGAGGATGGCCAGCCCGCGCACACCATCCAGCGCGGGGAGGTGACCGCCGAAGGCGGAGGGGGCGGGTGCCACGTGCCGGTCGGCGCCCGCGGCGGCGCGGAGATCCTCTCGCGTGCGTTCGCGCGCCTCCAGCGCGGCCGTCGTCGAGAGCTCCAGCGTGGCCAAGCGATCCCCCTACACCGATTCCGAAGGCGGGCACATGCCGAAGAGCGTGGCCGGAAGGGCCGCGCGCGAGCGCGCGCGCGCCTCCCCCACCGCCTCCACCAGGTGCCCCACGCAAGCGTCCATGTCGATGAGCGCCTCGTTCGCGGCATGGGCGCTGGCGGCGATCCGGCGAAGGCGGGCGGGGTCCTCGTCGAAAAGGCCGCGGACCTTCGCCAGCACCGGGCCCAGCGTGTCTTCTTCGAAGAGGAACCCCGTCTGCCCGTCCTCGATCTGGAAGCCGCGGGCGCCGAACCGCGTGGTGAGGATCGGCAGGCGGGCGGCGACGAACTCGCACATCTTGACGTTCGTTCCCGCCCCGCCGAGCATCGGGTTGAGGGCGGCGTCGGCCGCCGCGAAATAAGGCTCCACGACGTCCACGCGGCCCGTCGCCGTCAGCCCGGCCAGCCGGATGCGCTCCGCCGCCACGTTGCCCACGACGAGGATGTGGATCTTCTGGTGCACGAGGAACGCGGCCTGGCTCTTCGCGAACCGCAGCAGCAGATCGAAGGCGTCGCGGTTCGGGCCCCACTTGCTCGCCGTGAACAGGAATACCTGCGTGTCGTCGCCGATGCCGAGCTCTCGGCGCACGCGCGCGCGGTGGACCTCGATCCCGCGGAAGCGCTGCGGATCGATGCCGTTCGGCACGACCACCGTGCGCGCGACGCGGGCCTTCGCCTCGAAGAACCGCGCATCCTCGGGACAACAGGCCACCAGGATGTCGCAGGCCTTCGCGGCCCGGATCTCGAGGGCCCGAACGAGGCCGCGCAGCAGCCCCACGGGCCGGCTCCCCGGGCCGGCCAGCAGCTGGTGCTCGACGTTGTGCGTGCTGAGTATGCGCAGCTTGCCCGCGGCGGACGGAGCCCAGAAGATCGGGTGCAGGAACGGGAAGTCCGACACCACGACGTCGCACCACTGCAGCTTCTCGCGCAGCGCGGGTGGGAGAAGGACCTCGCCCGGAGAGGCGGCGGCCGCGGCCAGGCGCGCGCTCACCCACACGGGCGGCAGCCGGAGGAGGTAGCCGCTGAGCCAGGCGAAGAGCGACGAGAGGCCGCGATCGACGTGCTCCTCGGTCCCATCCGGCCAGGCCTGGAGGCCCGAGGGGCGGCCGGCCGCATAGTCCACCCGGCGTCCGGTGAGCGAGTGCACGCGCACCTCGAAGCCGTGCCGCCGGAGCGCGCCGGCCAGGGCGAAGCTGCGCAGGGTCCCACCCGAGATCGTCGGGTACACCTGCAGCCCGGAGAGGAACAGCACCCGTTCCGCGGTCATCACACTCCACCGGGCCGGAGGGCCACCAGCGACTTCGACATCCCGAGGACGCGCTCCGTGATGTGCTGCGCATCCGGGAAGAGGAACTTGAACATCCGCCGGTCGAGCAGGCGGGCATGTTCGACGAGCAGGACGGCCGCACCCACGGTGTCGGTGCGGCGCGCATGCCCGAGATCGAAGCGCATGAACATCTGGACGCGCACGGGAGCGGGCAGCCAATGGAACGCGGGCACCATCCAGTGCGGCTCGATCGGAAACCAGAAGTTGGGGGTCTGCACGAAATAGCTCGGGGCCAGCCGCCGCACCTCGCGCGCGAAGGCGACCATGCGCGGCCAGTCGCCCACGTGCTCGATGACGGAGTTCGAGTGGACGATGTCGAAGGCGCCGTCCGCAAACCGCGAAAGGTCGCAGGCGTCCCCCTCGACGAAGTGGAACCGGCCGCCGGCGGCCGGCGGCCGCGAGCCCGGCACGTTGACGAGCGTGACCTCCACGTCGTTTGCGTCCAGGACCCCGTCCGGCAGCAGTCCCCAGTACTCCTCGGTGCCTCCGAGGTCCAGGATGCGCACGCGTCCATGCTTCGCGCGGCAGCCCTCGATGAGGCGCACCAGCGGCGCGAGGCGCCTCTTCCGGATGCGTGAGGCGACGGATCGCGGATCGCGGTAATCGGTGGCCTTGCGGGCGACGAGGGCGGTCAGTCCCATCTCAGTGCTCCTGCGGCGCCGCGGCCTTCGCCGCGGGCTCGAGAGGAAGTGAAGCCGCGCCTTCGGGCCGGGTGACGAAGCGGGCGGTGCGGGGCGGGCGCGTGGGCACCTCGGCCGCGGGCAGGGAAACGTCGTGCTCCCGGCACCAGGAGAGGAGCACGTACAACCCCCAGATGCGTGTCCAATACAGGCCGGGCCGCCCGTCCGTGAAGGATCGCCACAGGGTGCGCAGGGCGTCCCCGCGCAATCCCGCGCGCGCGGCGAGGTGGTCGTCCCGGAAGACGGACTCCATCTGCGGCCGCAGGCGCCTTCGCGCCCAGGTGTCGATGGGCAGCACGAAGCCGGACTTGGGCCGATCGAAGACGGCGGGCGGGATCCGGGCCAGGGCCATGTCGCGCAGGAGCTGTTTCTGGCGCGGAGGCGAGAAGCGGCGCGCGGGATCGATGCCGGCCGCCGTCTCGACCAGGACGTGGTCGAGGAGCGGGACGCGCACTTCGAGCGCGACGGCCATGCTGGCGGCGTCGGTATCGCGCAACAGACGCTCGCCGACGAAGCCGGACAGCTCCAGCACGGAGATCGCGTGGAGCAGCTCGCTGTTCGCGACACGCCGGCGCCAGGCGGCGGCGACCGCCGCGGGAAGGCCGTAGACCTGTCGCCCCTGCGCCTCCCGCACGAGGCTGGAGGCGAGGACGGCCTGGGTCTCGCGCGTGAACGTGGCGTACGCGACCTGGTACAGGCCGAGCAGGTCGTGAGCGGCGCGGGCCACGTCCGCCACCTTGCCCCAACGCGTCTGCGGCGGTGCCACCTTGAAGAGGTCCCAGGACAATCCGCCCGCGCACCGCGCCCCGAAGGTGAAGGCCCCGTCCATCGCGCGCTGGACCATCCCGCCTTCGTGGACGAAAGGCATCCACTGCCGCGCGCGAACCACCCTCGGGATGTCCACGAAGCTGCGGTATCCGCCGAACACCTCGTCGCCGCCGGTGCCGGCCAGGGCGACGGTCATGCCCGCTTCGCGGGCGGCACGGCTCACGAAGTAGGTGTTGATGCCGTCGAAGGTCGGCTGGTCGACGGCCGTGAACGCGTCGGGCAGCTGCGCCGCGAAGGCCTGCTCGGTGAGGAGGACGCTCGTGTGGCGGCTCCGGATGGCCTCCGCCACCTGGCGGGCGTACCGCGTCTCGTCGTAGGCGGCCTCTTCGAATCCGATGGTGAACGTGTGCACGGCCCCGGGCGCGGCCTCGCTGGCCAGCGCGGCCACCGCGCTCGAGTCCACGCCGCCGGACAGGAAGACGCCGAGGGGAACGTCGGCCACCAGCTGCATCGCGACCGTCTCGAGCAGCGTGTCGCGCAGCTCACCGGTGGTGGTGGACCGGGCGGACGATGACGGGAGGTGCCAGTACTCCCGCAGCGACCGCGAATTCTGCGTGCCCGCCGGCTCTCCCCCCTCGATGCTCAAGATGGTCGCGGCGGGCAGCAGGCTCGCGCCTTCGACGATCGTGTTCGGGCCGATCACGAACCCGTTCCAGAGGTACGAAGCCACCGCGGCCGGATCGAGCGCGCGCGGCACCGCCCCCGTGGCGAGGAGGGCGCGCAGCTCGGACGCGAACAGGACCACCTCTTCGCCGGTTTCCGCGTCGCGCACCACCGCCCAGTACAGCGGCTTGACTCCGAGCGGGTCGCGCACGAGATGGACCGCGCCCACACGCGGGTCCCAGAAGGCCAGGGCGAAGATGCCGCGCAGATGGCGCACCGCGTCGATGCCCCAGCGCCGGCAGGCCTTGAGGATGACCTCGGTGTCGCAGGAGGACGAGAACTTCTCTCCCACGGACTCGAGATCGCGCCGGATGTCGCGGTAGTTGTAGATCTCCCCGTTGAACGTGAGCGCGCACCCGGAAGGGGCGTCCACCATCGGCTGGGCGCCCGCCGGGCTGAGGTCCAGGATGGCGAGCCGGCGGTGCCCGAAGACGACTTCCTGGCCCGGGGACTGCCACAGGCCCGCGCCGTCGGGCCCGCGATGGCGCTGGGCGTCCGCCATGGTTTCGACGTAGCGACGCACGCGCGGGCTGGCCGGGCGCGACGCGGCCTCACGTACGTCGGGAATCCGGCGAACCGCCCCCGCAATGCCGCACATGCCGCTACCCCACCCGCTCTCTGAGCGTCACGATTCCCGGAGCCGGCACCGGTCGCTCGTGACGTAGTCGCGCCGCCGCCGGTACGCGCGTCCCCGGGCCGCTGGCCCGCCGCCCCGCCGTCTCCGATGCCGCGTCCGCCCACGCCGACACCTTCCCCGCGACGCCGATCGCCACGCCGAGGACCAGCGCGCAGGTAAAGGACTGGAAGCCGATGTCGCCGTAACACTGGGCGCCGTAGGCAGGCAGGATGCAGACGGCGGACATGGCCGCCGCCCGCTCGACCGGCCCCAACGCGCCGCGATATCCGCGCGTCCCGAGGAATGCGGTCACCGGCACCACGATCCAGATGCCGCACAGGCCGATGAGGCCCGCGAACACGACGACCCCGAGCAGCGAGTTGTGGGGCAGGTAGCCGTATTGCCACCACTCGTTGCCATAGTTCGCATAGAAGCTCGTGACCTTGCGGTAAGGCATCCCCCAGCCCGTGCCCAGCAGCGGGTTTCCCGCGGACCAGACCGTGTAGAGGAGGTTCCGGATCTCCTCCTCGCGGGCCAGCGTCGAAGCATCCTCGTAGCTGCTGGTCGTGGAGAAGGCCTGGAGCGGCGCGAACACCCCCTCGGGACGGCCCCAGCCCACCGTCACGTAGACCAGGAGGATCGGGGCGACGACGGCCAGGGTCAGGGTCGTCCGCCGGCGCGTCCGGCCCCGCGGGAGGATGGCGTAGGCGAGGACGAAGACGAGGAGCGCCTCGATCCAGGCCAGGCGGCGGTTGTTGAGCACGATCGCGTAGAGGACGTAGGTCGAGACCAGCGCGGCCGCGGCCCAGGCCCGCACCTTCCCGCGCGCGAGCGCCCAGCTCACGGCCACGAGAAGTCCGGCCACGAAGAGGAGCGAGTCGTCGTGGGTGGTCATGTAGAGTGGCGCGGGGCTGACTCGCCCGTACACGACCATCCAGTAGAAGTAGATGGCGAGGGACGCCCGCACGAGGGCGGCGAGGAGGACGGTGAGGCCGACCGCCTTCAGGTCGCGCGGGCTGCGGATCACGGAGAGCAGCACGACGCCCACGAGCAGCGCGGCCAGGAACCTCCACAGCTGGTAATACGCGTTGTAGGCGCTGCCGCCTCGGGCCACTCCCCACGCGAACGTGAGGACGACGCTCGCGAGGCTGACGAGGATCGCGGCGTCCGTGATCCCGCCGCGCCGGCGCAGCGCGCCCGGCCAGAGCAGGGACACCGGCGCGAGCACGAGCATCAGGATCTGCCACACCGTCAGGCCGAGGCCCGGCACGGACACGAACAGGAAGCCCAGGGCTTCCAGCGGGCTCCGCCACAGGCCGCAATACAAGACGGGGTCGGCCGCGATGGGAGGCTCCGCCGTCCAGGCCAGGAAGAGGAGCGTGCAGATCACCCGGCAGAGCACGATCAGACCCAGGCAACCCAGCGGACGCGGAGGTAGTAGAGCATCACCAGGTACAGCACCTCGTAGGTGAGGACGAGCGTGAGCAGGAGGAGAAGGCCGCGCCGCCGGCTGGAGCAGGCTCCGGCCCTCCAGCCCAGGACGACGGGCACGGCCACGATCGAGATCAACAGCAGCTTGAACATGTCGCCAACGGGCGCGCCAACCGCCCCAGGACGTCCGAGCCCTTCTCGACGTCACGCGGCGCCGGTTGGCGGCGGCGCCGCGCGGCGGAGGTACGGACGAAGGCTCGGACGTCCTCGAGTGATCGAGCGCAGGGAGCGCGGGAGCGTCACCGGGCGGAGGCCTCGCCCCGATCCCGCACCGCCGCCGTCTCATCGACGCACCCGTCGGCGACGCGCGACCCGGCCGATCTGCGCCAGGATCCCGACGCGCACCTTCTCCTTGGCCAGGACGGCGTCAGCATGGAGAACCGGAGGCGGGGCGCTCGCGCGCTGGACGTTTCGCGGTGTCCGCGGGTCGTCCGCAGGGCTCAGGAGGACGACCTTCGTCTCCGCGCGGTCGGCCTTGATGCGACGCGCTGCTTCCGGCCCGCCCATCTCGGGCATCGAGATGTCCATGAGGACCACGTCCGGGTGGAGGCGTTCGGCGAGGCGCACCGCTTCCACGGCGTCGCCGGCGTCGCCCACGACCAGCACCGCACGGCCGAGGTGCCGCCGGACGAGCCGCCGGAATTCATGGTCGCCGTCCGCGATGAGGATGCTCAAGGTGGCCATCACTGTCCCGGCCGGGTAGGAGCAAGACATGTACCGCGGCCGCCCGTGCCGCTAACGGACACAGCCACGCGGAGATCCGGCTTGGGCCGCCGCCAGGCGCGGCTTCCGCGGGAGAACCGGGCTACCGATAGGTGGTATCCCGCTGCCCTACGCGGGCGTCCGGGAAACTCGAGCCACCCCGTTGCCAACCCGGCGCGAAGGCGACTACAGTTTCCTCATCCCCTCTCGCGAGCCGCCGCCCCGCCCCGGGGCGCGTCCGCGCATCGATACGCTGATCCGGGCAGAGATCGGATGGATCGAGTCGACGGGATCCGCATCCTCATCGCCGACGACCACACCATCTTCCGAACGGGCGTGCGCAGCCTGCTCGACGCGGAGCCGGGCTTCATGGTCGTGGGGGAAGCGCGCTGCGGCAACGAGGCGGTGCAGATGTCCCGGTCCTTGCGGCCCGACATCCTCCTCCTCGACGTGGCCATGCCCGGCGCCTCGGGCCTGGACGCGCTCGGCCAGCTCGCGACGGCGGCCTGCCCGGTGAAGACCATCCTGCTCACGGCGTCCATCGCGAGCAGCGACATCGTCAACGTGCTGAGGCTCGGCGCCGCGGGCGTCGTGCTCAAGACCTCGCCGCCGGACGTCCTGATCGAGAGCATCCGCCGCGTCATGGCCGGCGAGCCCTTGGCCGTCTCCGTCGAGGCGCCGCCCTCCCCCTCGCGGTTCGGCCTCACTCCGCGCCAGCTCGAGATCACGTCGGCGGTCGTCTCCGGCTGCAGCAACAAGGAGATCGCGAAGCGGTTCGCGCTCAGCGAGGACACCGTCAAGCATCATCTGACCAACATCTTCGACAAGGTCGGCGCCTCGAACCGCCTGGAGCTGGCGCTCTTCGCCGTGCACCACCGCGTCCTCGAGATCCAGGAAACGAACGGCCGGTGATCACATAAGGGATTGGTGCCGTGGCACCTCCGCCCGCGAGTGCCACCGGTGCCGCCCGCTCGGGCCATTCCCCTTTTCGGTGTGACGCCCGACACTCTGTACGAAGCGCGACCGATCCCATCCACGGCAAGCGCCGGAGGAGAGACATGGCCAACCCGCGAGTACTGGTGGTGGACGACGATTCCGGCATCCGCCGGTACCTGGCGACCCTGCTGCCGTCGCTGGGCTACGAGATGGTGGAAGCCTCCTCCGGGGAGCAGGCGCTCGAGCAGCTCAGGGCGCGGAGCGCCCCCGCGATCGTGCTGCTGGACCTCCTCATGCCGGGCATGAGCGGCCTGGAGGTCCTCGACCGGCTGCGCCACGATCACGCGCAGATCCCGGTCGTCGTCCTCTCGACGGAAGCACAGAGGCGGACCGTCGTCGAGGCCGTCCGCCGCGGCGCCTCGAACTACCTCACCAAGCCTTTCGAAGACGGGGAACTGGAGTCGGCCCTCCAGCGGGCCCTGGACGAACCCGTGCCCGCGGCGGAGGCTCGTGTCCTGAAGACGCGCGTCGACGAGGGCGAAAACGGACTCGTCTCCTCCAACCCTCGGATGCTGCAGATCAAGGAGGTCGCGCGCCGCGTGGCGGACACGGATGCGCCGGTGCTCCTGCTCGGCGAATCCGGAGTGGGCAAGGAAGTCGTCGCCCGCTACGTCCACCGCCAGTCGCAGAGGGCCGGCCAGCCCTTCGTGAAGGTGAACTGCGCGGCCCTGCCCGAGGACCTGCTGGAATCCGAGCTGTTCGGCTACGAGCGCGGCGCGTTCTCGGGCGCGCTACGCGAGAAGCCGGGCCTGTTCGAGCTCGCGGACAAGGGCTCGATCCTGCTCGACGAGATCGGGGAGATGACGCCGCATCTCCAGGCCAAGCTGCTGCACGTCCTCCAGGACGGCGAGTTCACCCGGCTCGGCGGGCGGCAGCCCGTCCGTGTCGACGCCCGCGTGATGGCCGCGACCAACGTGTGCCTGGAAGACGCGGTCGCCTCCGGGCGCTTCCGCGAGGACCTGTATTTCCGGCTCAACGTGATCCGCCTCGACATCCCCCCGCTCCGCGAGCGGCGGGACGACATCGGCATGCTCTGCGCCTTCTTCCTGCGCCGCTACGCGGCGCGTTACCGCACGACGCTCCGCGAGCTGCCGAGCGAGGTGCGCGAGGCCTTCCTGCGCAGCGACTGGCCCGGCAACGTGCGCGAGCTCGAAAATGCCGTCCGCCGGTACGTGATCCTGCCCGACGTCGATCTGGCCCTCTCTTCCCTCAAGCGACGGCCGGAACCGGAGCCGGAGCCGGAAGCCCGCCCGCAGACGTCGCGGTCCGAAGACCTCTCGCTTCGAGAAGCCGGGGCCCAGGCCGCCGAAGAAGCCGAGCGCTTGATGGTGCGCCGCGCGCTCGCGGAGACGCGCTGGAACCGCAAGGAAGCGGCCGGTCTCCTGCGGATCTCCTACAAGGCCCTGCTGAACAAGCTCAAGAAGTGGGACCTCGGCGGC
>Ga0207648_10006937_pt1 | contig 11217 bp, 6 predicted proteins | sample KBSMisM32_FD_184310 | JGI IMG/M metagenome (GOLD analysis project Ga0207648, IMG submission 184310) | Miscanthus rhizosphere microbial communities from Kellogg Biological Station, Michigan, USA - KBS Miscanthus M3-2 (SPAdes) (version 2) | ecosystem: Host-associated > Plants > Roots > Rhizosphere... | reverse complement strand
CCGAGGTGCCGATCCTGCGTGAATACCTCCTGCGCGGCGGCACGCTGACCTTCGACGATTTCCACGGCCCGATCGAGTGGGCCAACGTCGAGAGCGAGTTGAAGCGCGTGTTCCCGACGCGCCAGATCGTCGATCTGCCGAACGACCACCCGATTTTCAGCTGCTTCTACAAGATGGACGGGTTCCCGCAGACGCCGGGCCTGGGATCGTTCTTGCAGGGGCGCACCTGGGAGAAGGGGGGCTACATCGCGCACCTTCGCGCCATCGAGGACGACTTCGGCCGCGCGATGGTGCTGATCAACTGGAACGTGGACATGGGCGACGGCTGGGAATGGTCCAACGCCTCCGACTATCCGGGCTACGTGAAGTACACGGCGATGGCCTACCGGATGGAAATCAACGAAATCATCTACTCGCTGACACACTAGCCACGGACGAAGACGGATACACACGGATGCACACGACCACGCCGCAGGGACTCACCGCCGTCGCCGAACGCGTCACCCTCGGGCGCGACCGGATCCTGACCGAGATCCGCAAGGTGATCGTCGGCCAGGACGCCGTCATCGAGCAGGTGCTGATGGCGCTCTTCACCGGCGGGCACTGCCTGATCACCGGCGTGCCGGGGCTGGCCAAGACGCTGCTGATCAAGACGCTGGCCGAGATCCTCGATCTCTCGTTCAAGCGCATCCAGTTCACGCCCGACCTGATGCCGGCCGACATCACCGGCACCGAGGTCCTCGACGAAGACGCCGGGCACCGCAGCCTGCGCTTCGTGAAGGGGCCGATTTTCGCGCAGATCCTCCTCGCCGACGAGATCAACCGCACGCCGCCCAAGACGCAGGCGGCGCTGCTCGAGGCGATGCAGGAGTACCACGTGACCGCGGCCGGGCGCACCTATCAGCTGGAGCGGCCGTTCTTCGTGCTGGCCACGCAGAACCCGATCGAGCTCGAAGGCACGTATCCGCTGCCCGAGGCGCAGCTCGATCGCTTCATGTTCAACATCGTCGTCTCGTACCTGACCGAAGACGACGAGGTGCGCGTGGTGACGCAGACCACCGGCACCGACGCGCCGTCGCCGTCGCGGGTGCTCAACGGCGCCGAGATCCAGGAGTACCAGCAGCTGGTGAGGCAGGTGATCGTCGCGGAGGAGGTCGCGCGCTACGCCGTGCGTCTCGTGGACTCGTCACGGCCGGGGCGGCAGCAGGACCTGCCGTTCGTGAAGGACTGGGTGAAGTGGGGCGCGGGGCTGCGCGCCTCGCAGTCCCTGATTCTCGCCTCGAAGGCGCGGGCGCTGATGCAGGGGCGCTATCACGTGTCGGTCGCCGACATCCGCGCGCTGGCGCACCCGATCCTGCGCCACCGCATCATTCCCAACTTCTACGCCGAGTCGGAGAAAGTCACCTCCGACATCCTCGTCGACCGGCTGATCGAGGCGGTGCCGGCGCCGCGCAGCGGTATGTAGCCATGCCAGGCACCGACTCCGCACGCGCCGCCGGATCGTCCCGCGATCTGCGCTTCCTCGATCCCGCCGTCATCGCGCGGCTCGGGTCGATGGAGCTGAAGGCCCGTACGGTCGTCGAGGGGTTCCTGTCCGGCCTGCACCGCAGCCCGTACAAGGGATTCAGCGTCGAGTTCGCGGAGTACCGGCAGTACATGCCGGGGGACGATCTCTCCACGCTCGACTGGAAGGTCTACGCGCGATCCGATCGCCACTACGTCAAGAAGTTCGAGGAAGAGACCAACCTCGAGTGCCACCTGCTGCTCGACGTCAGCGCCTCGATGGCGTATCGCGGCGGCGCGGCGATGAGCAAGCTCGAATACGGCAGCGTGCTCGCGGCGTCGCTGGCCTACCTGATGCACCGGCAGCGCGACGCGACGGGGCTGATCGAGTTCGACGAGAAGATCACCGGGCGCCTGCCGGCGAGCGGCCGCGCCGGGCACCTGCACTCGATCCTGCTGGCGCTGGAGAAGATCGCGCCGGGCGCGCGCTCGAACGTCGGCCGTCCGCTGCACCAGCTCGCCGACGCGCTCGGCAAGCGCAGCCTGGCGGTGGTGATCTCCGATCTGCTCGACGATCCGGACAGCGTGGTCCGCGGGCTCAAGCACCTGCGCTTCCGCGGCACCGACGTCATCGTCTTTCAGCTGCTCGATCCGCACGAGATCCAGTTTCCCTTCCGCGGCGCCTCGCGCTTCACCGACGTCGAGAGCGACGACGCCGTCACCGCCGATCCGGCGCGGGTGCGGGCCGGGTATCTCGAGCAGATGGCGGCGCTGCGCGGCCGCTACGAGCGCGAGCTGAAGGGCGCGGGCATCGACTTCCTGACGCTGGACACTTCCAAGCCGCTCGACTTCGCGCTGCTTGCGTATCTCGACGCGCGGTCGAGGAGGAAGTAGGGCATGAGCTTCCTCACGCCGCTCTACCTGTTCGGCGCCGCGCTCATCGCCCTGCCGGTGATCCTCCACCTGCTGCGCCGCGACGTCGCGCCGCCGGTGCCGTTCACCGCGGTGAGCCTGCTGCGCAAGAGCCCGGTGGACCGTTCGCGCCGGCACCGCCTGCGCGATCTGATCCTGCTCGCCGCGCGGATCTGCGCGCTGCTCCTGCTGGCGGCGTCCTTCGCGCGGCCGTACCACGCGGCGGCGCCGGCGACGACGCGCACCACGATCGTGGCCATCGATCGCTCGTTCAGCATGGGCGCGCCGTCGCGCTTCGAGCGGGCGCGGATCCTGGCGCGGCAGGCCATCGACCAGGCCGGCGGCGATCGCGTCGGCGTCATCGCCTTCGACGACCGCGCCGATCTCGTCGCCCGCCCCGGCCCGGCGGGACAGGCGCGCGCGGCGCTGGCCGACATCACCCCGGGGTTCGGCGGCACCCGCTACGCCGCCGCCTTCGACAAGGCGACGGAGCTGCTCGCCGACGAGGACCACGCCAGGCTCGTCGTGGTCACCGACCTGCAGCGCAGCGGCTTCGACGAGAGCGGCGCCGTGCTGCCGGAGCGCATCGAGCTCTCGGTGCTCGACGCCGGCGCCCAGGCCACGAACCTGTCGGTGAGCAACGCGACCATCGACCGCCGCCGTGTCACGGCGACCGTCCGCAACTACGGCGGCACGCCGCGCACGGCTGACGTCCGCGCGACGATCGACGATCGCCAGGCGCCGACGCGGCAGGTGACGATCCCCGCCAACGACGCGCTCGACGTCACGTTCGACGCCGCGGCCGACGCGACCCGCGCGACCCTGTCGGTCGACGACGCGGACGGGTACGCGGCCGACAACGATCGGTTTGCCATCACCGAATCGCGGACGCTGCCGCGCGTGCTGATCGTCGGCGGCGGGCCGGGGGCGGCGAGCGGCTTCTATCTGACGCGGGCGCTGCAGGCGGACGCCGAGGAGGGGGCCGACTTCGACGTCCGCAGCGTCACCGGCAGCGCGTTCGCGGCGATGACCGCCGATCAACTGCACGAGCAGTCGGTGGTCGCGTTACTTTCCACGCACGGGATCGATCGGCGCGCCGGCGAACCGCTCCGCACGTTCCTCAAGCGCGGCGGCGGGCTCTTCGTCGCCGTCGCGCCGGACGTCGACGCGGCGGTGCTGTCGGCGCTGCTCGACTGGCAGCCGCCGCTCCTCCCCCGCGACATCCGCGCCCCCGGCATGCTGGCGGCGACCGACCTGCGCCATCCGGTGTTCCGACCGTTCGACGCGGTCGCGGCCAACTTCGGCCAGGTGCTGGTCGAGCGCGCCTGGCACATCGACGCGGGCTCGGCCTGGCGCGTCGTCGCGCGCTTCACCGACGGCGCCCCGGCGCTCGTGGAGCGCATTGGCCCCGACGCGCGCATATTGCTGTTCACCTCGGACGTGGATCGCCGCTGGAACGATTTCCCGCTGCACCCGGCCTTCGTCCCGTTCGCGCAGGAAGTCGTGCGCTACCTCGGGGCGCACCCGCCGGCGGTGTCGGCGTATCTGGTCGGCGACGTGCCGGCCGGCGTCGCGCCCTCGCCCGGCATCGTCCGCGCCGGCGAACGGACCCTGGCGGTGAACGTCGATCCGCGCGAGAGCCGCGTCGATCGCGTCACGCCGGCGGAGTTTCAGCAACTGGTGCAGCGCTCGTCGGCGGAAACGCGGCCGCGGGCCGAACGGCTTGCGCAGCAGGTCGAGAGCCAGCAGAACTACTGGCGCTACGGGCTGCTGCTCATGCTCGCGACGCTCGTCGTCGAAGCCTTCGTAGGATCGCGATGATGATGGACCTCGGCACCTCTCTCGATCGGATCCGACGCCGGTGGCGCACGGCGGAAGTGCTGCGCGCCGCGGCCCGCGCCATGATGGCCGTCGCGCTGATCGCGGCGGCGGCCGCGCTGACCGCGCGCTGGACGGCTCCCTCCGACGGGGCGCTGATGGCGCTCGCCGCCCTGGCCACCGTCCTGTGCCTCGCCATCGTGGGGCTCGCCGCGTGGCCGTTGCGCCGCCGTCCGGACGATCGCCAGGTCGCGCGCTACGTCGAAGAGCATTGCCCCGAGCTCGACGACGCGCTGGTGACAGCGGTAGACATCCGCCGCGCCGGAACCGCCGATCGCGGGTTCGCGCCGCTGGTGGTGGAAGCGGCGGAGCGGCGCCTCGAGGCGGTCGATCTCTCGCGCATCTGCGATCCCACGCATCTGCGCAACGCCGGCGGCCTCGCGGCCGCTGGCGCCGCGGCGCTCGTGCTGGCTGCGATCCTGGCCGCGCCGATGATCGAGACGGCGCTGCAGCTGGCCTACGTCCGGCTGTTGCCCGGCTCGGTGACGATCCAGGTCCGTACCGGCGACATGCGCGTCCCGGCCGGGAAGCCGGTGACGCTCGCGGCGTCGGTGGCGAGCCGGCACGGCACGCTGGCGCGCATCGCCCCGACCGTGACGCTGGAGTCCTCGCAGGGGCAGCGCGCCACGCTGCCGATGGCGGCCGGCGCCGACGGATACGAGCTGCGCATCAACGCGGTCGATCGATCGTTCAAGTACACGGTGACCGCGGGGCCGGCGACGTCACGCTCGTATGCCGTGACCGCGCTCTTCCCGGCCCGCGTCCAGCGCATCGAGCTGCACTACGACTATCCGTCCTTCAGCGGGCTGAAGCCGCGCGACGAGCGCGACGGCGGCGACGTCTACGCGCCGGCCGGCACGCGCGTGCGCCTGGTCGTCCACACCGACAAGCCGATTGCCAACGGCAGCCTGGCGTTCTCCGAAGGGAAGGCCGCGGTGGCGCTCACCAGGGCCGGCGACCGCGCCCTGCAGTCCACGCTGACGGTCAAGGAGGAAGGGGCGTACCGCGTCGCGCTGGTCGACACCGACGGCCTGCGATCGGACGGCACCGAGTACTTCGTCCGCCTCATGGACGATCGCCCGGCGGACGTGCACATCCTGCGGCCGAGCGGCGACCAGGGCGTCACGCCGCTCGAAGAAGTGCCGATCGAAGCGCGGGCCGACGACGACTTCGGCATCGAGAGCTTCGACATGGTGTATTCGGTCAGCGGCGGGCCCGAGAAGGTGGTGCCGTTCACCTCGCTCGGCGGCACCGCCACCGCGCGCATCGGCTCGCGGATGCTGGCGGTCGAGGATCTGCGGGTGAAGCCGGGCGACGTCATCGCCTACTACGCGCGCGCCCGCGATGTGGCGCACGCGAAGGCGTCGACGCTGTCGCGCAGCGAGATCTTCTTCCTCGAGGTGAAGCCGTTCAACGAGGAGTACTCGCTGGCCCAGAGCCAGGCGATGGCGGCCTCCACCGGAACCCAGCTCGAGGGGCTGATCTCGGCGCAGAAGGAGATCATCAGCGCGACGTGGAACCTCGAGCGGCGCGCGAGCGCGGGGCGTTCCGCCACCGACATCAAGGGTGTGGCGGATGCGCAGGCGGAATTGAAGACGCGCGCCGAGCAGGCGGCCGGCCAGCAGCGGCAGCGGCGGCGCATCGGGCAGGAGCTCCTGCAGCAGGTCGGGCTGCCGGGGTTTGGCCAGCCGACGCAGCGCCCCAACGCCGGCGATCCGGTCCGCGACGCCGTGGACGCGATGGGCCGCGCGCTGCAGCAGCTGTCCACGCAGAAGACCGGTGAGGCCATTCCGCACGAGATGGCGGCGCTCAACGCGCTGCTGCAGGCGCAGGCGGAAATCCGCCGCCGGCAGATCACGCAGTCGACCGGCAACGGCGGCGGCAACGGCAACCGCCAGGGACAGGATCTCTCCAATCTCTTCGACCGCGAGTTGAAGCGGCAGCAGCGCACCAACTACGAAACCAAGGCCCAGGTCGAGACCACCCCGGATCAGCAGGAGCAGAAGAGCAGCGCGCTCGACAAGATCCGCGATCTCGCGAAGCGGCAGGAAGAACTGGCGCGGCAGCAGCAGGAGCTGGCGAAGAGCAACCTTGCCGCCGAGGAGATGCGGCGGCAGCTCGAGAAGCTGACGCGCGAGCAGGAAGAGCTGCGCCGCCAGGCGGAGGAAGCCGCGAAGCAGCTGCAGCAGCAACAGCAGCAGCAACAGGGATCGCGCGGCGCCCAGGGATCGCAGGGCTCGCAGGGATCGCAAGAGGCGCAGCAGGAGCTGAACCGCGCGATGGAGCAGATGCGCGACGCGGCGGCCCAGGGGCAGCGCGCCGACGCCGCCGGCGCCGCGGCGAAGAGCGAGGAAGCGGCGCGGCAGCTGCGCCGCGCCGAGTCGCAGATGCAGAACGGATCCCCCGACGCGAAGCGGCGCGCGCTCGGCGATCTCCAGCTCGAGTCGCAGCAGCTCGCCGACGCGCAGCGGCGGATCGCCAACGAAGCCGAGCGTCTCGACAAGGAGGGCGGCGGCACCGCCGACGCGCGCCGGCGGCTCGCCGGCGACAAGGAGCAGCTCGCCGATCGCGTCGACGGCTTGCAGCAGTCCGCCGAGCGGTTGGGAGACGGGAAGGATACGAAGGACTCGAAGGATACGAAGGAGCCTTCCGACGCCGCGCGCCAGGCAGCACGCGATCTGGCCTCGCAGAAGCTCAGCGAACGGATGCGGGCCGGGGCGGAGGCGCTTCGCGCCTCCAAGGATACGAAGGGGACGAAGGATACGAAGGACCCGAAGGACCCGAAGGACACGAAGACGGCGCCGGCGGAGCAGCAGCTCGCCGATGCGCTCGACAAGATCGCGCGCCAGATGAACGGGGCCGATGCCGGCGGCGCGAAGGGTGACACCGCGAAGCTGGCCAATCAGCTCGACGAGGTCCGCGACGCGCGCGAGCGTCTCTCGCGCCTCGAGAAACAGATCCGCGATGCGGAGCAGTCCGCGCAGCAGCAGGGTCGTTCTGGGCGCGAGGGATCGCAGGGGCCGCAGCCGAACGCCGGCCAGCAGGGCCAGAACGGCGCCGACGGGCGCCAGGCTCAGAAGGGCGCACAGGCGGACGGGCAGGGTGGCGGCGGCGGCGATCTCGCCCGCCTGCAGCAGGAATACAACAAGGAACTGCAGCGCACGCGCGAGCTGATGGATCGCGTCCAGCGCGGCACTCCCGATTCGGGCGGGCGCATGGCCACGCCCGAAGAGCACGAATGGAGCCGCTCGGCGCCGGGGACCGAGGCGTTCAAGCAGGACTACGCCGCGTGGCAGACGCTCGCGTCCGAGGTCGGCAAGGCGCTCGAGAAGGCCGAGGCCTCGGTCGCCGGCCGGCTGTCGAGCGCGGCCGCCAGGGACCGCCTGCGCGCCGGCGGCAGCGAGCGCGTGCCCGACGCCTACAAGCAGCGGGTGTCGAAATACTTCGAGTCGATCGCCACGAAGAAGAAGCCCGGTGACGTTCGCTAATCCGCTTCCAGCGTGGGCGCTTGCCGCCGTCGTGCTCGCCGCGATCGCCGTCGCGTGGCTGGCCTACCGCTCCGTGCCGATTGCGCCGTCGCGGCGGCAGCTGCTGTCGGCGCTGCGCCTCGTCACGCTGCTGTGGATTGTCGTCTGCCTGCTGCGGCCGACGGTGCGCGCCACCGGCGTCGCCGTCCGCGACGCGGTGGTGCCCGTGGTGGTGGACAGCTCGCGGAGCATGGGCCTCAACGACGCGGACGGCGCGCGCCGCATCGATCGCGCGCGCGAGCTCGTCGGCGGCAACCTGCTGCCGGCGCTGGCGCCGCTCTTCCACACCGAGGTGCTGCGCTTCGGCGATCGCCTCGCCGCCACCGACACGGCCGGCCTGTCGGCGACCGATCGGCACACCAGCCTCGGCGACGCGCTGCGCGCGGTCCACGATCGCTACCGCGGCCGCGCCGTCGCCGGCATCGTGCTCGTCACCGACGGCGGCGACAACGGCGGCGTGGACGCGGCGGCGATCGCCGCGGCGGGGGCCCCCGTCTATGCCATCGGCATCGGGCCGGCGTCGGCGAGCCACGATCGCGAGGTGGTCAGCGTCACCGCCGCGGAGTCGGTGCTGAGCGACGCGACGGTCGACGTCGCGGCCACCGCCGTGGCGCACGGCTACGGCGCCGCGCCGGTCGAGCTGCGGCTGCTCGAGAACGGCCGTCCGATCGACCTGCGCCGCGTCAAGCCGGCGGCCGACGGCTCGCCGATCAGCGAGACCTTCCACGTCTCCCCCAATCGCGACGTGCCCACCGTCTACACCGTCGAGATCCCGTCGGCCGCCGACGAACTGGTCGGCGAGAACAACGCCCGCAGCGTGCTCGTCCCCGCCGCCGGCCGTCCGCGCCGCGTGCTCCTCGTGCAGGGGGCCCCCGGGTTCGAGCACGCCTTCCTGCGCCGCGCGCTCGCCGCCGATCGCGGCCTCGAGGTCGACGCCGTGGTCCGCAAGGGGCGCGACGATTCCGGCGCCGAGACGTTCTACGTGCAGGCCACGCAGGCGCGCGCCAACGCGCTGCTCGGCGGCTACCCGAATTCGCGCGACGCCCTCTTCGCCTACGACGTCGTCGTGCTCGCCAACGTCGATCCCGATCTGCTCACGACGCAGCAGCTGGCGCTGACCCGCGCCTTCGTCGGGGAGCGCGGCGGCGGCCTGCTCGTCCTCGGCGCGCGCGCCTTCCAGCGCCAGGGGCTGCGCGACACGACCATCGAGGACGTGCTGCCGCTGGAGCTCGCCGATCGATCCGGCGCGGTGGTGGACGCGGCGGCATCGCCTGGACGCAACCGCGTTGCGCTCACGCCCGCGGGCGAAGATCATCCGGTGATGCAGCTCGGCGGAGACCCCGCGGAAAACGCGAAGCGCTGGGCCGGCATTCCCGCGCTCGCCTCGGTCTCTCCGCTCGGGGGTGCGCGCCCCGGCGCCACCGTGCTCGCGGTCACCGGCGGCCCGGGCGGCGCGCCGCGCGCGCTCGTCGCGGTGCAGCGATTTGCCGAGGGGCGCTCGATGCTCTTCACCGGCGAGGCCGCGTGGCGCTGGCGCATGCTGATGCCGTCGGCCGATCAATCCTACGAGCGATTCTGGCGCCAGGCGGTGCGCTGGCTGGCGCAGAGCGCGCCCGAGCCGGTCACCCTGACGCTGCCGGCGGCGCCGGCCGAAGGGGAGGCCGTTCCGGTCACCATCGCCGCGCGCGACAAGTCGTACGCGCCGCGCGCCGATGCGATGGTGAACGTGAGCGTGACGTCGCCGTCCGGGCGCGTCGAGAGCGTGCGCGCCGATCCCGTGCCCGACCAGGGCGGCAGCTTCCGCGCCGCCGTGCGCGCGACCGAGCCCGGCATCTACCGCGTGTCGGTGGACGCGCGGCAGGGACAGACCTCGCTCGGCTCGTCACTCGGCACCATGCTGGTCGGCGGCGTCGATCCCGAGATGACCGACCCGCGGCTGAACGAAGACACGCTGCAGCGCGTGGCCCGCGCCTCGCGCGGCGCGGTCATTCCCGCGGGGGACATCAACGCGCTCCTGGCGCGCCTGGACGAGAGCGCGCCCGCCGCACTTCTCGCGTTGCGCAAGGATCTCTGGCACACGGGGTGGTCGTTCGCGATCCTCGCCGGGCTGCTCGCTGCGGAGTGGCTGACGCGCCGCCGCTGGGGGTTGCGATGACGGCGACCGCGACGGTGCTAAGGGTGCTAAGGGTGCCCACGGTGCTAAAGGTGCTTCAGGTGCTTTTGGTGCTGGTGATCTCGTTGTGTGTGGCGGCACATGCGTCTGCCTCTGACCGGTACGCGCTGATCGTGTCGGGCGCCAATGGCGAGCCGACCTACGCCGAGCAGTACGGGCAGTGGCGCCAGGCTGCGTCGCTCGCGTTGATGGAGAAGCTCGGCTTCGAGGGGGGCCACATCTTCACGCTCTATGACGGCGGCGACGCCGAGCACGTCTCGACCGCTGCCGGCGTGAAGCGCGTGCTCGAGCAGATCCGCTCGCGCATGACCGCCGAGGACGTGCTGCTCGTGCTGCTCATCGGGCACGGGTCCTTCGACGGCACCGAGGCCAAGTTCAACCTCGTCGGGCCCGATCTGTCGTCGAACGAGTGGGCGGCGCTGCTCAAGCCGCTTCCCGGGCGCATCGTCGTCGTCGACTCGACCGCGGCGAGCTCGCCGTTCCTCGAGCACCTGGCCGGCCCGCGCCGCGTCGTCATCACCGCCACCGACTCGGTGATGCAGCGCTTCGACACGATCTTCCCCGAGTACTTCATCAAGTCGCTGACCGACCCCGGGGCCGACATCGACAAGAACGGCCGCATCTCGATCTGGGAGGCGTTCACCGCGGCGAGCATGGGGGTGCGCCGCTACTACACGCAGCGCGGCCAGCTCTCCACCGAACGGGCGCTGCTCGACGACGACGGCGACGGTGTCGGAAGGGAAGCGGGCGGCGACGGCAAGGACGGCTCGGCCTCGAGCCGCCTCTATCTCGACGCCGACGTCGTCGGCGCGCTGCCGACCGACGAGGAACTGCTGTCGCTGCTGCAGAAGCGCGCTGCGCTGCAGATCGACCTCGACGACCTCAAGCAGCGCCGGCAGCTCATGACGCTCGAGGAGTACCAGGCGGAGTTCGAGCGGATGATGATCGACCTCGCCCGCGTGTCACGCGACATCCGGCGCAAGCAGAAGACCTAGGGCTTTCTCCACACGTTACGGTCGAACAACACGAAGTTTTGTGGCGCCAGGCCGCGCGACCAGCAGCGCGGGATCTGCGAGTCGCGCACCTCCCAGAGCCGCTCGTGCGCCTGGTCCAGGTTCACCGGATCGGTGTTCCACTGTTCGTTGGGATAGCAGAAGGCGCCGGTCGCGGCGGTGACGATCGACCACGCGAGGGCGGCGGCGGCGATCGCGCGTACGGTGAGGT
>Ga0207648_10006936_pt1 | contig 11218 bp, 10 predicted proteins | sample KBSMisM32_FD_184310 | JGI IMG/M metagenome (GOLD analysis project Ga0207648, IMG submission 184310) | Miscanthus rhizosphere microbial communities from Kellogg Biological Station, Michigan, USA - KBS Miscanthus M3-2 (SPAdes) (version 2) | ecosystem: Host-associated > Plants > Roots >... | reverse complement strand
CGACGTGAGCGTGCTCGATGAGCGTCCGCCGGGCCGATTGCCGGTGACCACCGCGCTCCGCCCGGAATCGGCGCGCGAGCGGGTGCTGCAGTTCATCGACCGCGAGGTGGAGCAGGGAAGGCAGGCGTACATCGTCTACCCGGTGATCGACGAGTCGGAGAAGACCGACATGAAGGCGGCGACGACGATGTACTCCACGCTGGCCGCGGGCCCGTTCGCCAAGCGACGCGTTGCCCTGCTGCACGGGCGCATTCCGTCGGAGGAACGCGATACCATCATGCGACGGTTCCGTGATAGCGAGATCGACGTGCTCGTGGCGACCACGGTCATCGAGGTCGGCATCGACGTCGCGAACGCGACGGTGATGTTGGTGGAGCACCCCGAGCGCTTCGGCCTGTCGCAGCTTCACCAGCTCCGGGGCAGGGTTGGCCGCGGCGCCGACGCCTCGTACTGCATCTTGTTAGGCGACGTCAGCCCGGAAGCCGCCGAGCGGCTCGCGGTGTTCGTCGGCACGGATGATGGCTTCGAGATCGCGCGGGCCGACCTGCGTCTCCGCGGCATGGGCGACCTGTTTGGCGAGCGGCAGAGCGGCATCGCGACGTTCCGGGTCGCGGATCCGCTGCGCGACGAACGGCTCAGCGACGTGGCGCATAACGCGGCGACGGCCGTGCTGGAGAAGGATCCGGAGCTCGAGCAGCCGGAGCACGCGGCCATGCGGCGCGTGTTGGGCGAGCGGTACGAGAGGAGTCTGGAGCTGTTCAGAGTGGGATAGCAGAGGGAAGGGGGATGAGGGATGAGGGAAGGGGGTAAGAGGCGGAAACCCTCGGGATGCCGCTCTACGCAAGCTGAGCGTCCCGAGGGTTTCCGCTTTCTCCCCTCATCGCTCATCCCACATCCCTCATCCCGGCCGTTATGGCTTTGGAGATCCGAGCCGCCGCTTGATCCGTTCCAGCTCCGCCTGCGTACGCTGAAGATCGTCGCGGAGCTTCTGCAGCTCCTCGTCCCGCGTGCGATCGTGAGCTTCCGCGGCGGATCGCTGGGCGACCTGCGCTGCGCGCAGGGAATCCGAGAGCTCGAGCATTCTCAGCATCACGGCGGCCTCCGTTCGTCGCCGCGGATTCGGCGCGGCGAGATACGCCTCGATGCCACGGCGAGCCTCCGCCGGCTCGAACGCGGGGTTTCGGGGGTCCGCGCGCAGCATCGCTCGCCAGAACGCGCTCTCCGTTGCGTCCGGGGAGTCGCGCTCGACGTGCTCGAACGCGGCGAGAATGCTGTCCGCCGTGGAGAATTGTCCGGAGTCCACCGCCGCCTGTACCGCTAACAAGGTTCGCGCCCATGGTGGCTCGCGCGGCGGCGATGGGACCGCCACCGTATCCGCGGCGGGCGGGGGCGCCGCCGGGCGATGATGGTGGCAGCTCGCGAGCACGAGCAGCCCGACCGTGAGCCGCCTAACGTTCACGACGCCGACAGCTCCGGCAGGCGCTCCACGCGCCGTTGCGTGCCGTGCTCGGTGACGGGCTGGGAGTCCAAGGCGTGGTGGCGCCCGCCGGTTGCCCTGATCGGAAGCGAGATGGCGAACGTCGTGCCCTCGCCCACTCTGCTCTCCACGCTGATCGACCCGCCGTGCGCAGTCACGATGCTCTTCGCGATCGCGAGGCCCAGGCCCGTCCCCTTCGCGGAGGCGGAGGCCTGGTTGTCCGCCTGAAAGAACTTCTCGAAGATGAACGGAACGTTCTCCGCAGGAATCCCCGCGCCGGTGTCGCGCACGCGCATCTCGACCGAGTCCTTCGCGGTCGCGACCGTGAGCTCCACGGTGCCGCCGCGCTCCGTGAACTTGAACGCGTTCGAGAGCAAATTACCGAGGACCTCGCTCATGCGGTCCTCATCCCACACGACATGATCCGGGAGACGCGATCCGCGAGCGACGTGAAACCGGATGCCCCGCTGAATGGCGAGAACCCGGAACGTCGACTCGAGCTCCGCCAGAAATGGAATCAGTCGCATCGAGCGCAGCTCGAGCTTCCCGCCTCCCGCCTCGAAGCGGCTCACATCCAGAAGCTGACGCACCAGCCGTGACAGTGCCTGCGCCTGCGAGGCAAGCGTGAGGCAGATCTCGCGCTGCTTCGGGGTGAGCTCGCCGTATACGTTCTCCTGGAGCAGCTGCAGATAGCCGATGATGACGTTGATGGGCGTCTTGAGCTCGTGCGACGCGACCGACACGAACTCCGCCTTGAGCTGGTCGAGCTGCTTGAGCTGCTGTACCATCGTCTGATAGCTCTCGGCGAGACGCCCGAACTCGTCGTGCCGCATCGGCTCGATCGAGAGGTGATACGAGAAGTCGCCGTCGGCAACCGCCTGCATGCCGCTTTCCAAGTCGCTCACCGGTCGGCTGATCGTCGCCGTCAGCCAGATCGCGATCAGTCCCGCGAGCACCACGGCCAGCGCGAACGCCGTTGTCGTCAGCTGCTGTGCGCTTGCTGCCTCGACGTTCGCCAGCTCCACTTTTTCCGCGGTGCGCGACTGGAGATACGCCCCGGTCCGCTCGACGGTCGAGTCCACGCCGAGCATCACCGGCTGCAGCAGCTTCGAAAGACTGTCGGCGCGCACCCCGTTGCCGTGGCGAACGGCGTCGAGCTCCGCATCGAGTGCCGCGTCGACGCGATCGAGGGTCGCGACGACCTCGGACCGGGGCGCGGCGAGGCCGTAGGCGACGAGCGAGTCGGAGAGCCCGCGCAGCGCGGTCATGGCGGTCGTCACGCGAGCGCCCGGCGGTGCTACTGTCGATGAATCGGTGGCGTAAACCAGCTCGAGCTCCGCCTGGCGGAGCTCTTCCGCGGCCGTGCGGATGCGTGCGAGCAATACGGTCGCGTTGAGATCCTGCGCCTGAATGTTGCGCACGGCGGCTCGCATGCCGTTGAGCGAGTCGTACGCAATGAACAACGGCGCCACGAGAATGGCGGCCATTGTTACGAGAGCGAGTACGAGGCGGGAGCGGAGCGTCACGTGTGAGCGACCGGCGCGGTCACATGCATTGCTGGAAAGGTAAGCGCGGCACCTAGCGGCGTTGATGAAGCATTCCGGCGCTCATAGCTTTCCCGCCCGTCCCGCACGTCCCTCACCCTGAGCACCGTGACCGTACCAACTTCTCACATCGTCGATCTGCACACCCACGCAGGTACGCGCGCCACCGTGCGTGGCTGGGTGACGCACCTGCGTTCATCCGGGAAAGTCGCCTTCATCGTCATGCGGGACGGTACGGGCACGCTTCAGGCCGTCCTCGTGAAGAGCGCCGTCACGCCGGAAGTCTGGTCACGATTTGCCGAGCTGACTCAAGAAACGTCCATCGCCATCACCGGGGAAGTGCGGATGGAACCCCGCGCGCCGGGCGGCGTGGAGGTCGGCATCTCGAATCTCGAGATCCTGGGATCCAGCCCCATCGACTACCCGATTCAGCCGAAGGAGCACGGCGTCGACTTCCTGATGGACCATCGGCACCTGTGGCTGCGAAGTCCGCGCCAGCAGGCGATCCTGCGCGTGCGCCATGAGGTCGAACAGGCGATCCACGATTTCTTCTACGAGCGCGGATTCATCCGCGTCGATACGCCGATCCTCACCGCCGCGATCGGCGAGCGCAGTGGTCTGTTCTCGACCGAATACTTCGAGGAAGGCACCGCCTATCTCGCGCAGACCGGTCAGCTGTACGGCGAAGCCGCGGCCGCGGCGCTTGGGCGCATTTACACGTTCGGCCCGACGTTCCGTGCCGAAAAATCGAAGACGCGCCGCCACCTCACCGAGTTCTGGATGATCGAGCCGGAGGTCGCGTTCTACGATTCGAACGACAACATGCGACTGCAGGAAGACTTCGTGTCGTTTCTCGTCCGCCGCTGTCTCGATCGAAGGAAAAAGGAGCTCGCGGAGCTGGAGCGCGACACGTCCAGACTCGAGAACGTCGTGCCGCCGTTCGTGCGCCTCGACTACGGCGACGCCGTGGCCCTCCTGCAGCGCAAGGGCAGCGCGACCAAATGGGGCGAGGACCTCGGCGCGGAGGACGAAGCGCTCATCGTCGAGGAATATGACCGGCCGGTGTTCGTCATGAACTACCCCAAGGAGGCGAAAGCCTTCTACATGAAGGAAAACCCAGCCGATCCTCGCACCGTGCTTTGCGATGACTGCCTCGCACCCGAAGGCTATGGCGAGATCATTGGCGGGTCACAGCGCGAGGATGACTACGACAAGCTGCTCGCGCGAATCAAGGAAGAAGGTCTGCCGCTCGAGGCGTACGGCTGGTACCTCGACCTCCGACGGTACGGGACGTTCGTGCATTCGGGCTTCGGGCTCGGTCTGGAGCGCACGGTCGCGTGGATCTGCGGAACGCCGCACATTCGAGAGACGTCGGCGTTTCCGAGGTTGATGAATCGGCTGACGCCGTAAGAGGGATGAGGGATGAGGGAAGGGGCTAAGAGGCGGAAGCCCTCGGGACGTTCAATCTCGAATCGAGAGGCATCCCGAGGGTTCTCGCTTTCTCCCCCCATCCCTCATCCCTCATCCCTCTTCCCGCTGCTTCACTTCATCCCAAATCCCGTCGAGCTCCTCCAGCGACGCTTCACCAACAACCAGCCCTCGCTCCGCCGCGATCCGCTCGACCTCCGCGAATCGCCTCGTGAACTTCCAGTTCGCCCGATCGAGTGCGAGCGAGGCGTGAACGCCGGCCTTTCGACAGAGGTTCACGACTGCGAAGAGCAGGTCGCCAAGCTCGGCCTCCAGCGCTGCATGACGGGCGTCGTGCACCGGCGCCCCCTGCGGCGTTCGTTCGATCGGGTGATCGCGGAGCTGAGCACGCACCTCCCCGAGCTCCTCCTCCACCTTCGCCGCCGGGCCGTCTACATCAGGCCAGTCGAAGCCCACGCCAGCCGCACGGTCCTGCAGTCGGTGTGCGCGATGCAGCGAAGGCAGATTCGGTGGCAAGCCCTCCTCGATGGACGAGCGCTTCCGCGCCTTCATCTGCTCCCACGGCTGACGCTCGCCGCCCTCGTACAGGTGAGGGTGACGACGCTGCATCTTCGTGATCAGTCCGTGCGCGACGTCGCCGATGTCGAAGGCGCCTCGCTGCTCGGCGACAACCGAATGGAACAGCACCTGGAGCAGCACGTCGCCCAGCTCTTCACGCATCTGGGCGTCGTTGCGGTCGCGAATCGCCTCGTCGAGCTCGTGCGCCTCCTCGATCAGATACGGCCGGAGCGAGTCGTGGGTCTGGTTGGCGTCCCACTCGCACCGAGCCCGCAGATCTCGCATTAACGCGAGCGTATCTTCAAGCGTTGATTTGTCTTGCATAGCCTCCTCGGGCCGGGTATCATACCCGCTCTTCGAATGTCACGTCAACAGACACCAACCTCTCCGCGCGCCTGGGTCGAAGTCGACTTGGGCGCGCTGCGACGAAATGGGGCGGCGCTCGCCGCCCGCGCCCGCGTCCCACTCCTCGCCGTCATCAAGGCGGACGGATACGGGCTCGGCGCCGTCCGTGCGGCCGGCGCGCTGGAGCCACTCGACCCGTGGGGATTCGGCGTCGCCACTGTCGCCGAGGGCATCGAGCTGCGCGACGCCGGCGTGTCGCGGCCGATTCTCGTGCTCTCGCCCGTGTTGCCCGATGAGTACCGGGCCATGCGCGATGCAGAGCTGCGACCATCCCTTGGCAGCGCGTCTGCGATCGCCGCGTGGGCAGGCGCCGGTGGCGGCGCGTGGCACCTTTCGATCGACACCGGAATGAGTCGCGCCGGGATTCCCTGGACTGAGGTCAGCGGTCTCCACGAGACGCTGCGGCGGGCAGTCCCCGAGGGGGCCTACACGCACTTCCACTCGGCCGATCTGAACGACGACTCCACCGGGGAGCAGCTCCGTCGCTTTCGCTGCGCGCTCGAGGCGCTGCCGAGTCGCCCGCGATACCTGCATGCCGAGAATAGCCCCGCCATCGAGCGAGGCACGGCGTCCTTGTGGGATCTCGCCAGGCCCGGCGTTTTCCTGTACGGCGTGGGCGGTGGTGAAGGCGCGACGATTTCGCCCGAGCCGGTGGCGCATCTGCGCGCGCGCGTCATCGACCTGAGGACGGTGAGCGACGGCGACACCGTCAGCTATGGAGCCACCTGGCGCGCACGCGGCTCGCGTCGCATCGCCACGCTCGGTATTGGCTACGCCGATGGCTATCGGCGTGCTTTGAGCAACCGCGGGACCGTCCTGATGAACGGTCACCGTGTGCCCGTCGCGGGAATCGTCACGATGGACATGACCATGGTCGACGTGACCGATGTCCATTGCGAGATCGGTGACGTGGCAACGCTGATCGGGCGCGACGGCGACGACGTGCTCACCGTCGACGACGTGGCTGCGACCGCGCAGGTATTGAGCTACGAGCTGTTGGTCGGCCTCAAGCTTCGCGTGCCACGTGTCTATGTGAACGAGACACGTGAGACGGCGGCGCCGGCCGAACGGGCGTCCGCGACCCGGCGATGAGAGAGGGGACTCGCGCGAACACGGACCGGCGAGCCGCGATCGTTGTCCTCGATGGAGTCGGCGCCGGCGAAGCCCCGGATGCTGCCGCCTACGGCGACGTCGGGAGCGATACGCTCGCCAACACCGCACGCGCGGTTGGCGGCTTCGATCTTCCAGCGCTCGAGTCGCTCGGCCTCGGCCGGATCAAGCCCATCGACGGCGTGAGCGCGTCACGCGAGCCCACCGGCGCCTGGGGAATCATGGAGCCCCGGTCCGCGGGGAAGGACAGCACGACGGGTCACTGGGAGATCGCGGGCCTGCACCTCGCGCGACCGTTTCCCACGTATCCTCACGGCTTTCCGCGTGAATTGATCGACGAATTCGTTCGGAGAACCGGGCGGTCGGTGATCGGGAACGTGGTCGGGAGTGGCACCGCGATCATCGACACGTTTGGCGCGGAGCACATGCGCTCGGGCGCATGGATCGTGTATACCTCTGCGGACTCGGTGTTTCAGATTGCCGCGCACGAGGGGGTGGTTCCGCTCGACGAGCTTTACGCGGCGTGTGACGTCGCACGCGCGCTGCTGGTCGAGCCGCACAACGTGTCGCGCGTGATCGCGCGGCCGTTCGAGGGCGAGCCGGGTGGGTTCGAGCGCGTGTCGCCCCATCGTCGCGACGTTTCCATCGAGCCGCCAGGCGACACGCTGCTCGACGCGTTGCAGTCGGCCGGCATCGCGCGGACGGGGATAGGAAAAGTCGACGACCTGTTCGCGCATCGCGCGATCCGGTCGTCGCATACGGCAACGAACGCCGCGGGTATCGAAGCCATAGTCGACTGGCTCCGGTCGCAGACTAGTGGGTTCCTATTCGTCAACCTAGTAGATTTCGACCAGCTTTTCGGGCACCGAAACGACGCGGCGGGGTTCTATGGAGCACTGCGCGAGTTCGACCGGGCTCTGCCATCCATGCTCCCCACCCTGCGCGAGGACGATCTGTTCTTCATCACGGCCGACCACGGGAACGACCCAACAACGGCGTCGACGGATCACGCACGCGAGTGCGTACCGCTGCTCGCGGCCGGCCCCCGGGTGCGAGTCGGGGATCTCGGCCGTCGGTCGACGTTCTCCGATCTTGGCGCCACGGTTGCCGCGTGGTTCGGGATTTCGTTTCGGGGCCACGGGCAGGCCTTTCTCTCCCAGCTCGTGAATCAATGACGCGTCCCGCTCGCGCGGGCGCGACATCGCTCGAATCGGCACGGACGGTTGCACTCGCGGCGATGGAGCGCGCGTACGCCCCGTACTCGGATTTCCGCGTGGGCGCCGTCCTGGTGGGCGCTGATGGCAGCATCTTCGCCGGCTGCAATGTCGAGAACTCGGCATACCCCGCGGGTATCTGTGCAGAGCGCTCGGCGCTTGCGGCGGCGGTGGCGGGCGGCGTGAGGCGTTTCGACCTCCTCGTCGTCGCGACCGAGGCTGATGAGCCGACGCCGCCATGTGGTATGTGTCGGCAGGCGCTCGTCGAGTTTGCGCCCGATCTCGCGATCGTGAGTTACACCAAACATGGCGGCGAGGCGCAGTGGAACCTCGCCGCGCTGCTTCCGCACCCCTTCACCCCGGCCGCGCTGAGTCATCACCAATGAAGCTCGGACGCATCGTGGGAACCGTCGTCTCGACGCGGAAGGACCCCTCGCTCGATTCGCTCAAGCTGCTGATCGTCGAAAACCTCACGACTGATTTGGGTCGCGAGGGTGGTTACGTCGTGGCAGTGGACAGCGTCGGCGCGGGGTTGGGCGAAGTCATCCTCTACGCGACCGGAAGCTCGGCGCGCCTAACGGCGGCGACGAAGGATCGACCGGTCGACGCCGTGATCATGGGAATCGTTGACAGTTTTGACGTGGAAGGACGGAGTGTACGGCTTGCGTAATCGGTTCTTGGGAATAGCGGTGCTCACCCTGGTGGTGAGCGGCGCGGTCGCGTGCAGCGAAGATCTGAGCGGGAGCGCCGGGTGCCCGTCGCTCTGCCCGGAGCAGCGCGTGGATTCGCGCGACACGGTGCTCGATGCGTTCGTGACGGTCGACACGACGGTGCTGGGCTATCCGGCCATCGGCACGGAGTCGCGTCTCCTCGTCGCATCGCGCGGTGATACGCTCGACGCGCGAGCCGTCATGCGGTTCGACACGCTGGCGCAACATTTCACGCGCGGCGGTGCGGACAGCACGATCTACACGCTCGACAGCGCAGTCGTGAACATCCTGCTCGACACGACCGGTACGAAGGCGACCAAGCCGGTGACGATCGAGCTGTACGATGTCGACACGACGGCGGTCGACACCGCGGTGTCGACGGCGCTCGCGCTCTTCCGACCGGATCGGTTGATCGGCGCAAAGACGTACGCTGTAACCGACCTGAAAGACTCGCTGCACGTGCCGCTGGAAAACGACAAGGTGCTCCTGAAGCTTCGGGGCGACGCGCCACGACGGCTGCGCGTTGGATTCAAGCTCTCGAGCACTGCGTCGGCGCAGATTCGCATCATCTCGAGCGAGGGCGGTGGCGCCCCGACGCTCAGCTACGATCCGTCGCCTGACTCGGCGGTGCACTCGATCATCAACAGCGCGACGTCGCTGACGCCCACTGACAATCCGACGCTCAAGCGCGACCTGACCGATTATCAGATCGTTGCCAAGAGTCTCTCGACCAGCGCGGGGACCTTGCTTGGCGTTGGTGGCCTGCCCGCGCAGCGCACGTATTTGCGTTTCGACATTCCCCCACGCCTGATCGATTCGGCGACCGTCGTGCGCGCGACGCTCCTGTTGACGCAGGTGCCGGCAAACTCCGTCGACGCTGGCGATACCCTGACCATATATCCACAAGTCGTCCGTGCGGCGATCGGGATCACGGACGTGGCGCGGTCGAGCGGTATCCTGAACGGTCCGAACGTGGAAATCGATTCATTGAGACTCAAACCGTCCGACGGTGGGGTGCGCGCGATCGAGATCGTTGGTGCGCTGCGCGAGTGGAAGGCCGTCGGTACGACGACACTGCAGCGCGCGATCGTGCTGCGGTCGTCCACGGAGGGCGCGTCGGCGCCGGCGGCGCTCTTCTACTCGACTGACGCCGATCCATCGCAACGGCCGCGACTGCGGCTCACGTATATCGACCAAGTTCAGTTCGGAGTTCCATGATGCGGCGATCGCTCGTCGCTCTCAGCATCGGCTGCGCGATGGCCGTCGTCTCGTCGCGATCGAGCGCGCAGGGTACGCTCGGCGCGCAGGGGTTCGGCTATCCGCCCGGGCAGCTGAGTGCGTTCTCCCGGTCGCTTGGCGGTGCGACCGGTGAAACCGACGCGCTGTCGCCGATCAACCCCGCCGCGCTGGCGCTGATGCGGCGCGGTGGGCTGTACCTCCAGTCGGAGCAGGAGAATCGGTCGCTCGAATCGGGCGGTCAGACCGGTTCGACGCAGGTGTACCGATTTCCACTTTTCATTGCGGCGGTTCCCATAGGATCGCGGGGTGTCCTTGGCGCCTCGTACTCGACGCTGTTGGACCGGACGTGGGGGACCGAAATTCGCGGAAGCACGTCCTTCGAGGGGGATACGGTGTCGTTCACCCAGTCGTTCCGGTCGGAGGGCGCGTTGAACGACGTGCGCTTCGCCGGCTCGTGGGCGCTCCGCGACAACCTCATCATCGGGGCGGCGGTCCACCTCTTCCCGGGCGAGAATCGCCTAACGATGTCTCGCGAGTTCGACGACTCGCTCACGTTCGCGCCGCTCCGTGATACGTCGACGGTGAACTACTGGGGGTCGGGGTTTTCGGCCGGCGTGCTCTGGCGGCCGATGCGCACGGTCACCGTCGGCGCATCGGGACGCATTGGCGGCAAGCTGGATCTCAAAGAGGCGGACACGCTCAAGGCGAGGGCGAACGCGCCGTCGAGATTCGGCGCCGGGGTGCGCTGGGACGTGCCGGGACTGACTGCGGCATTCCGGGTCGACAGAACGCTCTGGTCCGACATGGAGGGCCTGGGCTCGGAGGGTGCGAAACCGGAGGACGCCTGGGATCTCGGGTTCGGCGTCGATGCGGTGGGGCCGCAGATCTTTGGCATGCGCCTGACGATTCGTGGCGGCGCGCGGCGGCGAACCCTTCCGTTCCTGGCCGACAGTCAGCAGGTGCACGAGACGGCATTCAGCCTGGGGTCGGGCGCGCCATTTGCTCGCGGACGAGCCCAGGTCGACGTCTTCGTCGAGCGGGCATCGCGCACGGCCAGTGACATCGATGCCACGGAGCGGTCATGGACGTTCGGTTTGGGGTTCACGATCCGACCGTAATAGGATGACGCAGCCGGTCCGCGCCGACGCGCCGTTGATTCTGATTGCCGACGACGTTCCGGCCAACGTCGAGTTGCTGATCGACCAGCTGCACACGCTCGGATACCGCACGGTCTCGGCGCAGGACGGTCCGTCGGCGCTGGCAGCGTGCTTCGAGCAGCGGCCGGAGCTCGTGATTCTCGACGTCTCGATGCCGGCCGGAGAGCTCGGCGTCGACGACCGATCCACCGGGTTCGAGGTCTGCCGCCGGATCAAGCGTGACGCACGGACCGCGCGCATCCCGGTCATCTTCGTCACTGCGTTGAACGACACGACCGACCGGGTAAAGGCGATCGAGGCCGGCGGCGATGATTTCCTCACGAAGCCGCACAATCGCATGGTGCTCGGCGCGCGCGTTCGGAGCCTGCTCAAGCTG
>Ga0207648_10006935_pt1 | contig 11219 bp, 3 predicted proteins | sample KBSMisM32_FD_184310 | JGI IMG/M metagenome (GOLD analysis project Ga0207648, IMG submission 184310) | Miscanthus rhizosphere microbial communities from Kellogg Biological Station, Michigan, USA - KBS Miscanthus M3-2 (SPAdes) (version 2) | ecosystem: Host-associated > Plants > Roots > Rhizosphere... | reverse complement strand
TTCGTCGCCGAGACGGCAGCCATGCGTGCCCCAGGCGCACCAGCGATCGCTTTGGAGTCGGTTGGTGGCGACGGTGGCCAACGTGTCATGCGGCTTGCCATCATCAACGATGACATGCCGTTCCTCGTTGACTCGGTTGCAGCGCTCATGGCGGCCCACGGCGTGGCGATCCAACGCCTCCTGCATCCAATCATCGCAGCCTATCGGGATCAGACGGGACGCCTTGAACGCGTGATGCCCGCTCGCGTGGCGGACTTGCGCCGAGAATCCATCATCTACATGGAGCTTGAGCGGGTCGACGCAAAGGAGCGGCGATCGCTGGCCGATGCGATCGAGAAGGTTTTGGCCGACGTCCGCATAGCCGTCGCCGACTATCCCCGCCTCCAGGAATCGATGCGCGAGAGCGCGGCGAGCCTTCCGGAGGGCGAGGGCTCGGCCCTTTTGACGTGGCTCCTCGATGGGCACATGACGCTCGTTGGTCATTGCCGCACCGACCGCAAGGGCCGGATTGAATGTGGAACGGGGCTTGCCCGCAGCATCGAACCAACCCTTCTCTCGCCCGAAATCTGCATGGCCGCGATTTCTTGGTTTGAAGCGGACAACCTCGCCCCCCTGCTGCTCAAGGCTGACCGACAATCGACCGTTCACCGCAGAGCACCCCTCGACCTCATCATACTCCCACGGCGATCAGAAGGCGTCATCGTCGGCCTCACGATCCATGCCGGGCTCTGGACATCGGACGCGCTCACTACGCGGCCAGATCGAGTGCCACTGCTGCGGCGGCGATTGTCCGCGATGGAGGAGAAGCTTGGCTTCGATCCCTACACGCACGCCGGCAAGGCATTGCGTCATGCGATCCATGAGCTGCCCCGGGATCTTCTTATCGGCTTTCCGCCGGCCGCGCTCCGCTCAGTAGCTCTTACCGCCATGTCGCTCACCGACCGACCACGGCCGAAACTGCTGCTGGTGGAGGAGGTGCTGGGTCGCCATCTATTCGGATTCGTCTGGCTGCCGCGCGAGGACATGACGACCGGACGGCGAGAGGCGATCGGCCGTATGCTCGCAGATGCCGCGGCGGGGCGCCTCGTCAACTGGGCGATCGACCTCGGCGACGGCGATCTCGCCCTGATCCGCTACACGATCTTGATGCCAACGGGCGGCCAGCTTCCAGATCCAGAAGCGCTTGACCAACGCCTCCGATTGATGGTTCGGGGTTGGACGCCGGCAGTAGAGGCTGCACTGGCCGAGCGCATCGGAGCCACGCGCGCGGCACGGCTGGCCCTCAATTACGCCTCGGCGTTCCCGACGACATTTCGCGCCCGTTCCACAGCAGCCGAAGCCGCAGAAGACATCCTCCGACTTGCGACATTGGCGGATGAAGATGATCGCGAAGTCCGCCTCTATGCGGTGCCCGGCGAGCTGGCAAATCGGCTCCGTCTGAAAATCTACCGGACGGGCGGATTGATGCCGCTCTCCGACGTGGTGCCGGTGCTCGAAAATTTCGGCTTCACTGTCCTCGAGGAAATGCCGTCAGCCCTCTCCAATGAGCGGGGGTATATCCACGAATTCCTGCTCGAGGCGCCGGTGGGCGCGGATGATGCCACGATCGAGCGGGCCGATGTCGCCGAAGCGGCCATCTCCGAAGTGCTGGAGGGCCGCGCCGAGAATGATGCCTTCAACAAGCTCATCATAGGGGCCGGCCTCACCCCGAGCGCGGTCGTGGTCTTCCGGTCCTGGTTCCGTTACCTCCGGCAGACGGGCATGAGCTACGGCCTCCTTACCACGGCCAACGCCCTTGGCGAGGCGCCGCAGGTGGCAAAGAGCCTGATCACGCTTTTCAATGCGCGTCACGATCCTGAGCAACGTTCCACATCGTGCGAAGCCGCCGCGCGATCCGCGATCGACGAGGGTCTGGTCGACGTATCGGCGATCGATGACGACAGGATATTGCGCCGCTTGCGCGGCCTGGTCGAAGCGATCCTCCGCACGAACGCATTTTCGCCTGCGGGTCGGGAGGCTCTCGCCTTCAAGCTCGACAGCGCCGCGATTCCGGAGCTGCCGGCGCCGCGTCCGTGGCGAGAGATCTGGGTCTATTCTCCGCGCGTCGAGGGTGTTCACCTGCGCGGCGGGCCGATCGCGCGAGGCGGTTTGCGCTGGTCAGATCGGCGTGATGATTTCCGCACCGAGATCCTTGGCCTGATGAAGGCGCAGGTCGTGAAAAATGCGGTGATCGTGCCGACGGGCGCAAAAGGCGGCTTCTTCCCGAAGCGGCTCCCCTCGCCCGGCAACCGAACTGCCTGGTTGGCCGAGGGCACCGAAAGCTACCGAATCTTCATTCGATCCTTGCTCTCCGTCACCGACAATATCGTCGAGGGCAAGATCGTTCATCCGGAAAGCGTTGCGGTTCTCGATGACGACGATCCCTATTTCGTCGTGGCCGCCGACAAGGGCACGGCGACCTTCTCTGACGTTGCCAATGCAATCGCGGTCGAGCGTGGCTTCTGGTTGGGGGACGCGTTCGCCAGCGGCGGATCCAACGGCTACGACCACAAGGCAATGGGTATCACGGCGCGCGGCGCCTGGGTGTCGGTGACCCGCCATTTCGCGGAGATGGGCGTTGACGTGCAGAGCGACCCGATAACGGTCGCCGGTTGCGGGGACATGTCCGGCGACGTGTTCGGAAACGGCATGCTGCTGTCGAAGTCGATCCGTTTGGTCGCGGCGTTCGACCACCGCCATATCTTCATTGACCCGACTCCTGATGCAGCAATCAGCTGGCAGGAACGCGCGCGACTGTTCGAGCTGCCGGCATCGAGTTGGGCAGATTACAACGCCGACCTGCTTTCGCCGGGAGGCGGCATATTCTCGCGGAGCCAGAAAGCGATTTCGGTCTCGTCCCAAGCGGCCACTGCGCTCGGCATCGTCGAGGGGATCTATGATCCCTCGGCGCTGATCCAGGCCATCCTCAAGGCGCCGGTCGACCTGCTCTGGTTCGGCGGCATCGGCACCTACATCAAGGCATCGACGGAAACCAACGCCGCGGCCGGCGATCCCGCGAACGACCCACAGCGGGTCGACGCCAGCCAGATCCGCTGCAAGGTGATTGGTGAAGGAGCGAACCTCTCTACCACCCAAGCCGGCCGGGTTGAGTTCGGACTGCTGGGCGGGCGCGTCAACACGGACTTCATCGATAATTCCGCGGGCGTCGATTGCTCGGATAATGAGGTGAATATCAAGATTGCCCTCAACGCTGAAGTCACGGCCGGCCGGCTGGATTCGGACGACCGCAACGCCGTTCTCGCCTCCATGACCGACGACGTCGCGAGGATTGTCCTCGACGACAACAGGCTTCAGACCCTCTCGCTCTCGGCCGCTGAACGAGGCGGCCCCGTTGCATTGGCGGCGCAAGTGAACGTGATCGGTGAACTTGAAGCGACCGGCCGCATCGATCGGGCGGTTGAAGGGCTGGCCGGGAACGACGTCTACGCGCGACGCGCGCAGGATGGTTACGGCCTGACACGACCGGAGCTCGCCGTGATCCTCAGCCATGCCAAGCTCACACTGCAGGCGGCGATCGAGACGTCTCCGATCACCGATGACCCGACATTGTCTCCCATCCTGTATAGTGCGTTCCCGGCTTTGATGCAGACGCGGTTTTCCAGCGCCATCGAGCATCACCGGCTGCGCAGTGAGATCATCGCCACCAAAGTGGCCAATGCCGTGATCAACCGGCTTGGTCTCGTCGCACCATTCGAAATCGCCGAGGAGGAGGGCGTCAGCCTTGCGCGTGTCGCCGGCGCCTATCTCGCCTGCGACACCATTTTTGGATTGACGGCGCTGTTCGGGGACATCGAGGCCGCGAGCATATCCGAAGCCGGCAGGCTTGATCTCCTTGAGGCTGCGGCAAATGCTATCCGACTCCACATCGGCGACCTGATCCGGGTTGCGCCGCCTACTGCCTTGCCTGGCGAGATGGCGGCGTTCGTATCGGCCATCGTCGAGCGTCTCTCGCGCAAGGCGGACGAAATCATCAAGGGAGAAGTCAAAAGCGCGGCGGGCATCCTCGCCGATCGGCTCGCGGCCAGCGGCGCCGATCCCGGCCTGATCAAGCGGGTGAGTCGACTTTTCGAGCTCGATGGCGCGATCGCGATTGCGGCGCTTGCCGTGCGTGCCAATTGGAGCGAGGTCGAGGTTGTCGCAGCCTATGTCCGGCTTGGCGAGGAGCTCGGTCTGGCTTGGGCCAAGGCGACCGCCCAACGCCTGGCGCCATCCGATCCCTGGGACCGCCTGCTTACCGCGGGCCTGTCGCGGGACTTCCAGCAGCTGCGGCTCGATTTCTTGAGCCGGGCCGGCCCCGGCGGACCGTCAAAGATGATCGATCAATGGTTCGATCAGCATCGGGTTCGGGTCGATCGCTTCGCCCGCCTCGTTCAAAAGGCCCGAACGGCGCCGACCGTCACGCCGTCGATGCTGGCGCAGATCGCGGCGCAGGGTCGCATTCTCCTCGCGCGTCGTGCCGAGGGCGCGATGGCAGAATGATCACGCCACGAAGTTGAAACCAACTCCGCGCAGACGCATTTCTTCGCCGACGGACAATTCGGTCAGCGTATCCGCCGAAGGGTCGATCGCGTCCGCTTGGCCCTCCCCTACCCGAACGGGTAGGGGTGCCCGTTGGCATCCCCATCAATCTCACCCCGATTTCCACCCATCGCCGCAATTGCGTCAGGCGGTCTGACAAACAACACTCGCCCCATCAGTAGAATAAGCGGGCGAGGCGGAAGTCTCATCCGATCAGGAATCATCGCGAGCCGATCTCGATGAAGAGCGCGATTGCCAATCGGCAGAGCGCGGCAAGAACAACCTTGGATGGGGGGTTTACAGATGAAGCACGTCTTGAAGCGGGGATGTTCCGCCTCAGCTCTTTTGCTCGGCTTGTCGGTATCGACGCTAGCAGTGGCTCAAGTTGCTCCGGCCTCGGACCAGACGCCGTCGGCAACCACAAATGCTCCGCTCGCCGGCGACCCGGGCGACATCGTCGTCACGGCCCGCCTACGCAACGAAAAGTTGCAGGATGTGCCGATGATGGTCGAGGCGTTCAATGCTCAACGCCTGAAGGACAACAATATCCGCGACGTCTCTGACTTCATCGCCCAGACGCCCAATATCTCGATCACTCAGTCACAAAATATCGGCACGCAGTTCGTGACCGTGCGCGGCATTTCCCAGGTTCGCAACGGTGAAAACCCGGTCGCGATCGTGGTCGACGGCGTGCAGCAGGTTTCGTCGGCCCAGTTCGCTCAGGATCTCTATGGCCTGCAGAGCATCGAGGTCGTTACCGGGCCGCAGGGCGCGCTGTACGGACGAAATGCGATCGGCGGCGCGATTATCATCAACACCATGCAGCCGACCGACCATCTGGCCGGCGATATCGACCTCAGCGGCGGTAACGGCAACGACTATCGCGCGCATGCGACCGTTTCCGGGCCGCTCACCGACAATGTCCGTGGCCTGATCGCCGGCGGATACCGTCACTTTGGCGGTTATTTCGACAACATCTTCCTGAACAAGAAGCAGGATCCGGCGACCGACGCCAATGTTCGCGCCGTTCTCGACGCCGATATCACTCCGGATCTCAATGCGAACTTCAAAGTTCAGTATGACAGGGCGACGGGCGGCGCGCTGAACTTCCACTGGCAGGCAGCCAATACGCTGCCCGGCAAACCGTGCTTTATCGATCCGGCGAATCCGTTCAACTTCGCGCGCTTCGACGCCAACGACGTGAACCGGAATTTCTGCTCGAACATGATTGGCCAGGCGAAGCGGGAGTTGTTCGACGCCTCATTCAAGCTGACCTACAAGGCGAGCTTCGGCACGATCCGCAACATCGTCGCCTACGATAGCGTCTGGAATTTCTATGGCGGCACGCAGGCGCCCTATCTGGCGAGCGTCAACGTGCCGGCGGGCAACAACGGCACGGCGACCCAGTTCGAGCGTGTGAAGGCGCTGTCGGATGAGTTCCGCATCACCTCAAATGAAGATTCGCCGATCCGCTGGATGGTGGGCACTTACTATCTCGATACCCGTCGCTTCGCGTCGATCACGTCCGGTGTCGGCGATCCGAACGGGTCACTTACCAGAGTCACCTACGTTCCGATCTACACCGGCCCGAATCCCACATCGACATTCCTGGGCGAACGGGATCACAACATCGCATCGGCCTTCTTCGGGAATGCCAGCTACAACATCGCCAAGGGCCTCGAGCTTGCTGCGGCGATCCGCTACGACGTCGACCAGCGCCAACAGTTCGTCGAGCCCTATCAGACGGGTGCCGTCCCAACGGGATGCACAGCCGCTGCACCGCAAAATTGCTATAAAAGGGCGACCTACAGCCTCCTGCAGCCGAAAGTCTCGCTGCGTTACAAGATCACCCCTGACATCAGCATCTTTGCGGATTGGGGCACCGGCTTCCGGTCAGGACAGTTCAATCCGAGCGGCACGTCGGCCGCAGCCGCGGCCGCCGGTATCCTCGGCGTGACCGATCAGCTCAAGCAGGAAGAGGCGCGAACGGTTGAAGCCGGCTTCAAGAGCGAGTTTTTGAATCACACCCTTCGCTTCAGCGGCACCTGGTATTCGACACAGGATAAAAATGGGCTGTTCTTTTTCTTCTTCGCCCCGACAAGCCAGCAGATCCTGGAAAATATCGACAAGGTCCACAACACGGGCTTCGAGCTTCAGCTGGATTACAAGCCGGTCAAGCAGCTCGAGTTCTTCGGCAATTTCGGCATGACCGATGCGAAGATCAAAGCCTTCCTCGCAGACCCGACAGCAGTGGGCAACAACGCGCCCTATGTCGCCAAGAACACTTGGACCGTCGGCGTCATCACCCATTTGCCCGTTACCGAACAGATCGGGCTTTTCGGGCGAGCCGACGTCGAAGGCCACGGCCGGCAGTATTGGGATCCGGAAAACTCGGTTTCGCGCAACCCCTACCAGCTTGTGAACCTCTCGTTCGGCCTTGAGGGGCCGGGGAGCCGCTGGTCTCTGACTGCCAACGTCAACAACCTTCTCGATAAGAAGTACAACGCCGAATATGTGGCGTCAGGATTCGTCCAGCCCGCGATCCCGCGTAATTGGAATGTGGAGCTGAAATACAAATTCTGAATCCGCTTGGAGCGGAGGCAACTTTTCGAAGACGCCTCCGCCCCTGGCGGTTCACGCGCAGGCAGGATTGGTCAGAAGCCCCATTGCATGTGCCCTGGTTATGGCCTGCGAACGCTTGTTCACCGTGAGCTTCGTGAAGATCCCCTTCATATGAAACTTGATCGTGTTGTCCGTCAGGCCCAGTTCGCGCGCAATCTGCTTGTTCGAGAGCCCCTGCGCCAGGTGCCCAAGGATCTCGTGCTCACGAGGGCTGAGGATCATCGATGGTGCGGCGGGGAAGGTCTGGTCGATGCGACGCAGTGTTTCCATGACGAAAGCATAGGCGAGTTGCGCACGATCGTCGTTGCGGAGCCGCGAGGCCAAATCCCTCAACGGCTCCCGGAGGTCGGGCTCCGACGCGAGCGCGCCGTAGCAGCGTGTTTGGATGGCCAGGTCGACCGCCTCCCGGAGCGCGGTGCGCGCTTCATCCTTTCGTGCTTCGCGGGCGCATAGCACGAGTGAGACGCGGAGCCGGATCGAATGCAGCACCGCGCCGATTGCGTCACTATGCGCGATTGCCTTTTCAAGAAAGCTGACCGCCTCGCCGTTATCACCGGGGCAGTTTCGCGCCACCATGGACGCCCCGTGGAAATAGCATAGCCAGCTTCGAATATGCTCCGCAGGTGGCTGTGCGCGCAGCCAGCTTGCAATCTGTTCGATCTGGAGAAGACGGTCGATGTCGGCGCCGATCTCATCTTGGTCTTGGATCGCAAAAACTGTCGCCGTGCGCTCCAGCCGGTCGAGATTACGGTCTCGCGCGACCTCCCCAAAGCGCCCGATGATCCATCGTCTGAAAGCGGCATCCGCGCGCGGACGGGCGTGCCAATAGCTGGCGTCGAGAACATGCAGATAGACGTCGGCCCAGCCGTCGAAATCCGCGATCTGGTCGATCGCCTGGATCAACTCAGAGCGCTCATCCTCCAACGCATCCCCCTGCCAGATCCGGATCGCGAAATTGAGGGCGAGCGCGAGATATTTGAGGCCGCTATCTATGCCGAAGTTACCCTCGGACATTTCGACGGCGCGCGCGATATTGGCGCGCGCGATGTCGAAGTCGCCTGTATGGATCGCAGCAATCGCGCTATGGAGATGGCAATAATAGAGTCCAATGACGGACCCGCTTTGTCGCATGAACCGCAGCGCGGCCCGTAGCTCGTCATTTGCCTTGGTGAACCGCCCCAGCACGATCTCGACCATTGCGCGATGGCATTTGTGCGACCCCTCCTCGAGCGGCTCGAAGGTCCTTGGAATGCATTCCGAAGACTTACGGTCGCCAATGTCATAAGCCCACTCCTCGCGATCTTCGTAGGAGTCGATGATCGCCTCAACGGACGCGAAATCGCCCTTCAGGCCCGCATCTTGGGTGGCAGTCGCCTTGGACCGGATTGCCTCGAGCATCAGTCGGGATTCACCGTGATGCCCTTCTTTGCAGCGCAGATAGGCCTGCGTCAGCACGAGCCTGGGCCGATCGTCGATGAAGGCAGGCGGAATGGGGCGGAGCAAGTGCTTCGCGACCCCGATACCCTCGGTCAGGACTATCTTCCAACCACCGGCCTCAACGATCAGGCGCTCGCACACATCGAACTGGCGGGCATCTGCAGCATAGCGGACGCTTTCGATGATCTCGCCGTGATCGACATGCCATGCGCTTGCGCGGAGAAGAGCTTCCTTCACTTTCGCGGGATCCTGCTCGCGCAGGCGCTCCTTCAGGAAACCGGCGAAAATTGAATGGAGCCGATACCATTGTCGGTCATAGTCGAGCGGTACGATGAGCGCTGCAAGCTTTTCGAGCTGACGGATCAACCGGCCCGATGCCTGCCATCCGCACACGACGTCGGCGAGGTCCGCGTTAAACCGCTCCAGAGCCGATACCATGAGAAGAAGTCGCCGCTCTTCTGCGCTGAGCTTAGCCAGCACTTCATCGGCGAGATAAGAGGCGAAGATTCGCTCGTTCTCGGCCGCTAAATAAGGCGAGTGCGGCATTCCTCCATTTTGAGCCCGTGCAAGCTGCACGGCGATCGGCCACCCCTCCGTCCGCTCGAACACGTCTTTTGCAAATCCCGGTTGAGCGGCCTCCCCGAGGATCGTCGCTGTCTCGCCGCGATCGAGCCGCAAATGCTCCGGGCCAATCTGGAATGCCGCGCCGGTGGCGATTTGCGCCGCAACATCGAGACGTGGAGGCGAGCGGCTGTTGATGACAATGAGCGCATCGTTCGCCGGATCGCGGGCTAGCGCCGAAATCATCTCGTTGATCTCGGGATTATCGACACAATGATAATCGTCCAGGATGATGACCGTTTTGGAGCCGTGATCTGCCAGGAGACGGACAATCTTTCCAAGCAGGACATCGACAGGCGAATACGCAAAGCTGTTTCGTGCGCCGACCTCCAAGTCGCCAATGTCGATGCCCGCATGCGACAAGGAGATCACAAGACTTGCCAGAAATTGGTTGGGATCGGCATCACTCTCGTCGAGTGTGATCCAGGCACAATCAGTCCCGCGCGCCTGGAGCGAGTGCCTCCATTGCGAAAGAAGAGTCGACTTCCCGAAGCCCGCGGGCGCCAGCACGAAAGCCAGCCTCCCATTCAGGCCGCCATCGAGGATGTTCAGCAACCGGTCGCGCTGGACGAGCTCGACATTGACACGGACCGGGTCATATTTGGCGCCGGCATGCCAGGTCGGATCGATCAGATCGCGGGCGGCTGCGTCTGTCATCGCCAGTCTATCGACCCTTTCTCCCCGGCTCCCGCGGCCTCGAGAAGATAGCGAGCGGCGGCCACATCGGCGAGGCCCGTTCCAACGGACTTGAAGACGGTTATCTCTGATGGGTCCGACCTGCCGCGGGATGTCCCGGCCGCGAGATCGGCAAGTTCGATGGCAGGCGACTGTATCAGGCCTTCCTGAAGCGGTCCGATCAGGTCACCGCTTTCCTTGAGGGCGACCTGAGTGTCGACGACGAGCCGCGCGCGACCGAACAAGGCGGGATCGACCTCCATCATCTTTGGCGAGAAGCTTCCGACGAGGTCGAGATGGCATCCGGGACGCACCCAGTCGGCTTGCACCAGCGGACGGTCGCTATTGGTCGCGCAGCTCACGATGTCCGCAACCACGACCGCCTCGGCCAAATCGGTGACGGCCCTGACCGGCGTCTCCAGATCGTTGAGGCGCCGGGCGAGCGCGCGCGCCTTTTCTGGGTCGCGCCCCCAGATCGAGATCACCTTGAGCTGGCGCACGGCAGCATGCGCGCGCACCAGGCTTTCGGAAAGCGGGCCAGTTCCCAGCATCACCATGTTGGCGGCGCTGGGCCGCGAGAGATAACGTGATGCGAGCGCCGAAACCGCAGATGTGCGCAGGCCGGTCAGAGCGGATGCATCCAGGATCGCTCGGATAGCGCCGGTATTTCCATCGAGGAGGATGTGGATGCCATTGATCGACGGAAGACCGTGGGCCGGATTGTTGGGAAGAACCGTGACGATCTTGATGCCGAGGTACGAGCGGTCTTGCCACGCCGGCATGATGAGTAGCGTTCCGCCGGCTTCTCCAGCCAAGCTCGCATGCATGCGCTCCGGCGTCGTGGCAGGCTCGGCAAACGCCGCCTGCAGCGCGTCGACCAGATCAAGCGTGTTCGAGGCCGCAATCATTGTGTCTTTGTCGAGGAAGATCATGCGTATCGCCTCAGCATACGAAAATGGAAACTCGCGATCAGGAGAGAGCCCGCTGCGCCTTGGCCCTGCTGACCCAGATCGACGTCATGCAGAGCGCGAACGACGTGACGAAGCCGTCGAGGGAAGAAACGCCCGTAAGCCCGATCCCAAGATGTTCGCTCGATATCGCAACAAGACTACCGGCACCCCAAATTCCGAGCCCAAGCCAACGCGTGTTCGGCGGCGCCGGCTGATCGCCGGGGCGAAACAAAGCCTCACAGGCAAGCGTCGCCGCGGCTGGTGGAAAGATCGCGCTCGTGAGGACCAGGAAGCCAACGAAGACGGACTGGACCCCGCCGATCGCAAGAATCATCC
>Ga0207648_10006933_pt1 | contig 11221 bp, 10 predicted proteins | sample KBSMisM32_FD_184310 | JGI IMG/M metagenome (GOLD analysis project Ga0207648, IMG submission 184310) | Miscanthus rhizosphere microbial communities from Kellogg Biological Station, Michigan, USA - KBS Miscanthus M3-2 (SPAdes) (version 2) | ecosystem: Host-associated > Plants > Roots >... | reverse complement strand
GTTCCTCGTCGGCGAGCGGCTGATCGTTCAGCCCGATCCGGGCGCCGCGCTGGCGGCGCTCAGGGGAGCGGCGAGGTGATCAAGGTCAAGATCTGCGGCGTCACCAGCGTCGACGACGCCCGCATGGCCGCCGAGATGGGCGCATCCGCGGTTGGCCTGGTGTTCTGGCCGCAGAGCCCGCGGGCGGTCGGGATCGAGCAGGCGAAGCGGATCGTCGCGGCGCTGCCGCCGTTCGTGAGCGCCGTCGGCGTGTTCGTGAACCAGCCCGAGGCCGCCGACATCGCGCGCGAGGTGGGACTGAGTGCCGTGCAGCTGCATGGGGATGAGCCGCCGGACACTTACAGGAGTTTGCCGGTTCGCGTCATCAAGGCGGTCGCCGTGACCGGCAACGGCTCGGGGGATCTCGTCGCGGCGATTCCCGCGAGCGCAACCGTGCTGCTCGACGCGCACGATCCGGTCAAGCGCGGCGGCACCGGCCGCGCGATCGACTGGACGGTCGCGGCGGCCGTCGCGCGCCGGCGGCCGATCATCCTGTCTGGCGGCCTCAACGCCGACAACGTGGTCAGCGCTGTCGAGGCCGTCCGCCCGTACGCGATCGACGTGTCGTCGGGTGTCGAGTCGGCGCCAGGACGTAAGGACCCGCAAAAGTTGCGGGCATTGTTCGACGCGCTGCAGACGAGGACTCAATGAAGGAAGAACTACAGATACCGCGCGGACCGATCTTCGGCAGGCGCGACCCCGACGCGCGCGGCTACTACGGCCAGTACGGCGGACGGTTCGTCCCGGAAACGCTGGTCGCGCCGATCGAAGAGCTGACCGCGGCCTACTTCAAGGCGCGCGAGGACGAGGGCTTCCGCCGCGAGCTCGAGCAGCTGCTGCGCGACTACGTCGGCCGCCCGACGGCGCTCTACGAGGCGAAGCGGCTGACCGCGTCGGCCGGCGGCGCGCGCATCGTGCTCAAGCGCGAAGACCTGGCGCACACCGGCGCCCACAAGATCAACAACGCGCTGGGCCAGGCGCTGCTCGCCGTCCGCATGGGCAAGCGGCGCATCGTCGCCGAGACCGGCGCCGGCCAGCACGGCGTGGCGACGGCGACCGTCTGCGCGCTGCTCGGCCTCGAATGCCACGTCTACATGGGCTCGGAAGACATGGCGCGGCAGTCGCTGAATGTCTTCCGCATGCGCCTGCTCGGCGCGGAAGTGATCGAGGTCAACGCCGGCTCGCGCACGCTGAAGGACGCGATCAACGAAGCCATGCGTGACTGGGTGAGCAACGTCACCCACACCTACTACCTGCTGGGATCCGTCCTCGGCCCGCATCCGTACCCGCTCATGGTCCGCGAGTTCCAGTCGGTGATCGGCCACGAGGCGCGCACGCAGTGCCTCGAGCAGTTCGGACGCCTCCCCGACGCGATCGTCGCCTGCGTCGGCGGCGGCAGCAACGCCATGGGCATCTTCGACGCCTTCATCGAGGACCGGCACACGCGCCTGATCGGCGTCGAGGCCGGCGGCCGCGGCATCTCGCCCGGCGAGCACGCCGCGCGCTTCGCCGGCGGCAGCGCCGGCGTGCTCCAGGGCACGCGCAGCTACGTGCTGCAGGACGAAGACGGCAACGTCGAGCTCACGCACTCGATCTCGGCCGGTCTCGACTACGCCTCGGTCGGGCCGGAGCACGCCTTCCTGCGCGAGAGCGGCCGCGCCGAGTACACGTGGGTTGACGATGGCGACGCGCTCGAGGCGTTCCAGCGGCTCGGACGTGCGGAAGGCATTCTGCCGGCGCTGGAGTCGTCGCACGCCATCGCGCACGTGTGCCGGCTGGCCCCGACGCTGCCGAAGCAGGCGATCGTGCTGGTCAACCTGTCGGGCCGCGGCGACAAGGACGTGCTGAGCGTGCAGAAGGCGCTGGAGGCCGGACGCTGATGTCGCGCATCGCGGACGCCTTCGCGCGGATCAAGGCCGCGGCCAACGGCCCGGGCCTGATCGGCTACGTCACCGCCGGCGATCCCGACCTCGCCCGCACGGCCGAGATCCTGGTCACGCTGGCGGCGAGCGGCGCGGACGTCCTCGAAGTGGGCGTCCCGTTCTCGGATCCGCTCGCGGACGGGCCGGTGATCCAGCGCGCGTCGGAACGGGCGCTGGCGAGCAAGACGACGCTGCGCGGGACCTTGAAGATGATCAAGGAGACCCGCTCGCGCATCGCGGCGCCGATCGTGCTGTTCACCTACGCCAACCCGATCCTGCGGATGGGGGAGGAGAGCTTCGTCCGCGCCGCGGTGGATGCCGGCGTGGACGGCGTCCTGATGCTCGACCTGCCGGTGGAGGAGGCGGTGCCGTTCCGGTCGCTTCTCGTCGACGCCGGCCTCGATCCGATCTTCCTCCTCAGCCCGACGACGACCGACGAGCGCATCCGCGCGTCGGCGGCGCTCGGGCGCGGCTTTCTCTACGTCATCTCGCGGCTCGGCGTGACCGGCGCGCGCGAACGCCTCGGCGCGGATGCCGAGCCGCTGGTGCGCCGGATCCGCAAGCATTCGGACCTCCCGCTGGCGCTCGGCTTCGGCATCTCGCGGCCGGAGCACGTCGCGGAGGTTGGCCGCTGGGCCGACGCGGCGGTGGTCGGCAGCGGCCTGGTCAACGTCATCGCGGAGCACGGCGCCGACCCGGACGTTGCGGCGCACGCCGGCGCCTACGTGCGCTGGCTGAAAGGACAGGCGTGAAGGCGGACCTCGACGATCTCCGGAAACGGATCGACCTGCTCGACGAGTCGCTGGTGCGGCTGCTCAACTCGCGCGCGGCGTGCGCGCTGGAGATCGGCCGTCTCAAACGGGAGATGGGCATCGCCATCTACCAGCCGGAGCGGGAGGCGGAAGTACTTCGCAACGTGCAGCGCGTCAACAACGGTCCTCTCGACCAGGACGCCATCAAACGGCTCTTCGAGCGCATCATCGACGAAGCCCGGCACCTGGAGCGGGTCGCGGAAGAACTACAATTGAAGAAGGAAGATAGCTAGCCATGGTTGTCGTCATGCAGGAGCGCGCCAGCGACGCGCAGATTCAATCGGTCATCGCCAAACTGATCGAGATGGGCTTCGACGTGCACCGGTCCACCGGGGCGCTGCGCACCGTGCTCGGCGCCGTCGGCGGATCGCGGCAGTTCGACACCGCGCTCCTCGAGGTGCTCGACGGCGTGCAGGAAGTCCATCGCATCACCGAGCCGTACAAGCTCGCCAGCCGCACCTTCAAGCCGGACAACACGGTGATCACCATCGGCGACGTCCGAATAGGCGGCGACGAGGTGATCGTCATGGCCGGGCCGTGCTCCGCGGAGAGCGAGGAGCAGGTCGAAACGGCGGCCGCGGCGGTGCGCCGGGCCGGCGCGAAAGTGCTGCGCGGCGGCGCCTTCAAGCCGCGCAGCAGCCCCTACAGCTTCCAGGGGCTCGGCGAGGAAGGGCTGCGGATGCTGCGATCGTCGGCCGATCGCCACAACCTGAAGCTGATCACCGAGGTCATGGACATCAGCCAGATCGACGTGATCGAGCGCTACGCCGACATCCTCCAGGTCGGCGCGCGCAACATGCAGAACTTCACGCTGCTGCGCGAGCTCGGCCACTCCAAGAAGCCGGTGATGCTGAAGCGCGGCATCTCGGCCACGATCGAGGAGTGGCTGCTCTCGGCCGAGTACATCCTTGCCGGCGGCAACACGAACGTCATGCTCTGCGAGCGCGGCATCCGCACCTTCGAGGGCTACACCCGCAACACGCTCGACATCTCGGCGGTCCCGGTCGTGCAGAAGCTGAGCCACCTGCCGGTCATCGTCGATCCCAGCCACGGCACCGGCAAGCGCGACAAGGTCGCGCCGATGGCGCGCGCCGCGGTCGCCGCCGGCGCGGACGGCCTGATCATCGAGGTCCACTGCGACCCGGATCACGCGCTCAGCGACGGCGCGCAGTCGATGTTCCCCTCGCAGTTCGATCGGCTCATGGCGGAGCTGCGCATCATCGCTCCCGCGATCGGCCGCAGCATCTGCCTCGAGCCGGTCACGCGGCGAGGGTGGGGCGTCTGAACGATCCCCGCTTCCGGCGCATCGCCATCGTCGGCTACGGGCTGGTCGGCGCGTCGATCGCGAAAGCGGCGACGCGCCGCTGGCCGTCCACGCAGATCACCGCCATCGGCGCCGGGGAAGGGCTGGGGAAGGCGAGGGGCGCCGATCTCGTCGTCCTCGCCGCGCCGGTGCTGGCCAGCATCGCGCGGCTCACCGAGCTTCCCGAGCATCTCAGCCGCGACACCATCGTCACCGACGTCTGCAGTACGAAGCGCCTCATCGCCGCCGCGGCCGCCGCGCTGCCGATGACCTTCATCGGCGGCCATCCCATGGCCGGCGGCGCGCGCGGCGGCGTGGCCAACGCGCGCGCGGACCTCTTCGACGGCCGGCCGTGGATCCTGACGCCGGGCAACCATCACACCACGGCGTCGGCGCGGCTCGAGGAGTTCGTGGCCGGCCTCGGCGGCGTGCCACACGTCATGACGCCGGAGCTGCACGACCGCTTCGTCGGCGCGGTGAGCCATCTGCCGCAACTCACCGCCAGCGCGCTGATGCACGTCGTCGGCAAGCTGGCCGGCGACGCGGGGCTCGAGATCGCCGGCGCCGGGCTGCACGACACGACGCGGCTGGCGGCCAGCCCTTCGGACATCTGGCGCGACATCGCCGCCACCAACCAGGACGTCATCCGCGACGCGCTCGACACGCTGATCCGCACGCTGACCGAGATGCGGGAGTCGCTCGAATCGGGCGACGCGATCGAAGAGGTCTTCGCCTCCGCGTGCCGCTGGCGCGAGACGCTCGACCGCTCGCGCTGACGGATCTCCTCATGGCGAAACAGGCGGTTCGGACCTATCTGCAGATGCTCGATCCCGGTGCGCTGTCGGGCGCGCCCGCGCCGTCGGCGGACTTCACCGTCGAGCGGCTGGAGGAGTGCCCGCCGTGGCTGTGGCGGCACCTCTACAGTGAAGTCGGCCGCGAATACCACTGGGTCGATCGTCTCGGATGGAGCGACGAGGAGATTCAGCGCTACCTTGCGGATCCCGCGCTGGAGCTCTGGGTGTTACGCGAGGTCGGCGAGCCGGCGGGGTATTTCGAGTTGCGCACCCACGCCGACGGCGCCGTCGAGATCGCCTATTTCGGGTTGCTGCCGTCGGCGATCGGCCGCGGGCTCGGGAAGTACCTGCTGACGCAGGCCGTGGAGCGCGCGTGGGCGCTCGGCGCCAACCGGGTCTGGCTGCACACCTCGTCGCTCGACCACGGCTCGGCGCTGCCGAACTATCTCGCGCGGGGCTTCAGCGTCTGGAAGCAGGAAACCTACGTCGTCTAGCGATCCTGCATTGACTCGGCTTCACGATCCTCGCGCCATTCGCTCTCGACAATCGCCCACAGCAGCTGGTCGTGGTAGCGGCCGTTCTTCAAGAACGAGTTCTGCAGCACGCCTTCCGGTGACGCGCCGAGCTTGCAGAGCGCGCCGTTGCCGCGCGCGTTGGCGGCCGCGGCGCGCGCCTCGAGGCGGCGGATGCCTATCGTCTCGATCGCGAAGTTGACGACGGCGGTGGCGCAGGGATGGAAGACGCCGGTGCCCCAGAACGCGCAGCCGAGCGCGAAGCCCCACTCGGCGTTGCCGAGATCGGGCTGGATGCCGCGGATCTGGATGATGCCGACGGCGCAGTCGTAGCCCTTCGGCACGATGCCGTAGCAGATGGACGTGCCGGCCGCCTGCTCGCGCAGCGACCACGCGACGAAGCGCTCGAAGCCGCCCAGCGTGAGCGGCGGCGGCGAGATGTGCCTGGTCACGTCGTCACTGGTCAGCATGGCCAGCAGCGGCGCGGCGTCGCTCGGCCGCAGCTGTCGCAGGGTGTGCTCGCCCGCCGTCAGCACGGGCAGCTGCTGCCGCCAGTGGATGCGTGCGTCGTCTACGGGTGCTCTTCGGGCGTCCATGTCATCCCAGATCGTTCACGCAGCCTATCGCAGACGCCCACCAGCCTCCGCGCGCAGCACTCGTCCGCGCCGGAGCTCCCGGCCAGGCTCATTTCGGGTATGCCCGGACATGAGCAATCCTCGCGCCCGGGCAGATCCCGTGAATATCACAGAAATCGTGCGGATCGTCGCGCCGATAGCAGACGACAGTCTGCCTGTGGGCAGACTTCTGGCGGTCAACGGCCCGCTTGTGTGATCGACAGGGCCCGGCGTCCGATCACGATTGAGGTCTGGCGCGGCGCAGCAGACGGGTTCGGGGCCACCGTGAAGTGGAGCTCCCCGTCGCCGCTGCCAACTCGCTCTGCCGGGAAGATGACGGTGATCCATGAGTCGTTGTTCTCGACGGTCCATGGACAGGTGAACACCGGGTCCGAGAGGATGAAATAGTGGAAGTCACCGCCGCCGGCGCCGACGCTGAGCGGGTCGGTGGCGCCGTTGCGGCCGTTGAAGACGATCGTGCAGTCGCCGGCCTGCGTGACCAGGACGTTCTGCCCGGCGGTCGGCGCCAGCCAGCGGATCGCGATCTTCCCCGTCCTGTAGGACTGGCCCACCGGATTCGTATCGGTCTGGAAGGCGATCGCGTCAGGCCCGACGCCCCCCGCACGATTGATGTGCAGCCAGGTTGCGTCGAGAATCGACGCGGACCAGCGGCAGCCGCGCGAGGTGTTGACGGAGACGTTTCCCGCGCGCGGGTCGGCCGAGACGGTCGAAAAGACGGGGGAGACCTGGAACAGGCAGTCTCCCTGTCCTGGCTGCGTGACGACAACAGATGTCGCGCCCGCGCTGATCGTCAGACGGCGCGCCGCCGCATCGTCATTCGCCGCGGCAGACACCTTGATCGTCGCCGGTCCCGTTCCTTGCGTGGCGCCTTCGATCGTGAGCCACGGCGCGTCCTGCTTCAGCGCCCACGCGCAGCCCGCGGCGGCCGAGACTCGAAGCTGGCCGTTGCCGCCGTCGCGCTCGTAGTCGTCCGGCTCCGCGCTCAGGCTCACGGTGCAGCCGGGCGGCGGCGGATCTCCGCCGGCCTGCGAGATCGCAATCGCCTGCGAGGCCACGGTCAGCGACGCGGTGCGCGACGCGGTGCCGTCGCTCGCCAGCACGGAGAACGCGACCGACCCGCTGCCGGTGTGCGTGTCGCCTCCGACACGCAGCCAGTCCACCTGGCTCGAGGCCGACCAGGTGCACGCGCTGCCGGTGGTCACGTTGGCGGTGCCGCTGCCGCCGCTCGACCCGAAGGCCGTGGTCGGCGCTGATACGGAGAACGCGCACGTCGGTGAGCCGGGTGTGGTTGGTTGAGGCTTCGAACAGCCGGACGCCGCGGACGCCAACGCCGCAAGGGCGATGATCGTGTGTGTGCGCATATGACTCCGCGTTCGACCGGTGACTCTATGTTGGCGGTCGGTGTTTTGCAACCGGTGCCGCATCCCATGAAACGTCTTGGTTTACCGGTCCTCGTGTGTCTGCTCATCGGTGCGTGCGTTTTCAGCAGAAAACAGATGAATCCGTCGCCGCAGGCGGCCGCGCCCTTCAAGGTGGCCACCGAGCAGGAATGGATCATTTCTGAGATCGCCGCGACAATTCTGAACGTGGCGGCCCTGGCCGCCGACGCGCCGGCCGCGCCCGCCGCTCCGGTCGTCAGCGACGCGCACGTCGCCACCCCGGCGGTGCTCGCGAGGTTCTCCATCGCGGATGGCCCGAGGCGATTCACGATCGACGTGACCGAACATGTCTGGGCGCCGGCGGCGTTCGCGCCGATGGCAGCCGAGCTGATCACGCGCGGCGATGATCCCGTAGACACCGACGGCAGCCTGCGAGCGGCCCTGACCCGTCCGACGCCCGAGACGATCCAGGCGCAGAACCTGCGGCTGTCGCACCTCCTGAAGCTGCATCCGCGATCCGCCGCGCTGCACGACCAGGCGGCGCTGCTCATCGGCGCGCTCGCGCTCCGCGAGAACGCGTCGGTCATGTCGGATCCGCGGCAGATGATGGCGCGCATGACGGCACACCTCGCGGTCGCCCGGGCGCTGCACGCCGGCAGCCGATCGATCGACGGGCAGCTTGCCGAGGCGCTGCTGGTCACGCTGGCCAACCGCGAGGCCGATGCGCTGGCACGGCTGACGCCGCTGGCGGCGGATGCGTCACCGGCGATGACGGCGTGGACGCGCGCGCTGCGCATGCGGGCGACCAACAACTGGCGGCTGGTGCCGGATGTCCACCAGGCGACGCTGCTCGAGCAGCGGGAGGTGTTGAGAGCGGCCCGCATCGCCGTCGGCGACACCCGAAGCGAGGCCATCCTCGAGTCGACCGGCGGACCCGTCGACCTCACTGACTGGGGCCGCATCATGTTCCACGATGCGCCGTCGGTCGGGACCGGGAATCGATTCGCCGAGTCGAGCGTTGAGGCGGAGGTCGGCGAAGCGCTGGCCGTGCGCAACACGTTTCCAGATCCCATCGACGGGAGCGATCGCGACGGGATGATCGCCGCGCTGAACGCCGAGCCGCTGCCGGGCCCGGCGGCGTTCGATGCGCAGCACCAGGTCTGGATCATCGACTGGGGCACGTGGGCCGCCGCGTCGCAGCGCCACCTGGCGGCAGCCATCGTCTGCAGCAGCCATCACCTGCGAAAGATGTTGCTGCTGCCGGAAGCCGCGGATGCCTTCGAGGCCAAGAGCCGCGAGTTGTTCGGCGGGTTGAGGCTCTATCCGGTTGTGGCGCGTGAGATGGCTGCCAACGGCAGCGATCCGCAGGCGTTCACCAGGGCGGCGCTATCGGCCGCGGAGCTGGCTCGGACCCGTCCTGACCTGATCACCGGCGGCGTCTGGTACACGCTGTTCCAGAAGCCGGCCTTCGCCGCCGTTCCGGCGGGCACGCCGGCATCGGCGCCGTGGTTCGCACCGGTGCTGCCGGCAGGAACGGCGTACGACTCGCGGCGCATCTATACGGTGGACCATCAGCGGAAGGCGACGATGGAAGAGATCGAGAGCCTGAGGGCTCTGGCCCCCTACGATCGCGAGGTCGTCTGGCGATGGGTTTCGCGCACGCTCGGCGAGCACGCATCGCCGGAAGCGCTGCAGCAGGCGTACGGTCCGCTGGCGGACTACGACCGCACGGTCGCCTGGTGGATCGCGCACGCCGCCGACAATCGTCCGGAGTTCTACGTGCCGTTCGTCCGGCGCATCGCCGAGACGCTGTCGGTCGACGATTACTACGACCTGGCGGAATACCTGGCCGATCATGGACGCGACGCGGAGGCGATCGCCGCCTTCGAGCACTACAGCGGCGTCGCGCGCGACCGCGTCAGCGTGTCGGTCCGGACCAAGTGGTTCGTCGTCTCGATGTTCCGCTCCGGCCAGCGCACGCTGGCCATGCAGATGGGGGAGGAAGCCGCCGAGGTCTATTCGTACGGCGGTCTCGTCGCGTATGCGTCGGTCCTCGACATGTCGGGCGAAACGGGCCGCGCTGAAACGCTCTACCGCCAGGCGGTCGAACGATACGGGTCCGAGCACTCGGGCGAGCTCGCCGCTTTCCTGATGCGCCACCAGTCGGAGAAACCGGGCTACGCGCGCGAGGCCGGCGAACTGTTGAAGCAGCTGTTCCCCAAGGGCCTCGAGCACGCTTCAATCTCTGCACTCACCGGAGCGCCGGACGGCGGCGTACGGATCAGCAAGGCCGGCCTGCGAGGCGAGCAGACGGGGCTCCGGGTGGGGGACGTGATCGTCGCGGTCGACGGCGTCCGCGTGCGTGATTTCGAGCAGTACGTGGTGATGAAGTACCAGAAGTGGACGCCGGACATGCGGTTCACGATCTGGCGCGGCGGCACGTATCTGGAAGTGCCGACGACGCTCAGGCACCAGTGGATCATCAACAAGCTGGAAGACTACCGGGGAGTCGTCAGCGCGCACTGACGGAACGCGTCCGCTCGGACCATAATCATTGAGTGCCCGGCCCGCTGTGGACGCCCTCGCCTGAGCGCATTGCCGCCGCCACGCTGACGCGGTTCATCGAGTTCGTCGGCGCGCGCGGCCAGGTGGCGGCGCGCGACTATGCCGCGCTCTACCAGTGGAGCATCGCGCGGCCGCTCGAGTTCTGGGACGCGATGTGGGACTTCGCCGGCGTCCGCGGGCAGAAGGGATCGCGGGTGGCGATCGACATGGATCGCATGCCCGGCGCGCGGTTCTTTCCCGATGCCACGCTGAACTTCGCCGAGAACGTCCTGGCTCGCCAGGGCACCGATCCGGCGATCGTGTATCGCCCGGAAGCCGGCACGTCGCGCACGCTGTCCTGGGATGAGCTGCGCGGGGACGTGGCCGCATGCGCCGCGGCGCTGCGCGCGCAGGGCATCCGCGCCGGCGATCGCGTCGCCGCCTACCTTCCGAATACTCCCGAAGCCATCGTCGGCGTGCTCGGCGCGGCGTCGGTCGGGGCAGTCTGGTCCTCCTGTTCGCCCGACTTCGGCGTGCCGGGAGTGCTCGATCGCTTCGGCCAGATCCAGCCGCGCATCCTCCTCGCCGCCGACCGCTACGTCTATGGCGGCAAGACCTTCGACCAGCGGGCGAAGATCGCCGAAGTGGTGTCGCACCTGCCGACGATCGAGCGCGCCGTCTGCGGCGAGCAGGAGTGGGAGGCGTTCCTGGCGCCGCACCGCGGCGCCGCGCTGGCCTGCGAGCCGCTGCCGTTCAATCACCCGCTCTACATCCTCTATTCATCGGGCACGACCGGCGTCCCCAAGTGCATCGTCCACGGCGCGGGCGGCACGCTGATCCAGCACCTCAAGGAACATCAACTCCACTGCGACATCAAGCCCGGCGATCGCGTCTTCTACTTCACGACGCTCGGCTGGATGATGTGGAACTGGCTGGTGACGGCGCTCGCCAGCGGAGCGACGATCCTGCTCTACGACGGATCGCCGTTCCATCCCGACGGCCACGCGCTCTTCACGTTCGCCGACGAGACGGGGATGACCTTGTTCGGCACGTCGGCGAAGTACATCGACGCCGTGGCGAAGGCGGGGCTGCGCCCGCGCGAGACCCACTCGCTGGCGACGGTCAGGACCATGACCTCCACCGGGTCGCCGCTGGCGCCCGAGAGCTTCGACTTCGTCTACGAGCACGTGAAGCGCGACCTGCACCTGGCCTCGATCTCCGGCGGCACCGACATTGTGAGCTGTTTCGTCGGCGGCAACCCGATCGGGCCGGTGTGGCGGG
>Ga0207648_10006932_pt1 | contig 11221 bp, 8 predicted proteins | sample KBSMisM32_FD_184310 | JGI IMG/M metagenome (GOLD analysis project Ga0207648, IMG submission 184310) | Miscanthus rhizosphere microbial communities from Kellogg Biological Station, Michigan, USA - KBS Miscanthus M3-2 (SPAdes) (version 2) | ecosystem: Host-associated > Plants > Roots > Rhizosphere... | reverse complement strand
CGTCGAGGATGACTTTGGCATTTTCCCGACGGCGTTTGGCGCCCCGGTGACGATGACCAATTCGCTGGTGCGCGCGAGCGGCGTGCCGACCCTGCCGACCACGCCGGCTTGCCCGCGGCTTGGCCCGCTTCGCGACAACGGCGGATTCACCCAGACCCACGCGTTGCTCAGCGGCAGCCCGGCCATCGACCATGGCGACAATGTGCTGATCAATCCGAACACGTTGGCGCCGTACGGATACGACCAGCGCGGCAGCAAACTGGCCAACGGCCTGTTCGACTACGTGCGCGTCTCCGGGCCCTCTGCCGACGTCGGTGCCTACGAGGTGCAGAAGGACGACATCGTTTTCGACGCGGGGTTCGACGGCTGTCCGGCGCTGCCGTAAGTGCGCGTGGAAGCTTCTCCCCATATCACCCCCTAGTACGCGGCCAGCTACTGACCGCAGCATGACGTTACTCGCCAACAGCGGTAGGAGTTGCCTGTTGGGAAATTGTCCTCGACACCATCTTTTGGTTGCAGGAGACTCGACGGATGAACCTGGCTCTTTCTCCGATTCATCCGACGGCCGTGCATGGGCACGCAGGGCTCTGCAGCAAGATGCCTGGCGGCGAGGGCATCGCCGTGTTCCTGCTGCTCTGCTATGTCGCCGCGGCGCTGGTGATCTTCGCTATTGCACTCGGCAGCGCCGCGTTGCGCGCACGCAAAGCCGGCGCCAACGCGCGCAGGATCTGGGCCGTGCACACCTGCCTCGCGCTGCTTGTTACAGTCGGACCCGTCGCCTACGCCTACACGTCTGGCGAACTCGCGCGCCGGGCCGCGCTGCGACAGTACGAGCAGGACAACGCGTGGGAGAATCGCATCGTATTCGAGAGCGACAAGGTCACGGCCATGCTGAATCATGCCGTAGCCGACATGCCACCCAGGGGCATGCCGGACTGGAAACTCGAGGGCAAGGCCCTGGCCGCACTGTCGGACCCGCACGCCTCGTGGACGGCACGCGACCTCGACGCATTCTCCGGACTTCACGACAGTATTGAACGAGCCGGTCGGGTCACGCGCGAGCGCGGCGACAACGTGCTCGGCGTCATCGCAACGTGGCATCGAGATCGCGCGGATCTCGATGCAGCGGTCGCGCGCTGCGACCGGACGTCCAATCTCGATCCGGCCTTCTGCAGGGCAACGCTGCGGATCGTCGTGCAGGCGTGGTGCGTCAACTTCGCGTCGCGCTGCGATGAGCTTGCAAAGCAAGCGTCGTTCCGTGACGCGGCCGTGGCGATACGGGTTCCCCTGCGCGGCGCCGGCCCCTGACGCGAAAAACGCCTGGCAGGTCCGAGAAGTCGGGGGCCAACCTGCCCTTTTTCCCCGCCCCTTTTCCCCCGGCATCCACCGATTGCAGTTCCTGGCGGGAACCAACGCTATTTGGCGTCTCCTCATTCTGAAGCGGTGGACGGCCGGCACGATGCAGCCTCGGCCATGTCCGGATCGCCATTCTTTTTCGTTTACTTCAGCAGTGCCGCACGCGCGGCCGTTCACGGGGAGACACGTCATGCCGTACTTCGTCTATGGATCCGACGCCGCCAGCGGCGAAACCGCCAGGCGCATTTTCAGCACGGCGGCGAACCGCGAGGAAGCGCGCAGCGACGCCGAAGCCAGAGGCATGCGCGTGTCCGCAGTCGTCGCGTGCCGCAACGAGCAGGCGCCGGCGCCGCTGCCGGTCGCGGCGGTGCGAAAGCCGGCGACCAGCGGACCGACCGCCTTGCAGGCCGCGCAAGCCGCGCAGTTCTCAAACACGCTGGCGCAGCTCACGCCGAGCACGTATGTGACGTGGGTGATCATCGCTGCGAACGTTGCCGTGTTCGCGCTGATGACACTCATCGGCGGCGCCAGTGCCGTCAATCCGAAGGTTGCCGACCTGCTGCGCTGGGGTGCCGAGTACGGCCCGCAGACGCTCGGCGGCCAACCCTGGCGCTTGTTCACGGCGCTGTTCGTACACATCGGCTTTATGCACCTGTTGTACAACATGGTTGCACTCGCCTACGTCGCGCCCACGGTTGAGCGGCTGGTCGGTAACGCCGGTTTCGCACTGCTGTACCTCGCCGCCGGCCTCGGCGGCAGCCTTCTGGCGTTGTTCTGGAATCCGATGATCGTGCACGCCGGCGCGTCCGGCTCGGTCTTCGGCGTCTACGGCGCGCTCGGTGCCATTGCGCTGACGCAACGCGATTCGATTCCGCCCGAGGTACTGGCGCGCATGAAGCGGCTAGTTCTGATGTTCGTCGTTTATAACGCTGTGTACAGCCTGCGTCCGGAGGTCAGTCTTTCCGCGCACGCCGGTGGCCTGATCTCGGGAATCGCCTTCGGGCTGCTCCTCGCGCAGCCGCTGTCCGTCGAGGCGCACGACGCGCGGCCGCGGCGCAACCTGCTCGCCGCCGGCGGCGCGCTCGCCCTGCTGCTCGTCGGGCTTTTCGGCGCGCACCTGCGCTTCGTCAACATCGATCGCCTGGAGCAGGCGTTCGACGGCTACGACGCAGTGCTGCTCAGGATCTCGCCGGTGCTGGAAGCTGCAAAAAAAGGTACCGACAAGATCAGTGACGAAGCGCTCGCCGATGCGATCGACCACGAGCTGCTGCCCGGCTGGCAGCGTGCGCGCGAGCAGCTCGCCGCGGTGACGCCGGTTCCATCCGCGCTGCAGGATGATGTCTCCCGGATTTCAGAGTACATGCGCCGCCGCGAGGAAAGCTGGCGCGACCTCGTGGACGCGCTGCGCTCCGGCGACCGCGAGCGCACCAAGGAAGCCCAGGAGCGGGTCCACGATGTGAACCTGCTCGGCGCGAAGATCGCGCGCACGGCGCGTGTGCACTTGCCGTCGAGCTGAACAGAAACAGGAACAGAAACAGGAACAGAAACAGGAGAAACAGGGGTCAGAGTACTGTTTCCCTGTTTCTCCCTGAGTTGGTTTAGCGAAAATGTACTCTGACTCTTGTTCCTCAGTGCGCCGCGAAGTTCCAGATCGTGGCGACAAAGTCGAGATCCTCGGAAACCCAGTGGCCGACGAAGCAGGCGCCATCGGCGCTGAGCGTCAGCGTCATCGGCACGTTATAAAGCGTGTCGCTGCCGCTCAATGTCGTCTTGTCCCCCGAAAGCGTGAATGCATACTTGGCCGGAGCGAGACAGGCATTCGAGACCGACACGCCGTTCATCGAGAAACTGCCGTCGGCCGCGTCGACCAGGCTGCCATCGGTGTGCTCGATACCGACGCATGCCGGTATCGAACCGTCTACCTCCTCCCAGTAGATGTCGAGCGTGTTGGCCACGGCCGTGCAATGCGTCGGAACGTAGTCCTGGCGAGGCAGGACCGTCAGCACGGCATCGTTGCTCGGTACCGAGTCCAGCGCGTTGCTGAAGACGGCGCGGAAATGCCAGCCATCGACGGTCGCGTCTGACGGAAATTCAAGGGTATTCGAAGTCTCACCGATAACGTCGTCGAAGCTGGTGCCGTCCGGGCTGGCCTGCCATTGCAAGGTCGGCAGCGGATCGCCGCTCGCGGCAGCTTTGAACGAAACGAGCCATTCTTCCGGAAGCGCGGCATCGCCCGGCTGCACGGTCACGATCGGAGCGGCCGGTGTGATCACGAGCGATTCGAGCCCGCCGCGGAAGATGCCGTCGCAATTGCCCGGAGCACTGCGAAGGCAGGCATCGGTCGCGTGCGACAGGATAAATGTCATGTCGCTGTCGGTACGTGAGCTGCCCGCTCCGGTCGCGGTCGAGCACTCAGCACTGAAGCCGAAGCTGTTCGTGGCGTAGATGAGGGGGAACCCGTTCGACGCGTAAGCATAGTCCGGGCCGCCCGAATCTCCAGAGCAAAGTTGCGAATAGGGCTGGGGGGCGAAGTACCAGATCGTCGTGCTGTCGATGCTGCTTACCTTGAGCAGACCACGTCGCTTGAGCGAGTTACCGCCCACTTCCGTCAGGCCGTAGCCGAGCAGATGCAGGTAACTGTTGACGCTGGGCGGCGCCTGGTCGTTGACCATGAAAGGGGTAACGCCCGAAACCGGAGACGCCAGCTGCACCAGGCCTTGATCGTGAGCAATTTCGTCGTAGGCCGAATTCGCCCAAATGCTGGCGACGGGCAGGCCGCCGCTGGCCGTGCAACAGGCGTAGTCCGGCCCGATCACGAAAACGTAATCCTGGGGATTCGACGAGTCCTGCACGCAATGCGCGGCGGTCAACACCCAGGTCGGCGATATCAGCGTGCCGGTACATTCGCTCCAACCGCCGCCGGACAAGCGCACGATCACCGCGCCGACTGCGGGCCATTCGCCGCTGACGGTTCCGTTCGCGACCTCGGTCGCCGCATGCGATGGTCGTACCGAAGCCGCGACGGCGCAGAGACAGACCAGAATCCACTGGCGTATTCGATTCAAGACGCTTTTCCCCCCAAGCAGTGCCGCCCGTTTTGACTATACCTCGGCTGGGTCGGATTTCCCATGCCAGGGCACGGGTTCGGAATGTCCATGGCGTCGCCCGCAATCGCTTTTCTGGAACTGTGCGTTGGCCCGTAGTACGATCGACGCGCAACCCCGGGGCGGGTTGAGCAGCACTGTGTTCAAACTGCCGGGCAGCAGTTTTTTGCCTGGTACGCGTCGTGCGGATTTTTCTGGGGGATATATGCAATTGCGAAACATGCTGCTTGCCGCAGCGCTGCTGGTTACTCAATCGGCCATCGGCGCGAATGCGACCACCTGCTCGACCGTCCGGATCAACGGCGATCATCCGCTTCTCCCCGACTGCGCCGGGGGAGCCTGCGCTTTTTACGTCGTGAACGGATATCCACCGGTGTCCGATTTGGGTTTCGGCGGACCCGAGCCCGATGCGATCGATTTCGAGTTCTACAAGTTTGACGGTGAACCGGAACTCGGTACGTTCGATCTTGCCAGCGCCATCAACGCCAACTATGCACTCTGCGAGCAGTGCGTCATGATCCTCCAGGACGTTGTCGACGGCGTTCCGACGAAGAGATTCTTTCAGACCCGCGGCACGCTCAAGGTCGACGGACCTGCGCCGCCAGGGATCGCTCCGGACCTCTCCCTGATCTGGAGCAACCTCAATCTCGTGGAAGTCACGATCGACCAGTTCACTTTCGAGTCGACCCCGGTGCCAGGCGGCGCCTGCTACGACGTGTTGCCCGAAGTCGTCCACGCGAACGGCTTTGAAGGGCCTGAGTATGTTCCGGCGCACTGCGCCGCCGTAGCCAACACACTCGACATCTATTGGGAGGAGGTGGATTCCTACATACCGGCATGCGTCGGAATAGAGCACACCGATGGAAGTCTGGTCGATGCGGCCGACGGAAGTTTCTCGATGAATGGCGTGTCGGTTACGGATGCCTGCCTGCTTCCATCAAAGTATGCATTTACGTTGTCGGCGGACGGGAAGACGTTGAGCGGCAGCGACACCCTTTTCAACGTTCCGATGACGCTGACGCGCAGCGACGATGGCGCCTGCTTCGTCGGTCACTGGATTTCCGACGACGTCAACTTCGTGGCCACAATCTGGAACTTCGCCCAGTAGCGTGGAAAAAGCGGTCGTAGCCAATTTGAATCGTCTTGATTGGCTACGTCCCCTTTTTCACATTCCCCGCCTATCCGTGCCACTGCTCCGTCCGCGGCGTAACGCTGCAGGCTTCGACCGGCTGCGGATCATCGCGATCCGATCGCGCCTCAAAGCATTCATTCAACGTCGAGCAATAGCACACGCTCATTACCATGCTGCCAAAGCGCGCCCGGTCGAGCTTGCTCCAGCCGTCGGCGATGTCGTCGGAAAACGGTAATTGCAGGTACGTTATCGTATCTCCCGGGCGCAGCACGCGGCCGACTACCGGACTCGTCATCAACGAAACCTTGGGAAGGCCGCAGCAACGCTCCATCAGCGCGAGGCCGGAAGTGACCTTCTGATGGTCGTATTCGAGCGAGAACTTCTTGATGCGCGCCGGTCCACTGCCCGCGTTCACCAGAGAGAGCGCGATGATTCGCTTCTGGCCATCGTCGCTCGTGTTGCCGCTGACGAAGGAAACATAGGGCCACACGCTGGCGGCCAGCAAGCGTTCCTGCGTGCGATTACCAAGCACTGAAATCGCCACGGATGTGAGCGACACCAGCACGGCGAAGATTTCGGCACCACTGAATCGTCGGGTTCTCATGAGCGCTTCGATGCGAATCGTTGAGCAAAGGTTGAAATGCCCGACAAAGGGCCGGCGCCCGGAAATGGAGAAATGAGGTCAGTGCATTTTTCGACGCTGCGAAAATGAACCTGACCCTTTTTTGCTTCCCACCCAATCCTCCCCTTGAAGGGGAGGGCCTTCTATGGAGCCCCTCTCCCATCGGGAGAGGGTTTGGGGTGAGGGTCGGGGTTCGTCAGACGCTGATTAGACGGAGGAAGTGCCACTCGAATAAACGTCGACAAATGTCTGGCGCTCACTCGACACCATCCCCACCCAACCCTCCCCTTGAAGGGGAGGGTTTTCTCTTGGTGACGATCAACCGTCAGTTCTGGCCGGATCCGTTTTGATTCGGACCGTTTTGAATCTGACTGCTATGACCTTGGCTGCTCTGGCCTTGACTGTTCTGACCTTGATCGGAGCCTTGCTCGTCGACTTCCTCCTCATCGTCGCCGGCACCCTTCGGATCGGTCAGCCCGGTGAAGTCGTTGATCGCCTTCGCGTCGTAGGGACCGTTGAGCAGGTTGTCGCCGTTGCCGGGCATGTTGAGCTGGCCCTGCGTGAAGACGATCTGCTTGTCGGGCGTGACTTCGATGACTCGATGGTTCAACTGGTCGGCAATCAGCGTGTCGCCGTTCGCCAATCGCACCGCGCGCGTCGGCAATGGCGAAGGGTTGCTGCCGGTTTCGGTGTTGGTCGCGTATTCCCAGACTACGGCATCGGTCGGATCGACCTCGACCGCGCGCGAGTTGTTGGCGTCGGCGATCAACGTGTTGCCATTCGGCAGGCGGCTGGCGAATGCCGCGCCGCTGACCGTGCCGCCGGCGGTGAACGTTGCGACGATGGCGCCATCGGTCGTGACTTCGATGACGCGATTGTTGCCTTCGTCAGCGATCAGCACGTTGCCGTTGTCGAGAAACTCGGCGCTGTTCGGATCGCTGAGCTGGTTGTCGGCGTTGCCGGCCACGCCGGTCGTGCCGTACTGCCAGACGATCTGCTTGTCACGATTGACGACAATGACGCGCTGATTGCCCTGGTCGGTGATCATGACCTGCAGGCCGTCGTTGCCGAGGAATCCCGGCACGATGACCGAGTGCACCGGAATGTCGAGCTGGTTGGCGTCGGCGCCCGCGACGCCCACCTCGCCGTATTGCCAGATGATGTGGCCGGGGCGGTTAACGATGAACACGCGGTTGTCGGGGCAGCCATTGGTCGTGTCGGAGCAGCCCGCGGGCGCGTCGGCTGGAAGACCGGTGCCGGTAATCAGTGTGAGCTGGCCGAAACGTTCGGCATCGTTCGGGCCGACGACGCTGTTTGCGGAGGCGGCATCGGAGCCGTCGCCGAACTGCCAGACGATCGCGTGAGTGGCGCGGTCGACTTCGATCACGCGGTTGTTGTATTGATCGGAAATCAGGATGTGATCGCCCTTCTGCGCTTGAGGACTGGCGTTGGGGTTGGACGTCCCGATGCCGTTGTTCGCGGCCAGCAGCGGCGACGACATTGCCGAGGCGGCGATGATTGCCGCAGCCATCAGGGTACGCGAATGACGCAGGATTTGCGGGCGAATGATCGTTGACATTGTTACGCTCCTATAAGAAAAAAAATCGACGCCACGCAACGGAGCGCAGACCGTAGAGCCCGTGGTGGTAACTGCGGGTTAAGGTTTCTTGTCCTGCGCGTAAATCAAGTCGCGCGTAAGCTCGGGTTCATGCACCTGACCGGGCTGAGCTTGTGCTATGCGGCGCATCACGTGGTGGGCAGCGCGTCGCGATGTGGCATTCACCCCGCGCACTTCTGAGCCCTCTCGCAACCGGAGAGGGCCGAGGTGAGGGGTCGGGCTGGTGCGTCCATACGCGCCTCTTGCCTCTTGATCCAGGCATGTCGGGCAGGACCGGGACGATGTTCGGTCAGAGCGCCAAGCGACGTTCTTGATCACATAGCGACTGCAAGCGTGATTTTCGGCCGCTGACAGGGGCTTCCGGGCGGCAGATGTGCAGCAGCAGGCCGTCCGGCAGCTCGTTTCCGAGCATTCCAGTCCAGTCTCATCTTGGTGAGCGTGATGAATCCGTCAGTCGAATCACCGATCCTCGCGTGCGGGTACCGCGATGGCGTCCGTCGGGAGAGTCTTGGTTTCCTGCGTCGCGGACCCGACGTGCCGATCGGCAAGTGGCAGAGCAGGATGACCAAGCTCTCGAAGGCGCTTGGCCGTTGCTCCGGTCTGCAGAGTCTGCCGCTCCATGCCGGCGTGATGGCAGTATTTCTATTTCCTTCCGACGTAATTGGCGCTACGACCTGGACGGTTGCGAATTGCAGCCAGGCCACCAACGATCCCAGCAACAGCACGATCAACCACACAGGCGTATTGCGGTACGTCGTCGCCCACGCGGCCGACGGCGATACAATCGACCTGAGTCAGCTCGCCTGCAGCACGATCACTCTCGTCGACGGCGAAGTGACGGTCCCGGTGGCTCACCTGACACTACAGGGCCCCAGTCCGGACAAGGTGACGATATCGGCCTCCAATACGTCGCGTGTCATCGATGCCCCCGCGCAAAGCAGCTCACTTGTCCTTCAAAGCATCGCGCTCAGCGACGGGTTCGTCGACGATGCGTCGGCGCACGGTGCGCGCGGCGGCTGCCTCTATGTCAACGGCGACGTCTCGCTGCTCAACGCCAGCGTATCGCAATGCGTCGTGTCGACGAACAGCAGAGGCTACGGCGGTGGCGTCTTCGCGCGCGGCAGCGTGACTCTCTCGCTGGCCTCGGTGACCGACAGCAGCGTCAAATATGCCGGCGCCCTGGGCGATGCCGCCATCGGCGGTGGGATCAACGCCGGCGCTGTGACCGGGAAATATTGCACCGTAAGCAACAATTCCGCCGATGGCATCGGCGGGGGAATCTCGGCCTATGACGTCACTCTCAACCGCTGCACCGTCGACAACAACCAGGCAAACACTGCCGGCGGAGGCATCGCATCGAAGACCACGATTTCGAACAGCACGATATCCTCCAATCAGGCCAACCATGGCGCGGGCGGATGGTTCGCGTCCTACACGCCGCTGTTCACCCCGTCGTTCACGTTGAACAACAGCACGATCGCCTTCAACAGCGTTTCGCAAACCGGAGCGGGCGGAATCTACTCGGCGATAGAGCAACATGTGATCAACAATTCGATCATCGCGAACAATACCGGCCAGGCCGGCATCGCCGATCTTCACGTGCCGGCCAGCGCCACAATCGATGGATCGAGCAATCTGATACTCAGTACCGACTCGACCGTCTCCGGACTGATCACCGTCGCTGCCGACCCCCGCCTCGGACCGCTGGCCTACCACGGCGGCGTGACACGCACGCATTTCCTGCTACCGGACAGTCCGGCAATCGATGCCGGCAACGATGCGCTCGGTACGTCGAAGGACCAGCGCGGCACCGGCTTTCCGAGACAGGCAGGAGCTGGCGTCGATATCGGCGCAGTCGAATCCGACACGATTTTTGTCAGCGGGTTCGAATGGCCGTCGCCGTGACGGAAGTGGGGTCAGAGTGCTCTTTCAAGAAAAGTGTACTCTGACCCCTGCGCGTTATCGCGAGCGATGGACAAGCGCCAGGCGTTGTACTAGTTTCTCTGTGCTTCCAAGACTTCGGGAGGATCACCATGTCTTATGCAAAGACGTGGCCACCTGGATTGGGCAACAGCGATGTCGCACGACACGTGCGTTCTCGCTTCGCCGACAGTGGTTTCGAGTGCGCACGCGGTCGCAGCCGGTGCATGGCGACCGCAGCAATTGCAGGAGGCGCCTCGGACCGTTGTGTCTCCTGGCAATCGCGATGTGCGGCCCGGGTCGGGCAACTGGGCGTGATGCTGGTGTTCGCGTCGGTCTGCTGCAGTCGGAATGCGGCTGCCGTCACCGTGGATTTCGATGCGCTGGCAAGTGGTGACACCCTGGCTGACCAGTACCTCGCCGATGGAGCGCAATTCTTCGGCCTCTTTTTTGTCGCCAACGCTACCTTCGGCGGCGCGCTGACTGTTCCGTCACCTCCGAATTGGGTGGCCGTATCAGACGGAACCCAGACGTTGCGATTTGTCGATCCGACCAACGCGGGACGCCTGGCGTCAACCGACTCGGTGGCCGTGGACACGCCCGCGTTGAGCAACGGCTGCTTCGACGCGATACAAATGAAAGCATACGACGTACAGCACAACTTGATCGACACGGCAACGACACCCGCGTTCACTTCGTCAGGTTCCAAGACGACGACTACCGTGAGCGGCGCAGGTATCCACTACGTCAGGATGACACGCATCGTCAGCGGCTGCAGTGCGCCGTTCGACAATCTCGTATTCGCCGACGTTGTCTTGTCCGACACGATCTTCTTCGACGATTTCGACGACTTCCAATAGGCGAAGAAACAAGAATTGAGAACGACACCCCCAGTTTTTCGGACACCCCCTTATTTCGCCTTTTTTCAATTCTCCATTCCCGCCTATCCGTGCCACTGCTCGGTCCGCCGCGTAGCGCTGCAGGCTTCGACCGGCTGCGGATCATCGCGATCCGATCGCGCCTCAACGCATTCATTCAACGTCGAGCAATAGCACACGCTGCCGGCGCCTGACCTTCCTGGCTTCGCCAGTCGAGTCGCTCCCGTATCGATGTCGCAACTTTCTGCCGGTTGGCGTTAACGGATATAGCCGACGCCGAGAGTGCACCTGAACCTCATGGACGGAACGTTCATCTGCGACCTCTCCGTCGCGCGGAACGTGAGAACTCCGAAGAGGAGAGCGTCATGCGAACTCATCTATTCCCCTTGGCAATCGCCGGCGCGCTGCTGCTAGGCAGCGCTGATGCTGCGGCCGAGGCTTGTAACTTTCTTCCGGCGCCCCGCCAGATCCTGGTCGGGGCAAGCGACGGCGCGTGCAATTTCGCCGACATCGGCTCTGCGATCGCGGATGCTGCCCTGCATCCCACGTGCACGACGACGATCCACATCATGCGCACCGACAACTACGAGC
>Ga0207648_10006930_pt1 | contig 11223 bp, 13 predicted proteins | sample KBSMisM32_FD_184310 | JGI IMG/M metagenome (GOLD analysis project Ga0207648, IMG submission 184310) | Miscanthus rhizosphere microbial communities from Kellogg Biological Station, Michigan, USA - KBS Miscanthus M3-2 (SPAdes) (version 2) | ecosystem: Host-associated > Plants > Roots >... | reverse complement strand
TCAGCCGCTTCATGACGCTCTATCCCGGCGACTTGATCTCGACCGGCACGCCGCCCGGCGTCGGCCTCGGCATGAAGCCGCCGACCTACCTGAAGGCCGGCGACGAGATGCACGTCGGCATCGCCCACCTCGGCGAGCAGCGCCAGCGCGTCTACGCCTGGGACCCGGCGATGATCGACGGTTGATGCCGCGCCGCACGCGCGGCCGCCAGGAGCAGAACGCATGGACATGAAGACCTCCGCGGGACCGGTGATCCGCATCCATCCGGCCGACGACGTCGTGATCGCGCGCCACCAACTGGTCGGCGGCACGCGGCTCGTCGACGAAGGCGTCACGGTCGTCGGGCTGGTGCCGCCCGGCCACAAGGTCGCGGTGCGGCCGATCGCGGCCGGCGCGCCGGTGCGGCGCTACAACCAGATCATCGGCACCGCGAAGATCGCGATCGCGCCGGGCCAGCACGTCCACACCCACAACCTCGAGTTCTCGAGCTTCGCGCGCGACTACGCCGCCGGCCAGGGCGCGCAGCCGACGCAGTACGTCGACACGCCGGCCACCTTCGACGGCATCGTGCGGGCCGATGGCCGCATCGCGACGCGCAACTACGTCGGCATCCTGACCTCGGTCAACTGCTCGGCGACGGTGGCACGGGCAATCGCCGATCACTTCCGGCGCGACACCAACCCGATGGCGCTCGCGCGCTATCCGAACGTCGATGGCGTCATCGCGCTGACGCATGCTGGCGGCTGCGCGACCGACAGCGCCGGCGAGCCCTTGCAGGTGCTGCGGCGCACCCTCGGCGGCTATGCGCGGCATCCGAACTTCGCGTCGATCCTGGTCGTCGGTCTCGGCTGCGAGACGAACCAGATCTCGGGGCTGATGGAGCAGGAGAGCCTCTCGACTGGGACCGCACTGCATGCCTTCAACATCCAGGAGACCGGCGGCACGAGGAAGACGGTCGCGCACGGCATCGAGCTCGTGCAGTGGCTGCTCGAGCAGGCCAATCAGGTCGAGCGCCAGCCGGTCGCGGCCGGCCACATCGTCGTCGGCCTGCAGTGCGGCGGCTCCGACGGCTACTCGGGCATCAGCGCGAACCCGGCGCTCGGCGCCGCGGTCGACCGCCTGGTGCGCCACGGCGGCACCGCGATCCTGTCGGAGACGCCCGAAATCTACGGCGGCGAGCACCTGCTGACGCGGCGCGCCGCCAGCACCGCGGTCGCCGACAAGCTGATCGAGCGGATCCGCTGGTGGGAGCGCTACACCGAGCGCAACGACCAGGAGATGGACAACAACCCGTCTGCGGGCAACAAGGCCGGCGGGCTGACGACGATCCTCGAGAAGAGCCTCGGCGCGATCGCAAAGAGCGGCACCACCAACCTGACCGACGTCTTCGAATACGCACAGCCGGTCACGACGAAGGGCCTCGTCTTCATGGACACGCCGGGCTACGACCCGGTCTCGGCGACCGGTCAGGTCGCCGGCGGCGCCAACCTGATCTGCTTCACGACCGGGCGCGGCTCGGCCTACGGCTGTGCGCCGTCACCGTCGCTGAAGCTCAGCACGAACACCGCGCTGTGGCAGAAGCAGGAAGACGACATCGACATCAACTGTGGCGAGGTGATCGACGGCACCGCGTCGATCGACGAGATGGGCGAGCGCATCTTCCAGCTGATGCTCGAGACCGCATCGGGCACGAAGACCAAGTCGGAGATCCACGGCTACGGGCAGAACGAGTTCGTGCCGTGGTCGCTCGGCGCGGTGATGTGAGAGGGCTTAGCCCTCTCCGTTCAGCCTTCGCGCCGTTCCTCGCGCCCGTCGCCATGGCGCGCGAACCGGCCGGCCTCGCGCGCATGCACCGGCGCGTGGTCGGGCCAGGGCCAGCCGCCGAACTGGGTGCGCCGGTAGTCGGCGAACGCCTCGGCGACCTCGGTCTCGGTGTTCATCACGAACGGGCCGGCCTGTGCGACCGGCTCGCCTATCGGCCGCCCCTGCAGCACGAGGAACTCGCTCTCCGTGCCGCCGTTCGCTAGCTCGACCGCCGCATCGGCGCGCAGTTCGATCGCCGACGGCTTGTCGACGCTTCGGTCGCCGACGCGAGCGCTGCTTCCTTTGAAGAAATAAAGCATGCGGCGCGTGTCCTTGCCACGCGCCGGCGGCAGGGTCCAGCGCGCCTGCGGCGCCATCTTCAAAGTCCAGATCGCGAGATCGGCGTCAGCCTGCGCGGCCCATGAATCGGGCGGCGGGGGCAGCGGCGCGCCGATCGTCGAGGCATCAGTGCTGGCAACCTTCGCATCGGTGCCGATCCGGCCGGCGATGCAGGCGACCGCGGTCGTGCGACCTTCGGCATCGACCGCGGTCAGGCGAGGAATGTCCTCGGCCCAGAACATCGTGAAGTGCGGCGCCGCCATCTTGCTGCGCGCTGGCAGGTTGAGCCAGATCTGGAACAGCTCGAGCGGATTGGGCGCCGCGCTGTCGAGCAGCGGGAACATCTCGGCATGGACGATGCCCTTGCCGGCGGTCAGCCACTGCACGTCGCCGGCGCCGAAGCGGGCGGTCGCGCCAAGCGAATCGGAATGATCGATCAGGCCCTTGCGGACGATCGTCACGGTCTCGAAGCCGCGGTGCGGATGGCCTGGGAAGCCGGGCACCGGGTTGCCGTGGTACATGCTCCAGCCGTCCTTGCGGCTGAAGTCCTGGCCGAGCTGGCGGCCGGTCAGCGGCGCGTCCGGCCCGAACCGGCCATTTGCCTTCGGATAAGCGTCGTCGTGGTAGACGCAGAACAAGAACGGATCGATCGTTTCCCACGGAAATCCGAGCGGCTTGATCTGGACGACGGGACTGGCGGACACGGCGGGCCTTTCAAACCCGGAAGATGCGGGCACGACGACGCGGATTCAATGGTCAGCGGTGAGCGGTTGACGGGGCACTGCCGCGAGAGCCGCCATCGTTCCCGACTTCAGCGGCGCCCGTCCCGCACTTCGTCCGGCTCCCCACCTTGTGGGTGGCCGGCGAATTTAATCTAGCTCCGATGTCAGCTCAATCCTTTTCCATCCCCGACGTCGCGGACGGACGTCGCGGCGCCGCCAGTCGCGTCTTCGTCACCGTGCGCAGCAGCGCGCGCAGCGCCGCCGATTCGTCGCGCCCGAACGACTTCTCGAACTGAAGCTGGGCCGCCTGCCACGCCGGCCGGGCCTGCTCGAGCAGCGTCCGGCCGAGCTCGGTGACGACGAGACGCCGGCTGCGCCGATCGTCCGGGTCGACCTTGAGCGAAACGAGGCCGCTGCGCTCGAGCGGACGCAGGTTGCGGCCGAGCGTGGTGCGGTCCATCACCAGATCGCGCGCGAGGTCGTTGATCGAACGCGGGCCGCCGCGGGTCAGCTTCGCGACGATCGAGAACTGGGTCCCCTTCAGCCCGAAGGCCGCGAGGTGCTGGTCATAGAACTGGCTGACATGGCGCGTCGCCTGGCGCAGCGCCAGCGCATTGCAGCGTTCGGGAGCAGGGTCGTCGTGCATCGGTTCGGGTCGGGCTTGACGGATCGGCAGTTCGGTCAATAATATGCGCATATGCGCGCAGTTTCAATGGATGGAAGCCCGGCCGTCGCGGCCCCCGTGAAGAGTGCGGGGGACCGTCGCACCGCCATGATGCTCGGCGCCCCGGTGCTCCCGACGCTCTGCAGGCTCGCGTTGCCGAACATGGTGATGATGTCGTCGCAGGCGATCGCGAACTTCCTCGAGAGCTACTTCGTCGGCCTGCTCGGGGTCGCCGAGCTCGCCGGCGTCGCCCTCGTCTTCCCGCTGATCATGTTGATGCAGATGCTGTCGGCCGGCGCGATCGGCGGCGGCATCTCGTCGGCCGTCGCCCGCGCGGTCGGCGCCGGCCGCCGCGACGAGGCCGAGGCGGTTGCGCTCCATGCGGTGGTCCTCGCACTGGTCGCCGGCGCGCTGTCGAGCGCGGCGCTGCTGCTCGGCGGGCGCGCGATCTACACGGCGATGGGCGGCCACGGCGCTGCGCTCGACACCGCGCTGGCGTATTCGGACGTGGTGTTCGGCGGCGTCGTCTTCCTGTGGCTGCTGAACGCGCTGGCCAGCGTGCTGCGCGGCACCGGCAACATGGCGCTGCCAGCCGGCGTCGTGACCGCCGGCGTGCCGATCCTGCTGGTCGTCTCGCCGGTGCTGATCTTCGGCTTCGGACCGCTGCCGGCTCTCGGCATCCGCGGCGCGGCGCTGGCGCTCGTCGTCTACTACGTGGTCGGCAGCGCGGTCCTCTTCGCGGCGCTGCGGCGCGGCCGCGGCGGCGTCCGCCTGACCGGTGCGCACCCGCTGCGCAGCGCGCTGTTCCGCGCGATCCTCGGCGTCGGCGGACCGGCGGCCGTCAACAGCGTGATGACCAATGTCGCGGTCGCGCTGGCCACCGCGTTCGTCGGTGGCCTCGGCGTTCACGTGCTCGCCGGATTCGGCCTCGGCATTCGCCTCGAGTACCTGCTGATCCCCGTCGTCTTCGGCGTGGGCGCAGCGATGATCCCGATGATCGGCATGAACGTCGGCGCCGGCAATCTGCGCCGTGCGCGCGAGATCGCCTGGACCGGCGCGCTTGGCGCCGCCGCGATCACCGGTGCGATCGGCGTCGCCGCCGCGCTGTTCGCGCCGGCATGGATCGGCTTGTTCACGGACGACGCGCCGGCGATCGCCGGCGGGGCCGCGTACCTGCGGATCGCCGGACCGGCCTACGCGCTGATCGGCCTCGGCCTCGCCTTCTCGTTCGCGTCGCAGGGGGCACGGCGGATGCGCTGGTCGGTGATCGCGAGCACCGGCCGCGGCGTCGTCGTCGCCGCCGTCGCGCTGGTCGGCACCCGGCTGTTCGGGCCGAGCGTCGGTGTCGTCGCGCTCGCGATGATCGTCGCACTGGTGGTCTACGCGATCGGCAACACGATGCCGTGGTGGTCGGCGAAGGAGTGGCAGGCGACCGGCCGGGCGCATTGAGCGCGGACCGGTGGCGGCGACGCTGAACGCCGGTCAGTCGAACAGTTCGACGCAGCGCGACAGGCGTTTCTCGCCCTGGCCGTCGCGGATGATCGGCGCCGAGACGATGCGACCGGCCCTGTCGGTCGTCAGGCGCAGGCGGCACAGACTCTCTTCCGGACCGCTCGGCCCGGCCGCGACCTTGGCCCGGCCGCCCTCCCAGGTGAACTGCAAGGTTCCGTCCGGCGCCTCCTCGCGCACCCTCGGCGTCCCGTAACGCTGGAAGAAGTCGCCGACCGGCACGCCGACCGCGTACTTGTTGACGATCACCTGCGGATCCTCGCCGCGCAGGACCGACATGCAGCCGGCGAGCGCCAGCGCGAGCAACAGAGGGATGATCTTCACGGCGGCCTTCCGGGGCGGCGCGATGGCGAGACACCGGCTCGCGCTGCGCTCGCAGAACGGCTCATTTTCGCAGAGACGGCGGCAGCGACCTCGAGTCCCCGGGTCGACCCGCATTCAGGGGTTTGGGTTAGCCGGCTGCGAACGAAAGCGCTACGATGTTCGCCTGCATGGAGCCGTCATGAGAGCCCTGATCCGAACCTTCGCACTCGCCCTCGTGGCGATCGCCATGGTCGCGGCACCCGTCGATTCACAGGCCGGCCCGCACGGTGGCGGCGGCCATTACCACGGTGGCTACGGTCACTACGGCTACCCGGGCTGGGGCTACGGCGGTCCCTTCTGGGGCGGCATCGGGTTGGGCATCGGCTTCGGCCTGGGCAGCTACTACGCGGTCCCGCGGTACTACCCTGGCTATGTCGTGGCGAACCCTGGCTACGTCGTGAGCACCGTGCCGCCGAATGCGTACGACGTCGGCATCGCGCCGGCGCAACCAGCCGCCCGGGCCGCCGCACCGGAACCGATCGTCTACCCGAACCGCGGCCAAAGCGCCGCCCAGACCGAGGCCGATCGGCAGGCCTGCGACCGCTGGGCGACGACACAGCCGAGCGCAATGGCCGATGCGAGCGTGTTCCACCGCGCGACGCTGGCCTGCCTGGAGGGCCGCGGCTACACCGTCAAGTAGCGCGGAGCGACCGGCCGGCTCGGCGGCGAGCGCGGCACACCCCGTTTCCGCAGCGCAGCCTGCCTTTCGACGACCCTTTTTCCCTTCGACGACGCCATGCTCGAATCCATTGCCGCCGGCGCGATCGTGCTGGCCTGCGTCGCGCTGCTCGTGCGTCAGTTCATCGGCGCATCGCGCCGCGCCTACCTCGATGCAACGGTCGAACGATTCGTTCATTCGACGCAGCGCGCGCTGCGGTCGCTGCGGCTCCGGGTGCTGCGGTGGATGCGCTGGCCGGGTGCACACCGCGCGGCCCGGCGTGAAGCCGAGGAGGCGATCCGGCGCGCGCGCGGCGAGCCGCGCCGCTGGCCCGACGACCCGGTGCGCCGCAAGTCCTCGCCGAAGGCGCGCAAGCTCCACTGATGGGCCCGTCGAGGGCCTCGCGCGGGGGACGCGGCCGCGCCGTCCGGGCTGGCCATCCCGTTTCGGACAGCGACCCTGAATTGCGGCCGGAGCGCTGGTCGATCGAGACCGCGCGCGATCTGGTCGTGCGCCTCGACATTCCGCCGCACGCCACGCGCGAACGGCGCTTCGAGGTCTACTGCAGCTTTCGGGTCGCCCACCCCGGCGAAGGCGCCGCGTCGCATGGGCTGCGTGTGCTCGTCGACGGCGCGCACGAATGGTCGCGGCAGGTTCCGACCGACGCCGGCGGGCGCGACTCGCTCGATGTCCGCTTCCGGCGCACGGTGCCGGTCGGCCAGCCGCTGCGCCTGACCGCGATCGCCGAAATCGACGGCGCGCTGCCGCTCGGCTTGTCGATCAGCGCCGACGAAGACTGAGGCATGCTCGGAAGCCCCCCCGCAACCCTTTGAGCCCGTGAACGCCATGTGGCAAGACATCACCGAGACCCTGGCTTCCGAGTTCTCCGACCTGCCGGATGCCGGCCAGGTCACGCGCATCGTGCTGCGGCTCGTGATCGCCGCCATTCTCGGCGGCGTCCTCGGCTACGAGCGCGAGCGCCAGGGCAAGGCCGCCGGCGTGCGCACCCACATGCTGGTCGCGCTCGGTGCAGCGCTGTTCGTGCTCGTGCCGCAGCAGGCCGGCGTGTCGGGCGCCGACATGACCCGCGTGATCCAGGGCGTCGTCGCCGGCATCGGCTTCCTCGGCGCCGGCGCGATCATCAAGGGCGGCGCCGAGGAGAGCGTGAAAGGCCTGACGACGGCCGCCGGGATCTGGCTGACCGCCGCGATCGGCATCGCCTGCGGCCTCGGCCGCGAGGCGACCGCGGTGCTGAGCGCGCTGCTCGCGTTCGCGATCCTGGCGCTGGTGCCGCACCTGCCCCGGTTCAGGGATAACTGACCGGTTTCGGCGGCGCCTCGGGCAGCGGGATGAACTCGGTTTCGTCGGGCACCGGCGCAAACCGGCCGGCCTTCCAGTCGGCCTTCGCCTGCTCGATGCGCTCGTTCGAGCTCGAGACGAAGTTCCACCACAGGTGGCGCGGCCCGTCCATCGGCTCGCCGCCGACGAGCATCAGCCGCGCGGCACCGCCCACAGCCTCGATCACGATCTCCTCGCCGGGCGCGAAGACGACCAGCCGCTCGGCGTCGAACGGCTGGTCGCCGGCGCGCTCGACGACGACCCGGCCCTCGACGACATAGGCCGCGCGCTCCACCGGCTCGCCCGGAAAACGGAAGCGGCCGCCGTCCTGCAGCGCGAGGTCGGCATAGAACATGTCGGAATAGACCTCGACCGGTGCGCGCACGCCGCCGAGGCTGCCGATGATCAGGCGCGCCTCGTAGCCGATGTCGTCGAGCAGCGGCAGCGCCTGCATGCCATGGTGCGTGAACGCCGGCTCGACCTCTTCATGGGCTCGCGGCAGCGCGACCCAGGCCTGGATGCCGAACACCTTGCCGCCCTGCACCCGTTGCGCCGCCGGCGTGCGCTCCGAGTGGACGATGCCGCGGCCGGCCGTCATCCAGTTCAGCTCGCCCGGCCGGATCGGCTGCACGCTGCCAAGGCTGTCGCGGTGCAGGATCTCGCCGTCGAACAGATAGGTCACGGTGGCGAGCCCGATGTGCGGATGGGGCCGCACGTCGAGACCGCTGCCGGCGCGCAGCAGCGCCGGGCCCATCTGGTCGAAGAACACGAACGGGCCGACCATCCGGCGCTGTGCCGACGGCAATGCGCGGCGAACCGTGAAGCCGTCGCCGAGATCGGTCGTGCGCGGGACCACGACGGCTTCGATGCCGGGGCGATCTGGTTGGGCGGGCTGTTCCATGCGGGCTCTCCTTCGGGTGCGGTTTGGGCGAGCCGCAGCATGCGCGAAACACAAAGTCCCTCGTCGCCGTCCGGGGGACGAAGGGCGCCGCTTCGAGCCGTTAGTCTCGTGCGATCAGGGCCCGGCGTCCGCGCGGTCACAGCAACGCCAAGACTACCGCGACTGCATCGAGTTCATTGCAAGCGCGGGGCACCCAAGAGCCCGTACCGCGATCCCCGCGACTGTCGGGCCCACACCTCGGTGGGCTCGATTCGGCGTAGGCTGCGAACAAGTACTGTCACGGCCGACGCGCTTTTCGAAGGGAAGACACCATGAGCGACAAGACGATCCTCGCCCACATCGGCGAACTGATCGAAGAGGAGAACCGGCTGAAGAATGCGCCGGCCGCTCCAGCCGATGCGCATGCCCGGATCCGCCACCTCGAGGAGCAGCTCGACCAGTGCTGGGACTTGCTGCGCCAGCGCCGCGCCAAGCGCGAATTCGGCGAAGACCCTGACGGCGCGAAGGTTCGCGACGTCAACACCGTCGAAGGCTACATCGGCTGACGTCACGACACGCCCGTTGCACTCGCCGTCGAAAGACGACGGCTCGCCGGCGCGCGTCGCCATCCACAGAAGGCAATGCATGACTCGAGCTGAGTACCTCCTCACCGCAAGCGTCCTGACCGTAGCCCTGCTGGCCGGCTGCGAGAAGACGACGACGACCCGCACCGATGCGAGCGGCAGCACAACCACCACGACAACGATCTCGGCGACGCCGACCGCGAGCGCGGCGCTCAGCAAGGCCGGCGATGTCGCGGTCGACAGCGCGACCACCGTCAAGATCAAGAGCGCACTGCTCGCCGATCCGGAGATCAAAAGCCTGCGCATCGATGTCGACACCAAGGACGGCGCCGTGACCCTGAGTGGCACCGTGCCGAGCAAGGCGAACGCAGAGCGCGCGGCCACCGTCGCGAAAGGCGTCGACGGCGTCCGCTCGGTCGCGAACCGGCTGACCGTGAAGGCGCCGGGCTAGTCGGAGCACAGACCCCGGTGCTCCGCGGCGACAAGGGTCAGACCCGGATCGGCGATGCCCCGCTAAGCGCCGCGAGCTCGGCTTCGCGGCACACCTCATCCAGCCACCGGCCGCTCAATCGGCTGCAGCACGCCGGCCTGGCCCGAAACTGGTGACAAACCCTACTGCAAATCGCTGCGGGCTTCGGACAATGAAGCCGCCCGGCCGCTGACAGTCGACGGCTTTCGCGTCGACTGGAGCTCTCTCGGTTTCGTCGTCGCAAGGCCGGCGCGGGCGCACCACCCGAACGGAGACTCCCATGAACGCGTTCCAACCCCATCGTCCTTCCGGCTCGCGCTCGAAGCGCCACCTCGTCGGCCTCGCCGCCGGTCTCGCGTGCTGGGCCCTCGCCTCGGGCGCGCAGGCCCAGGAGACGTTCAAGGTCGGCATCGTCAGCTTCCTGTCGGGCCAGGCCGCCGAGAGCTTCGGCATCCCGGCCGTCAACGGCGCAAAAGTGATGATCGAGGCCTTCAATGCCGGCACCGCGCCGGCGCCGTACAACAAGGTCGGCTTCGGCGGCCTGAAGGTCGAGCCGATCTATGTCGACGAGAACGGCGGCGCGACCAAGCAGGTCCAGGAGCTGCGCAACCTGTACGACCGCGAGAAGGTCGACGCGGTGGTCGGCTACGTCGGCTCGGGCGACTGCCTCGCGGTCGCGCCGGTCGCCGAGGAGATGAAGCGGTTCCTGATCCTCTACGACTGCGGCACGCCGCGCATCTTCGAAGACGCCAAGTACAGCTACGTGTTCCGCACCGCCGCGCACGCGACGATGGACAACGTCGCGCTCGCGCTGTACCTGAAGGCCCGCAACATCAAGGCCGACACCTTCAACATGATCAACCAGGACTACGCCTGGGGTCAGGATTCGCGCAAGGACTTCCTGCTCGCGATGGCGAAGCTCTATCCGTCGGCCAAGCCGCAGGAGGATCTGCTGCCGAAGTTCGGCGCCGGCCAGTACGGCACCGAGATCTCCGCGTTGATGGCCAAGCCCGCCGACGTCACGCACTCGAGCCTGTGGGGCGGCGACCTCCAGGCGTTCATCCTGCAGTCCGGACCGCGCGGCCTCTTCAAGCGGACTCAAGTCGTGCTGTCGGCGGCCGACCACGTGCTGCCCGGCCTCGGCGACAAGATGCCTGACGGCGCGATCCTCGGCGCGCGCGGCGCGTACGGCCTGATGGCGCCGAAGTCGGCGCTCAACGACTGGTGGTGGGGCATTTACGAGAAGGCTTACAACGTCTACCCGGTGCAGGCTCCGTACCGGATGGCGCAGTCGCTGCTCGGCCTGAAGCTCGCGGTCGAGAAGGCGATGGCAGCCAACGGCGGCAAGAAGCCGACCGGCGAACAGCTCGCCGCGGCGTTGACCCGCCTCGAATGGGATTCGCCGGCCGGCCGCATCCGGATGGTCAACGGCGACGGCCATCAGGCCGTGCAGGACACCGCGATCGGCAAGACCCGTTACGACGCTGCCAAGAAGATGGTCGTGCTCGACGACATCCAGCGCTTCCCGGCCGATTGCGTGAACCCGCCGCCGACCGCGAAGTCCGAAGACTGGCTGAAGGCCGGCATGCCGGGCGCGAAGTGCAACTGATCGGCTGATCCGGCGGCGACTCGGCACGCGGCACGTCGTCACGCGCCGCGGTCGCGCCGCCTCGACACCATGGGCTGCCCGACCTCACGCCTCGCATGAACCTTGCCGCGACGATCCTGATCGACGGGCTGACGTACGCGTCGTGGCTCTTCATCGTCGCGCTCGGCCTGACCCTGGTCTTCGGCGTGCTGAAGATCCTGAACATCGCGCACGGCAGCTTCTACGCGCTCGGCGCGTACGCCGCAGCGAGCTTCGTCGGCTGGTTCGCGACCTTGAAGTTCGCAC
>Ga0207648_10006928_pt1 | contig 11227 bp, 6 predicted proteins | sample KBSMisM32_FD_184310 | JGI IMG/M metagenome (GOLD analysis project Ga0207648, IMG submission 184310) | Miscanthus rhizosphere microbial communities from Kellogg Biological Station, Michigan, USA - KBS Miscanthus M3-2 (SPAdes) (version 2) | ecosystem: Host-associated > Plants > Roots > Rhizosphere... | reverse complement strand
CGTCGTGTCGGTGTTCACGTCGCCCGAGTCGTGGTGGTCGGTGGCCATCAAGCCGAACCGGCTGCAGTCGGTCAGCTGGACCAACCCGCTCACCAACCGGATCCTCCTCGAAGCCGGCGTCACCATCAAGAGCGAGCACTACGACACGACGCATCACCGCGAGTACCGCAACCCGACGGAGATTCCGCGCGTCGACGAGTTCGGCGACACGGCCGGCATGATTACGGACTCGCAGGGCTTCCTCCCGCGCGTCAACCAGTCGGCCGGCAACTTCGGCTTCAACCTGACGTCCGGCTCGCTCATCAGCGGTATCGCTGGCGGCGGCGCCGAGGCGCGCGACAACGACAGCTATCGCACCCGTGCATCGATGTCCTACGTGAGCGGCGGCCACCATACGAAAGTCGGCTGGGACGGCGGCTACTACATGCAGGACCAGATCAACCAGGTGAACGATTCGCGCCTGTTCTACCACTACTCGAAGCCGGCCACGAACTGCGCCACATTGGGGGCTCCGGAAACGTTCCCGTGCGGGAACACGAGCCTGCAGTTCCCGACCGATCCGCAGAACACGGCGCTGCGGCCGGTTCCGTTGAACGTCCAGTTCTACACGGGGCAGGGCACGGTTCGCGATCGCGTGTGGTACGGGGCGCTCTACGCCCAGGATCAGTGGACGCTCAAGCGGTTCACCTTCAGCGGCGCGCTCCGCTACGACCAGGCCGCGAGCCGCTACCTGTCCACCTGCATCGGTGGACCGAACGAGCCGTACATGCCGGTGCAGGCCGATGGCACCAAGAAGTACTGCACGCCCGATAGCGACGGGGTCAGCTACAAGGACATCACCCCGCGCTGGGGCGCCGTGTGGGACGTCTTCGGCACCGGCCGGACGTCGCTGAAGTGGAACATGGGCAAGTACAACAACCAGGCGGCGATCAGCGGCATCTACTCGAACGCCAACCCGGCGCGGCGCACGGCCAACTCGCTGCAGCGCGGATGGAACGACCTCGACGGCGACCGCATCGTCGACTGCAATCTGATGGACCCGGCCAACAACGGCGAGTGCACAGGGTTCAACGGGCTTGGATTGACCGACACGGCCCGCTACGGGAAAGACCCGCTCGTGCTCGATCGGGCCGGAAATCCGATCGGGCTCGATACCGTGCAGTGCGGACGCACCGAGTCGGGCGTCTTCCCGCAGGTGCAGTCCTACTGCGCCGCGTCCGGCGACAACCTGATCAGCGGTTGGGGCAAGCGTCGCTACGAATGGCAGATCGGGGTCGGCGTGCAGCACGAGATCCTGCCGCGGCTCTCGGGCGAGGTGACGTACAACCGCCGCCTGTATCGCAACCTGACCGTGCAGGACCAGTTGGGCCTGGGCTGCGATCGCTTCAACAGCGCCGTGGACCACGAGACGTGCGTGCAGGGGATGCTGAACTACTCGAATCCGACCTACGACTTCTACACGGTGAAGGCCCCGACCGATCCACGGCTACCGGGTGGCGGCGGCTACACCATCATCGGCAACGCCGACCAGCGGGTTGCGATACCGCCCGCCTGTCTCAGCGGGACGACTCCGATCGCGTGCAACGCGGTGACGTTCGATCCGAGCCTCAACTACTACTGGCACGGCATCGACACCAACTTCGTGTGGCGCGGGCCGTGGGGGCTTCGCGTCAACGGTGGCACCCAGAGCGGCCACACCAGCCGCACGATCTGCGAGTCGATGGTCGACGCGCCGGCCGTCCGGGGCCGCGAGGGTCATCCCTATGAGTCCCAGGCTCCGGCCATCGGGTCGCAGGGATGCGCGGCACCGACAATCTGGACGACGAGGTTCAACGGGTCGGCGGCCTACGTGATTCCGAAGGCCGACGTGCTCGTCAGCACGGTGTTCCAGTCGGTGCCGGGGTCGCAGATCACCGCGAACTTCACCTACAACAAGGCCGACATCACGTGGAACGCGGCGAGTGCCGGCCGGGCGACGGAGCCGTGCTCGGTGGCGGCCAGCGGCACCGGCTGCCTCGGAACCGCGCGGAACTTGACGACCGTTGCGATTCCGCTGCTCCTCGCGAACGAAATGATGGGGGAGCGGACCACGGTCTTCGACTTGAAGCTGGCGAAGAACCTCCGCTTCGCCAACAAGCGCGCCACGATCGGTGTCGACATCTACAACTTCCTCAACTCCGACGCGATCAACAGCTACAACGCGACGATCAGCGGCAGCTTCGTGAACGGTGTGTGGACGCCGGCCGTCGACAACCCGACGACCACCGCCAACGAGGGAAATCAGTTCATGAACCCGACGACGCTGGTGTCGCCGCGGTTCGCGCGCGTCTCCCTGCAGTTCACCTTCTAGGTTCGTGAGGGCCGCCTTCAGGCGGCCCGTGACTGACGCTGCGCCCGCGCGCTCCCATGAGCGCGCGGGCGTTTTTGCGGTAGGGTAGAAACCTCATGGCGCGCTCCCGCAGGGCCCGCTTCTTCGCGGCCGCCGCCGTGGTGGCGTTTCTCGCCCCAGCGGCCCCTCTCGCACAGGACTCACCGTTCTCGTTCGTCATCTCGGTGACCGACCAGAACGGCCAGCCGGTGCGTGATCTCAAGCGGGACGAGATCGTGGTCACCGAGAACGGCGTCGAGGCCGAGATCGCGAAGATCGAGCCGTTCGAGATGCCCGTCCAGCTCACCGTGGCGGTCGACAACGGTCCGCTCAGCACCGACGCGCTGTCGCACTATCGAACCGGTTTGACCGGACTGGTGCGGGCATTGCCCACCGACGTGGCGGTCACGCTCATCACCATGTCGCCGCAGCCGCTGATGGTAGTGCGGCCGACCACCGACCGGATCCGGCTGCTGCGCGGAATCAACGGCTTCGCGCCGCAGGAAGAGAGCCCGCGCTTCACCGATACGCTCGTGGAGTTTGCGCGCCGCTACGAGGCCGAGATGCGGCGGACCGACGGGCGCATCGACTCGGTGCCGGTGCTTCTCATGGTGTCGACGACGGTGGCGGAGGCGGTGAGCTACATGCCCGAGGAGATCACGCGCGCGCTGCAGTTCCTCGAGCGCCGGAAAGCCCACGTGCACGTGGTGATGCTCAACGTCCGGCGGGGCGCGTCACCCGGCGCCGCGCTCAACGACGGACGGCAGACGATGATCGCCATCCCGGCGACGAAGGTGACCAAAGGGCGTTACGAAACGCTCTCGAACTCGAACCGGTTGACGACCCTGCTGCCCGAGATGGGGACCGAGATCGCCGCCCTGCACCGCCGGCTGGTCAATCAGCTGTTCGTCACCGCCAGGCGCCAGTCCGGGCGCCGCGGCCCGCTGCAGAACGGGCAGGTCGGCCTCACGCGCAAGGGGCTGACCGGGATTGTCTCGCTCGACGGCATGCCGTGAGACTGCCCACACCACTCGGGATCGCCTATGCGCTCTGGGGCGTGTTCGTCGTCTCGTGGGCGGTGTTCGACCGAATCTCGGGTACTGCCAGGACCGTAGGTTCGCCGGACGACCGAACGTCCGGACGAACCTCTCGCTGGGGCACGGGAGGTCGTGGAGAACGACTCCATGGTCTGGTGCTTGCGCTTGGTATGGCCATGATCGTCGTCGCACCCGCGACGCGCCGGGGCGGCACGGTGTGGGTGAACCCGCCTCTGGTCGAGTGGGCGATGCTCGCGGTCATTGTGGCTGGAATCGGAGTGTGCTGGTGGGCGCGGCAGCATTTGGGACGCTTCTGGTCGGCCGAGGTGACGCACAAGGAGGGGCATCGCATCGTCAACAGCGGTCCCTATCGGCTGGTGCGCCATCCGATTTACACGGGGTTCATCCTGATCTATCTGGGGATGGCGATCATCTGCGCGACGGCAATGGCGCTCGCCGCCGTCCCGGTGATGACCCTCGGCCTCTGGCTCAAGGCGCGGGTCGAGGAGCGATTCTTGAGTGAAGAGTTGGGAGGCGCGCTGTACGGCGCCTACCAGATCAGGACGCCGATGCTCGTGCCCCGGATGACGCGGCGCGGCAGCCGGTTCGGCCTTCTGCTGGCCGCCTTGTTCACCGCGGCCCTGGCTCACGTGTCCTCACAGCCGCAGGCGCCGGCGCGTGCAGACACCGTCTCGTTCCGCATCGTCGTCGTGGAATCGCAGGAGGCGGCGGTCAAGGTGATCGACGCGCTCAAGAGCGGAGAGAACGCCGTCGCACTGGCCGCCCGGGTGTCGATCGACCCGAGCGCCGCGAACGGCGGACTGATGGGCCCGGTGCCGGTCGCCGAGCTGCGCCCGGAGATCCGCAACGCCCTCGAGGGGCTCCGGGCGGGAGAGGTCAGCGGCGTCGTCCGTCTGCCCACCGGGTTCGGAGTGCTGAAGCGGGTCGCGGACGTCGAAGCCGTCGCCAGCGCCACGTCGCCCGCATCCGGTGCGGCCACGGTGATGGCCAGCGGCGTCACACCGGCGCTGGGATCGGCCGGCAGCGTCAAGTACGTGTATGACTTGTCCGGCTACGTGGAAACCGTGCTCAGCCTGCGACAGGCCGCCCTGCCGCCCGACGCGGTCAACGATCTCGGCACGCTGTGCCAGGTGCGCGGGCAGATCGTCTCGAGAGCCCAGACGCTGGTCGCGGACGCCTTGACGCCGGCGCGCGCGGCGGGAATGTCGCCGATCGACCGCGCGCAAGCCCGCGTGCTGGAGGGGCAGCTTCACGCCTTCCGCGGTGAGATGGCGCTCGCGATCCGAGCGCTCGAGGACGCACGACGGATCGCCGTGGCGGACGTTCCCGACCTCAAGCTTCAACTGCTCGAGGCGCTGGGCGTCGCCCATCTGCACAAGGCGGAGATCGACAACGGGGTCTACGAGCATCCGGGCGACCGCTGTCTGCTGCCGGCCAGATCGGGGTCGCGGCTGGCCAACGTCGCCGACGTGTCCAAGGCCATCCAGTACTTCTCCAGCTACCTGGCCGAACAGCCCGACGAGATCGAGGTCCGGTGGCTGCTCAACCTCGCGCACATGTTTGCCGGCTCCTATCCCGCCGGAGTGCCGCGCGCACAGCTGATTCCGCCGGGCGCGTTCGACTCCAGCGAGGACGTGGGACGCTTCGTGGACGTCGCGCCGCGCGCGGGATTGCAGTCGGTGTCGTTGTCCGGCGGCGTGATCGTGGACGACTTCGACCGCGACGGCCGGCTCGACATCGTGACCTCGAGCATCGACAGCTGCGCGCCGCTGCGGCTGTTCCACCGGAACGAGGACGGCACGTTCACCGATCGGGCGGCGCAGGCGGGGCTCGCCACGCAGCTTGGCGGGTTGAACATCATCCAGACGGACTACAACAACGACGGCCACCTCGACATCCTGGTGCTGCGTGGCGGCTGGGAGACACCGCAGCGGAAGTCGCTGCTGCGCAACAATGGCGACGGCACGTTCACCGACGTCACCGTCGCGAGCGGCCTGGCGAAAGTGCCCACCGGCACGCAGGCGGCGGTGTGGACCGACGTCGACAACGACGGGTTCCTGGACCTTTTCGCCGGCAACGAAAACGGCCCGGCGCAGCTCTTTCACAACAACCGGAACGGCACGTTCGACGACATTGCCGAGAAGGCCGGCGTCGCCCGGCGCGGATTCAACAAGGGCGTCACGGCGGCCGACTACGACAACGACGGCTGGCCGGATCTGTACGTCTCGAACCTGGGCGGAACGAACTTCCTGTACCGGAACAATCGCGACGGGACCTTCTCGGAGTTCGGGCGCGGCGCCGGTGCCCCGGGGCCCGGGCAAGGCTTTCCGACCTGGTTCTTCGACTACGACAACGACGGCTTCGAGGACCTGTTCGTCGGATCGTTCGTCACGTCCGTCGACGAAGCCGCCCGCCCCTATCTGCGCCTGCCGCGCAACGGCAACACGCTGAAGCTGTACCACAACCTCGGCGACGGCAGCTTCGAGGACGTGACGCGGCAGGCCGGGCTCGACAAGGTGCTGATGGTGATGGGCGCCAACTTCGGCGACATCGACAACGACGGGTTCCTCGACATGTATCTGGGCACCGGCAACCCGTCGTACGCCTCCCTGGTGCCGAGCCTGCTGCTGCGCAACAAGGGCGGCAAGTCGTTCGTCGACGTGACCGCGTCGTCGGGCACCGGCGAGCTCCACAAGGGGCACGGCGTCGCGTTCGCCGATCTCGATCGCGACGGCGATCAGGACATCGTCTTCGAGGTCGGCGGCGCCACGCCCGGCGACGCGCACGCGCTGCGGCTCTTCGAGAATCCCGGCCACGGCCGCGACTGGATCGCGCTCGATCTGGTCGGGGTGAAGACCAACCGCGCGGCGATCGGCGCCAGGATTACCGTCACGGTCGAGGGCGAGGGTGGACGTCGCGTGCTGCACCGCAGCGTCGGCAGCGGCGGCTCGTTCGGTGCGTCACCGCTCCAGCAGCAGATCGGGCTCGGCGCGGGGGCGCGGCGTGTGGACGTGGAGATCTGGTGGCCGACCAGCAACACGCGTCAACGCTTCGCGAACGTGGGCAAGAACCGGTTTCTCGAGATCACCGAGTTCGCGGAGGCGCCGAAACCGCTCGAGCGGCCGCTGCTGCGGTTGGGGCGGCCATGAGAACCACAGTCGTTGCCCTGGCGCTCGCGCTGGGACTCGTGGCCGCAGCGTCGAGCCAGACCGCCGGTCAGGGCACGCCGGCGCGCCATGCGATGCGCGGCATGGTGCTCAGCGTGGACGCCGCGCGGAACACCGTCGTCGTGTCGCACGACAGCATCCCGAACGTCATGCCGGCGATGACGATGCCGTTCGAGGTCAAGAGCCGACGGGAGTTGGACGGGCTCGTGCCGGGCGCCATCGTGTCGTTCACGCTCGTCGTCTCGAAGGAATCGGCGTACGCCGAGGGGCTGCGCGTCGTCCGCTACGAGAGCGTGGAGCAGGATCCGCTCACGGCGCGCCGGTTGCGCCTGCTCCAGAAGATGACCGGCGCGAGTGCGACGCCGCTGGCGGTGGGCCAGGCCGTGCCGGACTTCATGTTGACGGACCAGGCTCGCGCGCCGGTGTCGCTCTCGCAGTTCCGCGGCAAGGTGGTCGCGCTCAACTTCATCTACACGAGCTGCGTGCTGCCGCAATTCTGCTATCGGCTGGCCAACCAGTTCAGCGTCGTGCAGCGGCGCTTCCCCGAGAGGATGGGCCGCGATCTGGTGCTGCTCACGGTGACCTTCGACCCGGCGCGCGACACACCGGAGCGGCTGGCCGAATACGCGCGTGAGTGGAGCGCCGACCGATCCGTCTGGCGCTTTCTGACCGGCGGCGTGGACGAGGTGCGGCACGTCTGCCAGCTGTTCGGCCTGGACGCGTTCCCCGATGAAGGGTTGATCAGCCACTCGACGCGTACTGTCGTCATCGATCGGCGCGGCGCGCTGGCGGCCAGTATCGAGGGGAACCAGCACACGGCCGCCCAGCTCGGTGATCTCCTGGCGTCCGTCATGCGCCGGTGACTTGACTTCGCCGATACCCGCGCGTATACCTCTGCGGCGTATGAAACCGACTCGATCCGTCGCGCTCCTCCTCGGCACGCTTGCGCTCTGCGAAGTCCTGTCGGCGCAGGGCTCGAAGACCTTCCAGTTCGCGGTGAGCGCTTCCGACGCCTCGGGCGGGCCAGTGACCGACCTGAAGCCCGAGGACGTCGTGATGACCGAGAACGGCGTGCGGCAGCAGGTCGTCAAGGTGGAGCCCTTGTCGGTCCCGATCAAGCTCACGCTCGCGGTCGACAACGGCATCGACAGCACCGACGCGCTCGTGCACTATCGCGCCGGGCTGACCGGGCTGGTGGAGGCGCTGCCGCAGGATGTCGAAATCACCTTGATCACAATCGCGCCGCAGCCGCGAACCGTCGTCAAGCCGACCACGGATCGAGCTCAGATCCTCCGCGGGATCAACGGGTTCGCCCCCGAGCAGGCGGCGCCTCGCTTTTCCGATTCACTGGCCGAGTTCAGCGAGCGCCTTCAGAAGGAGTCGAAGGATCGGAAGATCCCACCGTACGTGCCGGTGATGATCATGCTCTCGACGACGAGCGTCCAGCAGACCAGTTATCAGCCAGGAGAGATTACGAAGGCCATCAATTTCCTGGTGGGGCGGCGCGCGAGGGTGAACATGATCGTGATGTCCACGCGCACCGGGCAGGCGACGTCGGCGCAGTCGATCAACGCCAGCGTGCAGTCGACCATCGGCATTCCCGTCACCAAGGCGACCAACGGGCGCTACGAATCGCTGGCGGTCTCCAGCCGGCTGGCGACGTTGCTTCCCGAGTGGGGGAAGGACCTGGCCACGTTGCACAAGCGGCAGAGCAATCAGGTACGCGTGACGGTGGAACGCTCGCAGGCGGGCGACCTGCAGAACCCGCGCATCGAGCTGGCGCGCGCCGGACTCAACGGTCAGGTGACGATCGACGGCTTCCTGCCGTAGCCATCAGGTTCGGGCACAGCAACTTCAGCGAGTCGGCGGCTTTCGGCGGCAGCCCGGCAATCTCGGCGTCGTGGCCTGCTCCTAACACGTCAGTGAGGATGGTTTTCGAAATGGCCACCCAGCCAGTGGGCGTCTGGTAGCTGAGAAGGCACCGCCCCTCCCGCCGATCGCTCGAAAGCGACGCCTCGTCATACGCGACGGCCCTGTGCGCCTGTGGATCATCTCCGGGCAGAATCACCAGGCGCCCGGTCTGAGGCGCCGCCTCCGCCTCGCGATCGGAGACGCGTCGCCGCAGTGCCCGTTCGATGCGGTCGAAGATGTCTTCGGCAAACTGTTGCGGATAGTCGAACTGCCTGGTCACGTCCCGTGAGAGATGCGGCAGCTGCCTCCAGCCGTTCACCCACGCGAGCGTGGCGGCGTCACCGGCGACGAAGACATCTTCCAGGCCGAAGCGCGTGGCCGCGTCGGGCTGCAGCGTCTTGAACGCCATGTGCTCCACGAGATCGGAGGCGAACCCGTAGAGAACTCCATATGGGGAATAGGCGCCCGCGACCGGCCTGAAGTGTGAACAATCCTCAGCCAACGGTGTCGACACGCGACCGAGCAGCCCCTCGTAATCCTGGAGCAGCTGCACGTGGCGCCGCCCCATGGGCGTGTAGACCGCCTGCCCATCGCCATCCGTGGTGACGAAGAGCGGCTCGATCATGCTGTAGGCGCCCAGCAGCTCGACGCGGTTCACAAACAGGTCGGGATCCGGGGAGATGCCCTGACAAATGGCGTCGGCCAGTTCGAGCCGTGTCTGGCCGTCACCTGTGCGCCAGGCGTGTTCGTAGGCCGCGAGCAGCGGCACGAGATCTTGAACCAGCAGGGCGAAATCAAGGGCGTTGGAGCTGCGGGTGTTCAGGACCAGCCGGCTCTCGTCGAGAGGCACGGCGTTCTTGGTGGAGTAGTAGCGAATCTGCGACCGCAAATGCCCGGCGGCCAGTCGAACGCCGGCGGCGTGGATCGCCATCCGGTCTTCTTCTGAGAGGCTCTCGGCGATCTGTTCGGCGACGGTGAAATAGGCGCCCAGGTCGTCAGTTGCGGGGCTCTGTGCCAGCGGGATCAGCCATCGCGCGTCCCGCACGAACACCGGCTGATCGGCCGGTGTCGTTTTCCAGAGCTGGTCGAGCATGCCTTGGACGTGCGCGAGCCGCTCGCTGGCGCGGCTGGCGCCGTCGTCCCACACACGCATGCTCAACAGCTCGAGGCACCGGATGACATACAGGTTGAAGAGCGTGTGCGCGTACCGAAGCCGGCCATTGCGACCCGGCCAACGCGTCTGCTGCCACAAGTGAAAGCCGCGGACCATCATCTCCGCGGGGTCGGCCAAGCCGTTGTGCAGCCCTGGAAGCGCACGAGGCTTGAAGCCACGTGCCCAATGCGCGTCCTCGAGTTGACCTCTCAGGCGCGACTGCCTGTGGGTGATTCGGGGGAGCGCGAAGAAGCAGTCCTCGAAGTGATCCGCCAGGAGGGATGCGTCCCGCAGGACTTCGATCGGCTGTCGCTGCGCGTTCAGCAGCCCCTGTATGCGCTCGACGATCTCGCCGCGATGGACGAGGAAGAACTCGAGGAGTTCGACATGCGCCTCAAACGGCGCCGCGGCCACCCCGGCCTCCGCGCCCGCGGCCACCGCCGCCCCCGCCAAAACTCGGATACGGCTTCGGATTGACGATCAGACGGTCGAGGAACAGATCGATCGACGCGGCCATCACCTCGACGGCGTCGGGCGCGTTGTTGTCGAAGGCGTGATCGGCGCCTTGGATGAGCGTCATCGTGGTCGGGACGCCCAGCGCCTGGAGCTTGGTCCAGAAGTCGATGCTCGACTGCACCGGCACCGTGCCGTCCTTGGTGCCGTGCACGAAGATGGTCGGCGCGAAGTCCTTGGTGATGTAGGACGTGGGTGACGCGGCCGCGATGTTTTCCGGCGTCGCCTGCCCCTGCGGGAAGAGGCCGGTGGCAATCTGCGCGCTGGCCAGCGGGTAGACGCCGATGCAGGCGTTGACGTCCGAGCTCACGCCGGCGTTGCCGCCGTCGCCGTCGAACTCCTTGCGCCCGTTGGTGCCGGCCGCCATGAGCGCCAGCATCCCGCCGGCCGAATAGCCGGCGATGACAATTCGATTCGGATCGACGCCCAGGCGTTCGGCGTTCGCACGGGTCCAGCGAATCGCCGCCTTGGTGTCCTGAATCTGCGCCGGCCACGGGCTCTCTTGCTGGAGCCGGTAGTTCGCCGAGATGTTCGTGTAGCCTCTGGCGCCGAGCGGCTTGATGTCGTTGAGGATGTAGCCGGCGTTCTTGTTGCCGACGAAGAAGCCGCCTCCGAAGAGGTGCACGATGGCCATGCGCTTCGAGGTCACGTTCGCCGCGGGCCGGTAGACGTCGAGCGTCAGGTCCTTGGTGCCGCCCTTGCCGAACACGATGTCCTTCTCGATGCGCAGATTCCCCATGTCGGGCGCCGGTGGCGGCCCCTGGGCTTGCAGCGAGAGTGCGGTGAGGGCTGGTGCCGCGGCCAGTGCTCCCGACGCCTTGACGAATCCCCGTCTCGTGAGTCGCGCCATGATCGATCGTCCCCCTTCTGTAAGGGCCGTATCTTACTGTCGTTTCGACCGGGCGGGAACCGCAGTGCCGGCATCTACGTAAGCGGTCGTGTGGGCGACTCCCTTCTTCAGGACATCCGCTACGCCGTCCGGACGCTTCGTCGAGCACCGCTCTTCGCGGCCACGGTCGCCGTCACGATGGGGCTCGGCCTGGGGCTTCTCGGGTCT
>Ga0207648_10006922_pt1 | contig 11237 bp, 8 predicted proteins | sample KBSMisM32_FD_184310 | JGI IMG/M metagenome (GOLD analysis project Ga0207648, IMG submission 184310) | Miscanthus rhizosphere microbial communities from Kellogg Biological Station, Michigan, USA - KBS Miscanthus M3-2 (SPAdes) (version 2) | ecosystem: Host-associated > Plants > Roots > Rhizosphere... | reverse complement strand
GTACTTTGGGATTCATCAGGGGTCCACCTATTCGATTTGGTGGACACCATCCTCAGCGCCTCAACCGCCTCGTTCAAGATGGGATCGCTGGCCCCTTACGTGGCGTGGCCGTTTTGGGGGTAACAGGTCGAGGGGAATGCGAGTTGCCCCCCCAAAATCCACCCCCAAGACGGCCAGACTTCAATTGCACAGCGCCGGACAATCGAGGAAGAAAAACGCCCCTAGAGCGTTGATTTCTCTAGGGGCGCCGGTCTTTCCTGGAACTGTCAGTACTGTGTCTTGGTGGAGCCGGGGGGAATCGAACCCCCGTCCGCAAGCCATCATCGGGCAGATCTACATGCTTAGCTCTCTGATTTGGTTTTAGGAGTGGCCGCCGCGCAGGAGCACGCTGCGTTCACCCCGAGTCACTTGATTTAGCCCTGTGCTGAGTGACCCAGCTCAGAGCGAGCCAATGTGTATGACTTCGCAGTCCTTGGGTTGCCCCTCAGACCCGGCCCATCGGCCAACCGTTGCGAAGCTCACCGGTTTTAAGCGGCGAGGGCGTACGAAGAGTCGTTCGCAGTTACTTTGATCCAGATGGATTTACGAGGTGACTGGTCCTCGGCATGCCCTGTTCCAACTCCGCACCCACGTCGAAGCCAAGTCGGCCCCAGGAACCTCTTAGTTTAGGCCAAGCCCAGAAGGTTCAAGAGATCGGCGGGATTTCGTGCGATGTATTCCGCACCCCAGGACTCGATCGGTTCGCCCGCACCCAGGTAGCCCCAACCCGCCACCACGGTGGCCATGCCCGCGGCGCGGCCGGCCTGGACGTCGCGCACGTCATCGCCGACGTAGATGCATTGAGCAGGCGAAAGACCGACGCGGCGTGCCGCTTCGAGCAGCGGCGCCGGATGCGGCTTGGAATGCGGCGTGGTGTCGCCGGCAATGACGGTGGCCGCGCGCGGATGCAGGCCGAGCGAACGCACCAGGGGGTCGGTGAATCGCGTGGCCTTGTTGGTCACGATGCCCCACTTGGTGCTGCGGCGCTCCAGCGCCTCCAGCACCGGCAGCACCGCGTCGAAGATGCGCGTCTGCTGTGTCATGCGCATTTCATAGCGGCGCAGGAAATCGTCGCGCAGGCTGAGGAAGGATTCGTGCTGCGGGCCGATGTCGAAGGCCACGCCGATCATGCCGCGCGCGCCCGCACCCACCATCGGACGAAAGCATTCGTACGGAAGCGCCGGCAGGCCGTGGGCCTCGCGCAGCTCGTTGGCCGCGCCGGCGAGGTCAGGCGCGCTGTCGATGAGCGTGCCGTCGAGGTCGAAGAGCACCGCGTCGAAACGGTGGGCCATCATGTGCTCTTGCGGCAGGCGAAGAGGTAGTTGACGCTGGTGTCGCCCGACAGCCAGTACCGTTTGGTGAGCGGGTTGTATTCCATGCCGCGCGTGGCTTGAAGCTCCAGCCCGGCATCGCGGCACCATTGCGCGAGCTGGCTCGGCCGGATGAAGCGTGCGTATTCGTGCGTGCCCTTGGGCAGCATCTTGAGCACGTGCTCGGCTCCCACGATCGCGAAGAGAAAGGCCTTCGCGTTGCGATTGATGGTGGAGAAGAAGACCCAGCCGCCGGGCTTCACGAGGTCAGCACAGGCCTTGACGATCGACGCGGGCTCTGGGACATGCTCGAGCATCTCCATGCAGGTGACGACATCGAAGCCCTCGGGCGATTCCGCGGCCAGCGCCTCGGCCGACACTTCGCGGTAGTCGACATTGGGCGTCTGCGCTTCCAGCGCATGCAGCTGCGCGACTTTGAGCGCCTTGGTGGCCAAGTCGATGCCCAGCACGTTCGCCCCACGGCGGGCCATCGAATCGCTCAGGATGCCGCCGCCGCAACCGATGTCGACGACGCGCTTGCCCGCGAGCCTTGCCTGCCTGTCGATCCAATCCAGCCGCAGCGGATTGATCTGGTGCAGCGGCCGGAATTCGCTCTCGGTATCCCACCAGCGGTGGGCCAGTTCACCGAATTTCGCGAGCTCGGCCGGGTCGGCATTGAGGGTTGTCATTCCTCGATGTTAACCAATGGTGTTGCGCCCATATCCTTTTGCCGGCTCACAAAACAAAACCCCGCCGTAGCGGGGTTTTGAAGGCTCGGAGCAACCGGATTACTTGTTGCGCGTACCGACCACTTCGATTTCCACGCGACGGTTCTTCGCGCGGCCTTCGGCGGTCTTGTTGTCGGCGACAGGCTGCTTCTCGCCCTTGCCTTCGGTGTAGACGCGGTTCTTCTCGACACCCTTGCTCGTCAGGTAATTCTTGACGGCATCGGCGCGCTTGACCGACAGCTTCTGGTTGTAGGCATCGCCACCGACGGAGTCGGTGTGGCCGACCGCGATGATGACTTCGAGGTTGATGCCGGACATCTTGCTGACGAGGTCGTCCAGCTTGGCCTTGCCTTCGGGCTTGAGCGTGTCCTTGTTGAAGTCGAAGAACGCGTCAGCAGCGAAGGTCACCTTCTCGCTCACCGGGGCCACGACGGCCGGGGCGGGCGGGGGCGGCGGGGGAGCAACCGGGGGCGGGGGCGGAGGAGCAGCCGGCGGCGGGGGCGGCGGAGCCTTCGGTTCGGGTTTGATGGCGCCATCGCAATCGGGGTGAGCCGTGGCGGGCGTCCAGTTGGCGTCGCGCCAGCAAAGCTCGTTGGTGCCGTTCTTCCAGGGAATGCCGTTGGCATTGACCCAGTTGTCAACCGTCTGCGATTGAGCGAACACGCCCGATGCCGAAGCGGCGAGCGTGGCGGATGCGAAGAGCGACGCCACCTTGTTCAGTTTCTTCATGATTCTCCTCTCGAGGGAAGGTGCAGTTTTCTGCAAAACGTCCGAACCGGAATCGGAAAGCGTTGGCAAACCTTCGCTCACGGCGAATGGTCTACCACCCGAATGATTGTGCCAGCAGAGACCCAATTTGCTCCTTTTGCCCCAACCCGCAGCAAGCAGTGTTGCGCTAGTGCTACAACGATGCGCACTTAGAATGGCGGGCTTCGCCTCCCCCTCAATGCCCCTTTTCGGCGGGCACTCGCTGCCCTCGCCTTCCTCATGACTCAATTCGCCAAGGAAACCCTGCCGATCAGCCTCGAAGAGGAGATGCGGCGCTCCTACCTTGATTACGCGATGAGCGTGATCGTCGGACGAGCATTGCCCGATGCGCGCGATGGCCTGAAGCCCGTGCACCGGCGCGTGCTGTTCGCCATGCATGAGCTCAACAACGACTGGAACCGGCCCTACAAGAAGTCGGCCCGCATCGTCGGTGACGTGATCGGCAAGTACCACCCGCACGGCGACAGTGCGGTCTACGACACCATCGTGCGCATGGCGCAGGACTTCTCGCTGCGGCACATGCTGGTCGACGGCCAGGGCAATTTCGGGTCGGTCGACGGCGACAACGCCGCGGCCATGCGATACACGGAAATCCGCCTGTCGAAGGTCGCGCACGAGATGCTTGCCGACATCGACAAGGAGACCGTCGACTTCGGCCCCAACTACGACGGCTCCGAGAAAGAGCCGCTCGTGCTGCCGACACGGCTGCCCAACCTGCTTGTGAACGGCGCGGCCGGCATCGCGGTGGGCATGGCCACGAACATCCCGCCGCACAACCTCAACGAAGTCGTCGACGCCTGCCTTCACATGCTGAAGAACCCGGGCGCGACCATCGACGAGCTGATGGAGATCATCCCGGCGCCGGACTTCCCCACCGCCGGCATCATCTACGGCCTGTCGGGCGTGCGTGACGGCTACCGCACCGGGCGCGGCAAGGTGGTGATGCGCGCCAAGTGCCACTTCGAGGACATCGACCGCGGCCAGCGCCAGGCCATCATCGTCGACGAGATCCCCTACCAGGTGAACAAGAAGAACTTGCTCGAGCGCATGGCCGAGCTGGTTCACGAGAAGAAGATCGAAGGCATCAGCCACATCCAGGACGAGTCCGACAAGTCGGGCATGCGGGTGGTGATCGAGCTCAAGCGCGGCGAAGTGCCCGAGGTGGTGCTGAACAACCTGTACAAGCAGACGCAGCTGCAGGATACCTTCGGCATCAACATGGTGGCGCTGATCGACAACCAGCCCAAGCTGTGCAACCTGAAGGACCTGGTCGAGATCTTCCTCGAGCACCGCCGCGAAGTGGTGACGCGCCGCACGGTGTTCGAGCTGCGCAAGGCCCGCGAGCGCGGCCACGTGCTCGAAGGCCTGGCGGTGGCGCTGGCCAACATCGACGAGTTCATCGAGACCATCAAGACCTCGCCCACGCCGCCGGTCGCCAAGGCCGCGCTGATGAGCAAGAGCTGGGATTCGTCGATGGTGCGCGAGATGCTCGCGCGCGCCGAGAAGGAAGCGCCGGGCGGGCGCGAGTCGTTCCGCCCCGAAGGCCTGCCGAAGGATTACGGCATGCAGCCGGACGGGCTCTATCGCCTGTCCGATGCGCAGGCCGGCGAAATCCTGCAGATGCGCCTGCAGCGCCTCACCGGACTCGAGCAGGACAAGATCATCGGCGAGTACAAGGAAGTCATGGCGGAGATCGCCGACCTCCTGAACATCCTCGCGACCCCCGCCCGCGTCACGACCATCATCTCGGACGAGCTGAACGCCATCAAGCTGGAGTTCGGCCAGACCAAGGTGGGCGCGCGCCGCAGCCACATCGAGCACAACGCGCAGGACCTCGGCACCGAAGACCTGATCACGCCCACCGACATGGTGGTGACGCTCTCGCACACGGGCTACATCAAGAGCCAGGCGCTCTCGGAATACCGCGCCCAGAAGCGCGGCGGCCGCGGCAAGCAGGCGACGCAGACGAAGGAAGACGACTGGATCGACCAGCTCTTCATCGCCAACACGCACGACTACATCCTGTGCTTCACCAACCGCGGCCGCGTCTACTGGCTCAAGGTCTGGGAAGTGCCGCAAGGCTCGCGCAACTCGCGCGGCAAGCCCATCGTGAACATGTTCCCGCTGCAGCAAGGCGAGAAGGTGAACGTGGTGCTGCCGCTGACCAACGGCTTCCGCAGCTTCCCGCCCGACCACTACGTGTTCATGGCCACCGCGCAGGGCACGGTCAAGAAGACCTCGCTGGACGAATTCAGCAACCCGCGCAAGGCCGGCATCATCGCCGTGGACCTCGATGAAGGCGACTACCTCATCGGCGCCGCGCTCACCGACGGCAAGCACGACGTGATGCTGTTCAGTGACGGCGGCAAGGCCGTGCGCTTCGACGAGGACGACGTGCGCCCCATGGGCCGCAACGCCCGCGGCGTGCGCGGCATGATGCTCGAGGACGGCCAGAGCGTGATCGCCATGCTCGTGGCGGAGGATGAGACGCAAAGCGTGCTCACCGCGACGCAGAACGGCTTCGGCAAGCGAACGAGCATCGTCGAATACACCCGCCACGGCCGCGGCACGAAGGGCATGATCGCCATCCAGCAAAGCGAGCGCAACGGCCGCGTCGTCGCCGCCACGCTGGTGCGCCCGGATGACGAGATCATGCTCATCACTGACCGTGGCGTGCTCGTGCGCACCCGCGTGTCCGAGATCCGTGAACTGGGTCGTGCCACGCAAGGCGTGACCCTCATCGCGCTGGACGACGGCACCAAGCTGAGCGGCCTGCAGCGCATCGTCGAGAACGACGCCAACGAGTCGGGCGGCGACGCCGCATCCGGCGACGAACCCACTCCCGAGGAGAACACCTGATGAATCGTTGGATCGCCACGGCGCTGCTCGCCGGCGCTACGCTTGCGCACGCCCAGACCACCGCGCCGTCCGCACCGGCCACCCCCGCGGCTCCCACGTCGGCTGCGAAGAAGGAGCTGATCGCCAAGCTCATCAGCCTGCAGCAGGCGGGCGTCGACGACCTCGCCAAGACGATCACGCAAGGGCCCGTCGTGAACCTCGGACAGCAGGCCGGCGCCGCCTTGCAGACGGTGCCCGCCGACAAGCGCGATGCTGCCGCCAAGAGCATCGATGCCGACCTGAAGAAGTACCTGGAAGAGACCGCGCCGGTCATCAAGGACCGCACGACCAAACTCGCGCCGATGGTGATCACCCCCATCCTCGAAGAGAAGCTGACCGAGGACGAACTCAAGCAGATCATTGCGTGGATCGAATCGCCGGTTCGAAAGAAGTACGAGTCGCTGTCGCCCGACATGCGCAATGGCCTCGGCCAGCGCGTCCTGGCCGACCTGTCGCCCTCGCTCAATCCGAAGCTGCAGGCCCTGCAGGACAAGATCATCGCCACCTTGAAGGCGTCCGGCGCGAAGCTGCCGCCCAAGCCCACCGCCCCTGCCGCCAGCGGTGCCAAGTCCCCGGCCAAGGCCGCCAGCAAGTAGCCTGCAAGCAAGGACCGCGGCCCTTCCGATGATTCCTGCGCACGAAGCCTGGTCCAGGCCTCGGCGCAAGCGCTCGCACATGCGAGAATTTGGCGCACGCCATGGCTGAGACCAATTCCCCCGCCACCAACCCCGCGCTTCTGGCGCTTCGCACCCAGATCGACGCGGTCGACCGCGACCTCCTCCAGCTGCTGAACCGGCGCGCGGCCCTCGCGCAGGAGGTGGGCGAGGTCAAGAAGAAGGAAGGCTCGGTGGCCTTTCGCCCCGAGCGCGAGGCGCAGGTCATCGACGGCCTCAAGTCCACCAACCCCGGCCCGCTGAAATCGGAAAGCGTGGCGCCGATCTGGCGCGAGATCATGTCGGCCTGCCGCGCCCTGGAGACGCCTTCACGCGTGGCCTACCTCGGCCCCGCGGGCACCTTCAGCGAGCAGGCGGCCCTGGGCTTCTTCGGCTCGTCCATCGTGCGCGTTCCCTGCGCGAGCATCGACGAGGTGTTTCGCACCACCAGTGCCGGCGCGGCCGATTTCGGCGTCGTGCCGGTCGAGAACTCCACCGAGGGCGTGGTCGCCCGCACGCTGGACCTCTTCCTCACCGAGCCGCTGTTCATCATCGGCGAGACCAGCCTCTTCGTGCGGCAGAACCTGCTTCGCCGCGACAACGCGCTGGAAGGCATCCAGGCGGTCTGCGCGCATCCCCAGGCGCTGGCGCAATGCCACGGCTGGCTGAGCTACCACCTGCCGAACGTCGAGCGACGCCCGGTGTCGAGCAACGCCGAGGGCGCGCGCCTGGCGAGCCTCGACCCATCGCTTGCGGCACTCGCGAGCGAACGTGCCGGCAGCGAGTTCGGCCTGCACGTGGTGGCGCCGGCCATCCAGGACGATCCGCACAACCGCACGCGCTTCGCCATCCTCACGCATCCGCTGCGCCATCCGCAGCCGCAGGCGTCGGGCCACGATTGCACGAGCCTCGTGGTGTCGGTCACCAACCGGCCGGGCGCGGTGCACGACATGCTGGTGCCGCTGAAGCAGCACGGCGTGTCGATGACGCGCTTCGAGTCGCGCCCCGCGCGCTCGGGCCAGTGGGAGTACTACTTCTACATCGACGTGCAAGGCCATCCGGATCAACCGGAAGTGGCTGCCGCCCTGAAGGAACTGCGCAGCGTGTGCGCCTTCTTCAAGGTGCTGGGCACCTACCCCATCGACGTTCACTAAACGGGCCGAGCACCAGGATGTTCAATCAACTCGGCGTCATCGGTTGCGGCCTCATGGGCGGCTCCTTCGCGCTCGCGCTCAAGCGGGCCGGCCTGGTCAAGCGGGTGATCGGCTACAGCAAGTCGCCCTCGACCACCGAGAAGGCCAAGAAGCTGGGCGTCATCGACATGGCGGCCGAATCGGCGCTGCTGGCGGTGTCGGGCTCGGACATCGTGCTCATCGCCGTGCCGGTCTCGGCCACCGAGGCGACGTTCAAGGCGATCCGCCACCTCGTCGAGCCCGGCGTGCTCTTCATGGACGTGGGCTCGACCAAGCGCGACGTGATCGACGCCGCGCGCCGCGTGCTCAAGGAGCGCGTGGCGAGCTTCGTGCCCGCCCACCCGATCGCCGGCAAGGAAGTCGCCGGCATCGGCCATGCGGACGCGTCGCTCTACACGAACCGCCAGGTCATCCTCACGCCCATCGCGCAGACGAGTCCCGAACTGGTGCAGAAGGCGACCGACGTGTGGGCAGCCATCGGCTCCCAGGTTCTGCGCATGACGCCGGAGAACCACGACGCCGCCTTCGCGGCCGTCAGCCACCTGCCGCACATGCTGGCCTTCGCCTATTTCAATTCGGTGGCGCGGCAGCCCGCGGGGCGCGACTTTCTCTCGCTGGCGGGCCCGGGCTTTCGCGATTTCACGCGCATCGCCGCGAGCGACCCGACGGTGTGGCGCGACATCCTCGTGTCCAACCGCGAAGAGCTGCTCAAGCAGTCGATGCGCTTCCGGCACACGCTGGACGCGATGGAGCACGTCATCAAGACGGGCAACATCGAGGCGCTGGAAGACCTGATCCGCGGGGCGTCTGACGCCCGTTCGGCCTGGCAAATGAACGCCGTCAAGCCGCCCTCGAACCGTTGAGGCGCGTGCGCCCTATCCTGTCGAGCTTCTGACGCAGACCGCCCGGTCCTCCCCATGTACAGCACGCCCTTCCTCGATCTTCCGCCGCTGCGCCAAGCCGCAGGCACCGTCCGGCTGCCGGGCTCCAAGAGCATCTCCAACCGCGTGCTGCTGCTGGCCGGGCTGAGCGAGGGCACGACCGTCGTCCACGACCTGCTCGATTCCGACGACACGCGAGTCATGCTTGTCGCCCTGCGCGAACTCGGCTGCGAGATCGAATCCGCCGGCGACCTGCTGCGCATCACCGGCCTGGGCGGGCGGCTGAAGAACCGCGACGCCAAGCTCTTCCTCGGCAACGCCGGCACCGCCATGCGCCCGCTGTGCGCGGCGCTCGCAGTGATGACGGCAACGCAAGGCGGCCGCTTCGACCTGAGCGGCGTGCAGCGCATGCACGAGCGACCCATCGGCGACCTGGTGGACGCCCTGCGCCAGCTGGGCTGCCGCGTCGACTACTTGGGGGCCGACGGCTACCCGCCCTTGCGCCTGTCGGCGGGCTCCGGCAGCGTCAAGACTGCCGCACCCATCCGCGTGCGCGGCGACGTGTCCAGCCAGTTCCTGACCGCCTTGCTGCTCGCGCTGCCGCTGGTGAGCGCGACCTCGCCGGTGGTGATCGAGGTCGAGGGGGAGCTGATCTCCAAGCCCTACATCGAGATCACGCTGAACCTGCTCAAGCGTTTCGGCATCGAGGTGAAGCGCGACGGCTGGCAGCGATTCACCATCGCGCAAGGCAGTGCCTACAAGTCGCCCGGCGACATCCACGTCGAGGGCGACGCGTCCTCGGCGTCCTACTTCGTCGCACTGGGCGCCATCGCCGCGGTCGATGCGCCGGTGCGCATCGAAGGCGTCGGGCTCGATTCCATCCAGGGCGACATCCGCTTCGCCGAAGCGGCGCAAGCCATGGGTGCCGACGTGTCCACCGGCCCCGGCTGGCTGGAGGTCAAGCGCGGCGCGTGGCCGCTCAAGGCCATCGAGCTCGACTGCAACCACATCCCCGACGCGGCAATGACGCTGGCCGTGATGGCGTTGTACGCCCAGGGCACGACGCGGCTGACCAACATCGCCAGTTGGCGGGTGAAGGAAACCGACCGCATCTCCGCCATGGCCGCCGAGCTGCGAAAGCTGGGCGCCGGGGTGGTGGAGGGGGCGGACTTCATCGAGGTGTCGCCGCCCGCCAAGTGGACGCCCGCGGACATCCACACCTACGACGACCATCGCGTGGCCATGTGCTTCTCGCTGGCCGCCTTCAACGCCCTTGCACCGGGCAATGCCGCGCCGGTGCCGGTGCGCATCCTCGACCCGAAATGCGTGGCCAAGACCTTTCCGCACTACTTCGAGACGCTGTTCTCGGTGGTCGAGACCGACACGCCGCTCATCCCCGTGCTGGCCGTGGATGGCCCCAGCTCATCCGGCAAGGGCACGGTGGCCAGCGCCGTTGCGCAACGGCTGGGCTACCACTTCCTCGATTCCGGCGCGGTCTACCGTGCCACCGCCCTGGCGGCCATGCGGGCGGGCGTGACGCCTGCGGATGAGTACGCGGTGGCCGTCATTGCCGCCACGCTCGACCTGGCCTTCGAAGGCAGCTCCATCCGCCTCGCGGGCGAGGAAGTGGCCGAACTTCTGCGCGACGAGGCGGTCGGCTCCATGGCCTCGAAGATCTCCGCCCTGCCCGCCGTGCGCGACGCCCTGCGCGAGCTGCAGCTGTCGTTCCGCCGCATTCCGGGCCTCGTGGCCGACGGACGGGACATGGGCACGGTCATCTTCCCTGGCGCCGACCTGAAGGTCTTTCTCACGGCGAGTGCCGCAAAACGCGCGGAAAGACGCCATAAGCAATTGATTTCTAAGGGAATTCCATCTAATATCGACAGTCTTCGCGCCGATTTGGAAGCGCGTGACGCCCGGGATCAAAACCGGGCCGTCGCGCCTCTGAAGCCGGCACCGGATGCGCTGCTTCTGGACAATTCGGACCTCACCATCGACGAGTCGGTGAACTGGGTCTTGAATTCCTGGGAACAACGCAGACCTTTCGGGAGTCCACAGGACGCCTGACGAAGCTGCCCGAAAGGGCGGTGTCGAAAGACATCTCGAAAGAGAAGGGGGTCGAAAGATCCTGGTCGCAAGACCGAACGAGGCCCGCCGCTTCCCCTCCGTGCTGCCAGACGCAACGTCATCCAAGCACACCGAAGCGTCGGATCATCAACCTAACCCCGCGGCGGTAGCCGCAAAGAAAGTCCCCATGCCCCAAACCCAAACTGCCACCAACTCCGGCGGCGAATCCTTTGCCGCCCTGTTCGAAGAATCGCTGAAGCGCTCCGAGATGCGCAGTGGCGAGGTCATCACGGCCGAAGTCGTCCGTGTCGACTACAACTTCGTGGTGGTCAACGCAGGCCTCAAGTCTGAAGCCTACGTTCCCATTGAAGAATTCAAGAACGACCAGGGCGAGCTCGAAGTCCAGGTCGGCGATTTCGTGTCGGTGGCCATCGACGCGATCGAAAACGGCTACGGCGACACCATCCTGTCGCGCGACAAGGCCAAGCGCCTCGCCTCCTGGCTGTCGCTGGAGAACTCGCTGGAATCCGGCGAATTCGTGACCGGCACCGTCTCCGGCAAGGTCAAGGGCGGCCTGACCGTCCTCGTCAACGGCATCCGCGCCTTCCTGCCCGGCTCGCTGCTCGACACGCGTCCGGTCAAGGACATGAGCCCGTTCGAGGGCAAGACGATGGAGTTCAAGGTCATCAAGCTCGACCGC
>Ga0207648_10006920_pt1 | contig 11238 bp, 13 predicted proteins | sample KBSMisM32_FD_184310 | JGI IMG/M metagenome (GOLD analysis project Ga0207648, IMG submission 184310) | Miscanthus rhizosphere microbial communities from Kellogg Biological Station, Michigan, USA - KBS Miscanthus M3-2 (SPAdes) (version 2) | ecosystem: Host-associated > Plants > Roots >... | reverse complement strand
GCGGCATGCACATCGACGACTTCGCGCCGAACCTGAGCTTCTTCTTCAGCAACGGGATGGACCCCGAGTACTCGGTGCTCGGGCGCGTGGCGCGGCGCATCTGGTCGGTCGCGATGCGCGAGAAGTACGGCGCGAACGATCGCTCGCAGAAACTCAAGTACCACTGCCAGACGTCCGGACGCAGCCTGCACGCGCAGGAGATCGCGTTCAACGACATCCGCACCACGCTCCAGGCGCTGATCGCGACCTACGACAACGCGAACTCGCTGCACACCAACGCCTACGACGAGGCGATCACGACGCCGACCGAGGAGAGCGTTCGCCGCGCGATGGCGATCCAGCTCGTGATCAATCGCGAATGGGGCCTCGCGAAGAACGAGAATCCGAGCCAGGGCAGCTTCGTCATCGACGACCTGACCGACCTGGTCGAGGAAGCCGTGCTCAAGGAGTTCGAGTCGATCAGCGAGCGCGGCGGCGTGCTCGGCGCGATGGAGACCGGCTACCAGCGCGGCAAGATCCAGGAGGAGTCGATGTACTACGAGCACAAGAAGCACGACGGCTCGTACCCGATCATCGGCGTCAACACGTTCCGCAATCCGCACAGCGACCAGCCGCCGCCGAAGGTCGAGCTCGCGCGGTCGACGTCGGAGGAGAAGGAGTCGCAGTTGAAGCGGCTGGCCGACTTCCACCGCCGTCACGCCAAGGAGGCGCCGGCCGCGCTCGAAAAGCTCAAGCAGGCGGTGATTCAGGACAGGAACGTCTTCGAGGAGCTGATGAATGCGGTGCGGGTGTGCTCGCTGGGGCAGATCACCGGCGCGCTGTTCGAGGTGGGCGGGCAATACCGGCGGAGCATGTAGGCCGTCCCCACGTGAAACTCGCGACCGCCCTCGTCGCGTCGACGCTCGCGGCTGCCGTCGCCGGCGCGGCGCCGTCGAGCGAGCCGTTGCCGCAATGGCTGAGCGAGACCGGCTACGGCGCGCCGGAGATGCAATCGTTCACGCCGCGCTACCCGCTGTGGTCGGACGGCGCGGCGAAACGCCGCTGGATCCTTCTGCCGGCCGGGACGTCGATCGACAGGTCGAAGATCGACGCGTGGGACTTTCCGCCCGGAACGAAGCTGTGGAAGGAGTTCGCGTTCGACAGCCCCATCGAGACGCGATTGATCGAGCGGCTCGCGGACGGCTCGTGGCGCTTCGCGACCTATCTTTGGCTCCCGGACGGCCGCGACGCCGAGCTCGCGCATGAATGGGGCTTGCGGATGTATCCCGTGTCGGGCGCGCCGGACGGCCGCTACGCGATCCTGTCGCGCAACGATTGCCGCGCATGCCACGAAGGGCCCGCGGTCCCTGTGCTCGGCTACAGTGCGGTGCAGCTCGAAGCTCCGCCGCTCCCGCCCGCGCTCGGCTACCTGCACGCCAACTGCGGGCACTGCCACAACGCGACGGGGGCCGTCGCCGGCGTCGACCTCGTGCTCGCGCAAAGCGCTGCCGACCCGCAAGCGAGCGCCCAGGCTACGCGCGCGTCGCTGTTCGGTCGCGCCAGCCGCTTTCGCTCGGGCGACGGCGACGCCGCTCGCCGCGACCACGTGATCGTCGAGCGCATGCATTCCACCAATCCGTACACGCGCATGCCGCCGATCGGCGTGCAAGTCGTCGACCGCGAGGGCGCCGCCCTCGTCGAAGCCTGGATCCGTCAAACCTCCGAGGAGACCTCACGATGAAATGCTCGCTCGCATCTCTCGCCGCGGTCGCGCTCGCTTGCGCGGGTGCGGCGCTCGCCGCCGACCCATCCCAAGTGGCGCGCGGCAAGTACCTCGTCACCGTGGCCGGTTGCAACGACTGCCACACGCCCTGGATCGTGGGACCGAACGGTCCCGAGCCCGACATGACGCGCATGCTGTCGGGCCACCCGCAAGCCTTCAAGGTGACGTCGCCGGCGAAGACACCCGACGAGCCGTGGATCATGACGGCCGCGGTGACCAACACGGCATGGTCGGGTCCGTGGGGCGTGAGCTTCACCGCGAACCTGACGCCCGATCCCGAGACCGGGCTCGGCCAATGGACGCAGCGCAATTTCACCGACACGATCCGCAGCGGCCGCCATCACGGGCGCGGGCGCGAGATCCTGCCGCCGATGCCGATCCGGATGTACCGCAACTTCACCGATGACGACCTCGAGGCGATCTTCGGCTACCTCGGCACGATCCCGGCGGTGAAGAACCGGGTGCCCGAGCCGTTGCCGCCTGCGGCGCCCGCGGGGAAATGACCGCGGGCGAACGCTACTCGACGCCGCCGGACGCGAACGCCGCGCGCCCGGCGGGCGAGGCGAGAACGCGCAGCACGGCGCGCGCCGCGTCGGCATTCTTCGCGGCGGACATCACGGCGGCTTCGTACGCCGTGTAGTTCTGCACGTCGGCAGGCAGCGGCCCCGCGAGCTTCAGCCCCCTGGGCTCGAACTGCCGGATCTCGGTGATCGCGCCGAAGCCGATCTCGCGGCCGTTGCCGCGGATCACGTGCTCCATGACCGACGCGCCGTCGGGATAGCGCGTCGTCCTCGGCTTGATCGCGTCGAGGATGCCGAGCTGCGCGAACAGCTTGTCGAGATAGATGCCGGTCGACGCGGTGTTGTACGCGATGGCGTCCGCCGCGAGCACCGCGCGTTTCAACGCATCGACGCTGGAAACGTCGGGCAGCGGCGCGCCCGCCTTCACGACGACACCGGCGCCGACGCGGCCGACCGGCGTCTTCGTGTCCGCGACGATCTGCCCGTCCTTCTGCGCCTGCGCGAGCGCCGGCGGCGGCGAGATCAGGATGTCGAACGCCTCGCCGTCGGCGAGCCGCTTTGCGATCTGGGGCCCGGTGTTGAAGCGGATGGAGAGCGAGTGTCCGGTTTCACGCTTCGCCACCTCGGCGAACGCGTGCAGGCCGGGCTCGACCGCACCGGCGGAAAGGACGGTGAGCTCGACGGCGGCGGCCGGTGCGCTGGCGAACATGGCGATGGCGAGCGCCCCGAGCGTCTTCATGGGCGAAGTGTACGATGGCCGGATGAGGCGCAGGACACTGTTGGCTGTGGCGGGCGCGTCCGCGCTCGCGGCCGTCGCACCGTCGCTGGCGCAGCGTCCCGTGCGGCGCATCGCGTGGATCTCGGCCGATCGTCCCGAGAACAACACCGGGTACCTCGAGTTCCTCGCCGGGCTGCGCGCGGCCGGCTACCGCGTCGGCGGCGACCTGATCGTCGACGCGCGATGGGGGATGGGCTCGTTCGAGCAGGCGGAGATTCTCGCCGGCGAGGCGGTCGCGTCCAAACCGGACCTCATCGTCACGCAGGGTCCCGTCGTCCGTTACGTGCGCAAGACCGGCACGACGTTGCCGGTCGTCTTCGGCTTTTCGGGCGACCCGGTCGCGGCCGGCGTCGTCGACAGCTTCGCGCGACCGGGTCGCAATTACACGGGCGTGTCCTTCTTCGCGCTCGACCTCGTGGGCAAGCGCTTCGAGCTCCTGAAGGAGACGCTGCCGGCGTTGCGTCGCGTCGCGTGCATCGCGAATCCCGATCATCCGGGCGAGTCGACCGAGCTTCGCGTGTCGCGCGAGGCGGGCGAGCGCCTGCGCGTCGACGTCGCGTATTTCCCGGTCAGCAGCCAGCGCGAGTTCGATGCGGCGCTCGAAGGCACCGCGCGTGCGCGCGCCGATGCGATCGTGCTGTTCCCCGACGCGGGGATGATGCGTTACGCGGAAGCGATCGCCGCGTTCGGCACGCGCGAGCGCATCCCGGCGATCTCCGGATGGGCGATCTTCGCGCGGCGCGGCAACGTGATGAGCTACGGGCCGAACCTCGACCAGGGCTACGGTCGGCTCGCGTACTACGTCGACCGCGTCCTGAAGGGCGCGAAGCCCGGCGACCTGCCCGTGGAGCTGCCGTCGCGCGTCGAGCTGACGCTCAACCTCAAGGCCGCGAAGGCGATCGGGCTTGCATTCCCCCAGTCGATGATCGGGCGCGCCGACGAGGTGATCCCGGCGTAAAAAAAGCCCGCCGTGCGGCGGGCTTTTCGAGGATCGCGAAGTCGTTATTGCTGCGAATAGGTTCGCGTCGACTTCGGTTGGGCGTCCAGCTCCCCGGTGATCGGCTTGTCGTAGCGCCGCTCGTCGCGGATGTTCGCGGTGGTCGGATCGCGCGGCTTGGTCGCGCGATTGTCGTAGTGCGGCTGCTGCGCCTGCTGCGGGCGGTTGGCCTGGTAATGCGGCGACTGGATGCCGCGGTGGTCGTACTGCGCCGGGCGGCTGTCCCACTGGTTGCCGTTCCAGTGGCGCTCGGACGGCCACGGCCTCACGACCGGCTGGTAGTAGCGCGGCGCCGGCGCATGCCACCAGTTGGCCGGACGGCCGTACCAGTAGGCGCGGTTGCCGTACCACGAACGGCCGCGGTAATACGTGTCCCAGTAGTTGCCGACCGAGAACGAGATGATCGGGAAGCCGAGCGACGGCCCCGCGCTGATCACGGTCACCGGCTGGTTGCGGTACGTATACGACAGGTAGTCGGCGTAGACCCAGCCGCGCTCCGGCCCCGCGGTCACGTCGCACCACGAGTAGCCGTCGACGCAGCCGTTCACGTGGACGTATGCGCCCGCCGGAACGGATGCGACCAGCGGAAATTGCGGGTTCGGACCGGCACGCATGTTCGTCAACCGGTTCGTGTACGCGTCCTGCGCGTACGCGGCGAACGGCGCGAGCATCGCGGCGCCCAGGATCCAGCCCATTGCTTGCTTGCGATTCATTGGCGACTCCTCCGGCCCGAAAGGGAGGCCGACGATCCGACAACGTATCCCGGTTGCGCCGGGTTGACCACTGAAACGACTCGCAACAATGCGTCCGTGTCGATCCTACGCGTGATGGGACGAACGGCGACGCGAGCGATGAAGCGCCAGGTCGATCGCCACGCGCGCGACCCGGGTGAGCTGGCCGTGCTTCGCGAGGTCGGCGAGCACCGCGCGGTCGCTCAGCTCGAGCGGGAGCGAGGAGGCCCAGTCGCTCTTCGCGATCGTCGCGAGCGGCGCGACGACCGCCGGATCGTCGAGCTCGATCGCAAGGTCGCGACGCGCGTCGAAGCTGCCGGGCGTCAGGTTGACCGACCCGACGATCGCGCGCTCGCCGTCGGCGATCATCGTCTTGCCGTGAAGCTTCAGCCCCTTCATGCGGTGCACCTTCGCTCCGGCGTCCTCCATCGCGCGAAGCCCCGCGAGTCCCTCGACGAGCTTCGCTTCCTTGAGCGAGTGCGGGCGGCGCGCGAGCACGCGCACCTCCACGCCGCGCCGCGCGGCGCGCACGATGCTCTCGACGACGACCGGATCCTGGAAGCGCTCGTTCTGCAGCCATAGCGACGACTCCGCGGCGTCCACGAAGCGTGCGAAGCGCTCGCGCGCGTTCCGATTGCACCAGACCAACGACGATCCGGCAGGCGGCGCGAACGGCACGCGCGCCCAGTCGGCGTCGAAGCACGCGGCGATCTCGTCGACCTCGTCGCGCTCGGTGGTGACGACCGCGAAGTCCCGCGTCTCGCGCAGGTTGCGCTTCTCCCAGTTGAGCGACATCACGTAGGCGGCGTCGTCGTCGACGACGAGCGACTTCTCGTGCGTCAGCTCGAACGCCGGGCTGCTGTCCTTCACGGCGACGCCGGCCGACGCGAGCGCGTAACGCGACGCGACGTTGTCCTCCTTGCCGTTCCGCCGCGCCGGATTGAGCATGACGCGGACCATCAGCCCGCGACCATGCGCGGCGACGAGCTCCCCGATCAGCCGCTCGTGGGTCAGCACGAACATCTTGAGGCGCAGCGACGACGTCGCGCCGCGGATCGCGTCGACGATCGGCGCTGCGCCGTCGTCGGGGAGGACGACCAGGCCGCGGCTCATGTCAGCGCGATGCGCAACGCATGTCGCGACCGTCGAGCGCGCAGGTCGCGAGCGTCGCGCCGTCGATGTCGTAGGCGCGCACGGACCACGCGTCGCCGTCGCGGTCGGCGACGAGGTAGCCGAAACGCTGGCTCGAGACCAGCCCGGCCAGCACGGTCCCCGGCGCCGGCGCGAGGTCGGGCGGAAATGGCGACGGAAGCGGTTCGTCGAGCGTATCGCCGCCATGACCGGCGACGAGCTGCGGCGGGTGGCCCGACGCGAAGCTCACCGCCTCGAACACGTGGTTGTGGCCGGCGACGAGCAGCTTCACGAGCGGAGGGAAGTACGCCTCGCCGTTCACCGACCGCAGCACCGAGAGCAAGGTCGCGTTGCCCGGATACGGCGACAGCGGGCGCGACGGATTCGCGGCGAACGCCAGCGGCGGATGGTGCGACAGGAACCAGGCGCTCGATTCGCTTGCGGACAGCAGCCGCTCCATCTGCTCGCGGTAGGTGCGGAACAGCGCGCCGTCCGGCGCGATCGGCGCGTTGCCGGCGCTCGCCGAATCGAAGACCAGCGCGCGCCAACCGGTGCCGAGCGGCACGGCGTAGGGCTCGCTGACGTCGCCCGTCGCATCGTCACGCGCGTCGTCGCAATCGCGGCCGCGCTCGAGCGGCCGCGGATCGAGGAATCGCCACCAGCCCTGGCCCGCGCGGTTGCACATCTCGTGGTTGCCGCGCACGACGATCCACGGCGCGGTCTCGAGGAGCGGCCGCGCGGGCGTGAAGAGATCCGCGCTCCAGGCGTCCCAGCCATAGCCCCATGGACTGTCGCGGCAGCCGTCGGAAACGGGCGGGCACGGGCTCTCGCGGTAGTGGTAGTCGCCGACGTGGATCACGAGGTCCGGATGGGTTGCCGCCGCCGCGCGTGCGACGCGCACGAACGGCCAACGCGCAGGGTCATCGCAAGGCTGCGCGTCCGTCGGCCCGAGGATGCGGCAGCCGGTGTCGCCGAGCACGACGATGCGCCGCGGCTGGGTCTTCGGCAGCGGCAGGTCGCGACCGGCGTGGACCGCGCGGTGTGCGTCGCGCGGGATCGCGAGCTCGCACGTCGTCACCGGGAACGCCGCGGCCTTCGACAGCGCGGACGGCGTCACCGACGTGCGCTGCGCGACCGTGCCGGCCGCGCGGCGCAACGTCATCGCTTGCGAGACCCCGTCGACGATCAGCGGCGGGCACGTCGCGGACGCCGTGATCAGGCGCGCAGTCGCGCGACCGTCGGGGCCGACGACGACGTAGGCGACGTCGCGCGGGACGGCCGGCGCGATCGACGGTCCCGCGCACCCCGCGACGAGCGCGGCGAGCGCGAGCCAAGGCAACCTCAGCATCCCGGCCCGGCGCCGGCCGCTTTCTGCGGAAGGGTGAGGTCGAAGTCGAGATCCCAGTTGAACGGCGGCTTCTTGTTCGTGATCGCGCCGGTGATGCGGCCAGTCAGCTTGCCGCCCTTCTTGAGGTCGCCGGCCAGCCGCTCGACCTTGATCTGCTTGTCGGTGGCCGGCTCGAGCACCCACTGGTCCTGCGGGCCGAGGTCCATCACCGTCGCGTGCTTGAAGCCGATCTCGACCGACTTCGCGGTCTTCGGCGAGGCTGTCGCGCTGCCGCCGCCCGGGCAGAAGCCGACGTGCACCAGGGTGCGACCCTTCTTGAAGCGGTCCTCGGTGCTCGAGAGCTGGAAGAACTCGCGCTCCTCCTGCGTGATCGGCGTGCTCGAGAACCAGATCGTCACGCCCTGGCTCCCCTCGTAGTACGCGACCTCGCAGTACGCGAGGTCGAACGCCTGCCCGCCCATCACGCCCTTGGCCTTGCACTTGTTCTGCGCCAGGGCGCCGGTCGGGACCGCGACGATCGCCGCGGCGAGGACGACTGCGGATGCGATCTTCATCATGCCTCCCCATGGGTCATGGGATGCCGCGCGTGCATCCTACCCCTCGTCCGGCGATCACAGGAAGCAGGGCCCGAACTCGCGCACCTCGACGGTCGCCCATTCGGCGGCCGGAATGCGGCTCGCGATCGCGACGGCCTCGTCGCGATTCGCGCAGTCGACGAGGAAGTAGCCGCCGATCATCTCCTTCGATTCGGAGAACGGGCCGTCGAGCAGCGTGCGCTTGCCGTGGCGAACGTTGACGCGCACCCCTTCGGTATCCGTGCGAAGCGACTGCGCGGCGCTCAATACGCCGCGCGACTTCAATTCCTCGGCGTAGCGCAGCATCTTGTCGTAGGCCGCGCGGCCTTCCGCGTCGGTGCGTGTCGCGCGCTGGCCGTGCGGCTCCAGGATCAGCAGCATGTATTGCATGCGGTCACCCTCCGGGCAAAGTCGAAGCGTAGCGCGCGAGCGCGCGCAGGTCGGGCTCGACGCCGAGGCCGGGCGCGTCGCCCAGCGTCGCGAAGCCGTCGTGCAGGTCGAGCGGGAACACGTCCTCGCGCAGCGGATTGGGATTCGCGTCGACCTCGACGAGGCTCGACGCCGTCCCGAACGCGGCGGTCAGGTGCATCGACGCGGCGAGACCGACGCCGCCGGCGAGCCAGTGCGGGCACATCGTCGCACCGCGCGCTGCGGCGTAGCGTGCGACCTCCGCGCCGCCGCCGATGCCGCCCCACTTGCCGACATCCGGCTGCACGAACGCGAGGATGCCTGCGTCGATCGCGTCGCGAAAGGCCTCGACGCCACGCAGGTTCTCGCCCGCGGCGAGCGACACGCCGCACGAGGAGGCGAGCGCGCGCCAGTCGGCCATCGGCGCATCGGCGCGCAGCGGCTCCTCGACCCAGTGGAGATCGAACGGCGCGAGCTCGGCGATGCGCGCAGGCGCGTCGCCGGTCGTCCACGCCTGGTTCGCGTCGACCATGATCGTGGCCGCGGGGCCCAGCGCGTCGCGCAACGCGGCGAGGTTCGCGACATCGCGCGCGGAATCGAAGCCGACCTTCAGCTTGAACGCCCGGTAGCCGGCGGCGATCTTCGAAAGCGCGGTCGCCGCGACGTCGTCGGGCCCGAGGCCGCTCGCGTAGACGCGCACACGCGGCGAGTCGCCACCGAGGTGCTTCCACAGCGGCACGCCCGCGCGTCGCGCACTCATGTCCCATGCCGCCTGGTCGATCGCGCCGATCACCTGCGCGAACGGGCCGGGCTCGCCGCACTGGATCGCCATCACCTGCGTGCGCCGGTCGAGCATCGCGCGGAGCGTATCCGGATCGTCGGCGCGCGCGCCCGCGACGAGCGGCGCGAACACCTTCGCCGCCAGCGACGCGCGATGATGCGCGCCGCCGGGCGGGAAGTTCGCGAACACTTCGCCCCAGCCGTGCGCGCCGTCGCTCGCCTCGAGGCGCACGAGCACCATCGGGCGCGCGGCGATCGCGCCGAACGCATTGCGCACCGGGGTCGCGAGCGGCGCGTGGAATGCGTGGACGTCGAGGCGGACGATCGTGGGCATCGGCGTGCGATGATTCCGGAGACGTCAAAACGAAGGGAGAGATGGTATGCGAATCGGCACAACGCAAGGGCGCGTTCGTGCGGCGGGATGGCGGCTTTTGCTGGCCGTGCTGGCGCTCGTGGGGGCGGGCGCGGTGTCGGCGCAGCCGTATCCGTCGAAGCCGATCCGGCTGATCGTGCCGTTCCCGCCCGGCGGCGCGGTCGATTTCTACGCGCGCGTCGTGCAGCAGCCGCTGTCCGACGCGCTCGGCGTCCCGGTCGTGATCGAGAACAAGGCCGGCGCGAGCGGCATGGTCGGCATCGACGCCGTCGCGAAGGCGCCGGCCGACGGCTACACGCTGGGCCTCGGCAACATCGCGTCGCTCGCGATCAACGTCGGGATCTACGACAAGATGCCGTACGACCCGGCGAAGGAGCTGTCGCCGGTCACGCACACGATCGACGTCAACTACGCGCTGGTCGTGCATCCGTCGCTCGCTGCCCGCACGGTTGGCGAGCTCGTCGCCTACGCGAAGGCGAATCCCGGCAAAGTCGCGTACGGCTCCGCGGGTAGCGGCAGCCTCCCGCACCTCGCGATGGAAAGCTTCAAGGCGGCGACCGGGACCGACATCGTGCACGTGCCGTACAAGGGCGGCGGCCCGATGGTCACCGACCTGCTCGGCGGCACCGTGCAGGTCGTGATCGCCGACCAGGCGAACCTGATGCCGCACGTGAAGGCCGGCAAGCTCCGCGCGATCGCGGTGGCGAGCCCGAAGCGCTCGCCCAACTATCCCGAGCTGCCGACGATCGGCGACACGCTGCCGGGTTTCCAGGCGGTGGCGTGGAACGGCCTCGTCGGTCCCGCCGGCATGCCGCCCGAGGTCGTCGCCAAGCTCAATGCCGCGGTCGTGAAGGTGATGGCGCAGCCCGACGTGGTGGCGAAGCTGAACGGCGGCGGGCTCGATGTCGTGGGCGACGCGCCCGACGAATTCGGCCGCTTCATCCGGTCCGAGATCGCGAAGTGGTCGGCGATCGCGAAGCAGGTCGGCGCGAAGGCCGACTAGGCCGGACTAGACGAACGTGTCGCGCGACCAGCCGCCCGACGCGTTGACGTCGGTGCCGCCGCGACTGAGCCCGATGTCGAGCAGCTCGCGATCGCTCATCGCGGCGAGGTCGTCGAGATCCTGCGCCACCCGGCGGCGCGTCGCGAGCCAGGCGTCGAGCGCGCGCGCCTTCGCGACGGCGTAGTCGGCGATGCGCGCGAACGCATCGGTCGGCGCGGTGAGGGCGGTCGGGGCGGTGGATGTGTTCATGGTTTTCTCCGTTTCGATGCCGCTTGGGGGTCGGGCTTCAGCCCGACGCCTTTCGCTTCGACGCGGCATGCGCCGCGAGCTCGGGCGCTCGTCGCCCGACCACCTCGACCGGCGGCAGCAGGACCGTCGCCCCGGACGCACGGTCCTGGGTCACCGCGACGGTGGTGGCCTTGGCGGCCGGCGCCGTGGTGACCGCGGGCTGGAGCGCGATCGCCGCAAGGAGACCGGCCGCGGCCAGCGTGGCGGGTCCGAGCAATTCGTCGACGTGGGGCATGGCGTTCTCCGGTGGGTCTTGGTACGCTGGTCATCCTAGACACCCAGAACAGCCCATGGAAGCGACCATTTCTGACCGTTCTGGTCGCTTATGCTAACCAGCCGGCTTGAACACCCATGCCGAGTTCGCGCCTGCCGCTCAACACGCTCACCGCCTTCCGCGCGGTGGCGGAGCTCGAGAACCTGCGCGCCGCCGCCGAGTCGCTGCACCTGACCCACAGTGCGGTGAGCCAGCAGATCCGCGGCCTCGAGGATCAGCTCGGCTTCCCGCTGTTCGAGCGGCGCGGCCGGCGCGTCGTGCTCAATCCG
>Ga0207648_10006919_pt1 | contig 11238 bp, 12 predicted proteins | sample KBSMisM32_FD_184310 | JGI IMG/M metagenome (GOLD analysis project Ga0207648, IMG submission 184310) | Miscanthus rhizosphere microbial communities from Kellogg Biological Station, Michigan, USA - KBS Miscanthus M3-2 (SPAdes) (version 2) | ecosystem: Host-associated > Plants > Roots >... | reverse complement strand
GTCGAGCCAGCGGTCGGCGTCGGCGCCGAACGCGACCAGGTCGGTGTCGGCCCGGTGCCGGCGGCGGGTGACCAGCAGGCAGAAGTCGTACGCCGAGCCGGTGACCGTCTGGTCGGCGTCCTCCGGCCCCCACGACCAGACCTCCTCCGACGGCGACACCAGGGTGACCCCGAACTCCTCGGCCGGCGGCTCGAGCCCGTGCACGCCGAACGCGAAGTTGCGGGTGCGCACGCCCAGGTGGGCCACGTGGCGGATCCGGTCGCTCGGCGCCGGGGGCACTCCCAGTGCCTCGGCCACGTCGAGGGAGTGCGCCCAGGTCTCCATGAACCGCGCGGTCGCCATCGAGGTCGGGCTCATCGGCGGGCCGAACCACGGCAGCCTCTGGCCGGCGGGGAAGGAACGCAGTGTCTCCTGCAGCGACCCCCGCGCAGTCCCCCAGCGGCGAAGGATGCCGTCAGGATCCGCCGCGGCTCCGGCCAGGGCTGCGCTGTCGGCGAACCCGTCGGGGTCGCCGATCGCTTGCACCACGACCTCGTCCCACTTCTCCTTGTCGTTCGCGGCGAACACGGCGACCTCATCTGTCCACGCCAGGTGGGCGACCTGGGCAGCCACGTCCCACCCGACTGCCGGCGTCGGCGTCCGCCAACCGTCCTCGGTGAGGCCGGAGACGATTCCCTCCAGACGGTCGCCCTCGGCGGCGAGGTCGCGCAGGACCGTGTCCAGCACGTCGTTCATGCCTGCTCCAGTCCGGCGTCGAGCACATCGGCCCAACGGCGCAGGATGCGTCGGCGGCGGGCCCGGTCGTCGCCGATCGTGTTGGCCAGCCCCAGCCCTCGCACGAGGTCGAGCGTGGCCTGAACGAGCTCGCGGACGCCAGGCTGCGTCTCGTCCGCGCCGAGGAGCTCGACGGTCAGCCGATGGGTCTCTCGGCCGACCTTCTGTTCCAGGGGCTCGACGGCGGCGCGCAGCTGGGCGTCGGTCCGGGCCGCCACCCACAGCTCGAGCGCCGCGTTGAACACCGGGCTGGCGAAGTGGTCGCCGAGCATGTCGAGGATCGCGCGCGTGCGCTGGGAACCGCGCGGCAGCCCGTCGGCGGCCCGCTGCAGCTCCACGCCGCGCTGTTCGCTGAGGTGCTCGACGGCGGCCAGCACCAGGTCGTTCTTGGTCGGGAAGTGGTGCAGCTGCGCACCCCGGCTCACCCCTGCGCGCTCGGAGACCAGCGTGGTCGAGGTCCCCGCGAAGCCGCGCTCGACCAGGCACTCGACCGTCGCGTCGAGCAGCCGCTGTCGCATCGCGCGCGAGCGCTCCTCCTGCCGGACGCGGACCTGGGTCACCCGGTCATCGTGAACCCGCGACTAACAAACAGTCAAGCCTGACTTTTTGTTGCCCCGAGGATCGCCGCCGCCGCCGCACCGACGACCGTCACCCCGACGGCCACGAGGACCGCGGTGTTCCACCCGGCGTGCGTCAGCAGGACGGAGAACACGGTGATCCCGCATGCGGCACCGAGGTAGCGCGCGGTGTTGTTCGAGCCACTGCCCATCGCCGCGCGGTCGGGCGGGACGTTGGCGACCGACTCCCGGGCGAGCACCGCGTTGAGGACGCCGGTCGCGAGCCCCGCAACGAACATCGACGGCGCCAGCCGCCAGGGCGAGGAGTCGGCCGTCATGCCGGTCCCGAGCAGCTCGCCGAGGGCCACCACGCCCAGCGCGACCGCGATCAGGCGCGGTCCCGAGAGCCGGATCCGCACGTTGCGTACGACGAGCGACGCCACGACACTCGTCACGGACCAGATGAGCAGCAGCCACGACGCGGCCCACAGCGAGCCACCCATCTCCACCTGCACCAGCGTCGGCACGTTGGATGACATGCTGATGATCCCGGCGCCGAGCACGAGGGTGCCGATCGTGGCGGCAAGGAACCCGCGGTTGCGCAGCAGTGCCGGCTCCAGCATCGGCTCGACCGTGCGCGACTCGACGACCGCGAAGAGGACCAGCAGCACCAGGGCGGCGACGAACAGGACGACCACGCCCGCGGTGAGGCCGGACCGCGCCTGGGTGAGCCCGCTGACCAGCAACGTCATCGCGGCGCCCAGCGTGACGACGCCGGCGAGGTCGAGCCGGCGCGGGTGCTCGGCCGCCGACTCCGGCAGCCGGAGGCTGGGGACGACCAGCGCCAGAGCGAGCAGCCCGACCACGACGTAGGTCTCGCGCCAGCCGGTGCCGATGTCGAGCGACGCGGCCAGCAGGACGCCCGCCGTGATCCCGAGCCCGACGCTGGCACCCCAGATCGCGGAGCCGTGGCTCCGCTCCTCCGGGGTGCGCGCACCATGGGCGAGGATCGCCAGCCCGCAGGCGAGGATCGCGGCCCCGCCGACCCCCTCGAGCACCCGCGCGCCGACGAAGAGCGCGCTGCCCGTCGCCACCGCACAGAGCACCGAGCCGACGCCGGTCGCGATCAGCCCCACGAGGTAGGTCCGCCGCCGGCCCAGCGCGTCACCGACCGCACCCGAGGCGAGCAGGGCCGCGGCGAGCCCGACGCTCATCGAGCTGAGCATCCAGGCGCGTGCACCGCTGCCGGACCCGAGGTCGGCGGCGGTCTGCGGGATCGTCGCCATCGGTGTCACGTAGGTGACCAGCACTAGGGCGGTGCCGAGCGACACCAGAACCAGGGACCGGGACCGCGAGCCTGTTGAGTCGACCCGGGCAGTCGGTTTGACTTTCAAACTCATGCTCGGCAACATAGCAGTGTGTCCGGACCACGAGCAACCGACGATGCGCGCACCATCACGCTGGCAGAGCTGCCCGGCAGACCCTGCGCGATCGCGGCCTCGCTGGAGGTGGTCGGCGACCGCTGGGCGCTCCTCGTCGTCCGGGAGGTGGCGCTCGGCAACCACCGGTTCACCGAGATCGCCCGCGGCACCGGTGCTCCTCGTGACCGTCTCGCCGCGCGGCTGGTCGACCTCGTCGACGCGGGCGTGCTGGAGCGCCGGCCCTACCAGGGCACGCGCTGCGAGTACCACCTGACCGCCGCCGGCCGCGAGCTGGTGCCGATCCTGGAGCGGCTCTACGCCTGGGGTCGGCGGCACGCCGTCGCGATCGACGACCCCGACCGACACCGACGCGCGCCATGGCGCCTGGACGAGGAGACCTCATGACCAGCCTCACCGACACCGACTGGGGCCCGCAGGAGTCGCGCACCGTGTCCTGGCACGACCCGGCCAAGCCGGCCGCGCTGGGACTCTCGCTGCCCGGCATCGACTACCTGCGAGCGATGGTGGCGGGCGACATGCCGCCCCCACCGATCGCCCAGCTCCTCCAGTTCGACCTGGTCGAGGCGGATCCTGGTCGTGTCGTCTTCACGTGCACGCCCGACGCGTCGGCCTACAACCCGATCGGCGCGGTCCACGGCGGGCTCGTGTGCACCCTTCTCGACTCGGTGGCCGGTTGCGCGCTGCACAGCACGCTGCCCTCCGGTCGCGGCTACACCTCGATCGAGATCAAGGTCAGCTACCTCAAGGCGGTGCGGCTCCAGAGCGGCCCGCTGACCGCCGTCGGCACGGTCGTGAAGGCCGGCTCACGGGTCGCGTTCACCGAGGGCGTGGTCACCGACGCGTCCGGGGCGACGGTCGCGACCGCGACCAGCACCCTGCTGGTCTTCGACCTGCCGAGCGGGCCCGGACGCCCGTTCCCGACGGATCGGAAGTAGCAAAACGACCCCACGGCGTCACGAATGGGTGAACAATGGGGGGAGCTTGGCGGAAACCTTGTCTGGACCTGCCGGGCACCCTAGCGTTTCTCCAAGGACCACCAACGTATGACTGGACGCGTGCTCGTGCTACTTACTCGATCGCTGCTGGCGGCTGCCACCACCGTCGCCGTCTTGGCGACCCCTGTGTCCGCGACCGCGGACGGCTCCGGCGGGCTGTCCGGAGAGGTGCTGAGCCTCGACCTCGGCGGCCTGAACGGGTGTGCAGCCGGGGCGTCCTCGTACTCGTTCACGGCCACAGGCAGCGCCACGGGCTCCGTCGTGGGGCCGGTCCAGGCCACCATCAGCAACTCGGTCACCGACGGCACCCAGGTGTCCACGATCAGCTTCTCGGTCAGCGGCGGCGAGCTCCAGGGCACCCAGACCGCCACCGGTGCCGCCGACCAACAAGGGGGGGCCTGCGCGCCCCCCGGCGACGGCACCTGGAGCTGGAGCGGCACGATCGGGGGGAGCTCCGTCACGGGCACCGGCACGCTCGTCTCCGGCGGCGGCCAGCTCACCGACACCCTGAGCAGCCCGGCGCCGGAGCCGTCACCGACCGGCACGCCCAGCGGCACTCCCTCGGGCACGCCGACGGACCAGCCCAGCGGCACTCCCACCGGCACCCCCAGCGGCACCCCCAGCGGCACCCCCAGCGGCACGCCGACCGGCGAGCCGAAGCCCGGTCACGGCACGCCGAGCACGCAACCGATCGACCCCGACGTGTCCTTCTCCTACGACGCGAAGCCCGGCCCCGCCGGGCCCATCGGCACCTGCGAGGTCAAGGGCGGCACCGCGGCCGACCCGGTGAAGGTGCGGTGTCTCGACGTCACGCGCTACCACCGGTCCGGCACCAAGGTGCGGTTCACGGGCCACGCGATCCAGGACGGCGCCGCCACGTCGTACACGATCACGGTCGCCGACGGGCGCGGGTCCAACCCCGACACGTTCCTGATCCAGACGGGCACCGGCTACTCCGGTGGTGGCTCCGTGACGGTGGGCGGGCTCAAGGTCCGCTGATTCCGACGCCTCCCGTACGTTGACCTGACGCGACGCACGGAAGGGCCCGGATGAAGGCAGTCACCTGCTGCCGGGGCGCGCTGGCGGTCACTGACCTCCCCGAGCCGGTGCCAGGTCCCGGACACCTCCTCGTGGAGGTACGACGCGCCGGCATCTGCGGCTCCGACCTCCACGTGCGCACACAGGCCGACGGTCTCGCCGACCTGATGCGGGAGATCGGCTACCACGACCTGATGCGCTCTGAGGAGGAGATCGTGCTCGGCCACGAGTTCGTGGCCGAGGTCGTCGAGCGCGGCCCGGGGACCAAGGGACACCTGACGGTGGGCACGCCGGTGGTCTCGCTGCCGCTGCTGCGCCAGGGCGCCGACGTGCACCCGACCGGACTGTCGGCCCGCGCCCCGGGCGCCTTCGCGGAGCGCATGCTGGTGCAGGAGTCGCTGACGCTACGCGTGCCGAACGGGCTGCCGGACGAGGTCGCGGTCCTCACCGAGCCGATGGCCGTGGGCTGGCACGCCGTCAACCGCGGCGAGGTCGGGCGCAAGGACGTGGCAGTCGTGATCGGCTGCGGCCCGGTCGGCCTCGCCGTGGTGACGCTGCTCAAGGGGCGCGGTGTGCGGACCGTGGTCGCAAGCGACCCGTCGTCCGGACGGCGCGCCCTCGCCACCGCGTGCGGCGCCGATGTCGTGGTGGACCCGGCCAGCGACTCGCCGTACGACGCCGCGTCGACGGGCCACCTGACCACGGCGCCGGCGGCACTCACGGCCGCCGTCGACGGGATCGAGACGATGGCGCGGCTGCCCGTGCCGTGGTGGCACACGTGGCGTGTCCTGGAGAAGGTCGGTGTCACGATCCCGAAGGCACCCGTGGTCTTCGAGTGCGTCGGCATCCCGGGGATGCTCGACCAGGTGATCACGGGTGCACCCCTGTTCTCCCGCGTGGTCGTAGTGGGTGTCTGCATGGGCGACGACACCGTGCGCCCGTCGATGGCGATCAACAAGGAGATCGACCTGCGCTTCGTGCTCGGCTACACGCCGTTGGAGTTCCGCGACACGCTGCACGCCCTGGCCGACGGCAAGGTCGGGGTCACACCCCTGGTCACGGGTGTCACGGGGCTGGATGGGGTGGCTGACGCGTTCGACGTGCTCGGCAGCGCGGAACGCCACGCGAAGGTGCTGGTCGACCCGACGCTGGCGGACAGCGGGATCTTCAGCCGCTGACGTTCTCCAGCACGACCGCGAGCGCCTGGCCGACGCCGATGCAGATCGCGGCCAGACCCCAGCGGTCGCCGCCCTCGCGGAGCCGGTGCGCGAGCGTCCCGACCACCCGGGCACCAGAGGCGCCCAGCGGGTGACCGATCGCGATCGCGCCACCCCGGGCGTTCACGATCTCGGGGTCGCGGAGCCCGGCACCGACCCAGGCGTCGACGCACGCCAGCGACTGCACCGCGAACGCCTCGTTGAGCTCGACGGCCGCGATGTCGGCCCAGCCGACTCCGGCGCGGACGAGCGCCTTGCCCGCCGCCTCGACGGGAGCGACGCCGAACATCTGCGGGTCCACCGCATGCACGCCTCGGCCGGCGACGCGCGCCAGCGGCGCCAGTCCGATCCGGGAGGACGCCGCCCCTGAACCGACGAGCAGGGCGGCCGCACCGTCGTTGAGCGGCGAGGCGTTGCCGGCGGTGATCGTGCCGTCGCGCCGGAAGGACGGCTTGAGCCCGGCGAGCGCCTCCGCGGTGCTTCCTGGCCGGATCGCCTCGTCGCGGGCCAGGTCCGCCCCCGCGACCGGCACCACGAGGTCGTCGTAGAAGCCGGACTCCCAGGCGGCATGGGCGAGCTGGTGCGAGCGCGCGGCGAACTCGTCCTGGCGCTTGCGCCCGATGCCGAAGGTGTCGGCCAGCAGCTCGTTGCACTCGCCCAGCGAGGTGGTCCACTCGGCGGGCATCCGCTCGTTGACCAGCCGCCAGCCCAACGTGGTCGAGACCGCCTCCACGTTGCCCGCGGGAAATCCCCGCGCCGGCTTCGGCAGCACCCAGGGCGCCCTGGTCATCGACTCCACGCCGCCGGCCACGACGACCTCGGCGTCGCCGCTCTCGACGGAGCGTGCCGCGTTGCCGAGGGCCTCGAGGCTCGAGCCACACAGCCGGTTGACCGTCGCGCCCGGCACCGACACCGGTAGCCCGGCGAGGAGCACCGCCATCCTGGCCACGTTGCGGTTGTCCTCACCCGCACCGTTGGCCAGTCCCCACTGGACATCGCCGATCTCGGCCGGGTCGAGGTCAGGAGCACGGTCGAGCACCCCGGTGAGGGCGGTCGCGGCCAGGTCGTCGGGGCGGACGCCGGCCAGGGCTCCGCCGAACCTCCCGAACGGCGTGCGGGCGGCGGCGTACAGGAACGAGTCGGTCATCGGTCCAGCATGCCGGACGATGCGCGGCTACCCTTTGTATTGTAAGTAGACTGACTGAGTATCTTTTCTTTCCTGCACCCGGGAGGCTCCGATGACCCAGGCACCAACCCGCCCCGCCGCGCTCACGCTCGACCGGCTCGGACCCTCGTTCGGCGCCGAGGTGATCGGCCTCGACCTGCGGGTGCTCGATGACGAGCAGGTGGTCGCGGTCCGAGAGGCGCTCGTGGCCCACAAGGTGCTGTTCTTCCGCGGCCAGGACCTCAGCGACGCCGACCAGGTCGAGCTCGGCCGCCGTCTGGGAGAGCCGACTGCCGGGCACCCGGTCGCGTCCAGCGCCACCGTCGATCACCCGGAGATCTACGACATCGACAGCACCGACCCCGAGTTCTCCTTCTCCGACGTCTGGCACACCGACGTCACGTTCATGGAGAAGCCGCCACTCGGATCGATCCTGCGCGCGGTGCGGCTCCCGTCGTACGGCGGCGACACGAGCTGGGTCGACAGTCAGCTCGCCTACGAGTCGCTGTCCGCGCCGGTGCAGCGGCTGGCCGACCAGCTCACAGCGGTGCACGACGGCAACCGGGAGTGGGGTGCCTACCTGCGTCGCCACGGCAACCGGGGCAACGTCTGGGACGGCGAGCAGGTGACGGAGCTGGCCCCGGTCGAGCACCCGGTGGTCCGCGTGCACCCCGAGTCCGGGCGCAAGGGGCTGTTCGTCAACCCGGGCTTCACCTCCCACGTGGTCGGCGTCTCCGACGCGGAGAGCCGGGCGATCCTCGACCTCCTCTACGCCCACCTCACCAGGCCCGAGCACACGATCCGGCACCGCTGGCGCGCGGGCGACGTCGGCATCTGGGACAACCGAAGCACGTCGCACTACGCCAACCGCGACTACACCGAGGTGCGCACGATGCGGCGGGTCACCCTGGCCGGGGACCGACCGGTCGGGCCGGCTTCGAAGGCCGCCAGCATCGGCCCCGTCCTCCGCTGAGGTGCACGAGCAGCACCGGCCGCTCGGGGTCAACGGCTGACGGGTCATGCCGACCGTCGGTGCCGGTCGCTAGCGTGCGGGCATGAGCGACGTCCTCCTCTTCCACCATGCCCAGGGACTCACCGACGGGGTCCGCGCCTTCGCCGACCGGCTCCGCGCGGCGGGTCACCAGGTGACCGTCCCCGACCTGTACGACGGGCACACCTACGTGACCCTCGAGGAGGGGATGGCGCATGCCCGCGAGGTCGGCTTCCAGGCGCTCGCCGACCGGGGCATGGCCATCGCCGGCGGGATGCCCGACGACCTCGTCTATGTCGGGCTCTCGCTCGGCGTGATCCCCGCCCAGCAGCTGGCCCAGCACCGGCCCGGCGCCCGGGGCGCGGTGCTCTGCTTCGCCTGCGTGCCGGCGGAGGAGTTCGGCGGACCGTGGCCCGCCGGGGTCCGGCTCCAGGTGCACGGCATGGAGCACGATCCGGTTTTCGCCGACGAGGGCGATCTCGCGGCAGCCGAGCAGCTGACCGCCGCCGTCGACGGTGCCGAGCTGTTCGTCTACCCCGGCGACCAGCATCTGTTCGTCGACAGCAGCCTGTCCGACCACCGGCCGGAGGCCGCGGAGCTGCTGACGCAGCGGGTGCTGGACTTCCTGGCGTAGAAAGCTCTCGAGGCATGTCGAGAACTGCCGGGCAGCTCCGTCCTTGGGGTGAGGCCGGCAGCGAGCCGACCCGGAGACAAGGAGTCAGAGATGCCGAAGTACCTGTTGCTCAAGCACTACCAGGTGGGACCCGACAGCCCCACCGCGGACTTCGCCCCGATGGACGAATGGTCAGCCGACGAGGTCGCCGCCCACATCGACTTCCAGCGCGAGGTCGGCCGGATCCTGACCGAGAGCGGCGAGTTCGTCGACGCGCAGGCGCTCACCCAGCAGGGGGCGTGGGTGCGCTACGGCGGTCCCGACGCGGCGCCGGTGGTCACCGACGGCCCGTTCCCCGAGACCAAGGAGCTGATCGCTGGCTGGTTCATGATCGACGTCGAGTCGGAGGCCCGCGCCCATGAGGTGGCCGCCTGGGTGTCGTCGGCGCCGGGCAAGGGCGGCGAGCCGATCCATGAGTGGCTCGAGGTGCGGCCGGTGATGGACGACGCCCCGGCCAACGAGTGACCGAGGCGCTGCTGCGGGAGCTCGGTCCGCAGGTGCTCGGTCTCCTGGTCCGGCGTGGTGCAGACTTCGCATCGGCCGAGGACGCCGTCCAGGAGGCGCTGATCGAGGCCCACCGTGTCTGGGCCGAGCAGCTCCCCGAACAGCCGCGCGCCTGGCTGGTCACCGTCGCCCAGCGCAAGCTCGTCGACCTCCAGCGGTCCGAGGCCGCTCGACGACGGCGCGAGGAGGTCGCCGCCGAGCAGCCCGGGCCCGGGTCGGCGGAGCAGTACGACGACACGCTCCTGTTGATGTTCCTGTGCTGCCACCCGGATCTGAGCCCTACCTCGGCGGTCGCGCTCACCCTGCGGGCGGTGGCCGGCCTGACCACCAGGGAGATCGCGGAGGCGTTCCTGGTGCCGGAGGCCACGATGGCGCAGCGGATCTCGCGGGCCAAACGCACGGTCTCCGGTGCCGCGTTCACGACACCGGCCGACATCGCGGTGGTGCTGCGCGTGCTGTACCTGATCTTCAACGAGGGCTACGGCGGGCGCGTGGACCTGGCCGCCGAGGCGATTCGGCTGACCCGGCTGCTCGTTCGCGAGTCTGACGAGCCGGAGGTGGCAGGGATGCTTGCGCTGATGCTGCTCCACGACGCCCGACGCGATGCCCGACGCGACGAGCACGGCGCCCTCGTGCCGCTCGATGAGCAGGACCGGAGCCGCTGGAACGCGCGCCAGATCGCCGAAGGGGTCCGCATCCTCGAGGCGGCGCTGGCACGCGACCGCCGCGGCGAGTACCAGGTGCAGGCCGCGATCGCCGCGCTCCACGACGACGCCCAGCGGGCGGAGGAGACCGACTGGCCGCAGATCCTCGCCTGGTACGACGAGCTGGTCGCGCTCACCGACAACCCGCTCGCCGCGCTGAGCCGCGCGGTCGTCGTCGGCGAGGTCGACGGCCCGCTCGCCGGTCTCCGCGCGCTCGACGGACTCGACGAGGCGCTGGGGCAGCACCACCGGCTGCTGGCCGTGCGCGCCCACCTGCTGGCGCGTGCCGGTGACACCGACCGGGCGGAGGCGCTCTACCGCGACGCGGCCCGCCGTACGACGAGTACCGCGGAGCGCGACCACCTCAACCGGAAGGCGGCCGACCTTCGAGCGCCGGACTGAGCACGCGGGCGCGAGATCTGCACCGGCTTCGTTCGTCAACCGCGCCGTACCATCTCTATCCCTTGGGGTGCGGTTCGCCGTCCGAAACCCGGGCAATGTGGAAGTTTGTCAGGCCCCACATCCGGAACGGAGCTCCCATGTCCGACCCTGCACCGCCGAAAACGTCCGATCCCACCACGGGCGAGCTGGTCAGCCAACTCTCCGAGCAGGCAACACGTCTGGTTCGTGACGAGGTGGCGCTGGCCAAGGTCGAGCTCACCGAGAACGCCAAGCACGTCGGCATCGGCGCCGGACTCTTCAGCGGCGCCGGCCTGGTAGCGCTGTACGGCGTGGGGACGCTGATCGCGACCCTGATCCTCGGCCTCGCCGAGGCGGTGCCGGCCTGGTTGTCCGCCCTGATCGTGACTGTCGTGCTCTTCGCGGTCGCGGGAGTGGTGGCGCTCCTCGGCAAGCGCCACGTTGACGCCGGCACACCGGTGGCACCGGAACGGACCATCGAGAACGTCAAGCAGGACCTCGACACCCTCAAAGGAGGCAGGTCGGCATGACCACGCCTGACCAGAACGGCCCTTCCGCTCCTCCCACCGACCGCGAGGCCATCGAGGCGGACATCGCGGCCACCCGCGCCGACCTCGGCGAGACCGTCGACGCCCTGAGCCGCAAGCTCGACGTCAAGTCCCGGGTCAGCGCGAAGGCCGCCGAGACCACCAGCCGGGTCCGCGCGAAGGCGGCTGACACCAGCGACCGGGTCCGACGTGAGCCGGCGGTGCCGGCGG
>Ga0207648_10006916_pt1 | contig 11241 bp, 9 predicted proteins | sample KBSMisM32_FD_184310 | JGI IMG/M metagenome (GOLD analysis project Ga0207648, IMG submission 184310) | Miscanthus rhizosphere microbial communities from Kellogg Biological Station, Michigan, USA - KBS Miscanthus M3-2 (SPAdes) (version 2) | ecosystem: Host-associated > Plants > Roots > Rhizosphere... | reverse complement strand
GCACCGAAGGCGGTCGGCGGCAGCATCGAATCGCGGCTGCCCGGCTACCTCGCCAATTTCCTGCCGTTCGACCCGCAGACCAAGGTAACCGTCGAGAAGGCCCCGGATAGGATTCCGGGATTCCAGTCCTTCAAGATCAAGCGGACCGGTAAGTACGCGAAGCTCGCGGTCGAGCGCACGGTGCACGTCAGCGACGACGGCAAGTGGTACTTCGACGGGGACGCGATGACGAACCCGACGCCGACACCGGTCCGGTCCGCCGCGGACCTCGGCTGGCTGGAGGGCAAGGTCTCCGCTCTGTACCACGCCCGCGCGAAGGCCATCCTGACGCCCGAGAGAGACGCGGCGGGCTACAAGGGCGTCGCGATCGCGATCGAGACGGGCTACGGACCGGTGCGGATTCCCGGCTACGTCTCGCCGGACGGCAGCCGCTACCTCGGCGGCGTCCTGTGGGACTTCACCATGGATCCGCGCGAGGAGCGCAAGCGGAGGATCGATCTCTCGACGCCGCGCTTCCAGGGCAATCCGAACGGGGCAATCACGATGGTGGAATACGCCGACATGGAGTGCCCCTACTGCCGCTACCGCGGGCTGCAGATGGACGCGCTCCTCGAGGCCAACCCCAAGCTGTCGTACAAGCGCTACTACAAGTTCTTCGTGCTCTGGTTCAACCATGCGTGGGCGATGAAGGCGGCGTCCGCGGCCGACTGTCTCTTCCGCTTCGCGGGACAGGCTCCGATGTTCGGCTTCAAGAAGCACGTCTACGCCCAGCAGCCCGTGATGACGGTCTCCTCGATCGACGAGCTGGCGCTGACCGAGTCCGAGGCCGCCGGCATCGCGAAGCAGGACTTCCTCGCGTGCTACCTGCGGGACGAGAGCCTGGCCGACGTCCGCAAGGACATCGAGGAGGGGCAGCGCTTGGGCGTGAAGTCCACTCCGACCTACTTCATCGACGGGACCGAGGTGACGTGGATCGAGGACACGGTCATGGAAGACTTCCTGAGGACCAAGGATCCGTCGGTGAAGACGATCGACTACGGCCCGAAGCCCTAGGAAGAAGAACCGTCCCTCACGGCTCGAACGGAATCGGGATCGTCATCCACGTCCGCATCGCGAGGCCTCCCTTGCGGGCGGGATCGAAGGTCCACTTTCGCACCGCGTCGACGGCGGCCTCGGTGAGCCCGGCGGCGGCGCCGCGAACCACCTCGATCGTGAGCGGCGCGCCGCGTTCGGAGACGAGGACGCGCAGGACGACGATCCCGCCGATCCGCGCCTGGAGGGCGAGCGGCGGGTAGGACGGCTTCACGATCTTCGCGATCCGCGGGGGAGTGTCGGCGTCCTCGAGCGCGATGAGCATGCCCTCGTGGAGCGCGGCCGCTGTCGGCGGCGCGACAGGCATCGCCGACGCCTCCGCGGAGGCAGGCGCCGCGGTGGGCGCCGCGGGAACGGCCGTCGGCTCGAGCGCCCGGGAGGCCGGCGCGGCCGCCGTCTCATCCGACGCCGGAGCCGTGGCGGGCGGCGCGGCTGCGGCGGGAGGCCGGCGTGAAACCGGAAGCTCGGGGGCGGAGCCGGCGCCGCGGGGCGCGGGGCGCGCGCGCATCTGCGCCTCGAGCTTCTGGACCTCCACCGACAGTCGCTTCGAGACCTCATCCTGGAACTGCGCCTCGCTCATCGCGTTGGTTGGAGCCGCGGGAGTCTCGAGGAACTCGGGCAGGAAAGTCGGCGTCGGAACGGGAGGCTGGCCCTCCGGGGCCGCGGCGAAAGTCGTCCGCGCCACGGGCGGCGGACGTCGGGCGAGGAACCGGTATCCCACGGCCAGCGCGGCGAGAGCCGCGGCGGCGACGGCGACCCAGAGCCACGCGCGGCTTCCCTTCCGCGCGACGGGAGCGCTCGGAGGCGCCGGCGCCGGCGCGGGCGACGGCGGCGGCGACGGCGACAGATCGTCGTCGCGCTCGGCACGCCTCGGCGGCGGCGGGGGACGCGGCGGCGCGACCGGGGTCGCCGGGAGGATGCCCGCGACGGACTCGCGCTTGCGCGCGCGCGTCTCCGCCTCGATCTCCTCCTTGAACAGATCGTTCAGGAAGTAGGCGAGGTTGAAGGTCGACGGCGAGTACGGACCGGAGAAGAGCAGCTTGCCGAGCTCCCGCCGCAGGTCGCCGCACGAGGCATACCGGCTCTCCGGAGGCCCGAGCGTCATGCGAAGCACGGCCTGGATCTCGGGCAGGATCGGCGGCGGCGGGTGGCCCGCGGTCCCGCGCAGGACCGCCATCGCGTCGGGGGACGGCGGCTGCCCGGTGAGGAGCTCGAGCAGCATCGCCCCGACCGAGTAGACGTCGGAGTTCTTGCCGATGGACGGCTGCGCCCTCTCCTCCGGCGCCAGGTAGTTCGCGAGCTCGGCGGCCAGGCGCGGCCGGCCGAGCGAGGGCAGGACGCCGCCCGCGAGCCCGAAGCCCACCAGGCGGATCTCGCCGTCGTCGGAGATCGGGACGAACCCCGGCCACACCAGCCCGTGGAGCGTGCGGTCGCCGTCGATCGTGGTGTTGTACGCGTGGTCGAGGGCCGTCGCGACCTTCTCGGAGATCAGGAGCGCGTGCTCCACCGGGATCTTGCGCGCGGGATTGCGGCACTTGAGCAGGAGGCTCTTGAGCGTGCGGCCGTTGACCTCGTTCCACGCGATGTACGGGACTCCGTCCGCGGCGTTCATGTCGACGCCGCGCGCGACGGCGGGATTCTTCAGGAACTCGTGGACCTCGCCGTTCGCCTCGATCGCGTCGATCAACGAATCGGCGTCGAGCTCCGCCGCGTCGAGCGTGCGAAGGCGGACGAAGCCGCCGTCGGCGATTCGCACCGCCCGGTACTCGTGCCCGAGCGCGTCCTCGCCGAGCGCCGCGGTCAACCGGTAGGCGCCGAGGGCACGAGGCAGCGTGTCCGTCGTCATCGCTGGAGCTGACCGATTGTGGCGCTGTGCTCCGGACCGGTCAAGAAGAGCGGCGCGACGAGGGAGGTGTCGAGGCGGGACCGCCGTCCGGCGGCGGAGACGGCGGAGGCGCGGCCGTCTCCTCGCGCTGCCGCCGGGTGGCCGCGATCGCGTCCCGGTGCTCCTCGAAGGTCTTCGAGAAGCGGTGGCCGCCCGTCCCGTCCGCCACGAAGTAGAGGAAGTCCGTCGCGGCGGGCTCGCTCGCCGACCTGAGCGCGGCGAGGCCCGGATTGCAGATCGGGCCGGGCGGCAGGCCGGCATGGAGGTACGTGTTGTAGTCGGACTCGAAACCGTAGTCGCTCCGGTAGAGCGTTCCGGTCCACCGGCCGGCGGCCTGCAGGGCGTACGTCACGGTCGGGTCGGCCTGCAGCCGCATCCCGCGGCGCAGGCGGTTCCAGTAGATGCCCGCGATGATCGTCCCCTCCCTGGGAAGGGCGGTCTCCTTCTGGACGATCGAGGCGAGCGTCACGGTCTCCCGCAGCGAGAGGCCGTGCGCGTGTGCGCGCTCGCGGAGGTCCGCGCCGTAATGCTTCCGGAAGTTGGCGAGCATGACCTCGACGATCTGCCGCGCCGAGGTCGAGCGGGTGACGGCGTAGGTGTCGGGGAAGAGGAAGCCCTCGAGATCCGGGGCGCCTCCCCCGATCGACGCGATCAGCTGCTCGTTGTGGAACGCGTTGCGGAAGGCCTGCGGCCGGCTGATCCCGCGTCCCCAGAAGAGCGCGAACGTCTCCTCCGCCGTCAGGCCCTCGGGCACGACGATGATGTGCCGCACGACGTCGCCGCGGCTCATCCGGTCGATCACGCGCGAGAGGGGAGTCGGGCGATCGAAGCGATACTCGCCGGCCTGGAGAGGCGTCGCGCTGCGCGCGATCCGGTAGAACGCCTCGGCGAAGCGCGGAAACTTCAGCACGCCCTCGCCGGACAGGCGGCGGAAGATGTCGGTGGTCGGGGTGCCCAGCGGGAAGAAGATCGTGACCTCCGAGCCGGGCGCGGCCGCACGCGGATACTCCAGCTGCTGGTAGAGGTAGGCCCCGACCGCGAGGGCCAGGGCGACCAGGAGGAGGCCCAGCCGGAGGACTCGCCGGGTCGCGCTCACCTCGAGCCGGACTCCACGCTCAGCAGGTAGTCCTCGAGGAGCACCGCGGCCGCCATGGCGTCGAGCTCCTCGCGCGCCGTCGGGCGCGACAGGAGTCGGCGGCGGCGGGCCGCCTCGTCGGAGGTCAGCGTCTCCTCGTGGAAGCGGACGGGCAGGCCCGTTCGGCGCTCGAATTTGGCCGCGAACGACCGGATCCGGTCGGCGAACGGGCTCTCGGCGCCGTCCGGCGAGCGGGGGACGCCGAAGAGGACGAGCTCGATCTCCTCGTCGCGCCCGAATCGCTCGAGCGCGTCGAGGAGGGACTCGTCGTTCTGCCGCAGGAGAGTCCGGCGGGGGGTCGCCACGGCGGCGGAGGCGTCCGAGGTCGCCAGTCCGATGCGTCGCTCGCCGAAATCCACCGCGAGGATCCGAGGCATGGGAGAAGATTAACCCCATCCCGGCGGCCGCTCTTCGGTGGCCGCGGCGGTCCGGGATAGAGGAGGTCGCTATGCACCGGCGTTTCCGAATCCTTCTGTGGGCGGCCGGCACGGGATTCTTGACGGCGTTCGCCTATGCGCTGGCGGCGGGTTCCGCGCCCGCGCCTCCGGCGAATGCCCCCACGGCGACGTGCGTCTTCACCAACCCGGGCTTCGCGGGAAAGTGTCAGCAGAACACTCCGGTCGCGGCCGGCTCGAACGAGCAGAAGGCCTGCGAGTCGATCCTGCGGTGTCTGAACGACAGCCGGTGCACGGCGACGTTTTGCCAGGCCACGGAGATCCGAACGGGCTGGAAGCTCGAAAGCGCCAAGATTTCGACCCCCGCCCGCTGAACTCCGGTTCCCGACCCCGGCGTATTTCGCGGGAGGGGGTTAGAATCCGCGCCCTATGAAAAACCTCGTCATTCTGTCGGCGGCCCGAACGCCGATCGGCTCGTTCCTCGGGAAGCTCTCGTCTCTCACGGCGCCCGCGCTGGGATCCGTCGCGATCCGCGCCGCGCTCGATCGCGCCGGCGTCCCGCCCGGCGACGTGGAGCAGGTCGTCTTCGGCAACGTCCTGCAGGCGGGCGAGGGCCAGGCCCCCGCGCGCCAGGCCTCGCTCGGCGCCGGGATCCCGGACACGGTGCCCTGCGTCACGGTCCACAAGGTCTGCGGCTCGGGCATGCGCGCCGTCATGGACGTCGGCAACGCCATCCAGGCGGGCGAGTACGAGATCGCGGTCGCGGGCGGCATGGAGTCGATGTCCAACGCGCCTTACCTCCTCGAGAAGGGGCGGACCGGCCTGCGCATGGGCCACGGCGGGCTCGTCGACTCGATGATCAAGGACGGGCTGTGGGATCCGTACAACGACGTCCACATGGGCACCTGCGCCGAGAAGTGCGTCGCGAAGTACCACTTCACGCGCGAGGAGCAGGACGCGTACAGCCTCGAGTCTTACAAGCGCGCGCAGAACGCGTCGAAGACCTGCCTCTTCTCGGAGGAGATCGCGCCCGTGATGGTTCCGCAGAAGAAGGGCGACCCGCTCAGGATCGACGCCGACGAGGAGCCGTTCGCGGCGCCGCTCGAGAAGATGCCGACGCTCAAGCCCTCCTTCCAGAAGGACGGCTCCGTCACGGCGGCGAACTCCTCCAAGATCAACGACGGCGCCGCGGCGCTGGTCGTGGCGAGCGAGGAGCGGGCGAGGGCGGGAGGCTGGAAGCCGATCGCGCGCATCGTCGGCTACGCCGGCGTCGCCCAGGCGCCCGAGTGGTTCACGACGGCGCCGGTCGGCGCGATCCAGAAGCTCCTGAAGCAGACGGGCCTCTCGGTCTCCGACATCGACCTCTTCGAGATCAACGAGGCCTTCGCCGCCGTCGCGATGGCCGCGATCCGCGAGCTCAAGCTCGACCCGGCGAGGGTCAACGTCCGCGGCGGCGCCGTGGCGCTGGGACACCCGATCGGCGCAAGCGGCGCGCGGATCCTCACGACGCTGATCCACGCGCTGCGCAAGGAAGGGAAGAAGCGCGGGATCGCCGCGATCTGCATCGGCGGCGGCGAGGCCACCGCGATGCTGGTCGAGGCCGCCTGAGCAGTCCGGCTTTCGATCTCGTCCTCGGGGGAACGCCGCGCTTCGGCGCCGAGGCGCCGTGGGCGTGGCGGCTCCTCCGCCGATACGCGCGTCGGCTCCCCGCCGCGCGGCGCGCCGAGACGCGGGACCGGAGCCCGCGGGTCTCCGACGCCGCCGGCGACGCGGAGATCGTGCTCGTCCAGGCCGACCCGGAGGCGTACCTCCTGCCCGCCGCCGCGCTTCGCCTCATCGCCGGGCTGGCGAAGAACGCAGATCTCGCGCTCATCCTGCCGGTGACGAACGAGCCCTCCGGCGCATCCGAGGAGACGCGCGCGACTCCGCCGTTTCTCTATGCGACCCCCACGCTCCTCTCCGAAGCCGTGGAGGCCGTCGCCGCTCGCGGCGAGCCGCTGCGGGTCTCGGCGAATCCCGCGTCGCCCGTCTACGCCGTCCGGCGCGACGTCCTGCGCGCGCTTCCGGCGGACCTGCCGCTCGAGCGGGTTCCGGGAGAGGTGCGCGCCCGCGGCCTGGCGGCCGCCGTGGACCCGTGCGCGTACCTGCACCGCTACGGCGCAATGGACGCCTCGCCGCGCGAGGACCTCGCGGCGAGGGTTCCGTCCGGCGCCGCGTCCGTCCTGGACGTGGGCTGCTCGCAGGGGGCGACGGCGCCCTCGCTGCGCGCGCGCGGCGTCACGCGGATCATCGGCATCGAGCCGGATCCGGAGGACGCGGCGCAGGCCGCCCGCGTGTACGACCGGGTCCTGTCCGTGCCGCTCGAGAGGGTCGCCGAGGGATGGACGGGAGCCTTCGACGCGGTCCTCTTCGGCGACGTGCTCGAGCACCTGGAGGATCCTTCCGACGCGCTTTCGCGCGTCCGGCCCTGGCTTTCGCCCCGCGGCGTCGTGATCGCGTCCGTGCCCAACTCCGGCCACTGGTCGATCGTCGACGATCTCCTGCGCGGGCGCTTCGACTACGTGCCGTACTCGCTGCTGTCGGGAACGCACGTCCGGCTCTTCACGCGGCGAACCCTGACGGACCTGTTCGAGGCGTCCGGCTATCGGGTCGAGGAGCTCGCGACGACCCTCCTGCCGGCTTCGCCGGCGGGACGGCCGCGGCTCGAGCGCCTGCGCTCTCTTCCCGGGGCGTCGCCGGATCTCGAGGTCTCCGAGTTCCTCGCCGTCGCCCGCGCGGCCGGATAGCGGGCGAGTCCCGCCGGCCGAAACGCCTCTCGCCGCGCCGGGAGCGGTTATCATCGCCTCGGATGATGCAGAAGGTCGTAGGCGGCGGCGCCGCCGCGGCGGACGAAGCCGTAGCCGACGTCGCCGACGGCGCCACGCTCGTCGTCGGAGGCTTCGGGCTCTGCGGCATCCCCGAGAACCTCATCGCCGCGCTCGTCCGCCGCGGCGTCAAGAACCTCACGGTCGTGTCCAACAACTGCGGCGTCGACGACTGGGGCCTCGGTCTCCTCCTCCGCAACAAGCAGATCCGCAAGATGATGTCCTCCTACGTCGGCGAGAACGCGGAGTTCGAGCGGCAGTTCCTGAGCGGCGAGCTCGAGGTGGAGCTCGTGCCGCAGGGCACGCTCGCCGAGCGCATGCGCGCCGGCGGCGCCGGGATCCCGGCCTTCTACACGCCGGCGGGCGCGGGCACGCTGGTGGCCGAGGGCAAGGAGACGCGCCAGTTCGACGGCCGCGACTACCTCCTGGAGCGCGGCATCGTCGGCGACTTCTCGATGGTCGCCGCGTGGAAGGGCGACCGGATGGGCAACCTCGTGTACCGGAAGTCCGCCCGCAACTTCAATCCCATGGCCGCCACGGCCGGACGCGTCGCGATCGCCGAAGTGGAGGAGCTCGTCGAGGTCGGCGAGCTCGACCCGGAGTGCATCCACACGCCGGGCGTCTTCGTGAACCGGATGGTCGTGGCGCCGCGACAGAAGCGGATCGAGCGCCGTACCGTGAGGAAGGGATGAGGGACGGGAGGCGCCGGCCGTGTTGACTCGGGACGGCATCGTCCGCCGCGCGGTCAAGGAGCTGCGGGACGGCTACACGGTCAACCTGGGAATCGGCATGCCGACCCTGATCGCCAACGCGATCCCGTCCGGAATGGAGGTCATTCTCCAGTCCGAGAACGGCATCCTCGGACTCGGGCCGTACCCCACCGAGGACGAGATCGATCCCGACCTGATCAACGCCGGGAAGGAGACCGTCACGATCCGCCCCGGCGCCGCGTTCTTCTCGTCGGCGGATTCCTTCGCGATGATCCGGGGCGGCCACATCGACCTGTCGATCCTCGGCGCGATGCAGGTCGACGAGGAGGGCTCGATCGCGAACTACATGATCCCGGGCAAGATGGTCAAGGGGATGGGCGGCGCCATGGACCTCGTGGCCGGGGCGCGCCGGCTCGTCGTGACCATGGAGCACACCGCGAAGTCGGGCGAGAAGAAGATCCTCCGCCGCTGCGCGCTGCCGCTGACCGGCCGCCGCTGCGTGAACCGCATCATCACGGATCTGTGCGTGTTCGACGTCCTCCCGGACGGCGCGGGCCTCGAGCTTCGGGAGCTCGCGCCGGGAGTGAGCGTCGAGGAGATCCGGGCGAAGACGGACGCCGCGTTTCGGGTGGCCTCGCCGATCCTCGCCATGGACGCGTGAGCCGCCTCCCGCTCGCCGCCGCCGTCCTGTCCCTGGTCCTTCCCCTCGCGGCGCTCGCCCAGGACCCCTACAGCCAGACCGATCCCTTCGAGTCGCGCTTCAAGTCGCATCCCAACTTTCAGGTCAAGTTCCGGCCTCCCGAGAAGGGGGGAGAGGTCCGCATCTACTCCAAGAATCCGGTGCGCTTCGAGAAGGACCAGTTCTGGGAGGGCAGCGAGGACGTCGTGATCGAGTACCAGGACATCAAGATCACGGCGGATCGCGCCTACTACGACTTCGCGACGAAGACGGCGACGCTGACCGGCCACGTGATCATCGACCAGGGGCCGACGCGCCTCTCCGGCACCAAGGGCGTCTTCCACATGGACACGAAGACGGGAGTCCTCGAGGACGCGACCGCCGACCTCGCGCCGATGTACCACATCGTCGCCCGCTCGATCGAGAAGGTGGGCGAGGCGACGTATCACGTCGACCACGGCCTCTTCACGGCGTGCGACATGCCCAACCCCGAGTGGTCGTTCTCGCTCGCGGAGGCGACCGTGACCCTGAACGACTACGCCCGCATGAAGAACGTGGCTTTCCGCGCCGGGTCGGTCCCGGTGCTCTTCACGCCCTACCTGATCTGGCCGACGAAGGAGGACCGCGCCTCGGGCCTCCTCGTGCCCGCCATCGGCTACAGCAACCAGCGGGGCGGGTTTCTCGGCCTGTCCTACTACTGGGTCACAGGGCGCTCGACCGACCTGACGACGCAGATCGACGGCTACTTCGACGGCACGGTCGGGATCGGCCAGGAGGCCCGCTGGCGGCCCACCGACGAGTCGGCCGGGATCTTCCAGGGCTACCTCGTCCGCGACCGCGACGCGACCGTGTGCGAGCCCATCGCCCAGGTGCCCGATCCGGTCAACGGGTTCTGCACGCTGCCCGACGGCTCGCTCGGCGCCTACGTCGTCAAGACGGAGACCCGCTGGAAGCTGCGACTCGACCACGTCGCCGACGACCTGCCCCTCGGGTTCCGCGGCGTCCTCTCGATCCGCGACTACTCCGACGCGCAGTTCCTCCAGGACTTCGAGCGCAACTTCAACCTCTCTTCCGCCAAGCAGATCTTCTCGCAGGGGTTCCTGACGCGGAACATCGGCGCGGACTCGCTCAACATCCGCTTCGAGCGCAGCGAGACCTACTACGCGTCGACGGTCATCCAGGAGCGCTTCCCGACGATCGAGTTCTTCCACCGGACGGCGCCGATCGGCCACAGCCCGTTCTACTTTTCGCTCGTGTCGTCGCTGTCGGCCCTGTACGTGAACCGCGGCTTCGACCTGGCGCGCGGGACTTACGGGCGCTTCGACGTGCACCCCGTCCTGTCCTTCCCGTGGAAGGAGATCCCGTGGCTCAGCGCGACCGTCAGCGCGGGCGGCCGCTTCACGTACTACACGAAGTCGTCCGACCTTCTCCAGACGGAGCTCCTCGACGAGAGCACGAAGCGCGAGTACGGGGAGGTGGGACTCTCGCTCGTCGGGCCGTCCTTCTCGCGCATCTACGACGCCTCCATCGGGCCGTACGACAAGTTCAAGCACGTCATCGAGCCGCGCGTCGACTACAACTACGTCTCGGACGTCTCGAATCCTCAGGCGATCCCCGCCTTCGACGAGGTGGACACCGCGCTCGGACAGAACCAGGTGCACTACGCGATCGTGAACCGCCTCCTGGGCCGGCGGGCCGGCGGGTCGGTGGGATCGGCGGAGGAGATCGCATCGCTCGAGATCGGTCAGACGTACGCGTTCTCGCTGCCGCAGGTCCCCACCTCGGCGAGCCCGGGACTGATCCAGCTCCAGAAGCTCGGGCCGGTGGAGGGGATCCTCCGGGTCCAGCAGGGCGGGATGCTGCAGCTCGACGGGCGGATCGCATACGACACCTTCGCCGACCAGATCACCTCGACTTCCGTGACCGCCGGCGTGAACTGGCAGTCGAATTACGCGAACCTGAGCTGGTTCGGGAGCCGCCCCGTGCTGACGACGCCGCTGCCGCCGGGATCGACCTCGCCCAACTCGGACCAGCTCCGCTTCGCCGCCGGCGTCGACCTCGGCAGCCTCTTCCGCCTCGACACGACGATCAGCTACGACGCCACGCAGAACCTGGTCCTCGAGGACCGCACGCTGCTGACGTACAAGGGCTCCTGCTTCACGATCTTCGTGGAGTACCGCGAGCTGCGCGTCCCGCCGGCGCCGCGCCACGACGTCCGCCTCGTCGTGAACCTGAAGGGCATCGGCACGCTCCTCGACGTCAACGGCTCGCTGGACGCGCTGGCGAGCGCGTTCCGCTGACTCGCGGAAGGCGCGTGGCACCGTCGGCCCCCGGAATTTCCGCCGCTTTCGGTATGATTCCGAGTCAGTGAAGGGCCTCATCCTGTCCGGCGGCAAGGGGACGCGTCTGCGCCCCCTGACCTACACGCGCGCCAAGCAGCTCGTGCCGGTGGCCAACAAGCCCGTGCTCTTCTACGGCGTC
>Ga0207648_10006913_pt1 | contig 11243 bp, 10 predicted proteins | sample KBSMisM32_FD_184310 | JGI IMG/M metagenome (GOLD analysis project Ga0207648, IMG submission 184310) | Miscanthus rhizosphere microbial communities from Kellogg Biological Station, Michigan, USA - KBS Miscanthus M3-2 (SPAdes) (version 2) | ecosystem: Host-associated > Plants > Roots >... | reverse complement strand
GCACTACGGTCCGTGGGAGCGATGCATCACGCGCGGCGTGCCGGGCGCCATGTTCCCCGGCGCCTACAACAACGGGCACCAGATCGTGCAGACGCGCGAATACATCGTCATCCACTCGGAGATGATCCACGAGGCGCGCGTCATCCCGCTCGACGGCCGGCCGCACGCCGACGCCAGAACCGCGTCGTGGAGCGGCGATTCGCGCGGCCGCTGGGAAGGCGACACGCTGGTCATCGACACCGTTCACTTCAACGGCAAGAGCTGGATTGCCACCAACGCCGCCGCAGGCTGGCTGCGCGGCATCCCGCAGAGCGAAGACTGCACGCTGGTCGAGCGCTTCACCCGCGCCGACGCCAACACGATTCAGTACGAAGCGACGATCGTCGATCCCAACGTCTACACCGCGCCCTGGACCGTGGCGTTCCCGTTGAACCGGGACGATAAGTATCAAATCTTCGAGTACGCCTGCCACGAGGGCAATCACGCCCTCGAGCACATGCTGAGCCAGAGCGCGACGCTGAAGAAGAACAAGAACTGATCCGCCGCCTCGCGGCGTTCATTTCCTGCCGAGATAGACCTCCTCGGTCAGCGGCTCACCCTGCGACGTCGGCCCCGCGCCCATCGTCACGAACGTCATGGTGAAGCTGTCGCCGGGCGTCGAGCCGTGCCAGTGCATGGTGCTGGCCGGGATGTATGCCGTGTCGCCCGGCGCCAGCTCGCGCATCGGCTGTCCCTTGATCTGAAGCCGGCCGCGTCCCGATTCCGCGAAGATCAGCTGCCCCGCCGCGTGCATGTGCCACGTCTCGTTGTGCGAGCCGGGCGCGAAGATCCGCCGGCCAATCGAGTAGCCGGTCGTGTCGAGCAGCGCGGTCTTGCCGGTGAAACCGGCCGCCTCGACCGGGATCCCGTCGCGTGCAGTCTGTGCGGCCGGCGCCGGAACCAGCCACGCAGCGATTGCCACGCAGGCGAACGTGCCGGCGGCCAGACGGGTCGAGCGCGTGTGCGCCATGGCTCCTCCTCGAATGTGAACAGGCGCAACCTATCATGGAAGAGATGATTTATCCTTCACCAGACGCCGTGGAATCGCGTCAACGAACCTGGAGGGACACGCCGTGAAGACACTCGAGCGCCGCACCAGCTTCTGGCTCGCCGCGGTTTGCCTCGTCGCCGCCGCCGCGCACGCGCAGACAACCCCTGCCAGATCATCGACGACGGCCGCGAAGGCGTCGGCGAGCGATCCGGCGTGGCCGCAGAGCGCAGTCGCCGATCCGACCGCTCTCGGCTTCACCAGGAGCGGACTCGACGCGCTCGACGCGCGCCTGAAGCAATCGGTGGCAGACGGCGACACCGCGGGGATGACCTACATCCTCATGCGGCACGGTCAGGTCGCCGCGTTCAACGCGTTCGGCCGGCAGACGCCGGACAAACCGATGGCGCTCGATTCGTTGTTCCGCATCTACTCGATGTCGAAGCCGATCACCGGCGTGGCGATGATGCAGCTCTACGAGCAGGGCAAGTGGCGCCTCGACGATCCGATCACCAAGTACGCCCCCGAGCTCGCGAACCTGAAGGTGCTCACCTGGGACAAGGACGGCAAGGTCGTCACCGGCGCCGACGGCAAGCCGGTTCTCGTGTCGCCGAAGAAACCGGCGACGATGAGGCAGTTGATGAGCCATACGGCGGGATTCGCCTACGGGTTGGCGGGCGACGATCCGGCCAACAAGGCGTTCCGAGACGAGCGCGTGCTGGGCTCGCGCGATCTCGACGAGATGATGCAGAAGATCGCGAACATCCCGCTGCTCTACGAGCCGGGCGCGAAGTGGTCGTACTCGGTTGCCGTCGACATCCAGGGATACCTGGTGCAGAAGCTGTCGGGCCAGAAGTTCGGCGACTACCTGAAGGCGCACGTCTTCGGCCCCATCGGCATGACCGACACGGCCTTCTACGTCACGAGCGATCGCAAGCCGCGCTTCACGGAGGTGTATCACTGGGATCGCGATCAGAACAAGCTGGTGATGAACGTGCCGCGCACCGATCGCGGCGGCTTCGAGGATCCCGGCCGGCTCGAATCGGGCGGCGGCGGCCTCGTCGGCTCGACGCACGACTACGCGCGCTTCTGCCAGATGCTCCTGAACAAGGGCGAGATCGGCGGCCGGCGGATCCTGAAGCCCGACACGGTCAAGCTGATGGCCGAGAACCACATCGGCGGCCTGCACGTCGCGGTCGACGGCACGCGGCCGCAGCCGGGCGCCGAGGCGGTGCGCTTCGGCCTCGACTTCGCGGTGTACGTCGATCCGAAATCGGTGGGCCTGCCCTTTGGCAACGGCACCTTCTACTGGGGCGGCGCGGCGGGCACGTGGTTCTGGATCGATCCGGTGAACGACCTTGCGTTCGTCGGCATGATCCAGATGCAGGGCGGCAATCGCCCGGAGGGGCTGAACTTCCGCAGCGACTCCGCGAAGCTCGTGTACGCGGCGCTGGCGCCGGCGGCCACGAAAACGTCGCAGCGCTGAAATCAACCGTAGCGCAGCCCTTTTAGGGCTGCCAACGCGTTTCGCGCGGGCAGCCCTGAAGGGCTGCGCTACGGTAATTTTGAAACGCGCTCTAAAGGGCTGGCGCTACCAGCTACCACTCGATCGGCCGGCGGTCTCTGAAGAAGCCGCCGGTCGGTCCCTTGTCCGGCAGCGTCGCCAGCCACACGATCGTGTCCGCGCCCTGCTCGACCGAGCGCGGCGCGGATCGCCCGCCCATGTCTGTGCGCACCCAGCCGGGATCGACGGCATTCACCAGCACGCCCGAGCTCCGGTAGCTCTCGGCGAGAATCCGCGTCAGCGCGTTCAGCGCCGTCTTGGTCATCGCGTACGCCGGCGCGTAGGTCGACATGCCGGACAGCTGCCCCGCGCCCGACGAGACGTTGACGACGCGGCCGTAGCGGCGCGCGGCCATGCCGGGCACGAACACGCGGCACGCCTCGATCGCACCGAACAGGTTGGTCTCGAAGCTGCGCTGGTAGTCGCGCGCCGGGATCGAGAGCGCGTCGCCGTTCTCGGCGACCAGGATGGCGGCGTTGTTCACCAGGACGTCGACCGGTCCCCACTGCTTGTCGATCGCCCGCGCCGCGGCGGCGATCGACGCCGGTTGGGTGATGTCGAGCGCGACGGCGATAGCGTCGACCGCCGCATCGCCGAGGCCGCGGCGAGCCCGTTCGACAGCCGCGAGGTCGCGGCCGGTGAGGGCCACCCGATAGCCGCGCGCGAGCAGCTGGCGCGCCGTCTCGAGCCCGAGGCCGCGGTTGGCGCCGGTGACCACGGCGACTCGTCGTTCAGCCATTGTTGTAGCGCAGCCCTTCAGGGCTGCCCGAGGTTGTAGCGCAGCCCTTCAGGGCTGCCCGAGCGCGTAGAATAGTGCGGCCATGCATCGACCGACCATCAATGTGCTGCTGCTCGCGGGACTCGTGGCGCTCGCCGCGCCGGTCTCGGCGCAGAACAACCCGGAATGGACCCGGCCGTTCCCGCCGTTCCGCATCATCGGCAACCTCTACTGGGTCGGCTCCTACGACCTCTCCACCTATCTCATCACCACGCCCGCCGGCAACATCCTGATCAACACCGGCGTCGGCGACACCGCCAACCAGATCAAGGCGAGCGTCGAGCAGCTCGGGTTCAAGCTCTCCGACACGAAGATCCTGACCGCCACCCATGGCCACTGGGATCACGTCGCCGGGCTGGCGCAGCTGAAGAAGATGACCGGCGCGCGGCTGATCGTGTCCGAGCCCGACAAGGAGCTGTTCGAGAGCGGCGGCCGCGCCGACTTCCGATTCGGCGACGATCCCGGCTCCCGGTTCGACCCGGTCAAGGTGGACGCGACCTTCAAAGACAACGACACCATTTCGCTCGGCGGCACGGTGTTGACCGCGCACCACCATCCCGGGCACACCAAGGGCGCCACCAGCTTCACGCTCGACGTGCCGGAGAACGGCAAGACCTACCGCGTGGTGATCGCCAACATGGGATCGATCAATCCCGGCGTCACCGTCAGCGGCATGCCGAAGTATCCCGGCATCGGCGACGACTACGCCCGCACCTTCAAGGCGCAGAAGGACATGCCGATCGACATCTGGCTCGCGTCGCATGCCTCGCAGTTCAAGCTGCACGAGAAGTACAAGCCGGGCGACCCGTACAACCCGGATCGGTTCGTCGATCCGAAGGGGTTCAAGGCGGCGGTCGAAGCGCTGGAGAAGACCTACCGCGAGCAGCTGGCGAAAGAGCGCACGAAGAAACAGGAGGAGCGCCGATGACCGCGAGCATGAAGTGGCGAATCGTCGTGTCGGCCGCGGCGCTGGCGATCGCCGCACCGCTGCAGGCGCAGCTGGCGCCGCCGAACGCGGCCGGCATCACCTTCGGCCACGTTCACCTCAACGTCAAGGACGTCAACGTCCACAAGAAGCTGTGGGTCGAGCATTTCGGCGGCGTCCTGGTCGAGAAGGGACCGCTCGTCGCCATCAAGCTGCCGAACATGCTGATCGCGCTGCGCCAGGCCGAGCCGACCGGCGGATCCGAAGGCACGGTGATGGATCACTTCGGCTTCAAGGTGCCGAACGTCGCCGAGGTCGTCGCCGCGTGGCGCGCCGCCGGCTACCGCGTCGGCCGCGAGTTCACCGGCGCGGAAGGCTTCCCGAACGCGTACCTCTACTACGATCCCGACAACCTGAAGTTCGAGCTGCAGGAGGACAAGGCGCTGCCGGTGAAGGCATCCGGGTACCACGTCCACTTCCTGCTCGCCGACTTCGTCAAGCTGCGCGACTGGTACGTCGACATGTTCTCGCTGGTGCCGCGCCAGCGCGGCAACATCCCGACCACCGCCGACGCGCCGGGCATGAACTTCTCGTTCGCCACCTCGCAGACGCCGACGGTCGGCACCAAGGGGCGGACGATCGATCACATCGGCTTCGAGGTCACCAACCTCAAGGCCTTCTGCGAGAAGCTCGCGGCGCGCGGCGTGAAGTTCGACGTGCCGTTCAGGAGCGTCCCGGCGATTGGCCTCGATATCGCCTACATCACCGATCCGTCCGGCGTCTACATCGAGCTGACCGAGGGCTACAACAAGTACTGACCGCAATAATTGAGAATTACGAGAATTAGGAATTAGGAATTCGTACGCGGATCCGCCGGATCCCGGCGAATCGTAACCCTCTACGAATTCGTAATTCTTAATTCCTTTAATTCCGAATTCTCAGCGCGGCGGTCGACGGCGTCCGCCCCTTGAAGAGCGACAGATCGATCGCGTCGCCCATCGCCTTGTAGCCGGCGTCGCTCGGGTGCAGGTAGTCGCACGAGTCGTATCGCTCGAGCAGCTTCTTCGGGTCGGCCGGATCGCGCGTCGCCTTGTCGAAATCGATCACGCCGTCGTAGCCCTTGCCGCTGCGGATCCACTCGTTGACCGCCTGGCGCTTCGCCTCGCCCTCCTCGGTGAAGTAGGCCGCGCCCCAGAACGGCGTCAGCGTCGCGCCGATGATCTTCAGCCCGCGTGCGTGCGCCTGCTCGATCAGCTGCCGGTGCGCGGCAATCAGCTCCTCGGCGCCCGGCGCCGGGTTCTGCCTGGCGTTGCCGATGTCGTTGATCCCCTCGAGCACGATCACGTGCGTGGCGCCCGGCAGCGACAGCACGTGGTGTTCGAAGCGCGCCAGCGCGTTGATGCCGGCGCCGACCGCGCGCACGTCGATCCCCGGCGGGACGACCGCTTCGCTCAGCAGCCGGTTGCCGCCGATGCCGGCGTTCAGCACGCCCATCTTGATCCCCTGCGCCTGCAGCCGCCGCGCCAGCTGATCCGGCCAGCGGTTGTTGGTGTCGGGGGTCGATCGCGCGCCGTCGGTGATCGAATCGCCGAACGCGACGATCGCGCCGGCTGCGTCGGGCGCGACGACGTCGACGCGCGAGAGCAGGAACCAGCTCAATGTCGTGCCCGCCTCGGGCATCGTCGCCTTGCCGGCGTGGTTGCCGGTGTCGGAGATGTAGCTCGTCTGAAACGCTCCGCCGTGCATCGTCACGGTCCCGGGTACGTTGGTGGTGCCGGGGAGATACAGATCGATGGCGAGATCGGCCAGCGGCGGCACCGTGAGGGCGACCGGATCGCTGTAGATCACCGCGTTCGCGGGGATGGTCATCGTCGGCTTGCCGCTGAAGGTCAGCGCGCGTCCCGACGCGGTCTGGATTGCGCCCTGCCGGTCGCGCAGCGCGATGTGCGCGGCGCCGACGGTGACCGGGGTCGTGCCGTAGGCGTTGCTGAGCACGACGCGCGCTTTGCTGCCGCCGATGCTGCTGCGGACAATCTGCCGCAGCGTCTGATTGGTGAAATGAGGAAACGGCGGCGGCGCGGGCGGCTGACCGGCCGACGTCGAGGCCGGCGCCGCGGGCGGCGCCTGGCACCTCGTGTTCGCCATGAACGGCCGCAGCGCCGGCGGCGGCGGCACCGGATTCTGGGGACGACCGACTTCCGCGGTCGCCCACGTGCCGACCCAGCGGTCGGCGCTTCCGCTCTGCGGCTGAGCGCCGGGCGCTGCCTGGACGAGGACGAACGCAAGCGCGAGTGCGGCAGCAAGAAATCTCATTGGCGGCTCCTTACCAAAGAGGCGGTCCCACAGAGTACGCTTGAAATTGCGCGCGGCTCGCGTAGCGCAGGCCTTCAGGCCTGCCAACGCCGCGCGGTCGCGGGCAGCCCTGAAGGGCTGCGCTACGTGGACTCCTGCGACGCGAAATTCTACTCCCGCTGGCGCCCTGAGGTAGACTTCGCTCCTCGGGACCTCATTCGTGCGGAGCCGGATCGAGATGAAAGGACCAGTCCTCCTCGCCGCCGGCGGCATTGCGGCCGCACTGGCCATCGGCGCCGCCGCAGCGCAGGCGCAGCGGGGCGCGACGCCGCCGCGCGCTCCCGCGCCGCAGACCGCATCCGCATACACCGGCCCGCGTTCGCCCGACCGGAAGCCCGACCTGAACGGCATCTGGCAGGCGCTGAGCACGGCGCACTGGAACCTCGAGGCACATTCCGCCATCGAGGGCGTGCCCGCCGGCCTCAGCGTCGTCGAGGGCGGCAGCATCCCGTATCAGCCGGCGGCGCTGGCGAAGCGAAACGAGAACTTCCAGAATCGCCTCACCGCCGACCCGCTGCGCAAGTGCTACCTGCCGGGCGTGCCGCGCGCCACCTATCTGCCGTTCCCGTTCGAGATCACGCAGACGCCGACGCACATCGGCATCGCCTACGAGTTCGCGCACGCCACGCGGACGATCTTCCTCGACGGCACCGCGCATCTCGAAGATCTCGACTTCTGGATGGGCGATGCGCGTGGCCGCTGGGAAGGCGACACGCTGGTCGTCGACACGGTCAGCCTCGGCGACCGCACCTGGTTCGATCAGGCCGGCAACTTCCATAGCGACGCGCTCAAAGTCGTCGAGCGCTTCACGCCGATGGACGGCAGCCACATCGCCTACGAAGTGACGTTCGACGATGCCAAGGTGTTTACGCGGCCGTGGAAGATCAACCTCGTGCTCTACCGCCGGATGGAGAAGAACCTCGAGCTGCTCGACTACGAGTGCGCCGAGCACATCTACGAAAAGCTGTTCAAGAAAAAATGATGACCCGCATCATCGCCCTCGCGTCCGTCGCGCTCGCGCCCGTGCTCGTCGCCGCGCAGCAGGGTGCGCCAGCTTCGCCGCCGGCGCCGGCGGCCTATCCGCCGTACACGCGGCCGGTGTCGACCTACGTGCCGCCGCGAACGCCCGATGGCCAGCCCGACATCGGCGGGCTGTATCTCGCCATTCCGCTGCCGCGAAACATCGAGACCCCGCTGGTGCCGATCACGCGGCCGCCGAACCGCGCCAACGGCGAGTTCTCGTACAGCCTGAACGAGCGTCCGAAGCTGCCGCCCGGCGCCATCGTGCGGCCGGCCGGCGTCGACCCCGCGGACGGCAGGATCCCGCTGCGCCCCGAGGCGCTGGCGAAGCGCAAGGACATCATCTCGAAGCAGGAGCAGATCGAGCACCTCGACGGCCGCGTCCTCTGCCTCGCGCCCGGCATCCCGCGCAGCACGGTGCCGGCGCCGGTGGTCGGCTACCAGATCTTCCAGAAGCCCGGCGCTGTGGTGATCTTCTACGAGCAGAGCCACCTGTACCGGACGATCCCGCTCGATGGCCGCCCGCCGCTCGACCCGAACATCCGCAAGGCGATGGGCGTGTCGCGCGGCCGCTGGGAGGGCAACGTGCTCGTCGTCGAGGTGACCAACTTCACGAACAACCTGGAGAACAACTGGGTGATTGGCGCCGTGTCGGCGACGCCCGGCGTGCCGGCGGAATCGCTCGCCACCGGGCACGGCATCCCGCACAGCGATCGCTATCGCGTCACCGAGCGCTACACCCCGATCGACGCGAACACGATTCACTATGAAGCGGTGATCACCGACGAGAACGTGTTCACGCAGCCGTGGACGGTGGCGTGGTACGGGTTCGCGCGCGCGCCGAAGGATTACGTGCCGGTCGAGTACGCCTGCTTCGAGGGCAACGAGAAGAACCTGCTGCTGATGACCAACACCGACATCAGCGGCATCCGCGTGCAGGTGCCTTAGACGACGTAGCGCAGCCCTTCAGGGCTGCCCGTGCGGCGGTTGGCAGGCCTAAAGGCCTGCGCTACATGAGCCCCGCGCAATTTCGAAACGCACTCTTCGGGCGGAGGATGCAGGAGCCATTGCGATGATCATCAATCGAACCGTCGCCGCTATCGCTGCCGCACTCATGCTGGCCGGCGCCTCGGCCGCCGCGCATCACGCGTTTTCAGCCGAGTTCGACCAGGACAAGCCGGTCAACCTCGAAGGCACGCTGACCAAGGCGGAGTGGATGAACCCGCACGCGTGGATCTATCTCGACGTCAAGGGGCCGGACGGCAAGGTGGTCAACTGGGCGATCGAGATGGGGCCGCCCAATGCGTTGCTGCGGCGCGGATGGAAGAAGAGCTCGATGCAGTACGGCGCCGTGATCAAGGTCGAGGGCTTTGCCGCGAAGAACGGGAAGGAATTCGCCAACGCCACGAACATCACGATGCCCGACGGCACGAAGATCTTCGCCGGCACCGACGAGCCCAAATAACGGCGGCGCGCAGTCTCAGTTCTTCGCCGCGATCGGCAGCTCCGCGGCGAAGAGCATCGTGCGATCGTTGTCGCGCGCGGCCCATGTCGCCAGCGTCTTCACGCTCTTCTGCACCATCCCGTCGAAGGCCGTGCGCCCGTTCACGACCACCGTCACCGGGCGGCGGAAGTCGAACTGATCCGGCGACAACAGCAGCGTGAAGGCCGCCACGCCTCGCGTCCTGGCCTCGACGCGATTCCCGGCCCGCACAAGATCTACGCGCCCTGACGGCGCCGCCGGTGGAAACATCATCGTCGCTTCGCCGGCCACGACGGCCGGCGCGTAGCGGCCGGTCAGCCGCATGGCCCGATCGCCTCGGGTCACCGTCAGCAGCAGCGGCCGCCCAGGGGGAAAGTCGCGCAGCATCCCGGCGATGTCGGCGCCGCCGGTCAGCGGCTGGTTGTTAATCGACGTGACGATGTCGCCGCTGCGCAGGCCAATCTGCTGCGCGTTCGATCCGGTCAGCACGCGGTTGATGCGCGTCCCCGCCGAGCGGATGCCGAACTCCGCCGCCGCCGGCGTCGCCCTCACGTTCACGTCGGGCAGCTCGGGATCGTCAGCACCTCGCGGGCCCAGGCGATCGATCACCAGCCAGTGCGCGCGGCTCGGCACGGTGCCGCTCTCCCAGCTCAGTCGGTCGGGCATTGGCGTGCGCGGGTGGGCGGCGACGAACTGCTCGAACTCGTCCTTCACCTGCGGCCACCACGACGTGTCGTGCGCCGCCTCCGCCTGCGGCCGGTAGACCAGCGTGACGCCGCCGTTCTTCAGGTGATCGACCAGCGGCGCGACGACGCTCGCCGGGTAGATCGGATCGCGGCCGCCGTTGACGATGAACAGCGGTTTGTTGACCAGGTTGTTCGGGAACAGATCCCCGTCGGCCTCGTCGGTCTCGTTCCGCAGCACCATGATGAAGCCGTTGAGCGGCAGGAAGCTGGCAAACGGCGTCGTCTCGCGCATCGCCACGTAGTACGCCGCCGTGCCGCCGTCCGAGACGCCCGACAGCACGATGCGGTTCTCGTCGACGTTGTAGGTGCGCTTCACCCGATCGAGAATCGCGCTGAGGTTTTCTATCTGGCGGCGGCTCCACCACGGCGCGTCGCGCCAGGCGTACGGCATCACGTAGATCTGCTCCGCGCCTGCGAGGCGGCCGGCCGCTGCGGCGCGCGGCGGCGCGCTGGTTTCGACTCGGCCGACGCCGCCGTGCAGCTGCACACGTGCTTGGTACTTGCGTGCCGGGTCGTAGGTCTCGGGAACCTCGAGCGTGTAGTAGTACTCGACGCCGCCGCTGCGGTAGCTTCCCTGCACGACTCCGCGTGACACGTCGCGTGCGTAGACGCGGCCCGCCTTCAGCCGCCTGAAGGCGTCGTCGAATGCCACGCCACTGGCGGCAATGCGATTCGACGCCGCGGCGATCTCGTCAGGCGTGTTCGCGTTGAAGAAGCTCGCGAATGCCGCGTCGACGTCAGCCGGCCGCGCCGGCGATTGGATGGAAGACGCAGCGACCGCGCCCAGGAGCGCGAGCGCCGGCGCCACGATGCGGATCACGGCCTACCGTGGCCGCGGCTGCGGCGACACCTGCGGCTCGCCGAATTTCGCCGGATCAATCGGCACGTTCAGCTTCACCTCGCTGAACTCGAAGGTGTCGCGTCCGTCGAGCCAGGCGAACGTCCAGTGGAACGGGAACTTGATGCCGCCGACGTCGCGATAGTCGGCGTAGTCGACCTGCGTCGGCACGCGGCCGATCGGGGAGCGGCCGTGGCGAATCATCCGCACCAGCAGCCCGGAGCGATCGTCGAAGTACAGCGTCGCCAGCGTGCCGTTCGGTCCGTTTCCCTGCACGACGGTCACGTCCTTGTCGTCGATCGTCGTCGGCGGGCCGACGCGCAGGTTGGTCAGCGCCTGCCTGATTTGCGCCGGGAACGACAGCTGCGCGTCGATCCGCGCGCCGTCGCGCTCGCTGCCGCCCAGCTCGTACTTCGGCACCACGGCGAGCGGCGTCGCAATCCAGCCGGTCCGCCCGTCGTAGGTGCGTACGCTGAGGCCGCGGTCCGGGTACTCGGGGAAGTTGATGTA
>Ga0207648_10006910_pt1 | contig 11244 bp, 7 predicted proteins | sample KBSMisM32_FD_184310 | JGI IMG/M metagenome (GOLD analysis project Ga0207648, IMG submission 184310) | Miscanthus rhizosphere microbial communities from Kellogg Biological Station, Michigan, USA - KBS Miscanthus M3-2 (SPAdes) (version 2) | ecosystem: Host-associated > Plants > Roots > Rhizosphere... | reverse complement strand
GCCATCGGTGTCGGTATCGGTATCGGTCTGCAGAACATCTTCAACAACTTTCTCTCCGGCATCGTGCTGCTGTTCGAAAAGACCCTCAAGGTAGGCGATTTCGTCGAGCTCGAGTTTGGATTGGTCGGGCGCGTGGCAGAAATCGACATGCGTTATACCCGCATCACCACCAACGACCTGGTTGACGTCATGGTTCCGAACTCGCAGTTCACGGATAAGCGAGTGACAAACTGGAGTTACGGCGAGCATACCCGACGCCTCCACATCCCCTTCGGAGTCGCCTATACGGCGCGCAAGGACGAGGTGCGGGCGGCGGGAATCGAGGCCGCGCGACAGGTGGAGGGCACGGCCCTCGTCGAAGGACGCATGCCGGACGTTTGGCTGGTCGGATTCGGTGACAGCAGCCTCAACTTCGAACTGGTTGTCTGGGTTGGCGATAAGCTGCTGACCGCTCCAGCGCGTGCTGTCGCTCTCTATCTATGGGCCATTCACGAGGCGCTGGCGAAGCGCAACATAGAGATCCCTTACCCTCAGCGAGACCTGCATCTCCGCTCGGGAAGACTGGAGGTGGCCTTCCCGCCGGACGGCGCCGGGACACAGCGCTGGACGCTCAGCCAGGCGTGAGGCCGGTGACCCGGACCCTGCCGAAATGGAAACACTTTCGGCGATCGATACCCGGCGACTAGACCCAGCGCAAACGCCGAAAGACGAGCAGCAGCGTCGCCGCCAGCGCAGTCATGGCGATCAACGTCAGGAAGAAACCATAGTGGCCTCCGGCACCCGGCATGAACTCGAAGTTCATGCCGTACAGCCCAGCGATCAACCCCAGCGGCAGGAAGATGACCGTGACGATCGTCAGCACCTTGATGATCTGATTGAGACGGTGCGAGGTGAGCGATATGTAGCTCTGCATGAGATCCACGGCGAGTTCCTGATACAAGGTGCAAAGCGACGCGAGCCTCTCCGTATTTTCATAGACGTCGTTGAACTCGTGCTGGGTGCCCACGATACAGGCCGGCGTATCGACCTGCGACAGCGCCGACATCGTCGAGTGCTGATAGGTCATTACACGGCGAAGCTTCTTGAGGTGGCTGTTGTATTCCGTCAGTTCCGCAAGCAGCCGGTCGTCCGGACTTTGAAACATCTCGTCTTCGAGCTCGTCGAGTCGTAGTTCAAGGCCAAGCACGATTTTCGTGTAGCGATCCGTCACGCGGCGCGCGATCCGGTACAGGATGTGCGCGGGGCCCCGCCCGACGTCAACTTCCCCTGTCAGGGCGTCGTTCCAGACGGCGTCGATGCTGACCGAACGCTGGCTACGGCGAGTGATGAGAAAGCGGTCGCCGATGAACGCGGCCATCTGCAGCGTCCGGAATCGAATGTCCTCCGTGTCAGCAGTCAGGCCCTTCATGAGCAGGAAGGTGAAATTCTGAAACACTTCGAGCTTCGGTGGGTGGCGTTCGCGTTGTGCGTCTTGTACCGCGAGCGCATGGATGCCGAACCGCTCGGTCAACAGGCGGCTCTCCTGCTGTGGATCGGCGTGCTCCAAGTCGATCCAGACCCAGCCGTCATCCTCACCGGATAGGTGATCGAGCAGCGTCAGGTCTCCGATGACGGGACTTACCAGGTTCGGGCGAATGTGCATGACTCGCATGGGTTCTCCTTGTGGGTGGCGGAGATGGCGGCTGCAGATTAGAACTAGAGACTCCTTTCGATAGTTCCACACCAACGCGTCCGCGTCGCCCCCTCGCTTGAGAATCAGCATGCGTGTCGGCCTTCAGGTCACTGTGGACCTGTTTCCCGCGCGCACCCGAGGATTGGCCGCTACACTCTGGCGCCATGGGGGCCGCCGAGTGAACGACCCGCCGGCAGAGCGTGAAGCCGACAGCACCTGGGCCAGATTGCGCCGTCGCAAGGTCGTCCAGTGGGGACTCGTATACGTCGCCGCTGCCTGGGGTTTCCTCCAGGGTCTTGAATACGTCAGCGAGGCGTTCCACTGGCCGGAACAGCTCCGCCAGATCGCGCTTATCGCACTACTGATCGGATTGCCGGTCGTCCTTGTGCTCGCCTGGTACCACGGCGACCGCGGCCAGCAGCGCGCCAGTACCCCCGAGCTTGCGATTCTCACGCTGCTCCTGCTGCTCGGCGGGGCCGCCTTCTGGCACTACCAGCGCACGAGTGAGACCGCTACGGTTGCGACGCCACCGTCACCGACCGCTGTCGTCACTGCGACCGACCGTTCGATCGCCGTGCTGCCCTTCGTGAACATGAGCACGGACAAGGAACAGCAGTACTTCGCCGATGGCATCTCGGAAGAGCTGATCAATCTCCTCGCCCAGGTTCCAGAGCTGCGCGTCATTGCGCGCAACTCGTCGTTCTCCTTCAAGGGCAAGGAGGTGGGCATCGCCGAGATCGCGCGCAAGCTCAATGTCGCCAACGTGCTCGACGGCAGCGTGCGCAAGTCGGGTGATAGGTTGCGGATCACCGCCCAGCTTATCCGGGCCTCCGACAGCTCAAACCTGTGGTCGGAGACCTACGAACGTCCACTCGACAATATCTTCGCTGTGCAGGATGAGATCGCCGCCGCCGTGTTGGAGCAACTGAAGCTGGAACTCCTCGGCGTGGCACCGAAGACGAAAGCCAGCGATCCGAAGGCCTATACGCTTTTCCTGCAGGCCCGCCACTGGGGTCGCCAAGGCACGCCCGAGGGGCTCGAGCGATCCATCGCGTTATACCAGCGGGCGCTCGCAATCGATCCCGACGACGCGGCGGCGTGGAGGGGCCTGTCCAACGACTACCTCAATCAGGCCAGCTATGGCCTGCGTCCGATCGACGAGGGCTACCGGCTGGCCCGCAACGCGGTGCAGAAGGCGCTCGCGATCGACTCCGATTACGCACCCGCGCACGGGGCGCTGGGCTGGATCGCGATGACCTACGACGGCGATCTCGCGGCCGCCGCGCGCAGTTATGAGCACGCGCTCGCGCTCGAGCCCACCAACATCGACATCATCGGTAATGCCGCCACGCTGGCTCAATTCCTCGGCCGTCTCGACACGGCCAGCGCGCTCGATGAATACGCAAACGCCCGCGATCCGGTGAATGCGCCCGGCCGTGCCAACCTGGGCACTACATACCTCTACGCCGGCCGCCTGGACGAAGCGCTCGAGAGCTACCGCACCGCGCTCAGCCTGAGTCCGGACGCTGGCAGCGTGCAATACAGTATCGGCGTGGCGCTCCTGCTCAAGGGCGACCCCGCCGCGGCGCTCGCGGCGACGCAGAAGGAAAGCAACGAGGTCTTTCGCATGATCGGTCTGCCGATGGTTTGGCATGCGCTCAGGAAGAAGGCCGAGTCCGATGCCGCGCTCACCGAGCTGATCCGCGTGTACGGGAAGGAGGCTGCGTACAACGTCGCCTACGTACTGGCCTACCGCGGCGAGGCCGACCGCGCCTTCGAATGGCTCGACAAGGCGGCCGCGTACCACGACCCGGGCCTGGCCACCATCGTGGTCAATCCGTTGTTCGCGAATATTCACCAGGATCCGCGCTGGCTGCCGTTCCTGCGCAAGGTCGGCAAGGCGCCGGAGCAACTTGCGGCGATCAAGTTCGATGTGAAGCTGCCGAACTAACTCGAAGCAACAGCGTCGCCCGCAGGCGAAGCTGCCCGAAGGCGACGACTGGGCCTACGACCTGAAGTTTCGATGGCGGTGGGGCGCTGATCATCAAGGACGAGCGTGGCCGGATAAGGTCGATTGGTTTTCGAAGCTGTCTGGACCCGGTGAGGTCCTTGTTCTTCCTGGATCGAATCTCGACTTGCTGCCAAGGTCTCGATTGAGTTGCCTGAGGATCCTCGCATGACCCGAACAATCGGCCTCCGTTTCCATCGCCTCCGAACCTGCAGAGTTGCGCTAGCCGCCGCGGCGATCGTCCTAAGCTACGCGTCGAGCACTCGGGCTGCCGACATTGCACCGACCTCTGCGACTAACGAGCCAGAAATGTTCGCGGCGGTGGACCAGATCTTTGCCGACTTCTCTCTCGACTCCCACGTCCCCGGACTCGTTTACGGCATCGTTGCGAATGGTCGGCTCGCGCACGTTCGTGGGATCGGGGTTCAGGATCTGGAGTCGAAGCGCGCGGTAACGCCAGACACGCTGTTTCGCATCGCCTCAATGACGAAGGCATTTACGGCGCTCACGGTTCTGAAGCTTCGCGACAATGGCAAGCTCCAGTTGGACGCGCCTGCGGAGAAATACGTTCCGGAACTTCGTGGCTGGAATTACCCAACGCGGGACTCGCCACGAATACGCGTCCGCGACCTCCTGAACCACACCGCCGGGTTCGTTACCGATGATCCGTGGGGAGATCGACAAACGCCGCTGCCAGAGACCGAGTTCTCGAAGCTGCTGCGTGACAGCGTGACCCTCAATCGCGCTCCCGCCACGGCGATGGAGTACTCGAATCTGGGATTCGCCCTGCTTGGACGCATCATCACCAACGTGTCGGGGCATCCGTTTGCAGAGACGATTACAAATCTACTGCTGAAGCCACTCGGCATGGAGTCGTCTGGGTTTTTCGTGGATGCCGCTCCGCGCGAGCGTCGGGCGCTCGGATACCGCTGGGAAGACGACGCCTGGCGTCTCGAGCCTACTTTGGCACACGGTGCGTTCGGCGCGATGGGCGGCGTGCAGACGAGCGCCAACGACTATGCCAAGTGGGTGGCTTATCTCCTGTCGGCCTGGCCACCCCGCGACGATCCGGACTCGGGACCGGTGGTGCGCGCGACGGTCCGCGAACTCGCGCAGGGCTCGAATTTTCCTCAGCTCTGGCCGCCGCGCGCCGGGAACGAAGGGCCGGGTGCGTGCGCACGCGCCGCCACTTACGGCATGGGAATATGGGTCGCAGTTGATTGCGACCTCGGCTTATATCTCGCTCACGCTGGCGGCTATCCCGGTTACGGGTCGTATGTGTTGCTTCTGCCAGATCATGGCGTCGGCATCTTTGCGTTCGCCAACCGGACCTATGGGATCCCTTCGCGGCCGGTATTCGACGCAGCCATTGCCCTGCAAAAAGCGGAATTCCTCAAAGATCGCTCAGTTCCTGTCAGTGAGATCCTCGCCAGCGCCTACCGCGCGGTAGGAGCTATCTTTCGGCAGGGCAATGTGGCAGCGGGCGGGGATGTGCTCGCGATGAATTTCCTGATGGACCGAGACGCTGAAGGCTGGGGGAAAGATCTCAAGGACCTAAAGAAGCAGGTTGGCGAGTGCGATACAGCATCGGCCGTGACAGCGACCAGCGCGCTTTCAGGCGAATTTACGTGGCGTTGTGAGCACGGTCGCGTGGCGGGCAGTGTCCTGCTTGCGCCAATCCATCCGGCGCGCATTCAGTCCATCGAGCTCGCGCGCAAGGAGCTTTGAATGGCGCGCGCAGCCTGACAGACTGTTGCGGACGACGAGCGTGGGCGGTGAAAACCTGAAAGAGCGTGAAGTGGAGAGCGTCTGGACGAGCCTGCGCCGGCGCAAGGTGGTGCAGTCGGCACTGACGTACGCGACCGGAATTCGACAATTCCCGCCGCTTCCGAGATGATCCGGCCGCAGGGGGATAAGCAATAACTGCGTCCTTCATCGGCGAGCTCCGGCGCCGCAATGTGCTGCGCGTCGGTGCCGCGTACCTCGCAGTCGCGTGGCTGTTGATCCAGGTCGCCCAGACTGTGCTCCCCGCGTTCGGTTTTGGTGCCACCGCTGTCCGCATTGTCATCGTAGTACTGGTCATTGGCCTGCTGCCGGTGCTGGTTTTCGCTTGGGTGTTCGAGATCACGTCCGAAGGCCTGAAGCGCGAGAGCGAGGTCGATCGCAGCCAGTCGATCACGCCACAGACCGGCAGGAAGCTCGATCGCGTGATCATGGGGGTACTCGCGCTCGCGCTCGGCTACTTCGCCATCGACAAGTTCGTCCTCGCACCGCAGCGCGAGCAGGCGGCGACCGAGGCCGCGCGTGCCGAGGGCCGCACCGAGTCGCTCGTGAAGTCCTACGGCGACAAGTCGATTGCGGTGCTCCCGTTCGTCAACATGAGCTCGGACAAGGACCAGGAGTATTTCTCGGATGGGATCTCTGAGGAGTTGTTGAACCTGCTGGCGAAGATCCCGAAGCTGCGCGTGATCTCGCGTTCCTCGGCGTTCTCTTACAAGGGTAAGGACGTGAAGCTCGCGCAGGTGGCAAAGGAGCTCAACGTTGCGCACATCCTCGAAGGCTCGGTGCGCAAGGCCGGCAACAAGGTGCGCATCACCGCGCAGCTGATCGAGGCGCGCTCGGACACGCACCTGTGGTCGAACACCTGGGACCGGGAGCTCGACGACATCTTCGCGGTGCAGGACGAGATCGCAGCGGCGGTGGTCGAGCAACTCAAGATTACGCTGCTCGGGGAGGCGCCGAAGGCCAAGGAAGTGAACCCGGAGGCCTATTCGCTGTTTCTGCAAGGGCGCCAGCTGCGGCGTCAGAACACGCGCGAAGGCTTTGAACAAGCCATTACGCTGTTTCAGCAGGCGCTCGCGATCGACCCCAATTACGCGGCGGCGTGGGAGCAGCTAGGCGCCGTCTATTCCAGCCAAGCCGGCTTTGGGATGCGCCCACTCGCGGAGGGCGTGCGGCTTGCGCGTGAGGCAGCGGCCAAGGCGCTGGCGATCGACCCGGATTTTGCACCCGCGCACGGCGGCCTCGGCCAGATTGCGATGGCCTTCGACGGCGACCTGGCGGCGGCGGCCCGACATTACGAGCACGCACTCGCGCTGGAGCCGGGCAACACCGACATCATCGGCGGCGCCGGCACCGTGGCCGCGAATCTGAACCGCCTCGACACCGCCATCGAGTTCCAACAATACGAGAATGTCCACGACCCGCTCGCCACCCGCGGCCATGCAAACCTGGGCCTTTTCTACCTCGGCGCCGGGCGCCTGGACGAGGCCATCGCCAGTTTCCGTAGCGCGCTGCGCCTGGCTCCAAATTTTAGCAGCGCGCATGCCGCGATTGGCGGGGCGCTGCTGATGAAGGGCGACGCCCAGGCCGGGTTGACGGAGACGCAGAAGGAACCCGAGGAGGTCTGGCGCCTGTTAGGAATGACGATGGTCTATCACACGCTCGGCCGCAAAGCTGACTCCGATGCCGAGTTCGCCCAGTTGACCAAGAAGTACCGTGCCGACGCGGCCTACAACATTGCCTACGTTCTGGCTTGGCGCAACGAGCGCGACCGGGCGTTCGCGTGGCTCGACACGGCGGTAACCCAGCAAGACCCGGGCCTCTCGGAGATCGCGTACCAACCATTGTTCGCCAATCTCCGCGACGATCCGCGCTGGCTGCCATTCCTGCGCAAGATCGGCAAGGCGCCGGAGCAACTCGCGGCAATCAAGTTCGACGTGAAGGTGCCGGACTAGTCGAGGTAGCACATCGGTCGTTCGAAGAAGCGAGGGCCACCACCGAAGGGAAGCCGCCGACACGCAGCGGGCGCGCCCCACGTTCATCACGCCGAGGGCCGTCCAGGTCGTCAAGCGCCTTCCCGAGGGCGACGACTGATTGATGATCAGCGCCCGGTAGCCGTCGAACTTGAGCTCATAGGTCAATCGAGGTTCACACGCCGCCCATCAGAGCCGTTGAGATCGCGACCGTTAAACAGGGTAATCGAGTCCTCACGATCGGCCTGCGCGCTCGAGGCAGGCGCGGAATGCGCAAAAAACGACTTGGCCGCCGTGACAAAAGGCTGAGGACGTGTCGCGAATTCTTCGCTATCCGTCTCGATGGCCATCACACCTGACCAAGCGGATCTCTGGATCTCCCCAAACAGTCCGGGATAGTTCGCGCTTCCATGGCCGATCAAGGTGTCCACCGCGGCGGGATCACCTGGCACGCTGACCTTCTTATCCTTGAAATGGATGTCATAGACGCGATCTTGATACTCGCGAAACACCCTGGCCACATCGAATCCCGCCTGCGTGATCCAGCCTACATCGAGGCAGACGCCAATACGCGGATCTCGGTTGGCGAGAATCTGTTTGACGACTTGCGGATCGCCATAGGTCGTGCCGACGCCATGATTATGGATTGCAAGCCGGATGTCGTATTCCTTGACCAGCGATTCAAGGCTATCCCAGTCCGCCGGTGCCGGCTCGACGACGATGAGCTTCGCGCCGATGAAACGAGCGAACTCGAACAGCTTGCGATTCGTTGCCGGGTCAGAGCTCGTTCGCGCAACGCCGAAAGCGTAAGGCACGATCCCGTATTGATCGAGCAGCGCCTTCTTGCGCCGGGTTTCCTCGAGCGGAGCCTCCGGGTTCAGATGCTGGCTGGTGAATTGCACAGAGCGGATCTTATTCGCGACTGCAAAATTGACCACCTGCTCAAAGGTCTGGTGACGCAGAGTCCAGGTTTGCAAGCCGAGCTTGGGGCCACGCACATCGGAAGCGGCCCGAGAGGGCGCCACAAGGATGTCGCCTGCGCACAGCAATGCAAGAACTAGCACTTTAAACAGCAAGCGCATTGGATTCATCTCGGAAGTGCAAAATTTGAACGGTCTCATTGAATACTCCGAGCAAGAACCGCCTGCTAGCCCCTTGTGCTTAGCCATCGATCCGCGCATCGGGCGCTTCTGCGCGGAGGTAAGGCCTATTGGCATTGACAATGCCCTTCCAGGCATAGGGATCGGTCCCTGCCACCATCACGATGTCTCGCAGATCGTGCGTCGGCGGCAGCTTTCCATCCTGGTCCCACGGCAGCAGGGACTCCGCGCTCATGTAATGGTTGACCAGCGCCATGCGGAAACAATCGGCCGTCTTGTTGCGCCGCGAACTGTGTAGGACGTACCCGTGGAAGAACACGACAGAGCCGGCCTTCACATCCACCGGAACGCAGCGATCCTCGCCATAACCCGAAATATTGAGCGTATCGGCCTCCGCGAATTCCGGATTGTGCCCCGGTATGCGCCTCATAATGATGCCGCTTTGGTGCGATCCCGGAATGATCCATAGACAGCCGTTCTCGATTGTGGCGTCATCAATTGCGATCCACGCCGCCCCCAACGAACGATCGCGGGTGGGAATGTAGTACTCGTCCTGATGCCAGGACTGCCCCGGCTTTCCGGGACCCTTGACGAACAGCATGGACTGCATGCATTTCACATTTGGCCCGATGATGTGCGTCAGGACCTCGACGATGCCCGGATGCGACAGGCTGCGTTCGATCATTGGCGAGAGCTTGTGTGGGAAATGTATGGCTAGGTACTTGCGCAACACTTCGGCGTCGGTCATTTGCGGGGCGACCTCCAGCAAACCTTCGACAGGCCCGCGCTTCCCCCGAAAGATGCGGGTGGTCTCCACCTTAAGTTCCTGCATTTCCGCGGCGGTGAACAGATCCGGCACGACCAGATAGCCATTCTGGCGATAGAAATCCGCTTGCGGTGTTGTCATGCCGCTCCTCCTTTGACGAATAGCGCCTCGAGCTCTTCCAGCCGCCGCCCCTTGGTTTCAGGCACCCTCGCGCGGACGTAGACATGAGCGAGGGCGCAAAAGACCGCATAGCAGGCCAGAGTGGCCGCAGTGCTCAGGTGCTCATTCATCATGGGGAAGGTATAGGCGACCACAAAATCGGCTAGCCACAAAGCCAGGGTCGCGACCGACATGGCCGTTGCGCGAATGCGGTTCGGAAACACTTCCGCCAGGTACACCCATGTCACAGCGCCCAGCGTGCACGCGAACGCCGCCACGTACAGCAGCATCAGCGCCAGCACGATGTAGCCTTCGAAGTAGCCATAGTGAAAACACAGTGCGACGGCGGCGAGCGCAACTCCCATGACGGCGCTGCCCGAAAGCAAGAGACTCCTGCGACCGAGCTTGTCCACCAGCGCTATTGCACCGAGAGTTGCCACTAGATTCACGCCGCCGAGCGCGATTGTCTGCAGCAGGGATGACGACGTATCTAGACCGGTCTTCGCGAAGATGGTCGGCGCGTAATACAGGATCGCGTTGATTCCGGTGACTTGCTGGAAGACGGCGATGAGGATTCCCATCACAAGCACCGGACGATGATCGCGGTCGAAGAGTTCGCGGAGGGACGCTCCCGTGGAAGCATCAAAGCTTCTTTCGATCAGCGCCAGCTCCATTCGCGCGGCGTCGGAGCCCAGGGTCTTCTCGAGAATCGTCAGCGCCGAGGACATTCGCTTACGGCCAACTAGCCACCGTGGAGTCTCCGGCACCGCAAGCAAGCACAAACCGAAGATCAGAGCCGGGAACGTCTGCGCTGCAAACATCCAGCGCCAACCGCCAGCAATGTTCGCGAAAGCGTAGTTGCAGAAATAGGCCAGCAGAATGCCAAAGACGATGGCGAGCTGATAGAGCGACACCAGTCTACCGCGCCATGCGGCCGGCGCGGTCTCGGAGATGTAGAGTGGCGATACAATTGCCGCCGCGCCTACACCGATCCCCCCGACAAGGCGAAAGAAGACGAATGTATCCAATGTGTCGGCCAGGCTGCACCCACGCCGGAGATGCCGAAAAGCATGGCACACGCCATTAGCGTCAAGCGCCGACCAAACCGGTCGGCCAGCTTGCCCGCCACGAGCGCCCCCAGTGCGCAGCCGATTAGAATTGAGCTTACCGCCCACCCCAGTGCGTATTCGTCCAGGCTGAAGAGTGCTTGTAGCGAAGGTATCGCCCCCGAGATGACGGCGGTATCGAATCCAAAAAGCACTCCACCCAGTGCGGCGACGCTGCTGATGGCGAGGATGAACGAAGAATTCTGCGCGAGCTTGGTCATAACTGAGGTGACCAGGGTTTTGTAGACACCTTCGTACCGTGAAATTAGGACGGAACGGAGGTTGCGATGAACGGTGTGAAATCCCAACAGAAGGGTGACACATTCAGCTCTTTTCTCAAGGCTAGTTCGCCTGGAGTGGAGATGACGAAGACACCGGTTCGGCGACACCAGGCCGACGATCGTAAGCGGCAATTGCAGCGATCACCGGGTGAGCGTAGCTTCGACTGGAGTCGCTTCTGACTGCAGCACTGCGGTTCCCGATACCGGCGAGGCAGCGTAACTGAATCATTCGCCCGAATCGGAGGGCTGCTGAGCACCAGGTGGACCGCCCGACTCGAAGCACCTATGGCGCCGGATCCGAGACCAAGGTTTGCGCTTTGATATACGAGTTCGACGAGTTCCAGTTTGAGCCTAGAAATGCACGCCTCACCCGCCGTGGCGTCTTGCTGCACGCGGA
>Ga0207648_10006909_pt1 | contig 11245 bp, 7 predicted proteins | sample KBSMisM32_FD_184310 | JGI IMG/M metagenome (GOLD analysis project Ga0207648, IMG submission 184310) | Miscanthus rhizosphere microbial communities from Kellogg Biological Station, Michigan, USA - KBS Miscanthus M3-2 (SPAdes) (version 2) | ecosystem: Host-associated > Plants > Roots > Rhizosphere... | reverse complement strand
CCAGCTCAACGGCCGCGAAACCGGCACCGGTGGCGGCGCCCACCTCGTCTTCGGCGGACCGCTCGGCCTCGTTTCGCCCTTCTTCGCGTTCCCCGCGCTGTTGCCGTCGGCGATCCGTTATTTCCAACACCACCCCGCGCTCAGCTACGCGTTCACCGGCCAATACATGGGCCCGAGTTCGCAGGCTCCGCGCATCGACGAGTCCACCTTCGAAGCGCTCTACGAACTCGAGATCGCCTGCGCCGGCGCCGAGCAGTTCGGCTCGCCGCAGAACTTCGCGCTCTTCGACCTGCTCTTCCGCGACCTGCTCATGGATCGCTCGGGCAACACCCACCGCGCCGAGATCAGCGTGGACAAGCTCTGGAATCCTTTCGCCGGCAACGGCCGCGCCGGCCTCGTCGAGCTGCGCGCCTTCGAGACACATCCCGACCGTCCCGCCATGTCGGTCGTCGCGCTGTTCATCCGTGCGATCTTCGCCCGCCTCGCCGCCGATCCGTTCAAGACGCCGTTCATCCGCTGGGGCGGCGAACTGCACGACAAGTTTTTCCTGCCCGCCTTCGTGTGGCAGGATCTGTCCGCCATCTGCGCCGACCTGCGCGCGCACGGCATCCCGTTTGAAACCGAATGGCTGCGCCCGCTGTGGGAATTCCGTTTTCCCAAGCTCGGCGAATTCGTCCTCACGACCCCGCCGCCCACGAAATCGAAAAAGAAACCGGTCACGCACACGGTCTCGTTCCGCCAGGCGCTCGAAGCCTGGCCCCTCCTCGGCGAGCAGCCCAACGGCGGCGGCACCTCGCGTTGCGTGGACGCCAGCATGGACCGCATCGAAGTCGCCGTGGACGACACGGCCGTGCTGGAAAACGGTTTCCTCCTCGTGAACGGCCTGCCCTGCGAATTCCGTCCCATCGACGGCACCGCGGGCGCCGCCGCCGGTGTTCGCTATCGTGCATTTTTCCTGAACCCCGCGCTGCACCCGCACATTCCGGTGCACGCGCCGTTGCTCATCGAGTGGATCGACAAAGCCACGTTCACCGTGGTCTGCGCCGCCCGCTGGCATGTGTGGAATCCGCGCAGCGTGCCCTACCCCGCGCGCCCGGCCACACCGGCCGACGCGGTCAAACGGTTTGCCGAACGCTGGGAAGTCTGGCCCCACACGGTCGGCCAGCCGCGACTCATCCCGAAGGTCGATTTCCCTCCCGAAGGCCGCCACACCCTCGACCTCCGCCGCTACCCCGCCCAGTCGCGCTGATCGCCGCGGCGTGGAAACAGTTGAGCCTCCTCGAACAATCCGGGGAGGCTCATCGTTGTGCGGGTCGAGCCCGCTAGCGCGGCAAGGGCGCTTATCTTCGTCGTTGGTTTTTTGGCGGAGTCTACTGAGTTTTTAACTTTTGGACTAACACCTAACCTTTCACTGACCCGACATCTGACCTGCTATCCAACTGACCTGTCACTGGCTCTAACACTGACCTTACCAACTAACCCGTCAGCGAGCTAACCTGTCAGCTATCGTGTGGCCCCGTGGCCACGCCCAGAGGATACACCCGCGCCCTCCATAATGATAGGGGCGCGTTTATAATATATTACAATCAGGGTGCCGCCGCCGCGCCCAACTGCCGTTCAAATACGTCAAAAATCGCGGCCCAAGTGATTGACTCCGCGGTCTTGCGCGCCGCCGCCCGGATCGCCGGCCAGTCACCGCGCCGCTCCCGCAGCGTGCGCATCCCCGCGAGGAACGCCTCGCGGTCGCCGAACGCCGCCGCAAAGCCGTTCACGCCGTCGCGCACGTGCTCGCGCGCCGCCGCGTAGTCGTAGGCCAGCACCACCAGCCCGCTGGCCAGCGCCTCGGTCACGACGTTGCCAAAGGTCTCCGTCATGCTCGGGAACGCAAACACGTCCGCCGACGCATAGTGCGCCGCCAGTTCCTCGCCGCGCCGCATGCCCGCGTAGTGGAAATCCGGATGCGCCTTGATCAGCGCCGCCCGCTCAGGCCCGTCGCCCACCAGCACGAACTTCGCGCGCGGCTCCGCGCGTTGCAGTTCCAGAAACGCCTCGACCGCGAGCGAGAGGTTTTTCTCGGCCGCGATGCGGCCTACGTAGATCATCACCGGATCATCCGGACTCGCGCCCCACTCCGCCCGCAGCGTGTCGCTGCGCTTCGCCGGCGAAAACAATTCCGCGTCCACGCCGCGCGCCAGCACCGCCAGCCGCTCGAAGCCGTCGCCCGCGAGCTGTGCCTTCAAATCCGAAGCGGGCACCATCGTGCTGCGCGTGCGGTTGTGAAACCAACGCAGGTAGCGCAGCGCCAGGTCGCGTCCGAGCTTCAGGCCGTAGTGTCCCCCATATTGGTGGAAGTTGGTGTGAAAGCTCGACGTGACCGGCAGCCGGCACAGGTGCGCCGCGCGCAACGCAGCCAACCCGAGCGGCCCTTCGGTGGCGACATGCACCACGTCGGGCCGGCGTTCACGCCAGCGTTTTTTCAACTGGCCGGTGACGGGCAGACCCATGCGCAACGCGCTGTAGAAGGGAATCGGCACGCCGGGAACGACGTAGTCGAGCTCACCGGCGTCGGTCACACCCGAGACAAGTTCGACCTTCTGCCGAGGACGCACCACCTCGACCGTGTGGCCACGGGCGCGCAGGCCGCCGACGAGCCGGCTGAGCGTCATAGCGACGCCGTTGACCTCGGGCGGAAAGGTTTCGGTGACGAGCGCGATGTTCATGCGATGCGGTTGATCGGCAGACCGTAGAGAGACGCGACGCCGGACCTCGACCCGCCCGCGTGACATTTGGGCAACAAAAAGCCCTCCGTCTTGGCGACGGAGGGCGGGAGGAACCTTGGAATCGTCCGCGGGTGGCGGGGATTACATGCCTTCGGTCGAAACCGGAGGCGTGGTCGCGGAGGCCGGCTCGGCAGGAGCGGCGGGGGTGTCCTTGAAGTCAAGCAGCTCGACCTCGAACACCAGCGTGGCCGCGGGCGGGATGGTCGGAGGACGGCCCTCTTCGCCGTAGGCGAGCTGGTAGGGGACGTAGAGCTTGATCTTGCCGCCCTTGTTGATCTTTTGCACGCCCTCGGTCCAGCCGGGGATCACGCCGTTGAGCGGGAACTCGACGGGCTCGCCGCGCTGCACGGAGCTGTCGAACACGGTGCCGTCAACCAGCGTGCCGGTGTAGTGGACCTTCACGGTGTCGGTGGCCTTCGGGTAAGGACCGGTGCCTTCCTTGAGGATCTCGTAGTTCAGGCCGCTGGGGAGGACCACGAGGCCCTTCTTGTCCTTGAGCGTGGCGAAGAACTTGGCGCTGGCCTCGTCGCTCTTCTTCTTTTGCTTGGCGGTGTATTCGGCCTGTTTGGCCTGCATGAATTTGTCGAGCTCGGGACCGACTTCGTCGATCTTGAAGGGCGACTCGGCGCCGGCGGCGGAGGCCTGGATGCCCTTGATGATCGCGGCGGTCTGGTCGGCGGTGAAGCCGAGTTCGCTCAGGCCCATACGGCGGCCGACGAACCAGCCGAAGGTCTCGAGCAACTGGGTCTCGGTGAACTTGGGCGCAGTGGCGGCGGCGGGAGCGGCGACGGCGGGCTTCGGAGCATCTTGGGCGGAGAGCGAGGCGACCGTGCCGATGGCGAGCAGGGCAGCCTTGAACGTGGAGGTGAGTTTCATGAGTTGGAGGTGGAGACTAGAAACGACGCAAAGGGGTTTGTGCCGTAAAAAGAAAAAATACCTGCCGGCGCCGCGAGCGATTGGCAACTTCTTACTCGTTACTTGTGTAAGTGGGCGCACGGGCGTCATTATTTCCCCACACCCCTCATGCATCCCGACCTTTTTTGGACGAGCCAGGACGGACAGATTCTCGCGGTCAAAAACAAGGACTCCCGCACCGTCAGCCTGCGACTGGCATTCTGGCCGCGCACGCCCGCGGAACTGGAGTTTCTCAAGGGGAATCTCGACCACCTCAACTTCACCGAGCGCAGCACCCTCGCCCGCATCGGCATCGAGATGACCACCTTGGGGCCCGCCGAACTTGAGGCGGGGCGGGTCGTGATCGCCGCGGAGGCGTTCCTGTTCGACGACAGCTTTCCCAACGCCGGCTACTGGAAAAAACTCCTTCGCCCCGGTATTCCCGTCGGCCGCCTCTACTACGCCCCCGAAAAGGCCAAGCTCTCCACCGCCGAGATCTGGGACGCCGTGCAGACCAACCGTCTCAAGCTGCCCAACACCATCAGCATCGACCGCGCCGGACGCGTGTTCCTCACCCCGCACCACGTCCGCTACACGCTCAATCCCCGACTCAAGCGTCCCGACTTCGAGCGCCTCGTCAGCGGCGAGGCCGGCCGCGCCTACCTCGACAAGGTCCAGGTGCGCAACGACACCAACCTCCTCACCATCGGCCCGCGCTCGGGCGTGCTCACCAGCTGCTCGATGTATCTCAAAGAGCACTATGTCCTCCTCAACCGCGGCGAGGGCAACTTCGGCATCCACACCAGCGCCGTGCTGCTCGATCCGATAAAAACCTTCGGCACGAACATCATGCTGGAAATCTACAACACCGGCACCCAGCCCGTGGTGAATCCCATGGTGTCGGTCGAGATTTTCCGCGCGCCCTCCGCCGCCGACGCCGTCAACACCTCCGCCGATCCCGAGTTCAAGTCCCTCCGTCGCCGACGCACCCGCCTGCTCACCACCGCGACCGACCTGTTTGCCTGCATCGACGCCAACCCGCCCCGCACCGATCCCTCGGCCAAACCCCGCACCCGCATCTCCGTCCGCGGCCAGAGCGCCCTCATGGAGAACTTCAGCCTGTTTCTCCACACCTCCGGCGCCCCCGCGCCCAAACTAGATAACTTCAAAAACTGCGGCTACCGCACCATGGTCGAGGCCCTCGCCGCCGTCCCCGCCGACGCCGACACGCTGCTCATCGACTACTTCCCCAACCTCCTCGAGCACGTCGAGCTGCTCACCCGCCTGCCCGAGCTCAAACTCCGCCGGATCATCTTCCGCCAGCCCTCGCGCACCCACGGCTTTTTCTTCTCCAACAACGCCCACGGCCGCCTCCAGAACTATCAGGATCTCGGCATCGACGTTTACTGGTTCAACACCGCGATGGGCGACCTCTACCGCCACACGTATAAGAAAAACCACGGCTTCTTCGTGCGCGAGGAACTGCGCCGCGTCTTCCAGGAGAGCACCATCCTCGCCTTCTACGGTTCCGCCGTGGGTCTCGAAAAGGCCGACACCGATCGCATCTCCGGCCTCATCGACAAACTCACCGGTTTCATCGGCCCCAACGTCGGCGTGCTCACCGGCGGCGGCGGCGGCGTCATGCGTCTCGCCACCGACCAGGCCCGCGCCAAGGGCGCCCTCACCGGCGCGTGCTTCCTCGAACTCGAGGCCCAGCCGCCCGAGCTCGGCGTGGATTTCTTCAACACGTTCCAGGAAACCGCCCGCCATTACCGCCAAAAGTGGTTCGAGGTCGCCGACTTTTGCGTCTTCAACGTCGGCGGCGTCGGCACGCTGGAGGAGGTCGGCATCGAGCTCTGCAACCTCAAGCTCGGCATCCGCCCGCGCGTGCCCTACGTGTTTTTCAACTCCGCCTACTGGACCGACCTCCGCCGCCAGCTCCGCTCCATGGTCAACTCCAAGCGCACCCCCGCATGGATGCTCGACTATGTGCTCTTCACCGACGACCCCGACGAGGTCGTCGCCTTCTACCGCAAGACCCTGCAGGTGCTCTGAAAATCGTTCTCGTTCTCCCTGCCGGACTTGTTCTCTTTCTACTCCGTGTCTTCCGCCTCCTCCGCGTCCACCCACCTTCCCAAGAACGTCCTCATCGTCGGCTCCGGCGGCCGCGAGCACACGCTCGTCAAAGCCGTCCTCGCCTCCCCCGCCCGCCCGCGCGTGATCGCCGCCCCGGGCAACGCGGGCATCTCCGCCGAGGTCCCTACGTTCCCCGTCGCCGCCGACGACATCCCCGGACTCGTCGCCCTCGCCCGACGTGAGAAGATCGACTTCGTCATCGTCGGCCCCGAGGTGCCGCTTTCCCTCGGACTCGTGGACGCCCTCGCGAAAATCGGCATCCCCGCCTACGGCCCGAAGGCCGACGGCGCCCGCCTCGAGGCTTCCAAGGTTTTCACCAAAAAAATCCTCCTCAAATACGGCATCCCCACCGCCGCCTCCGGTATCTTCACCGAGGTCGAACCCGCCCTCGCCTACATCCGCCAGCGCGGTGCCCCCATCGTCATCAAAGCCGACGGCCTCGCCGCCGGCAAAGGCGTGATCGTCGCCCAGACGCTCGCCGAGGCCGAGGCCGCCGTCCACGACATGCTCGCCGGCAACAAATTCGGCTCCGCCGGCAGCCAGATTCTCGTCGAGGACTGCATGTTCGGCGAAGAAACCTCCATCCTCGTCGTCACCTCCGGCCGCGACTACGTCATCCTGCCCACCTCCCAGGATCACAAACGCATCGGCGACGGCGACACCGGCCCCAACACCGGAGGCATGGGCACCTACTCGCCCGCCGACGTGGTCACGCCCGCGCTCCTCGCCCAGATCGAGCGCGAGATCGTCAAACCTTCCGTCAACGCCATCGCCGATGAGGGCATCGATTTCCGCGGCACGCTTTTCATCGGCATCATGCTCACGCCGACCGGCCCGAGCGTGCTCGAATACAACACCCGCTTCGGCGATCCCGAGACGCAGGTCGTCATCCCCCGCCTCGACACCGACGTGCTCGCCCTTCTCTGGGCCGCCGCCCAAGGCACGCTCGCCGGCGTGCGCTTCGCCATCAAACCCGACCACGCCATCTGCGTCGTCATTGCCGCCAAGGGTTACCCCGACGCCTATCCGAAAGGCGACGTCATCACCTTCCCGAGCCCGTTGCCCGGCAACGTCCAGATCATCCATGCCGGCACCGCCAAAAACGCCGCCGGCCAGGTCGTCACCGCCGGCGGCCGCGTGCTCGGCGTCACCGCGACCGCGCCCACGCTCCGCGCCGCCGCCGATTCCGCCTACGCGGTCTGCGAACAGATCCAGTGCGCGACCAAGGTTTACCGCCGCGACATCGGCGCGAAGCAGCTCAACCGCAAATGAAACGCCTCCTCCCGTTCGTCGCGGTGGCCCTCGTGTTCGCCGGCGGTCTCCGCGCCGCCGACCTCGCCCCCGGACTCGCCTACGCCCGCCCGGGAGCCGACACCCGCATCGCCGCCAGTTCGTCCGTCATCCTCGATCTGCGCTACGGCACCAACGACGCCGCCGCCTCGGCGCTGCTCGCCCCGTTCAAGTCCACGACCGCCCCCGCCGACCGCGTGAGCCTCGCGCTGGTCTCGCCGGAAACCTCCGCCCGTCTCCGCGTGCAACTGGCCGGCCTGCCCGGCGTGCTCACCCTCGGACTGGCCGCGCCGGATTTTAAGACCGATATCACGGTCCTCGCCTCGCCCGCCGACGACCGCCGCGCCTACGACGCCCTCGCGGCCGGCATGCCCCCGGAAAAACTCATCGTCGAAAACGCCGACAAGCCCCGCTACGATGAAAGCGCCCTCGTCCGCGAACACACTGACGCTTCGGAAAAACCCTCCGGCAAACCCGCCGAGGCCAAGTCCGTCGAGACCGCCAAACCCATTCCCGTCGACGCCGTGCTCCAGCGCGCCGTGCAAGTTTACCGCGGACTGGTCGCGTTGAAGAAAATCTAAGCGCGACGAGGGTGGGATTGCTTTTCACCGCAAACGCTGTCCCCTTTCCCGCACCGACCGCATGGCCAAGCCCGGAACCATCGTCACCGTCTGCACCGCCAACATCTGCCGAAGCCCGATGGCCGAAGCCCTGTTGAAACATGCGTTGAGCGCGCAGCCCGAGCCCCTCCGCTCTTGGAAAATCGTCTCCGCCGGCGTCGCCGCCCGCCCGGGCGACCGCGTGTCGGAGAATTCGATCACCGCCCTCAAAAAAGTGGGCCTCGACATCAAGGGCCACACCAGCCGGCCGCTCACCCGCCAGTTGCTCGACGAGGCGGTCGCCATCCTTTGCATGACCGAGAGCCACCGCGCGATGATCCAGCTCTCCTTCGATCCGCCGCCGCGCCACGTTTACCTTTTCCGCGAGTTCATGCCCCGCGCCGCCGACAAGGAAATCGGCGATCCCTACGGCGGCCCGCTCTCCGAATACGAGGCCTGCCGCGACGAGATGGTCGAAGCCATCCCGTCACTGGTCGAGTTCCTCAAGGAACTCGCCGGCAAAAAATAAACGCCCGCCACGCGCGGCCGATTCATCCGTCACGCTTCGCCCAAACCAATTTTCACCTAATGGGTGAAGTCTGGGTTTGTCCGTCGGCTCTTGTTTTTCGATTTGTGCCCGTGGCGTTTGCCCTTCGGAATCGCCGCTTCCTTTTTCCAACCATGTCGATCAACGCCACGCCGCTCCGCACCCTCGATCCCGAGATCTACTCGGCCCTCTCCTCCGAGTTCGCCCGCCAGCAGAGCCACATTGAGCTCATCGCTTCCGAGAACTTCACCTATCCGGCCGTCATGGAGGCCCAGGGCAGCGTGCTCACCAACAAATACGCCGAGGGTTACCCCGGCAAACGTTGGTATGGCGGTTGCGAATTCGTGGACAAGGTCGAGCAGCTCGCCATCGACCGCGCGAAGGCCCTCTTCGGTGCCGAACACGCCAACGTCCAGCCGCACTCCGGCTCGCAGGCCAACTTCGCCGTTTACACCGCCGTTCTCCCGCTCGGCGCCAAGATCCTCGGCATGAACCTGAGCCACGGCGGCCACCTCACCCACGGCAACCCGGCCAACTTCTCCGGCAAACAATACAACTTCGTCCAATACGGCGTCCGCGAGGACACCGGTCTGATCGACTACGACGAGCTCGCCGTCATCGCTGAGCGCGAGAAGCCCGCCATGATCACCGTCGGCGCCTCCGCCTACGCCCGCGTGATCGACTTCGCGCGCATGGGCGAGATCGCCCGCTCGGTCGGCGCGTTCCTCTTCGCCGACATCGCGCACATCGCCGGTCTCGTCGCCGCGGGCGTTCATCCCTCGCCGTTCCCGCACGCCGATTTCGTCACGACCACCACGCATAAGACCCTGCGCGGTCCCCGCGGCGGTCTCATCATGTGCAAGGCCGCTCACGCGAAGGCCATCGACTCCGCCATGTTCCCCGGTGGCCAGGGCGGCCCGCTCATGCACGTGATCGCCGGCAAGGCCGTGTGCTTCGCCGAGGCCCTCAAGCCCGACTTCAAGGTTTACGCCGAACAGATCGTCAAAAACTCCCGCGCCCTCGCCGCCGCCTTCCTCAAGCGCGGCTACAAGATCGTCTCGGGCGGCACCGACAACCACCTCTTCCTGATCGACCTCCGCCACAACCTGCCGGAGCTCACCGCGAAGAAGGCCCAGGAGACCCTCGATCTCGCCCACATCACCTGCAACAAGAACACCGTTCCTTTCGAAACGCGTTCGCCGTTCCAGGCCTCCGGCATCCGTCTCGGCACGCCCGCCGTCACCTCGCGCGGCCTGGTCGAGGCCGACATGGAGGAGATCGCTGCCGCCATCGACACCGTGTTGAAGGCCATCGGCACTGAGGGCGAAGCCGCCGCGCTCGCCTCCGCCAAGGAGCGCGCCGGCAAGCTCGCCGCAAAATACCCGCTGCCCTACAAGCTCTGACCGCCGGTCCGGGCCCTTTCCGCCCAAACCCGCCCCCGCTCCGGGGCGGGTTTGTTTTTGGCCGCAAAAACACCCTCGCGCGGCCATGGGCCCGCAACATGCTAAATCGCGAAGGTCGTGCATAATCCTCCCCCAGCCACCGCCGGCAAACATCCGCTGCGACGCCAGCCGGGGCTGGTGTTCGTTCTGCTGGCCGGACTCGCGGCGTCGCTGACTCTGTATTGGTTTGTCGATTACACCGAACGGCACCGCGCCAGCGAGGAGTTCTACCGCCGCGCCGCCGTCCGCCACGCGCTCATCAGCGAAACCGTCCGCGGGTTCGAGGAGTGCCTCTACAATCTGCGCAACCTCTTCGCCAACTCCGAGGAGGTCACCCCCGCCGAGTTCCGCGCCGCCGCCCGCGACATCCAGGCCCGCCACCGCGGCATCCAGGCCCTCCAGTGGGTGCCCGTCGTGCCCGCCTCCCGCCGCGCGGACACCGAGGCCTGGGCGCGCCGCGAAATCGCCCCGTTTTACGCGTTCACCGAGCGCGCGCCTGACGGACGGCTGATCCCCGCCGGCGAACGCCCTGCGCACCTGCCCATTCTCTACGTCGATCCCGTGCCCGGCAACGAACCCGCGCTCGGCTTCGACCTCATGGTCGGCCCGTCCAAGCCCGACCTGGATCGCAGCCTGACCACGCGCGAGCTCGTGATGACCCGCAAAATCCGCCTCGTGCAGGAGGCCCCCGGCGTGAACCGCTTCGGTGTCATCATGGCCTGCCCGGTGTTCCGCACCGCGGCCGGCGCCGAGGAGCTCATGGGTTACGCCCAGATCGTGTTCAAGATCGACGATATGTTGGACCAATCGTGGATCACCTATCCGGCCAACACGCTGGACACGTTGGTCCTCGACCTCACCCAACCGGTCGAAAGCGATCCCTTCCTTTACAGTCGTCGCGCCTCCGCCTCCACCACCCCGCTGCAAAGCGTCAACGATCTCCCCAAGGGTGACGTCCACACCGCCAACCTTGTCGTCGGCGGGCGCACCTGGGTCTGCCATTACGCGCCCACCGCCGGCTGGATGGACGCGAACATCGGCAGCACGCCCCGCATCGCCCTCGGCGGCGGCCTGCTGTTCACCCTGGTCCTCGGCGCCTATTTTGTGAGCGTGCGCCGCCGCTCCGAGGTGGTCGAACAACAGGTCCGCGAGCGCACCGCCGAGCTGCGCCACACCCAGGGACTGCTCGAATCCGACATCGCCAAGCGCCAGGCCACCGAGGCCGACCTGCGCGAGAGCCGCCGGCAGCTCGACAGCATTCTCGGCCAGATGCCCGGCATGGCCTACCGCTACGTGCAGCACTCCCCGCGCACCTTCACCTTCATCAGCCGTGGATCGATCGAGATCATCGGCCACACCCCGCACGAGCTGACCACGGGGCAGACAAGCTACGATGACCTGATTTTCCCCGAAGACCGGCCCGCCCATGACCGCATCGTGGCCGCCGCCTTGGCCCGGCAGGGCGCCTACGAGAGCGAATACCGCCTGAAGGACAAGGAAGGCCGCACCCGCTGGGTCCTCGACCGCGGCCAGGGGATCTACTCCAACGACGGCGAA
>Ga0207648_10006905_pt1 | contig 11247 bp, 6 predicted proteins | sample KBSMisM32_FD_184310 | JGI IMG/M metagenome (GOLD analysis project Ga0207648, IMG submission 184310) | Miscanthus rhizosphere microbial communities from Kellogg Biological Station, Michigan, USA - KBS Miscanthus M3-2 (SPAdes) (version 2) | ecosystem: Host-associated > Plants > Roots > Rhizosphere... | reverse complement strand
GCTCGCACGCGGTCGCCCGAGCGCAGGTTTTCCTTCGGGATCATCTCGCTGCGGCGCAGGCGCCCTTCGATACGGCCCTGCTCGACGATCACGTCGCCCTTGTCGAGGCGCTTGACGGTGCCGACGAAGATCTTCTCGCCGCGCGACAGGAAATCGGTCAACAGCTGCTCACGCTCGGCGTCGCGAATTTTCTGCAGGATCACCTGCTTCGCGGCCTGCGCGCCGATGCGGCCGATCGAGACCGACTCGACGCTTTCTTCGATGTAGTCGTCGACCTCGATGTCGGGGATCTGCTCCTGCGCTTCGAACAGCAGGATCTCGGAGTCGGGCAATTGCAGGCCGGCTTCGTTCGGCACCACGTGCCAGCGCCTGAAGGTCTCGTACTCGCCGCTCTCGCGGTCGACCGAGACGCGCATGTCGACTTCACCGCCATGCAGTTTCTTCGATGCGGAGGCCAGCGCCGCCTCGACGGCCGCAAACACGACCTCCAGATCCACGCTCTTCTCGCGCGAGATGGCGTCCACCAGCATCAACAATTCGCGGTTCATTGAATACGACCTCCGTCAACCTCATCATTCGAGCCCGTCCCGACCGCCGGCGCGACATCGGGGGAGCCGACCGCGCGGCGCCCCTTGAAATCGACCACCGGCACCAAGCGTGCCTCGCGTACTTCATCGAGAGAGAAATCCAGCGCCAGGTCGGTGCCTTGCGCATCGGGCGACTGAGCCGCAGCGCGCTTGCTCGCGCGCGTCTCGGCCCGTGCCGACTGATCGCCCAGCAGCAGGCGCCAGCCATCGCCCAGCGCCTCCAGGCGCCCCTGGTATTTTTTGCGGCCCTTGAACGGCAGCTTCAGCGTCAGCTCGACCTGCTCGCCGGCGAAGCGCGCGTAGTCGGCGGCCTTCTTCAGCGGCCGATCCAGGCCCGGCGACGACACTTCGAGCCGCTCGTAGGCACAGCCTTCGACCTCGAGCACATGCTGCAACTGGCGCGTAACCTTCTCGCAATCGTCCACCGTGATGAACCGGCCCGCGGCCTGAGCCGGTACGTGGTCGATGAACACGCGCAGCAAGCCACCGGCGCCCTTGTCGGCGTCGACCAGGTCGTAGCCCAGGCCTGTCACGGTGTCTTCGACGGCACGTTGCCAATTCATCAAAAGCAGTTCCAGCCTTGCAACAAAAATCGTTTCGCCAAAAAAAATGGGCTGGAAGAATCCGCCCAATCGTTTCAATCGTTCGGCGAGGCTGCCTGACGAATCCGGTGCAGGATCCGTTATGCAATTCACGCCCAGCAGCACTCTAGCAAAACGAGGATTGTACTCCGCGAGCCATTAGCAGGCAAGCGCGCTTGCTGTCAAGTCGGCTTGGCCGCAGCCCGCTGCGTGCCAAAATCCGGCCCCACACAATGACAATGATGGGGCAGACCATGGGTTTTCTTGCCGGCAAGCGCCTTCTGATCACCGGCGTGCTTTCGAACCGCTCGATCGCCTACGGCATCGCCCGCGCGTGCCGCCGCGAAGGCGCCGAGCTGGCGTTCAGCTACCAGGGCGAGCGCTTCAAGGAGCGTGTCTCCGAGTTCGCCGCCGAGTTCGGCTCCAACCTGGTGTTTGATTGCGACGTCGCCGACGACGCCCAGATCGACGCGATGTTCGAGCAGCTCGGCCAGGCCTGGTCCGCGTTCGACGGCTTCGTGCACTCGATCGGGTATGCGCCGAAAGAAGCGATCGCCGGCGACTTTCTCGAGGGCCTGTCGCGCGAGGCGTTCCGGATCGCGCACGACATCTCGAGCTACAGCTTTCCGGCGCTGGCGAAGGCCGCGGCGCCACGGCTGCGCTCCGGCGCCGCACTGCTGACCCTGACCTACCTCGGTGCGATGCGCAGCCTGCCGAACTACAACACGATGGGCCTCGCGAAAGCCTCGCTCGAAGCCAGCGTGCGCTACCTCGCAGCGTCGCTCGGCCCGAAGGGCGTGCGCGTCAATGGCATTTCGGCGGGTCCGATCAAGACGCTGGCGGCTTCGGGCATCAAGAATTTCGGCAAGATGCTCGAGATGACGAGCCATTCCCCGCTCGGCCGCAACGTCACGATCGACGACGTCGGCAATGTCGCCGCGTTCCTGCTCTCAGACCTCGCTGCGGGTGTCACCTCGGAGATCACCTACGTCGACGGCGGCTTCAGCCAGACGGCGCTCGCCGGCATGCTCGAGGGCTGAGGCGCCTGTGAGCCAGCCTGCCGCACCGTCGCTGGGCCCGGCGCGCCTGCTCGGCGATGTCGGCGGCACCAACGCGCGCTTCGCCTGGCAGGACGGCGACGGTGGGCCGCTGCGCGACAGCGTCGCGCTGGCCACCGCCGACCACGCCACCCTGGCCGATGCGCTGCGGCATTACCTGCAGGCCACCGGCCACACGGCGCCGCGGTGGTGCGCGATCGGCATCGCGAACCCGGTTACCGGCGATCACGTGCAGATGACGAACAGCCACTGGTCGTTCTCGATCGAGGCGACACGGCGCGCGCTCGGCTTCGATCGGCTGGTCGTGATCAACGATTTCACCGCGCTCGCGCTGGCGCTGCCGGACCTCGCCCCGCGCGAGCTGCGCCAGCTCGGCGGCGGCACCGCGGTCGCCGGCGCGCCGCTGGCGCTGATCGGGCCGGGCACCGGGCTGGGCGTGTCGGGGCTGCTTCCCGGCGCGGCGCCCGGGCAGTGGGTGCCGTTGCAGGGCGAAGGCGGCCATGTCTCACTGGCCGCAGCCAACCGTCGCGAAGCCGATGTGCTGCAGGCGCTGCGCGACACCTTCGGCCATGCGTCGGCCGAACGCGCGGTCTCGGGCCAGGGCCTGGAGGCGCTGCATGCCGCCATCGGCCGCCTCGATTCCCTGCCGACGCGCACGTCGCTGAGCGCCGCCGAGATCAGCCGGCGCGCACTCGCCGGCAGCGACGCGCGATGCGTCGAGGTGCTCGACCTGTTCTGCGGCTTTCTCGGCAACGTCGCCGGCAATCTCGCGCTGACCTTGGGCGCCCGCGGCGGCGTCTACATCGGCGGCGGCATCGTGCCGCGCCTGGGAGACGCGTTCATGCGCTCGCGCTTTCGCGCCTGCTTCGAAGACAAGGGCCGCTTTCGCGCCTACCTCGAAGCGATCCCGGTGTTCGTGATCCACGCCGACGTTTCGCCGGCATTGCTGGGCGCGGCGCGGGCGCTCTGAGCCGGCGGCGCCGGCGCCGCTCACGTTGTCTCAGGCCAGCGCCGGGCCGCTCCCAAGCGGCCTGAGCACCCGCCTGGCGGGTGGCGTCGGTACCCCGGCGCCGGGCGCTCCATGTCCTCAGTCGACCCGCACGCAATCGACGAAATAGCTGTGCGTGGCCGCGTCGTCGTCGGACTCGACGAGTCCGTGCACGTCGGTGTCGAAGCCCGGAAACGCGGCGTTGAACCGGCGCGCGAACTTCAGGTAGTCGACGATCTTCTTGTTGAAGCGCTCGCCCGGGATCAGCAACGGGATGCCCGGCGGATACGGCGTCAGCAGCGAGGTCGTGATGCGGCCCTCGAGCTCGTCGATCGGCACCCGCTCGGTCTTGCGGTGCGCGATGTAGGCGTAGGCGTCGCTCGGCTTCATGGCCGGCTGCAGGTCCGACAGGTACATCTCGGTCGTCAGGCGCGCGATGTCGCCCTCGGCGTACATCTCGTGGATGTTCTGCGACAAGTCGCGCAGGCACTTGCGCTCGTAGCGCGGATGCTGGGCGCAGAACTCGGGCAGGATGCGCCACAGTGGCTGGTTGCGGTCGTAGTCGTCTTTGAACTGCTGCATCGCGGTCAGCAGGGTGTTCCAGCGGCCCTTCGTGATGCCGATCGTGAACATGATGAAGAACGAGTACAGCCCGGTCTTCTCGACGATCACGCCGTGCTCGGCGAGAAACTTCGTGACGATCGCCGCCGGGATGCCGGTCTTCGCGAACTTGCCCGACATATCAAGGCCAGGCGTGATGATCGTGCTCTTGATCGGGTCGAGCAGGTTGAAGCCCTCGGCCAGATCGCCGAAGCCGTGCCACTTGGCGCCCGCCTTGAGCACCCAGTCGTCGCTCTTGCCGATGCCTTCCTTGGCAATCTTGTCCGGGCCCCAGACCTTGAACCACCAGTCGTCCTTGCCGTAGTCGGCCTCGACCTTGCGCATCGCGCGCCGGAAGTCCATCGCCTCGGCAATGCTCTCCTCGACCAGCGCCGGGCCGCCCGGCGCTTCCATCATCGCTGCCGCGACATCGCAGCTCGCGATGATCGCGTACTGCGGGCTGGTCGAGCTGTGCATCAGGTAGGCCTCGTTGAAGAGGTGCCGGTCGAGCTTGCGCTGCTGCGAATCCTGGACCAGCACCTGCGAGGCCTGGCTGATGCCCGCGAGCAGCTTGTGCGTCGACTGGGTCGCGAACACGAGCTGGTCGTTCGGGCGCGGCCGGTTCTTGCCCATCGCATGGAAGCTGCCGTAGAACTTGTGGAACGCGGCGTGCGGCAGCCATGCCTCATCGAAATGCAGCGTGTCGATGTAGCCGTCGAGCGAATGCTTGATCGTCTCGGTGTTGTAGAGCACGCCGTCGTAGGTGCTCTGCGTCAGGGTCAGGATGCGCGGCTTGACGGTCTGGGCGTCGACGCCGTCGAGCAAGGGGTTCGCGGCGATCTTGTCGCGGATCGCCGCCGGCGTGAACTCGCTCTCGGGGATCGGCCCGATGATGCCGTAGTGGTTGCGCGTCGGCCGCAGGAACACCGGCACCGCGCCCGTCATGATGATCGCGTGCAGGATCGATTTGTGGCAGTTGCGGTCGACCACGACCACGTCGCCCGGCGCGACCGCGTGGTGCCAGACCATCTTGTTGCTGGTGCTGGTGCCGTTGGTCACGAAGAAGCAGTGGTCGGCGTTGAAGATGCGCGCCGCGTTGCGCTCGCTCTGCGCGATCGGGCCGGTGTGGTCGAGCAGCTGGCCGAGTTCGTCGACCGAGTTGCACACGTCGGCGCGCAGCATGTTCTCGCCGAAGAACTGGTGGAACATCCGGCCGACCGGGCTCTTCAGGAACGCGACGCCGCCAGAGTGGCCCGGGCAATGCCACGAGTACGAGCCGTCCTGCGCGTAGTCGACCAGCGCCTTGAAGAACGGCGGCGCCAGCCCGTCCATGTAGCTCTTGGCCTCGCGGATGATGTGGCGCGCGACGAACTCCGGCGTGTCCTCGAACATGTGGATGAAGCCGTGCAGCTCGCGCAGGATGTCGTTCGGCAGGTGCTGCGAGGTGCGCGTCTCGCCGTACAGGTAGATCGGCACCTCGGAATTCTTGAAGCGCACCTCTTCGATGAACTTGCGCAGGTTCAGCACCGCCGGGTCCAGGTCGGGGCCGCCCTTGAACTCTTCGTCGTCGATCGACAGGATGAACGCGCTGGCGCGGCTTTGCTGCTGCGCGAACTGGCTCAGGTCGCCGTAGCTGGTCGCGCCCAGCACTTCGAAGCCTTCTTTCTCCATGGCCCCGGCGAGCGCGCGGATGCCCAGGCCCGAGGCGTTTTCCGAGCGGAAATCCTCGTCGATGATGACGATCGGGAAGTTGAAACGCAGCATGGGCGGGCTAGTATGGCGCGGTGGCGCAAAGCGGGTCGGAAAGCGAAGCGCGAAGTGTAGAGCCAGTCGATGACCAAGCTGGCGCCATGCCGCTCGCGCCGCGCTGTCCGCAGGCTTTTGGCGCCAAGCGCGGCACGCCGCTGCGGATCGAGAAGCTCAGGGGCCCGGTGCTGCGGTCGAGCGGGCTGGCAGCGCTTCCTGCGCGACCAGAAACTTGGACAAGATCTGCTTCAGCGCGCTCAGCTCGAAGGGCTTGCCGAGGACCGCGTCGGCGCCGACCTCGGTGGCCCGCCCATAGTCGACGCCGAGCATGCTGGCGGTCCAGATGACGATGGGCAGGCGCCCACCCTCGCGCCCTTGCGCACGGATGGCGCGGCAGGCGTCCAGCCCGTCCATGTCGGGCAGGAGCATGTCCAGCATGGCCATGTCGTAATGCTTTCGCGCCGTCGCCGCGACCGCGGCGGTGCCGTTGTCGACCACGTCGACGGTGAGTCCGAGGGCGTTGAGATGCAACTTGGCCACCAGCTGATTGACCGGATCGTCCTCGCAGAGCAGCAGGTGGCCGCTGAATCTTTCCGCCGCGCCTGCGAACCGGCTCGGCACCAGTTCGATCGTGCCGCCTTTTTGCAGGCGCACTGTGAACCAGAACGTGCTTCCCCGCCCGACCTCGCTGCACACGCCGACCTCGCCGTCCATCAGACTTGCGAGCTTCTTGCAGATGGCCAGGCCGAGCCCGGTGCCCTTGTACCGTCGCGTCGTGGAGGCATCGGCCTGGGTGAAGGGCTCGAACAGCGTCCGCTGTGTCGTCTCGTCGATCCCGATGCCGGTGTCCTGGACCTCGAACCTGATCGTGGCGTGCGTGAGCGTCTCGTCGAGCAGCGCGCAGCGCACGCTGACGCGGCCCGAGTGCGAGAACTTGATGGCGTTGCCAAGGTAGTTGACCAGCACCTGGCGGATGCGCGCCGGGTCGCCCTTCATTTCATCGGGCGTCTCGCGCGCGATGTCGAGTTCGACGTCGAGCCCCTTTTCACGGGCCTGGTACGCCAGCAGATCGATCACGTCGCTCAAGGCTCGCCGCAGGTTGAAATCGATGCTCTCCAGCTCGAGCTTGCCGGCCTCGACCTTCGAGAAATCCAGAATGTCGTCGATGATGCCGAGCAGCGCCTTGCCGCTCTTTGCTGCGGTCGCCGCATAGTGGCGCTGATCCGCCGACAGCTCGTCGGCGAGCAGGTAGTCGAGCATGCCCAGAACGCCGTTCAGCGGCGTCCTGATCTCATGGCTGACGACGGCCAGAAATTCGCTCTTGGTTCGATTGGCCTGCTCCGCCACCTCGGTCGCCAGCATCGCGAGCTTCAGGTCGTCCTTCTGCTCCTTGAGTCGCCGCGACAGTTCCTGCGCGTCGGCGAGCGCCTTGTTCTTCGTCTGCAGCAGGAACAGCAGGTCCACGGCGGGGTCGTGAACCGCAAAGTCGTTGAGCGACAAGCCGATCTGCTGGACCTCGCTCATGCCCGTCACCCAGGGCGATCCCAGGAAGAACAGCTGCCGCCCCTGCGCGACGACCTCTCCGCGCAGCCGCAGCGGCCCGTCTCGATGGTCCAGCACGAACAGTGACTTGTGGTGCTTCGACAGCGCGTCGAAGTCCAGTCGTGGCAGTGCGGGCCGCTGCACGGAAAAATGGTCGCCGAGCGCCGCACCCTCCGTCAGCCCCGGGCACAGCCGACTCAGCACCACCCCGGCCTGCAGCACACGAAGGCCATCGTCCAGCACGATGTGGAACGGGAACGCCGCAGCGAACTCTTGCGGGGACAGATTCAGTGCGGCAGCGCCCATCACGGCGCAGCCGATGTGCCCGCGGCGACGTAGTCGATGCGAAATACGTCGTGGTCGTCGAGCCCGCGATGGGCCGTTTGGCGGATGTCGATCTCCTGCGCGAATCGGCGCCCCAGGCCCTTCAGCAACCCGATCACCATCGGCGCCAGTCCGGCGCGCTCGCTGCGGTAGTGCAGCAGCAAGCCGTGCCCGTCTGCGATGCGCTCGACCTGGAACGACGGTGGCCGAAGCGCGGGGAACGTCAATCCGACGTGGCTGTGCAGGTTGTCCAGGTTGAGGAGGAATTCCTCGAGATTCGAACCGAACATCGACAGCATCTGCCCGTAGCCTTCCTGAGCGGTATAGAGCACCCAGTGCTCACCGAAGGCCTCGAGGATTCGCGCGGCGTCGAGATTCAGCACCTCGGTGGCCGCTCCGACAAGTTGGTACGTGACCTCGTCCGGATAACTGTCCATCGAGACGAACATCTCCAGGTTGAGGCCTGCGTTGTCCCGAATCTGTTTCCACGCGGCATCGCCGAACCCCCGCCTGACGAAGTCTTCGAGCGCCTGATTGACCAGACCGTACATTCCGTGCCTCCTCGAATCGTTGCGTTGATGATCCGACTACAAGCGCCGTCCTGTTTCGGCGGGTTCGCCGGCAAATTGAGGCACGATCTGCAACAGGCGCTCGAGGGCCGTGCCTTTGCGCACAACCTGATCGGCGCAAGCGAAGGCCTCGTTGCACATCGCGGGCACGGTGTCGCCGCGCGATCGGCGCCTCGAAGGCACCGCCCGACCGATCAAAGGTAGCCGACCTGCCAACGCCAGGCCATCCCAAGCTCATAGGCTGCGGGCAAGGCGTAACCTTCGGCAGTCGTCACCCGGCCATGGCACCCGCGCTGCGACGACCGCACAGGAGACAAGCATGCTGACGCAGACACACCAGACCGGCCTGCGCGACGAGCGCACGGACGAAGTCGTCAAGCTCGTGCACGCCAAGGTCGCCCCCGACCAGCGCAACGCGCTGGCGGGCTTCGTGCAGACCTACTACGGCCAGGTCGACCCCGAAGAGCTGGCCGAGCGGCAGGTGGCCGATCTGTACGGGGCCGCGCTGTCGCACTGGAGCTTTGCCCGCCGGCGCGAACCCGGCCACGCGCGGGTGCGGGTGTTCAACCCGACGATCGCCGAACACGGCTGGCAGTCGACCCACACCGTGATCGAGATCGTCAACGACGACATGCCCTTCCTGGTCGACTCGGTGACGATGGAGGTCAACCGCCACGGCCTCACCCTGCACCTGATCATCCATCCGCTGGTGGCGGTGGCACGCGATGCCGACGGCGCGCTGCGGGGCATGGCCGATGACGGCGGTGGCCCGCATGAATCGTTCATCCACGCCGAAGTCGATCGCGTGCCCGAGCCGTCCGCGCTCGACGCACTGGCCGCCGACGTGACCCGTGTCCTTGGCGACGTGCGCGCGGCGGTGACCGACTGGGGCGCGATGCGCCAGCGCATGCTCGACATCATCGATGAGCAGCAACGGCACGCGCCGCCGCTCGCGGCCGAAGAGCTGGCCGAGGGCCAGGCCTTTCTGCGCTGGCTGAACGACAACAACTTCACCTTCCTCGGCTACCGCCGCCACGAGCTGACGGTCGTCGACGGGCAGGACGCATTGAAGGTCGTTCCCGACTCGAGCCTGGGCATCCTGCGCGAGGTGGCGGCGCTCGATGCGGTCACCGCCTTTGCCGCGCTGCCGCCCGAGGTGCGCGCGCAGCTGCGCCGACCCGAGCTGCTGGTGGTGACGAAGTCGACGGCGCGCTCCACTGTGCACCGGCCGGGCTACCTCGACTACGTCGCCGTCAAGCGCTTCGGTGCCGATGGCGCGGTCTGCGGCGAAGACCGTTTCCTGGGCCTGTTCACGTCGAGCGCGTACAGCGCCAGCCCGGCCGACATCCCGTTGCTGCGACGCAAGGTGGCCGACGTGGTCGCGCGCGCCGGCCTGACCCCGGGCAGCCACGCCGGCAAGGCCCTGATCAACATCCTCGAGAACTATCCGCGCGACGAGCTCTTCCAGACCAACGGCGACGACCTGCTGCACACCGCGGTGGGCATCCTGCACCTGGGCGAGCGCCAGCGGTTCCGCCTGTTCGTGCGGCGCGACCCGTTCGAGCGCTTCGTGTCCTGCCTGATCTACGCGCCGCGCGAGCACTACACCACCGAACTGCGTCAGAAGTGGCAGGCGATCCTGGTGCAGGCCTTCAACGGCAGCGCTTCGGAATTCAACGTGCACCTGTCGGAATCGATGCTGGCACGGATCCAGATCACGGTGCGCACCGAGCCGGGGCAGTTCCCGGCGTTCGACGTGCGCGAGCTCGAAGCGCGCCTGGTGTCGGCGGCGCGGCGCTGGGACGACGACCTGAAGACCGCGCTGATCGAAGCGTCGGGCGAGGCCCGCGGCATCCAGCTGCTGCGCCAGTTCGGCGGCGCCTTCCCGGCCGGCTACCGCGAGGAGTTCGCGGCCCGCGCCGCGGTGCCCGATGTCGAGCTGATGACCCGGCTCAGCGAGGCCGAACCGGTGGGCATGAGCCTGTATCGCCCGCTCGAGGCAGCGCCCGGCAACCTGCGCTTCAAGCTTCTGCGCCGGGGCGAACCGCTGACCTTGTCGGCCAGCCTGCCGATGCTCGAGCACATGGGCATGAAGGTGCTCGACGAGCACCCGCACCGCATCGCGCCGCAAGACTCGGCGCCGATCTGGATCCACGACTTCGGGCTGATGGCCAGCCCCAGCGATGCAGAGATCGAGGTCGACGCGCTGCACGAGGTGTTCGAGAACGCGTTCGCCGCGGTGCTGCGCGGCGCCGTCGAGGACGACGACTTCAACCGCCTCGTCGTCGCGGCGCGCCTGCCGGCCGAGCAGATCGTGGTGCTGCGCGCCTACGCGAAGTACATGCGGCAGATCGGCTTTGCGCTGTCGCAGGCGTTCATCGAGGCGACCCTGGCGGCGCACGCCGACATCGCCGCCCAGCTCGCCCTGCTCTTCGAACTGCGGTTCGACCCGGCCGGCGGCGCCGATGCCGATGCCCGCGCCGCGGCGCAGGTGACGGCGATCGAGGCCGCGCTCGAGCACGTCGAGAACCTGTCGGAGGACCGCGTGCTGCGCCAGTACCTGGCGCTGATGCTCGCCACGACGCGGACGAATTTCTGGTGCCGCGACGCCGCGGGCCAGCGCCGCGGCTTCCTGTCGTTCAAGTTCGATTCGTCCAAGGTGCCGGGCCTGCCCGCGCCGAAGCCGATGTTCGAGATCTTCGTCTACTCGACCCGCTTCGAGGGGGTGCACCTGCGCGGCGGCAAGGTGGCACGCGGTGGCCTGCGCTGGTCGGACCGCCCGGAAGACTTCCGCACCGAGGTGCTGGGCCTGGTGAAGGCGCAGATGGTGAAGAACACGGTCATCGTGCCGGTCGGCTCGAAGGGCGGCTTCGTGCTCAAGAAGGCGCCGCCGGCCAGTGATCGCGAGGCCTTCATGAAGGAGGGGGTGGCCTGCTACCAGGACTACCTGCGCGGCCTGCTCGACATCACCGACAACCGCGTCGGCGACAAGATCGTGCCGCCGCCGCAGGTCAGGCGCTACGACGCCGACGACCCGTACCTCGTCGTCGCCGCCGACAAGGGCACGGCGACCTTCTCCGACTACGCCAACGGCATCAGCAAGGAATACGGCTTCTGGCTCGGCGACGCGTTCGCCTCCGGCGGCTCGGTGGGCTACGACCACAAGGCCATGGGCATCACCGCGCGCGGCGCCTGGGAATCCGTCAAGCGCCACTTTCGCGAGATGGGGGTCGACACGCAAACGACCGATTT